>Ga0308158_10004355_pt1 | contig 11997 bp, 9 predicted proteins | sample PhyBR2_FD_201038 | JGI IMG/M metagenome (GOLD analysis project Ga0308158, IMG submission 201038) | Phyllosphere microbial communities from UC Gill Tract Community Farm, Albany, California, United States - DLSLB.R2 | ecosystem: Host-associated > Plants > Phyllosphere > Unclassified | place: USA...
ACCAGCAACAACGATTGATTTAAATTCGATTAAGTCGAATTTTAAAGCATTCGATCACTTTGATCCTACAACAGGTTTGGCTACAAGTGATAAAACTTTAAATACAGCGGCTAAAACCTATCAAGATACTAAAAAGATTACGTCTCAGATTAATAAGTATGTTGACCAGATGGATAATTTTGTTAGTGATGGAAGAAAAGGTAAATTTGAGCTAAAAAATAAAGATATTAAATCAAAAGAAATGCAACTAGCTGTTCCATCATCAACTACTAAGAAACAAATGGATGCTATTCAAAAATCGATTGAACATGCAAATAGTAAAGGTATCAAAATCAAGGTAACAAAGGTTAAATGATATGAAACGAGCAGCAATATACTTTAATGACAAATATATTGAAATTATTTCATGGAATTATGGTGGAATATCTGTATTTAATTTAGACTTTATTCCTTTAGTTTTGAAATTCGATATTGATAATTCGACTTTAGGAACGTCAATTAAAATTGCATTAGATGCAGGAAAAAAGATTCCACCAGAAAGTGTTAAAGATTTTTTGTTTTCTCCTGAATTAGATATATTTATGAAAGAAAGGACTAAGAAATTAATAGCTGAATTTGGATATAAATCAAAAAAAACACTTTTCAAAAATATGAGAAAAGTAGGTGTAGAGTTCAATGAAAACTATACTATTTCACCCTCACACCAAGATGGACTAGATTATAGTTTTTCAGGTTTAAGTAAAGTTGATGAAATTATTCTTGCATGTAATGCAACGGATGAAGAGATAGGTGAAGCAGTACGTTTAGCCTATGAGAAGTGTACAAGTATTTATTAACTTCTTATGAAAGAAAAAGAATAAGCTTTAATACTAAGCTTGTGCAACAAAGCCGAACATAAAAGATGCTGGGAGTAATTTAAGCAATCTTGCTGAAGTTGCACAAGTCAGTATCAGCATTATTTATGAGCAACAAAAAACATGGATCAAACCCAAATTGGTAATACTAATGCCAGCATTGGATGGTAAAAGGATCAATATTTTGCAGGAAATGCAGCATATGTACCCTTAGCGAATGAAAAAGCAGTAACCCAGCAATGGGGCATGGGAGGAGACAAGAGCCGTGCGTTAAATGCAGTGACGATGGCAGTGACAGGCGCATTGGGAGGCCAAACCGACTTACAGGTTGCAGCGAATACCTTAGCCCCTTATGCCGCCAATGTGATTGGAGAAAAGTTTGGACATGGAGAAGATAAAAACACCGCAGCCCAAATGGTAAGTCATGCGATATTAGGTGCAGCACTGGCGTATGTGAATAATGGCAACCCAGCGGCGGGAGGAAGTGCAGCAGTTGCGAGTGAAGCGGCGGCAGGCTATTTAGCAGAACGTTACAATGATGGTAAGACGGCAATTAATCCAAAAACTGGTCAATTTGATCCAAACCTATTGCCAGAAGATGCAAAGACTCAAATTCGGGATTTGACTGCGGCGATAGGAGCCGTGGTTGGAGGCACAGTAGGGGATTCAGCGTTTAATGCACAGCTTGCAGGTGTGGTTGGGCAGAATGCGGTGGAAAATAATATATTTGGGGTGGTAAACAAAGACGGTACATTTAACAAGGTTTTAAACAATCAGTTTTTCCAAGATTTTTATGCTTGTAACGGCGAGGCTTTATGTGAGCAGAAAACTATAAGTAAAAATGCTGAGGCTGCAATGAAAAATGTGCCCAAAGCAGTTAATGTAGATCCAACGAAGTACAAAGAAGGCGATATTATTACGAGTCCAGGTCAAGGATCAGGTCTTTACTATATAGTTCTTAATGATAACGGGGTAATGCGAGCGAAACTGTTACCTACTGAAATTCAAGTCTCATATTCTCTTGAGCAAACTAATAACGCACGTACTATTGTTCAACGTGGTGCATTAGCCTCACCCATTGCAAATACTGCTAAAAGTTTACATGATTTATTCGCTGATAAAAATTTATTTACAAAGCAAGATATTACAGTAATCGATCGCGTATTTGCAGGTTTAGAAGTTGCTGGGAATGTAGCGATGATTGGTGGTAGTTTCATATCGCCTAAAAAACCATCTACCAATAATTCAGCGCATACTGATAATAACTTTTATCGCGATGATGATTTATGGAGCAACAAGCCAAGTGGGAAACAGGAATATACTCCTGCTATACGACAAAAAATAAATCAAAAAGATATAGAATATCTTAAAAATAATAGTATTAAGTTTAATGAAAAAGATTTAGTTAGTACAATTCGTGCACCAGATGGGAAGGTTGTTTTTCTAGAAAGTGGAAATGAAAAAGCTGGGTTATTACATGTATTAAAAGCACATCAAAAGGATTTTGAAAATATTGGTGTCAAAGCTGAGAATATACCTAGAGTATTAATGGAAGCTGTTAAAGGTGGAAAAATTATAGGTTATCAAGGAAAAGGGACAGGTCGACCAATATATGAAACAGTTATTAACGGTGAGAAAAGAGCTATTGCAATTTCCATAGGAAATAATGGTTTTATTGTTGGTGCGAATCCTACGAGAGTTATAAAATGAAAAAAGTAATTAAATTAATGCCAGATTATCAATGCTATCCTTTATGGGAATATGATGAACTTGGTTTAGTAGCTAATTTAAATCCAGAAGATTTACCAATATCAAAGGTATTAATAGATAAGCTTATCTTATGGTCTGATATGTATGATGAAACTTTATGTTTAGATGATCCTATTAATTCTGGTTTTAAATCCATAGAGGATGAAAAAAAATTCCAACTATTAGGAGAGGAATTGTTTAAATCTTTAAGAGAAGAGTTAAGTGGTCAGTATGACGTTATCTATGAAATTTAAGAGATCTTAGAAAGATGATATAGAATTAATCTAAATGTATGAGTTATATGTCTTTTATAATTTTTGGTATTATTGAAAAGTGCTTACACATTTGAGTGTAAGCATAATTTTCATTCTATTGAAAAAACGATAAATTCTATATGGCACATGTTTAACTAACTATACTCCATTTTCAGCTTGGAAAAACTCAAATCCACTCTTATGCATTTTTAAAGCATGAATCTTTAAATACCAATGAAAAAGCGGTGACCAAGCAATAGGAATGGGTGGAGATCAGAGTCGTGCTTTGAATGCGGTTACTACCGTAATCACTGGAGCCTTAGGTGGACAAACAGATTTACAAGTTGTTGCTAATACCTTAGCCCCATATGCGGCGCAACAAATTGGCGATAAATTTGGTCATGGAGAAGACAAAAACACAGCTGCACAGCTTGTATCGCATGCCATTTTAGCTGCGGCGTTGGCCTATGTAAATGGAGGTAATCCAGCTGCAGGTGGTAGTGCAGCAGTTGCCAGCGAAGCGGCGGCAGGCTATTTAGCAGAACGTTACAATGATGGTAAGACGGCAATTAATCCAAAAACTGGTCAATTTGATCCAAACCTATTGCCAGAAGATGCAAAGACCCAAATCCGAGACTTGACCGCGGCGATAGGCGCTGTTGTCGGAGGAACAGTTGGAGATTCATCGTTTAATGCACAGCTTGCTGGAGTGGTTGGGCAGAATGCGGTGGAGAATAATGAGTTCTCAATCGTTACGCAAGGTGTTGAAAAAGTCGTTGTAAAAAACAAATATCGGCAAATTGCAAAGGTCAAAGCTGTATTATTCCAATACCAGAAAAAACGGTAAGTGATAATGTAGTAAATCTGGTAAATGATCTAACACTTAGACAATTCGTAGCAGTTGTAGGTTTACAGTATGATCCTGTAACAGGAGAGCAAATAACGCCTAAAGAAAGACAAATCGCGAAAGCTTCAGCGTTAGCTTTAGGATTTTCAAAATCATTATCAGGTGTTACTAAATTAAGCGATGAAGTATTGGTTGCAATTGAGAAGAAATATGGGAAAAATCTTCTTGATAAGATCACGAATACAAGAAACGATATTCCAACAGAAAGTCAGATTTCTAAAGTTGATTTAAATGCAAACATTGATGATGGTATGCAGTATATACAATATCAAAATTTGAATGGAGGTAGTAATAAATGGGGATGGATCTGGCCTGAAAATTTAGGTTTCAAAGGTGAAAAAGTTGAAAGCACATTAAAAGTTGGAACAAAATTAGATAGAGTTGGAGAGCCAACTGGTAGTTTTTTAGCTCCTGCAGGAACACCATATGAGGCAAGAGCATTAGCTCCTGGATCGGCATCGGCAAAAGTTTATCATTACGAAGTAATAAAGCCGCTACCTATCGTTCAAGGTGAGATTGCTCCAGCATTTGGGCAAAAGGGGGGAGGTATTCAAATATTACCAAATGTAGGACAGAGAGTTAATGTTCAATGGTTAATAGAAAAAGGTTATATTAAAGAGATTAAATGATGCTTAATTTTAACGAAATTCAAGAGAAAATATATGAGTATGGGAGCATTATCAATGCTCCTAAAGATATCCTAAAAATTTATCCATCTCCTCAGCCAAATGGTGTTCCATATATTCAAATTAACAATAATGAATATTTGTATATTTTGGAAGAGAGGGGTATGGAACTAGAACGTAGAAGAACGGCTAACATAGACGTATTGTTATATTGGATAATGTCTGATGTTATATTTTTTTTGGCAACTCAATACGAGCTTGAAAATAGGATAGAAAATTTTGATAATAGAAGACTAATATTTAAAAAGGAAGTTGAACTTTTTAAAGTTCTAAAAAAAGATTGGGCAAATATTACGGAGGTGCGTATTAATAAAATATTAGAAGAATCTCCTTATAATGATTAACTTTCTTGAGGTCAAGAGCAATTAAAATTCTTGGTGGTGTTTCAAAAAGTATGCTGTAAGTAAGGCAGGTAAAAATTTGATACTATAGGGAATTGCCAAAGGCGGCAGTATCAACAGTCAAGGTGCGAAACTGAGTGCTGAAGGCGATGCCTTACTGCATGCCACAGAAAATATTACACTCGGCTTTGCCAAAGAGCATCAAGATCAAAATGCCCAAAGCAAACAAAGCGGATTTAGTATAGATAATCGCGATTGGGCAGCACCAGCGGGCGTGTATAACAACCAAAACCAAGGTGCAGCCAAAGCCGATCAAGTCATAGGAACCCAACTATCCGCAGGTGGAAAAGCCACACTCCAGACAGAACAAGGCGATATCAATATATTGGGTAGCTCAGTGGTGGCACAACAAGATGTCACCCTAAATGCAGCCCGAGATATCAACATCAAATCGACACAAAGCAGCCAGAGCCAGAGTGAAAATAGCACCAACAAAGGCGTAGGCAGCGCACAAATTTCCGATACCGAAAAATTCTTTGGCTACATGAATGGCAACAACCAAAGCAAGAGCAATAGCGTAGAACAACAACGCAGTCAGGTCGGAAGTCTGGAAGGCAACGTCAACATACAAGCGGGGAACAACTACACCCAGCAAGTTGCCGATGTTGTGGCGAAAAAAGACGTCAACGTCACCGCCAAACAAATCGAAGTCTTGCAGGATGTGAACAGCAGCAATGCAGAACAATCAGGCAAAGACCTGAAAGTTGGCGTATTTGCCAAAGTGAGCTCACCGATACTGGACTTGATTAATACGGCTGACAAAGCAAGCAAGAGCAAAGCCGATGACCGTACCCAAGCCCTACAAGTGATGGCCGCAGGTGCACAAGGCTACCAAACCTACAGCGATGTAAAAGGTGGTGCCTTATTCAAAGCAGAAGCAGGCATTGGTTTTAGCAGTAGCAGCAACCAACAAAGCAGCCAAAGCAACATTTCCCAACAAAACAACATCCAAGCGGGTGGCAACGTCAACCTGACCAGTACCGAAGGAAACATCCACCTACAAAACACCCAAGTCAAAGCACAAGATCAGATCAATCTTGATTCAGCTAAAAATATTCTGCTTGAATCAGGGCAAAATACCGATAAAGCTGATGGCAAAAACAGCAATGCAGGTTTAAGTGTAGGCTATGGCGTATCGGTTGGTGCACAAACGGGAGCCTACATTTATGGTGAAGCAGGCTATGGCAAAGGCAGCAACCATCTAGACAGTACCAGCCAAAGCAACACCACACTCAACGCCAATCAAATCAATATAAAGAGCAAAGGCAATACCACGCTGAATGGCGCACAAGCCACAGCCAACCGAATAGATACCGATGTCGGCGGGAAACTCAGCATTATTAGCCAACAAGACACTATCCAACAAAACAACCAGCAACTTGGCGTTGGCGGACGCGTCCAAGCCTCACTGGGTACAGCATGGCAAGCGTCTGGCAATGTCAGCAGTAGTAACGCTTCGGGAAATTCCAACACTGTAAACCAGCAAAGCGGCTTATTTGCAGGAGAAGGTGGTTATCATATCAAAGCAGACAGTGTTGACTTAAAAGGCGGTGCAATTAGCTCGACAGCAACTCAAGACAAAAATGACCTGACAGCGAATCGCCTAAGCTACAGCAACATCGAAAACCAGAGCAATTACCAAGCGACTAGCGTGAGCCTATCAGGAGGAACAAGCTTCAACAAAGACAAAGCAGGCAGCGACAACAATCAAACTAAAGCAGCCAATCCAACCTCGAATGAAAACTGGCGTAATGCAACCAGCTTTAGCCCAAGCCTGCCACAACATGAAGAAAACAAGGACAGCAGCACAACGTATGCCACCTTAAGTGAAGGTAATATTACGATCGGTGGTCAAGCGACAACGACAACAGCATTAGGAATTCATAGTGATGCCAGTACAGCAAACGGTAAGCTAGACACATTACCAAATCTACAAGAGATCTTGGATAAACAAAAAACAGTAGCGGATGCGACCTCGACGATTGCGGCAGCAACGAGAACCTATAGTCAAAATCAACAAGCACAAGCCGTAGCAGACAAGCGAGTAGCAGAACAACAAGCGATTGCAGACTTACAGGCAAAAGGCGGAGAAGAATGGGAGAAATACCAAACTTCGAGTAATCCGAATGAAAAACAACAAATCCTAAAAAATACATCGTCGAGTTACAAACAAGCTTCAGAAACAGCCCAAGACTGGGGCATGGGAGGAGACAAGAGCCGTGCGTTAAATGCAGTCACAATGGCAGTGACAGGTGCATTGGGAGGCCAAACCGACTTACAGGTTGCAGCGAATACCTTAGCCCCTTATGCCGCCAATGTGATTGGAGAAAAGTTTGGACATGGAGAAGATAAGAATACGGCAGCCCAAATGGTAAGTCATGCGATATTAGGTGCAGCACTGGCTTATGTAAATAATGGTAACCCTGCGGCAGGAGGAAGTGCAGCGGTTGCGAGTGAAGCGGCGGCAACGTATTTTGCAAATCAATACTATAAAGACCATCCTGATCCAGCTTACCAAAATGAAAAGGGTGAATTTATTCCAAACCTATTACCAGAAGATGTAAAGACCCAAATTCGAGATTTGACCGCAGCCATTGGAGCTGTTGTCGGAGGAACAGTTGGAGATTCAGCGTTTAATGCACAGCTTGCTGGAGTGGTTGGGCAGAATGCGGTGGAGAATAATGCATTAGAAAATGTGTTAATGCCACATGAGATAGATGAAATTAAGAATGATACAACGGGTCAATATTCAAAAGAGCAGTTACAAGCGATTAAAGATAATAGTACGTACAAAATCAATGAGGATGGGGACTTTATTGTTTGTATTAAAGTTGCTGGTTCTTCATGTGCACCAAGAGCAGGTGAACGCTATGCTACAGAAAAAGAAATATTAGAGAAAGGAGGGGAAACAGTTGCAACTACAGCAGCTTCATGGGGGGCAACTAAAATATTAGAACCAATTATTGTGGTTGCGAGTAAATCAGGAGTATGGACAAAAGTAACTGGTACGGTTAAAGGATGGTTTGGAAAAAATAATGATATAGGAGAATCTACAAGATCAATTGAAAATATTGAAAATGATATTTTAGATACTAAAAGAGTAGGTTATGGTGAAAAAGGTAGCGGTAGTGGTAATAAAGTTGATCAAATATCTAAAGAACCTGTACTTGATAAAGATGGAAATAAAATTCCAGTACATATAAAGGCTGATGGAAGTGCTATGGGGAATAAATTTGCAGAGCAAGAGTTTCCATCAGTGCCGAGAGCGCATGGATTTAATGATATAATTGATAATTATGCTGGTCAGGCAAAGAAAACTACACTTAGCAATGGTGCAAGTCTATATCAAATTGAAGGTAGTATGAATGGTACTGTTGGTCGTTTTGAGTGGATAGTTGATCCTAAATTAGGTGGAGTCTCGCATAGAATGTTTATTCCAAATGGTAAAATTACAGGGGTGCCAACTAAACCATGATAACTCAAGCATATCAAAAACTTAAACAGCTTAATTTTGATAATTTTGGAACTATCTATATTGGATATATAGGAGTTCCAGAATATGGTTGTTTAAGTAATGAGATGGTAAGTAGTTTTGTAGAAGATTATTTTCTAAGGACAGAGGTTATTGCCAACGAATTATCTGAAGTCTTAAATGAATTGTTAGTTATAGATAAAGATACTTCAAGAGATGATGTTTTAAATCTTTTGAGAAAAGTAGTAAATAATTTAAATATTGATATTTCAAAATCATCTCATAAGTGGTTATTAGTTTGTTTGGACTTGAAGCTTAACGAACTGAGCTTAGACCCAGTATATGGTCTATTAGAGTTATCAAATTTTTGGATTGATTGGGGGCAGCCAAAGAATTCACCGCATATGATTCAAGGTGTAAATAATGATTTAGATGCTTCTGATTATTATACAGAGGAAAATTATAAAAGAATGATTTGTATTAATTATGATTGGTTGAAGCTAGAGTTAAGTAAAGAGATAGCGTGTTAATTTGTATCGGGACTGTTCTAAATTTTGTGTAAGTACTTAATTTTCATTTATCCTGAAGAGGACAATTACAAAAGGTACTTCATATGGATGAAGCAACAATCAGAAGTATGGCTGCTGAATTGGCTAAGAGTCTAAAAACACCTGAGGGCTTAAACCAAATGACAGCTATATTTAAAAAGTTCCCACGAGGTGTAGGTAAGATGTAGCCCTGTGATTGTGTATCCGAGTGAATTGATTTCAATAATTCAATTGTTGGTGTCGATAAGCTTTGATGTGTGGTGAAAAAAACGGAGGCTTTAACTTGGTAAACTAAACGTACTCATCAGGAGTTTACCATGAGCAAAAAGCAAAAGATTTATACAGCAGATTTTAAAGCAGAAGCAATAAAACAGATTGAAGAAAATAAAGGCAATGTTTCGGAAACAGCAAGACAACTTGGCATATTTATGAAAACGCTTTCCAATTGGTACAGCAAAGCTAAATCAGGAACATTAGTTGGAACACAACAATATTTCCCTGAACTTACTGCTCTACTGGAAGAAAATAAAAACTGAAACAACAACTCAAAACTGCTGAAATGGAAAAAGAATTTCTAAAAAAAGCAGCAGCGTACTTTGCTAAGGAAGGCCAGTGAGGTACGCATATATTAAACTGCATAGAAATACATACCCTGTTGTTATGATGGCTAGGTTACTTCATGTTTCAGTTTCGCGATTTTATGATTGGCTGAAAAATAGAGTGCGTAACTGCTGCGCAGACAGCACAACTGATCAGTGACATCGTTTGGTTAGAAGAAAAAACCATCAAACTTGCAGATGGTACAAAAACCAAAGCTCTAGTGCCACAGGTGTATGTTAAAGCACGTGTGGGTGATTTAAAAGGCGATGGCACTTTAATTAGTGCCGATAGTATTCAGCTTAATTTAAGTAAAGATTTGACTAACGCGGGAACCATTGCAGGACGGCAAGTTATTCAAATGAATAGCCAAAACTTAAACAATCTTGCTGGAAACATCCGTGGTGGTGTAGTTCGCCTAAGTACAGAAAAAGATTTAAATAATATTGGCGGTATGATTCAGGCCGATCAAGCCATGAATTTACAGGTAAAAGGTAACCTGAATATTCAATCCACCACACAGAGCAGCCAAAATGCGTCAGGCCAGAGTAACTATAGCTGGACAGGAATAGATCGAATTGCGGGTCTTTACGTCGGTTCAGCACAACAGCGAGCGTTGAAAGATCAGCCAAGCTTAGTGATGAACGTTGGGGGTGACACTCGTATATTGGCGGCAAATATCCAGAATAATAGCGGTGGACAAAGTATTATTCGTACAGGTGGTGACCTTCAAGTCGGTAGCCTGAATACGCAAGTGACCAACAATGTGGTGGGGAGCTCAAAAGCTTATCATTTAGATACACGACAAGTTGAGGTCGGCAGCCAAATTAAGAGCCAAGGCGATTTAAGCTTACAAGGCAATAATATACAGATTCATGGTTCACAAATCAGTAGTTCAGAAGGCCTAACCGCGTTACAAGCTAAACAGCAACTCCAGATTGAAGAAGGCCGAAACAAACTAGATCAACAAGATCAGTCCAGCTTTACCAAGAAAGGTAAACTGAGCAGCTCTACGACCAGCGACTATAGTTATCGAAGCTCAGATATAGCGGTGGGCAGTATTGTTGAAGGCAAAAAAGTATTACTCGACGCAACTCATATTAATGTCCGTGGCAGCAATATAGTGTCTGATGAATTGACCCAGATACAAGCCAAAGAAAATGTGACGATTGAAGGTGCACAAAACCAGTACAACAGTGAAACCAATAGCGTTGTTAAAAAATCAGGCTTTATGTCTACAGGCGGTATTGGTTTTAGTTTAGGTAAAAAGCAAGACACCACTTTACAGACCGGCCAACAACTTACCAATAGTGCCTCTCAGGTGGGCAGCTTAAATGGGAATACCAATATTATTGCAGGTAAGACCTATCAACAAACAGGCAGTACAGTTTCATCGCAAAAAGGTGATGTAAATGTACAGGCACAACAAATCAATGTAGAAGCGGCCAAAGAACAACAAGACAGCCTATACAAACATGAGATGCAACAGAAAGGTCTGACCATTGCGGTGAATGTACCCGTAGTGACTGCTGTACAAAGTGCGGTTGAGTCGACCAAGCAAGTGGGTCAGAGCAAGAATGATCGTGTGAATGCCATGGCAGCAGCCAATAGTGCATTTGATAGCTATAAAGCAGGACAAGCCCTATCCAAACTGAAAGATGCGGCGAGCAGTGCAGGCAATCTTGCAAAAGCGGCGAATGTGAGTGCCACGATCACCTACGGAGAACAAAAGAATACCGATCAAACCCAAGTTCAGAGTACAAATGCCAGTGCCAGCCAAATCCATGCAGGTGGTAAAGTAAATCTAAACGCGACAGGCGCAGGTGAACAATCCAACATTAATATTATTGGCTCAGAGGTATTGGGACAAAAGGGTACACAGCTGGTAGCGCAAAACAACGTCAATATTCAAGCAGCACAACAAACCCGTACAGAAGAAAGCAAAAACGAAAGTTTGGGCTGGAATGCAGGTATTGCAGCAAGTTATGGACAAGGAGGTGCAGCAATTGGCGTGACGGCAGGAGGCAATGTTGGTAAAGGCAAGGGGGATGGCCGTGAAATGAGCTATCTTAGCAGCCAAGTAGGAAGCAAAGACAGCCAGACTATTATTCAAAGTGGCAATACCACCAACATCATCGGTGGGCAAGTGCAAGGCAAAGGCGTACAAGTCGATGCCAAAGAACTGAATGTTGAAAGCTTACAAGACAAAGCGATATACAAGAGCAAACAACAAAACATAGAAGGCCAAGTTACGGTAGGCTTTGGAGGCGCATCGGCCTCAGGAAGTGCGAGCAAAACCAATATCAACGCCAACTATGCCTCAGTACAAGATCAGGCAGGGATATATGCAGGCGATGACGGCTATCAGATCAATGTGAAAAACAACACCGATTTAAAAGGCGCGATCATCACCTCAAACCCACTTGCGGAAACCTTGAATAAAAATAGTTTAAGCACAGGCACGCTCACCTATACGGATATTCACAACCAGACCGAATACGATGCCAAAGGTATTTCTGTAGGTGGTGG
>Ga0308158_10004358_pt1 | contig 11994 bp, 10 predicted proteins | sample PhyBR2_FD_201038 | JGI IMG/M metagenome (GOLD analysis project Ga0308158, IMG submission 201038) | Phyllosphere microbial communities from UC Gill Tract Community Farm, Albany, California, United States - DLSLB.R2 | ecosystem: Host-associated > Plants > Phyllosphere > Unclassified | place: USA...
GTTTGGCGATCGATGTCAGCGCGCTCAGGTGAATGCGTTCATAGCCATGCGACGCATCGACACCAAAGGTCAACAGCGCCGTGCGAACGTCGTGACCAGCTTCCACGGCTGAGGCTGCATCGGAGCGGTAATAGCGAAAAACGTCCTTTTGCACGGGTATCTCATGCTCCCCGCAGAGCTCATAAAGCTTCTTGGTCAGGTGATAATCGAAGGGGCCGGTCTGGTCGGCCATGGCAAGGGTTACGCCAAATTCCGATGAGTTCTGCCCGGGCGCGGTGGTGCCATTGTCGATAGCGACGAGAGAGGCGATATCCGGCACCACCACCGCAGAGGCGCCAACTCCGACTTCCTCGCCGATGGTGAAAAGCCAGTATGTATCGACGGGTGTTTCGATTTTGAGGCGTTGCATGGCTTCAAGAGACGCCAGCATGATGGCGACCCCTGCCTTGTCATCGAGGTGGCGGGAAACAATGAAGCCGTTATCGATGAATTCAGGCATTGGGTCGATGGCGACAATATCGCCGACATCAATGCCCAGCTCGATGAGGTCTTCCTTGTTGCGGGCCAGAGCATCGACACGCAATTCGATATAGCTCCAGCCTACAGGAAGCGTGTCCACTTCTTCGTTGAAGGTATGGCCTGAGGCCTTGAGCGGCAGGATCGAGCCGCGATAGGTGCCTTTGGAAGAGAAGATAGAAACGCGGGCACCTTCGGCAAACCGTGCCGACCAGTTTCCGATGGAAACAAGCTCAAGCCGCCCGTTTGATTTGAGATATTTGACCTGAGCGCCAAGTGTATCGAGATGGGAAACGATGCCGCGTGCCGGTTTGCGGGAATTGCCGTTGCGGCGGGCACGGATGGCACCACGCCGCGTCAGCATCACTTCAAGGCCGAGCCTTTCCAGCTCGCGTGCAACATAGTGCACTGCTTCATCTGTAAAGCCTGTTGGACTTGGAATTGCCAACAGAGAGCCCAGTTTTTCGAGCAGGTAATTTTGATCAATCGCGATATTTGTCATGGGGAGTCAATCTACGGCCCGGATATTCAACGTCAACCTTCGGTATGGATTTAAATCATCACCACGACCTCAAAATGGAACGAGAGCATTCTTGCAAGGGATGTACCGATTGGTTTGATTTTCTTGATAAATTTGGCACCTTAAGCATTGGCTTCGCGCTATGACTTGTGTAGCTTTGCTAAAACAGCGGGGCGTTGATTTGCTGCTTGGGGACATTCATCCTGATGATAAAGCTGCGTACCAACGGGGATCGGTGGTTTGTTGCGCTCGTCGCGTGTGTTGGCGTTGCAATAACTATCCTCCTGGGACAGATGGAACTTGTCCGGCTTTCATATATTCGGCTTCATAGCTATCAGGACAGTCTCCTGTCCCATTCTGTGAGTGTTGCACAATCGGGTCGGGATACTCTGATGGTGGTGAATGGCACCAGTCAGAGTTTGTGTTCAGATGACAATCTCAAAGAGTTGCGCCTTCTCACATTCAAAGCCCATTACCTGCGCGATATCGGCAGAGTTTTTAACAATCGTATTGTCTGCACCGCACTTTGGGGTCGGTTGTCTCCGCCTGCCGAGCTGCCCACGGCAGACAGGGAAGTCGACGGTCGCCATCGTTTGTGGCGACAGGTTGCAGGCATCGGCAGTCATCTCACTGCGGTCGATATGATCATGCATGACACAGCGGTTGTTTTCACATCGCCCGTCGCATTTGCCCTCTATGAACACTCGCAGCCCAATCTGAGCGCGCATGTCATCAGTCAGGATGGTCAATATATCTATCGTACATTTGGTGATGCCAGCCAGTTGACGACGCAGCGGCCAGAAAAGCTTGCCTGGTATGATCTACGCTCTCACCGGCTTGGGTCTCAATGCTCCACTGATCTCGATATTTGTGTGATTGCAGCTCTTACGGGGGTGAGCATATTGCAGCAGGCACCGGGTGTCCTCCTGGCACTTGTTGCTTTTGGTGGCCTCGCGGGCAGCGGGCTGGGCGTAGCAGCCGTCCAGTGGCGGCGCGGTCATTCATCCCTTCCGCAACAGGTTAAGCGGTCTATTGCGGAGGGGCGGGTAAGTGTCGTGTATCAGCCATTGGTGCGGTTATATAACGGGCATGTGAATGGCGCCGAGGTGCTGGCACGTTTGTGGGATGATCACGGAACTCCGATCGCGCCTGATGTGTTCATTTTGATTGCAGAGGAACACGGCATCATCAAAGATATTACGCGTATCGTTATGCGCAAGGCGCTGGACGAAATGCAGGCAGGCTTGCGGAAAGACGCGGATTTTTATCTGAGCCTGAATTTGTCGGTCGATGATGTGATTGATCCGGGCACGCTCGAGTTTCTGGATGCAGAGGTCAAGAGACATGGCCTTTCTTCACGGCAAATCGTGCTGGAAATCACCGAGCGGTCCACAGCCCACCATGAACGCCTTATTGAGAGCATGAAATCATTTCGCGCCCGGGGTTATGAGTTCTTCATTGATGATTTCGGGACTGGGTATTCCAATCTTGCCTATCTGGCCAAGCTACCGATCAGCGGTATTAAAATCGACCGCATGTTCACGCAGGCCATCGGAACCGAGGCGGTTAGTTCCGAGATTGTTGAGAATATCTGCAACATAGCACGGCGACTGGAGCTTAAGCTGATCGTTGAAGGCGTGGAAACGCAGGAGCAAGCCGATTACGTTCTTGCCCTGCATCCGGAGGCGGTGGGGCAGGGTTGGTTCTTTGGTCGGCCAGTGCCTGCTTGGGACCTGCCTCCAGTCTGTCTGAACGCCTGACAGCGGGAATGCAGCAATTTTAAGTTGATTAATTGCTGATGCACAATCATGGGCATTAGCCCTGCTGCAACAATCCCGTTTTCGCGCTTGAGGCTGCCGTCCACGTCTCATTCATTTGCCGTGCGGCATTTTGTGCAACGGCAGATTTTTTTGCCCTCGCAATGCAAAAAATAGCTCCCTCAATCGTCTTCATAATGAGAAAGGCCAGCGTCTGGTTCATCTGGATCAGACAGACCTCGCCTGCCAACAGGAATAGACGACATGACTGACGCCACTGTCCTTGAGCAACCGGTTGCTCTTCCTCGTTCAAAGCGTTTGAAGGCGCGCACGACTGGAACGCATGAACGCCTTGACCAGAGCATTATGGCAGGCGACCCGTTTGCCAGCCGCGAGCGCTATGCTCTGTTTGTCGAAGTTCAGTATCAGTTCCATCGCGATATCGATGCGCTTTACGAAGATGCAGCTCTGGATGCTTTGTTGCCGGATCTGCAAGGCCGCCGCCGTTTTGGGCTGGTGGGGCAGGATCTGATTGATCTTGGTTTCGATCTGCCCAAAGCAGACGGAGAACCCGCTTTCCCGGTTGGTAATGCTATCGATATGCCGACCGCACTTGGCTGGCTTTATGTGGCGGAAGGCTCAAATCTTGGCGCGGCGTTTCTGCTCAAGGACGCGTTGAAGCTTGGCCTGTCGGAAGAGCTTGGTGCGCGCCATTTGGCAGGTGCGCCGGAAGGTCGTGGTTTGCACTGGCGCACTTTCACCGCAGCTCTCGATGAAATCGGGCTGATGGAGGCCGAAGAAGAGCGTGTTGTTGCGGGTGCGGAAGCAGCCTTTCGCCGCGTTCACGCATTGGTGCGGACAATCATCACCTCATAAAACTCAGCAGATGATAAGAAAATGCGCTGGAAAAATTCCAGCGCATTCATTGTTAGAGCTTGTGGTTAGAACTTGCGGCTGAAAGAGACTTTCAGATTGCGGCCTGGCATCGCCGAGATACCATCGCTGAGATAAGGCTCGTATTCCTTGTCGAACACGTTTTCGAGCGCGAGCCGCAGCTCGGAATCCTTCATAAAGCCCTGTGTCGGGGTCCAGTTGAAGAACAGGTCATGCACGGCATATCCGGGTGTCTTTGGCCGATTGTAGCTCAGGTCCCCTTTGACATATGAGGTTCTGTCCTGCTTGTCGACAAAGGTTCCTGTCCAGCCAAAATTGATATCCTGATCGGGAAGTTTATAGCCGAGGGTCGTTACAACCGTCGTCGGCATGATGTCATTGATGTAGCTGTCTGGCCCATAGATATTGTTGACCGTACCCTGACGTCTGCCGATCATGTAAGTGAGGCTGGCATCTGCGAACATGAAATCGTTCTCGTAATGGGCTTCGAGTTCCACACCCCGTGAATAATAGGAAGGCATGTTCCAGTAAAACGGTACTTCACCGTTTTTCAGGCCGACCTTGTTTGCACTGCCCACACGCCGCGCGACCGGATTGGTGACGTGGTTATTGAAGAACGAACCGCGCACCATCAGAACGTCGCTGCCAGTGAATATGCCACTAAATGATGTGTCCGCGCCGATATTGATCGTGTTGTTGCGTTCGACTTTGAGATCGGGGCTGGTTCCTGATGTCTGGGTGCGTCCACTCTGTACCGAATAGATTTCATCGATGTTGGGCGCGCGCATGGCGTAAGCCCAATCGGCAAACAGCCGGGTGGCCGGCGTTATCTGATATGAAGCGGTGAGTGCAGGCGTGAAGCCATGATGGGATGTCGCAGAATAGTCATGTCCGGCCTTCGGATCATTATAGATCGCAGCCGCATTTGCTACGCCCTCGGAGCGGACATAGTCGTAACGAACACCAGGCGTGACAGTCAGCTTGTCTGTGAGAGCCATACGATCGCGAATGAAGAAAGACGTCACATCCTGTTTGCCGCCTGGCATGATCCACGGTGCGTAATAGCCGTAATTATAGCTCTTGTCGTTCTTCTTGGTGATGTCGAACATCGTCACATCGCGAACGTGGTGGTTATATTGCACACCGTAGTTCAGGCTGTGGTCGATGCCGCCAAGTTCAAAGTTGGAGGTGTTTTCGGCCTCAATATGGAAATCTGAATATTTCGCATCATTCTGGGTGCCGCCAAGAGAAGCCGTGCCATTCACGCCGGTAGCGCGCTCGGCATGCATATCCGTCGAGGAATAGCTTGCCATGATGCGCGTATTCACAAGATCGCTGTCGCCATCATAGGTATGCTCGACAACGGAGGTGAAGTCCTTCAGTTCCCGCCATGCGAGAAGCCTGCGCATCGCTTCTTTGTAGGCAGGCGTTCCCGGAACCAGACTGTTGCTGGTCGGCTGCAACTGGCCGCGAATGGCTGCCAATGGTCCCCAATTGGCACTTTCACCGTAAAGAACCGAAGCCTTCACCGTGTGACCGCCATATTCGCCGGAAAGCTTGCCGGTGAAAGATGTCAGTTCGGAACTCGAATAGTTATAGACCTCGCCGCCGCCGACGCGCATGTTGTCACCCTTGCGCCATGTCAGGCTTGCGAGGCCGTCGAAAGTCATGCCGGTGCCGAGATTGGAACGGCCATAGACCGCGCCGGTTTCCAGAAACTGCTTGTTGGCGGTCTGATAAGCCGTCTTGCCCCAGGCGCCCCAGCTCTCGCCCTCGCGCAGCATATCGGCTGCGTCCTTGCTTTCGAGCTTGATCGTGCCGCCGAAGCCACCATTCCCGTAGCGAACGGAGGTGGCTCCCTTTTCGATCTCGACGCGCTTGAGCAGTTCAGGTTCAACGAAGATCGTGCCCTGATCGTATTTCTCAAAATTCTTGGGCGCGCCGTCCAGCAAGACGCGCACGTCGGTCTGACGTGAGAAGCCACGGATCGAAATCGACTGGCCTTCAGTACGTACCCCGCCGAGCATGGTGACACCCGGCGTCTTTTTGATGAGTTCCGGAATTGTCGAGGCTTGTGCCTGCTGTAACTGTTCCGATGTGATCTGTGACACACGGGGGTCGAGATCGACAAAGTTCACGCCGGTAATCTGCGAAAAGCTGATCGTGTCGAGCTGCACGGCACCTTCGACAGCAGGCAAAACCGCGTTGTTGCCCGTTGCTTCACGTTCCAGCCGCACGGTGCGGTTGCCGGTGAAACGATACTGGATATCGGTATTACGCAGCAAAGCGGAAAGCGCGTCGGCTGGCACCATGGTACCGCTTACGCCGGATGTGCTGAGCCCGCTTGTGACTGACGCATCAAATGCGATTTGCAGGCCTGTCTGAACGGCGAGGCGATTAAGAGCAGTCGAAAGCGCCCCTGCCGGAATATTGACAGCGACGGATTGCGCTGCAGCCTGTGCAAATGCAGCCGTGGTCAGGACGGGGCTTAAAACCGTACCGCTCAAAAGCAGTGATGCAAAAAAGGGGCGTGCGCAGGCGCTGAGAACACGCGAGGAGGGGCTTTTCATGTCGTTTCCAGTCTCAACGTTCAAGGCGTTGGTGTCGGGCATTCAGGTGCTGAGGCATTTGCACGGGTGCGCAAGCGGCCTCTCATCGACTGGACGAATGAAATCAGGTGTTTGGGACATGCGGCAGAAATTAATTATGCAGCACTGTGAGCAATGAACCCACCCGCACCGCCTTCAAATCGAAAGCCTTGATAAAATCATCAAGCGCTGTCGATGGGGCAGACAAATCGAAGGTGCCGGTAATCCGGCGTTCGGCGAGATCGCTGCTCGCAATCACCACCCGGCCCGGGAGATGCCGGGCAATATCCTCGACCACATGACCAAGCGGCTGATCTTCAAAGATCAAGCGCCCGCTGCGCCACGATGCGGCGAGTTCCGGGTCGATCACGGCGACCTGTCTGATGCCATTCTTATTATCGTAGAAAACGCTGTGACCCTGTTCAAGGCGGAGGGTGTCAAGCGGGCTTCGAGTTGATGAGGTGGCACGGGTCTGCACCTGAACGGCATGTTCGGTGACAACCACATCGGCACCGCCATCTTTCAGCTTTACGTCGAATTCGGTGCCGAGTGCGGTTACTTCGCCATTGGCAGCCTGGACTGTAAACGGCTTTTGTGAATCAGGCGCAACGATGAAATAGGCTTCACCACGAAGAAGCTGCACTTGACGTTCGCCCTCCGTGACATTGAAAGCGATTGCCGAGCCTGCATTGAGCTGGACCGTCGAGCCGTCCTCAAGTTTGATGATCGGCATTTCGCTGCTGGCCGACATGGCATCGGCGCGTAGCCGCATCGGACCGTCGAAAGCAATAAAGCCGCCTGCGATTGCGCCAAATAAAAGCATGGAACTCAAAGCCACGCGAACCGGATAATGCGACTTTCTGGCAGCGGTTCGGGCGAAGTCCGTATCCTGCATGAGCAGAAAACGGGTGTCACTGAGAACGCGCGAGGCTTTTGTAAAGGCCAGTTCATGCCGCACATCGCTTGCGCGCCAGATGGCACAGGCTTCAACGATTGCCGTGTCTTTGGGTGAGGCTTGAAGCTGCATCAGCCAATCGACAGCCTGTTCCTGAATGAGGCGCTCGGCCTTGTCCTGTTTCTTTACCGCCGTTCGCATCATGCCTGATCCAGTTCATCAAGCCGAATGAGACAGTAGATGAGCGCTTTCCGAAGATGCCTGTCCACCATATTGCGCGTAATTCCGAAGCGTATGGCTATTTCATCCGGCGACAGGTTGCCGATCCGGTGGGCGATGAAAACGCGGCGTTGGCGCAATGGCAACTCCATAATCGCATCGCGCAGACAGGCGAGGCGTCGCGGCATATCCAATGCCAGGTCAGGGTTTGTGTCGCTGCTGACAATATTTGCGGCTTCTTCTTCGGTGCCGGAAAACAGCCTGGCTTCCAGGTTTTCGCGCCGAAACCGGTCGAGGCCGAGATTGATCGCAGCGCGTGTGAGAAAGGCGCGCAGCGACGACTTTCCTTCAAGGTCGGTTCTGCGCTCCTTGAGCCTTACATAAAGATCATGGACGATTTCGTTGGCGTTTGAAGATGCGTGTCCGCGTCGACGGACTGCACGACACAGGTCGTCGTAATAATCTGTAATGGCACCATCGATGTCAGCAATGTCCTTTAGAGGAAATGCCGATGTCAGCTTGGACTTGTCAGATTGGTTCACGGCTCGCACCACATTTTTGTGGCGGCACCATAGGCATGGGCTTCTTCAAACGCAATAATATATGAGCAATAAACTCATCTTAAATGGGCGTTGTTGCATTTCGCCTACAATTCCCGTTTCGCGGCAGCGATGGAGAGCACTCCACCGCTGCGAACGAGAGCGAAGTTTTACTTCGGCAACTGAGCCGCGGCCTGCTTAATGGCCGATGTGATTTGTTGGCAAAAAGGCTCAATGCTCTTGCCAGAGGTCTTGGCGTAATCCTCGACGTCGGTTTCCTGACCCATCGACTGAACAACGCCCTTTTTGCCAGCCGCCTGCGCCTCTTCAAGGCCAGTCTTGTCGGCAGGAGCCTGCATAATCTTCATGATGGACTGCTGGCTGTCGATGTCTTCCTGTGTAGCGAAGCCTTTATCCTTGCAATATTCGACGATACCGAGCTGGTTCTGTGCTGCTTTGTAGAGCGCTTCCGGTGTCATCTGCTGTGTGGCCTGGCCTTGCGCCATGGCGCCGCCTGCGGTGACCGATGCCAGAATAAAAGCGCAGATACCTGCATTTTTCATCGTTTCAACCTTTCAATTATCTCGCATGTCCCACCCGAACGAACAGATAGAGCGGGTTTGGAAAAACGGAACCCGCTTTGAAAGGCTTTCTGCATAATTGCTTGAACTGTTAAGGCAACCTTTGTGCCCCTATAGGGGCGCGGGAAGAGTTACGCCCAAACGTAGCGCACGATGTGAAAGAAGACGGGAGCCGAGAATACGAGGCTGTCGGCGCGGTCGAGCATTCCGCCGTGACCTTCAATCATATGCCCCCAGTCCTTGACACCGCGATCCCGCTTGATGGCAGAGGCGACAAGCCCGCCGAAAAAGCCCATGACGCAAGCGGTCGCGGCCAGCGCGCCCGCCTGAAATGGTGAAAAGGGGGTGAGCCAGGCAAGGCTTGCACCCAGCAATGATGCGGCCGCAACTCCGCCGACAAAGCCTTCCCACGTTTTGGAAGGCGATATATTGGGCGCGATACGATGTTTGCCGAACAGTTTGCCAAAAACATATTGCAGCACATCGCTGCCCTGCACCGTTGCGACCAGAAATGCGATCAGCAGCAGTTTCTTGCCTTCAAAGCCCGGAATATCCAGTGTCATCAGTGCAGGCACATGGCTGATGCAGTACACCGAGAGCATGATGCCCCATTGCTGTTCGCTGATGCGTTCGAGAAAGCGCGACGTATCGCCGGAAAGTGCGGTCAGCACCGGCATGGCGAGGAAGCAATAAACCGGAATGAAGATCGAATAGAGCCCATACCAGTCGATCCAGATCAGATAATATTGCACCGGAATGACCAGCAGAAACATGCCAAGCAGCACGCGATGATCGGCGCGGCGGGTTTGCGTGAGCGTTGCATATTCACGCAAGGAAGCGAACGAGATCAGCGCAAAAAGCACGATCACACCGCCTTTGCCGAACAAGAAGGCGATGCACATGGCGCCAACCATGATCCACCAAGCCTTGATGCGGGCATTGAGATTGACGAGCGTTGAAGACAAGGGCTTCGGCGCACGCCATGAAAGCACGCCGGCAACGGCGCTGGCTGTTACCAGAACACCCATGAGGCCAAGGAATAGTCGTGTCGTTTCGCTCATGAATGATTACCGTTTTGAGGCTGAATATCGAGAAGGCTTTGCCGCGCGCGGGTGAGAAATTCCTTGCGGTCCTCGCCCTCGCGGAGCTGGACAGGTTCACCAAAAATGACGCGGCAGAGAAGGGGTACAGGCAGCATTGCGCCTTTGGGCAGCACGCGTGACATGTTTTCTATCCAGCATGGGACAAGTTCAACATCGGGCCGCGCCAGCGCCAGATTATAGATGCCGGAACGGAAGCGCAGCAGCGCTTCGTCGGTCATGTTGCGGGTGCCTTCCGGGAAGATGATGAGGGAATGGCCATCGGCCAATGCTTTCAGCATGACTTCCATTGGGTCTTGCGTCCGCTCCACCCAGTTGCGTTCGACAAGCACAGTGCGCAGCAGCACCTCCGCCATGAATTGGCGCACGCGGTTTCCGCGCCAGTAGTCGGCCCCGGCGACTGCTCGTGTACGTGCACGTTCCTCCTGATTGAGACAGGAAGAAAGCAGGATGAAATCGCCGTGGCTGGTGTGATTGGCGAAATAGATGCGCTGGTTGAGCGATGGCCCGGTACCGCTCCAGATCGGCCGTACACCGGTAATTGCGCGCGATAAGATTGCCAGAAACGAGCCGAAAATCGATTGCACATGATGGCTGATTAATTCACGCATGTTAAAGCTCCGGCCCAAGCGGCAATGCAGCCATCAGGATTGTCAAGACGAATGCCGCTGCGAGGAAAATCCGCAGGCGGCCAAGAATACGCTTCGATCCCTCAATGCGGTCTTTGAGCGGGCGCATGGTTTCAGGTTTGGTGCGCAAGCCCATCCGCTCAAGCATGGTATCGAGTTCTGCGAGACCTTGCTTTTCATCCTTACTGGTCGCCACCAGCCGGAAAAGCGCGGCATCAAAAAGCAGATGCATCGCGATGCCCAAAACAATCAGAACGCTCACAAACAACAAAGGCCAGATGAGCCAGAATGCGAGATCGTGGATTGAGCGTAAGAATGGCACGAAACTGAGTATTACTCCTGCAACACCAAGACCGAGAAAACCATTGCGCCGCAAGCGGTTGGCCATATCGAGCGCCTGACCGAATGCTTGCGAATTCATAAGAGCACCTCGATAGGGTGAAGGTGCCCCGGCCAGCCTTTGGCGCGAATAAGCGTTTCGGCTTCACGTGGGTTTGCCATGCGCTCTGTTGCGATCAACCAGTCTACGGCAACTGTTGCGCTGCGCTGAAAACCGAGCGCACAGCAGATGAGAACCAGACCGTGATGCCGTGCAGCTTCAACAGCATTGGATGCGAGATGCACTGTTTCAGGTGGAGGGGCAATAAGATCCATCGTGCCGAAGCTTTTCCATTCGACTGCATTGCGTGGTGCAACCATTTCGGCCGCAAGGTCGATGATGGTCGTAAACGGATTGAGCTCTGGAGCTTTCGGGAAACGGCCGAGAAACACACCGTCGGCCAGCTCGATATGTGGTGGCAGTTTTCGCGTCCAGAATCGGATGTTCAATCGCGCACAGAGGCGATAGGGAGCCAGAAGCCATCGGCTTGCGAGGCTGACGGTTCCATCTGTCTGCTTCTGGAATATAGCAACACCAGCACCGAGATAACCCATCGCAACAATTGCCAATGCGGTGGCAGGCCAGAACCAGAAAATCGCATAGCCAGTCATGCTGAGGCCATGAATGCCGAGCGCGAGAAAAAGCACAGCGCCCGCCAGATAATATAGACCCAGCCGGCGCGCTTTTGGGTTTGTGGTTAACTGAAAACTGATGAATGGTGACGACCCATTACGCGGGAAAAGCCACAAGGCAAACAGCCCGAGCAAAGCGCCTGCCGGAATATCGACGGCGTGATGCTGATAGGTGGTGAGCACGGACAATCCGATCAACAGGCACCAGATATGCCAGATCACACGCATTGTATCGCCCATTACGCGACGCATCTGATCCCAGATGATGATCAGCAACGCGATATGCAGCGACGGTGCCTGATTGAACGGCTTGTCGAAACCACCGAGCACATCGAACATGAAGCCCGGCAGGCCCGAGGTTGCCGGTTTTACGAAGGTCGCCGTCAGCGGAAAAGTCACAAAGCAAAGGACCGCAATGACCTGCGCCGTAAGATAGCGCTTTGCCAGCCGGTCGACCTGCTCAGCGCTGTCATTTATGAAAAGCGCAATCGCATAAAACAGATTGACCGACCAATAAGGCACAATGCTCCACGCGATAAAGGGAACGTCACTTTCCCAGTTAAAGGCGAGATTGGGAACATCATGGCGCAGCGAGGCCAGCCAATTGGCGGTGCCATAGGTGAGATAGAAAAACGGGCCGAGAAACAGAAGCCACAGGATCGCGCGGCGGATTACCAGCCGCCGCGATGCGCCATCGATCCTGTCAATGGTTGCTGTCACGCTTGCTCGTCTCCAACCCGTTCGG
>Ga0308158_10004360_pt1 | contig 11989 bp, 10 predicted proteins | sample PhyBR2_FD_201038 | JGI IMG/M metagenome (GOLD analysis project Ga0308158, IMG submission 201038) | Phyllosphere microbial communities from UC Gill Tract Community Farm, Albany, California, United States - DLSLB.R2 | ecosystem: Host-associated > Plants > Phyllosphere > Unclassified | place: USA...
GCCGAGGACCGGTGCCAGCCGGCCACTGACCGGCCCCACCAGCCAGCCCAGCAGGGCGTACGGGGTGAGGATGATCAGCGACATTTCCGTGGGGCCGATGCCAAAGCCGGGGTCAGCGGCTTGGACATAGGCCGGGACGATGCCGTTGATGACCGCGAAAATGCCGGTCATGGTCAGCGTGGTGGTCAGCAGCGGGGCCCAGGTGGCGCGCTGGCGCAGGTGGACGGTTTCCACCATGGGCTGGGCTGCGCGCTGTTCGGTGCGCCAGAAGGCGAAGAACGCGGCGGCGGAGACGAGGACCAGCGCCAGGCTGAGCATCAGGGTGCCGGAGTTGAAGCCGGCCACGAGCTTGGAGGCTTCGTTGAGCGCGGTCAGCAGGGCTCCCACGGCAATCACAATGAAGAACACGCCGCGCCAGTCCATCCGGGTACCGGCGGCGGGCTTGCTCTCCTTGGCCAGGACCATGACGAGGGCGGTGGCGGCGGCGGCCAGGACCACCATCAGCCAGAAGATGCTGCGGAAGCCGAAGTGCTCGGCGAAGTAGCCGCCCACGAAGGAGTCCACGCCGGCCACGCCACCGTTGACGGCGGTGATAAGGCCCATCAGCGTGCCGTATTTGCGGGGGTTGCTGACGGCGGAGCGCAGCATGATCAGGCACAGCGGCACGGTGGGTCCGCTGACGCCCTGGATGATGCGGCCCACGAAGAGCCAGGTGACGTCCGGGGCGAGTGCGGCGATCACGGAGCCCGCAGCCATGAGCACCATCATGCCCACCAGGACCTTCTTGCGGCCCACGATGTCGCTCAGCCGCGGCAGGAACAGGGAGAACAGGGCGGCAGCTGTGAAGAACCAGGTTTGGGAGAGGCCGATGACGGCTTGGTCGGTCTTGAGTTCCTCGCCCATGGTCACCAGGGCGGGGCTGAGCATGGAGGCGTTGAGCTGGAACGCCACGCAGGCTGCCAGCAGGGCGGTCATGAGGGCGGCGGTGTTGCCGCGGCCGGTCTTCGTTTCAGTCATGGTGGCAGTCATTTACTTGACCCCTCCAACGGTGAGCTGGGCACTTTCCGGGCGTACGACGTCGGCCGCGCCGCCTGGGGTGCGCTCCGCACCTACTTTGCTCCCGGCGTCGTCCGTCTTGGCGTTGCTGCCCGGCTCACCGATGCGGACCAGTGCGTCGGTGACGAGGTCCCAGAACCGTGCGTGGTCCAGATCGACGGCCACGCTGGTGTTGCAGTCCGTGGGTGCCGGGGCGCGGAAGTCGGCCACGGTCATGCCCAAGGTGAGCGTGCCTGTCAGCTCGACGTTCACCGGCACCTTGCGGGTGGTGACGATGCTGGGGTCGATCACGTAGGCGACGGCGCAGGGATCGTGCACGGGCGGGTGGTCAAAGCCCTGGGCGTCCTTGTAGGCGTGGGCGAAGAAATCCATCAGTTCGGTGACGAACTTGGCGGGGCCGGTGCCGATGGCGGCGATCTTCTCCACCACGTCCGGGGTGGCCAGCGCCTGGTGGGTGAGGTCCAGGCCCACCATCACGACGGGCCACTTTTCGTTGAAGACGATGTGCGCGGCCTCGGGGTCGATGATGATGTTGAACTCGGCCACCGCGCTCCAGTTGCCCACGTGGTAGCCGCCGCCCATCAGGACCACTTCCTTGACGCGTTCCACGATGCGCGGTTCCTTGCGGGCGGCCATGGCGATGTTGGTCAGGCCGGCGGTGGGGACCAGGGTGACGGTGCCGGGCTCGTGCGCCATGACGGTGTCGATGATGAGGTCGACGGCGTGGCGGGGGTCCAGTTCGATGGTGGACTCAGGCAGCGCGGGGCCGTCCATGCCGGAATCGCCGTGGATGTCCGGCGCGGTTTCGATGCTGCGGACCAGCGGGCGGGGGCAGCCGGCGGCGAAGGGGACGCCGGTAATGCCGGCGATGGTGCCCACGGCCAGGGCATTGCGGGTGACTTTTTCGAGGGTCTGGTTGCCCACCACCGTGGTGACGGCCAGCAGTTCGATATTGGGGTTGCCGTGTGCCAGGAGCAGGGCCACGGCGTCATCGTGGCCGGGATCGCAGTCCAGGATGATCTTCCGGGGCTGGTGCTGACTCTGTTGCGGGTTTGGTTCCACGATGGTTCTCCACGTCATTGGGGCCTGCCGGGGAGGCAGGGTTCAACATTCCGGTGTGATCATGGCACCGTTTCGTCGGTTACGTCAAGCGCTTAACGCGATGCTTGCGTTTGCCCACGTCAAACGCTTGATGCCCTGTCCTGCAGTGGAACGCCGGGCGGCGGCTAGGATCGAGGTATGGATTCCGGGGAACAGGTGCAGCAGCGGGCCCGGCCCCGGCGGGTGACGGCGGCCATGGTCGCTGCCCGGGCCGGAGTTTCGGTGGCCACAGTGTCGCTGGTGGCCAACGGCAAGACCGCCGGCCGCGTCTCCGAGGACAACATTGCCAGGGTGACAGAGGCCATCGCCGAGCTCGGCTATGTGGTGGACGGAATCGGCAGCTCACTGGCCAAAGGCGTCAGCTCCATCGTGATCCTGGTGGCGCCGGACATCTCCAACCCGTTCTTCGCCAAGGTGATCGGCGGCGTACGGGAATCACTGGGCCCCAACTACCAGCTGCTGCTCTCCGTCACGGACTCGGGCGAGTTTCCCAAGGCCACGGACGTCCGGAAGCTGATGTCACTGCGGCCCGCAGGGCTTTTGGTTGACGCCCCGAACGCCGGGTTCCTGGCGGATCTTTCGGTGGCCGGGCCCCTGGTTTTGCTGGACGCGCCGGGCCTGGAATCTTTCGCGCCGGCCGTGAACCTTGATGTTGCCCAGGGCGCACGCGAGCTGGCTGCGCACCTGGCCGACGCCGGCCACCGGCGCGTGGCGTACCTGGACAGCGTGACGGGAACCGAGACCTTCAGGATCCGCCGGGAGGCGTTCCTGGCGGAGGCTGCCGAACGCGGGATGAGCGTGGATCCGGACCACATGCCCGCCACCACCATCGACGTCGGCGCGGCGGCTGCCGCGTTTGCCGGTGCCTGGCAGGGCTGGCAACGGGCGGGGGTGACCGCCGTCGTCTGCGCCACGGACACCCACGCCTACGGGGTGCTGCAGGAAGCCCGCGTGGCCGGGGTCCGGATTCCGGCGGAACTGGCCGTGGCCGGGTTCGACGACCTGCCCTATTCGGCTACCAGCAGTCCGGGACTGACCAGCGTGCACCTGCCCGCAGCGAACCTGGGCCTGAAGGCCGGTGAACAACTCCGCCGGCTGATGGAAGGCCAGGCCTTGGAGCAGGCGCAGCTCGTCCTGGAAAGTTCCCTGGTGGTGCGCGGTTCCACCTCGGCCGGCGAAACGTAGCTGCACCGGCGGGTTCCTGTCGGACCCCGGCCGTAAGCTGGGATTATGCCGAGTAACTGGGAGAGTCTTGACGCGCCGCAGCGTGAGTCGGTACAGCACAATGTGGAGATCTACGAGCGCGTCCGCCCTGCCCTGAAGCTCATCACCCGGGATGTCCTCCTCACCCTCAGGGACATGCTCAAGGGCACCGAGGTGACGCCGCTGTTCGTCAGCGGCCGCACCAAGACCGTGGAGTCGTTCAGGGAAAAGATCTCGCGGACCGAGGAACCGCTGGAGCCCGGAGGCCCGCGGCTGCTCAAGTTCCCGGACCCGTTCCGCACCCTCAATGACATGGTGGGGATCCGGGTGATCACCAAGCTCCCGGCGGAGAACGCAGTGGTGGCCAACATCATCAAGCGCCAGCGGCAATTGTTCGACTGCCGCGGCGACCGGGAAAAGGACATCGGGTCCATCGAGTCCGGCACGTACGGGTATTCCAGCCGGCACCTGATCCTGCGGACCATCCAGAACGAGGCCGTCAAGGAGTACCAGCAGGTCTTCAACCCGGATGCCGTGCCCAACGGCAGCTACTTCTTCGAGTGCCAGATCCGGACCATCTTCGCCCACGCCTGGAGTGAGATTGAGCATGACATCCGGTTCAAGGCGGAGGATCCGCGCGCGTGGACACCGCACTTCGACCGGCAGTTCACCGCCACCGCCGCCATGCTGGAAACCGTGGAAACGGCGTTCGCCGACCTCCACGAACGGTACGAGGAAGTCCGCAGCTTCTGGGACCTGGACGGGGAAGGAGCGGCAGCGCTCACACCGAACCGAATCCGCGACGTCTGGCGGACCCTGCTCCCGCACGTGGACCGGAAAGTGGACGACGACTGGGGCTGGGCTGCGGAACTCCTGGCCGCCCACGGCCTCAACCAGACCGTGCAGCTGGCAGGGCTGCTCAGCGCCAATCGCATCACCGAGGTCCGCAAGGCCCTGGACCACCGCTACTCCCCCGGCCCGGACCGGCTCATGGACGACCTCCTGCTCTGGCAGTATGGCACCAAACACATCGACCTCACCGCAGAACCGGCCGACGCCGTCCCGCACCCGCGGCGCGACAGCCTCCTGCGGCGGCTGCGGCAGATCGAGCGGTACCGGATGACGGCAAAGTAAGCCACCGCAGGTGCCGCTGCCGGGCGCCGTCACAGCGAATGCATAGGTTGGCCGGGGCTGGGGCATAGGCTCCAGCTGTAGGTTGAACGCGTGGACGTGGAGCAGGATCCGGCACGCGAGGCCGGACACGGAGGACTTTTCCATACACCGGCGGAAGGCGGGCCCAGAGGCTGGCCGACCGTGAGCCGGCGCAGGTTCCTCCACGGTGCCGGCCTGGTGGGTACAGGGGCCCTGGTGACCGCGGGAATCTCAAAGGCCGGACTGCTGCCAGCCCTCGCCACCGCTCCACGCAGCGAGCCCGGACCCAGCGCCCAGCCCACGCCGGCGCCGTCGCCCACTGCTGCGCAAGCCTCCGCCCCACCGGACAGAACGTTCCTCAGCACCCACCTGACGGCGCCGCACGTGACCAGCTGGGCTACGGCCGCGCCGGCATCCGGGCTGTTGTTTACCGGGCCAATGGGGCACGGCTCCAACGGGCTCATCATGAATGACGCCGGCGAACCGGTGTGGATGGAGCCGACAGGCGCGGGCGTCATGGACCTGCGGGTGCAGACGTTCGAAGGCCGGCCCGTGCTTACTTTTTGGACCGGGACGGGAATCGGCGGCCACGGTCTGGGCAAGGGCGTGGTCATGGACAGCGCCTACCGCACCATCCACGAAGTCCAGGCCGGAAACGGGATCCAGGCAGACCTCCACGAGTTCACGCTGACCTCGAACGGGACAGCCCTGTTGACTTCCTACCCAACCATCCAGCAGGACTTGAGCGCGCTGGGCGGCCCCGCCACCGGCTACATGTACAACTGCCATGTGCAGGAGGTGGACGTTCGCACCGGGGCCGTGCTGTTGGACTGGAATGCCCAGGAGCACATACCGCTGACGGACTCCTACCTGCGCCCGCAAGAGGATCCCAACAGTGACGGATCAACTGCGGCAAAGGCCTTCGATCCCTACCACCTGAATTCCGTGGACGCAGACGGCGGAACACTGCTGATCTCCGCCCGCCATACCCACACCCTGTACTTGGTGGACCGCACCACCGGGGCCGTCCGGTGGCGCATGGGCGGAAAGCAGAGCGACTTCACCCTGGGACCCGACGCCGGGTTCGCGTGGCAGCACGATGCGCGCCGGCAGGCGGACGGCAGCATCAGCATGTTCGATAACCACTACGACGCCGGCACCACCGGAACATCCCGCGGCCTGGTCCTCAACGTCAACGAGACAGCCAGGACTGCGACGCTCCAGCGGCAGTTCAACCATGCAGGACACCGGGGCAATGCCATGGGCAGCGTTCAGTTCCTGCCCAACGGCAATGTGCTGGTGGGCTGGGGCACGGACCCCGCGGTCACGGAATTCACGGCGGACGGCACCGCCGTGTACGAGGCCAGCCGGGTGGGCACCGGATCCTACCGGGCTTATCGGAGCCCTTGGACGGCCCAGCCCGAGACGCTGCCGGACCTGACCGCCGTGCCGGGCAACGGGTCCACCATGCAGGTCTACGCGAGCTGGAACGGTGCCACGGAGATCAACAAATGGCGCTTCTTCACCGGCCCCACCGCCGGGGAGCTCAGCGAGGCCGGCACCTTCCCGAAGCACGGGTTTGAGACCTCGATGGCGATCGCCGCGGCCCAGTACGTCGCCGTGCAAGCCCTGGACAAGAACGGCAACCTGCTGGCCACATCCGCCACTATCGCCGTCTGACGGGCGCGCCTCTGCCGGCGACCACACGGCAGCTAGCTGTACTGAGTACAGCTAGCTGCGGCGGCCTTCCTCAACGGCTGCGGTCTGCGGGGCCGTGCCCGCGGTAAGGAGTTTGATGGCCAGCATGCCTGAGAGGGCAGCGAAGGGCAGTTCAACCAGGGCAGCTTCCAGCACTGCAGTAACCAGCGGTGTCCCTTGCGCTGCGGTTGTCACGTCGAACAGGGCATCGATGCACAGGCTCGTGGAAAAGCCGGCCGCCGTGAGCGCCGCATAGCTGCTGCCCTTGAAGAGGAAGATACCGGTCAGCAGTGCTGCGAGGGCTTCGAATCCATCCAGGGCGAGCCAGGCCGTGGACCAGTTGTAGGCCACGGTGACGGACGGCATGGTGCCACTGAGATAGAAGATCCAGACGGCGTAGAACAGCACTGCCGCGGCAGCGCAGACGATCGCTGTCCGGCGCCATCCCATGCCCCTGAGCCGCACCATAATCCGCCTGCGGGCACGCAGGACCAGAAGGATGCCCAGGACGACCAGCCCTATTTTGAACCCGACAAAATGAGGGCCCGCTGACCAGGCAGCGTCCCGGGCACCAGGCACCGCGGCCAGTGCGGCCGCCGAAATATTCACCGTCTCCCCGCGTCGCCGTCAGACCGCAAGTTCTTCAGCTGCCTGTTCGGCCGCCTCGGCGGGGGAGGGCGCATGCCCACGGAGCGGGACGTGCCGGATGAACAGGGCCAGGACGAAGCCTGCCGCGGCCACCAGGGAGGCCAAGAAGAAGACCGACTGGATGCCGTTGGTCACGGCGGTCTTGAACAGGTCCTGAACTGCCTGCGGGAGGGACTGGAGGGCCGCCGGGGTGATCTGCCCGCTCTGGTGCAGCCCGCCGGCGCCCATGCTGTCTGCGAGCCTGCCGGCGTAGATTGAGCCGAGGACCGAGATTCCGAGGGAACCGCCCATGTTGCGGGCAAAGGTGCTGGTACCGGTGGCCGCGCCGATGTCCCGGATGTGGACGCTGTTCTGGGCGATGAGGTTGGTGGTTTGCATCATGCAGCCCATGCCGGCACCGAGGATCGCCATGTAGACGCCGGACTGCCAGGCAGGGGTGTCCAGGCCCATCGTGGAGAACAGGAACAGACCCGTGGCCATCAGCGCCGACCCAATGACGGGCAGGGGCTTGTAGTGTCCGGTGCGGCTGACCACCAGTCCGCCGCTGAGCGAGACCGCCATGGCCGCAATCATCATCGGCATCAGGAGCAGGCCGCTGCTGGTGGCCGACTGGCCCTGGACGTACTGCTGGAACTGGGGCAGGAACGTGATCCCGCCAAACATCGCGAAGCCAACGATGAAGCCCAACGCATTGGCGAGCGTGAAGTTCAGGCTGCTAAACAGCCGCAGCGGAATAACGGGTTCCGCGGCGCGCCGCTCGATGAACAGGAAGAGCACCAGGCCCACGGCCGCCACCGCGCCCAGGCCGATGATTTCGGGTGAGTTCCATTCGTACTGGCTTCCACCCCAGCTGAGCATCAGCACCAGCGCCGTGATCCACGCCGTCAAGACCGCCGAACCCCACCAGTCGATCCGGACCTTGGCAGTGCGCTCCTGCCGGGGCAGCTTGAGCGTGAACCAGCACACCACGAGGGAAAGGACCCCCAGGGGCAGGTTGACATAGAACGCCCACCGCCAGGAGGCGTTGTCAGTGATGAACCCGCCCAGGAGCGGGCCGCCGATCATCGCCAGTGGCATAACGGCCATCATGACGCCCTGGTATTTGCCGCGCTCCCGCGGCGGGACCATCAGCCCGATCGCGGCCATGATGCCGACCATCAGCCCGCCCGCACCCAGGCCCTGGAACGCGCGGAACCCGATCAGCTGCGCCATGTCCTGGCTCATCCCACACAGCGCCGAGCCAGCCAGGAAAACCACGATCGAGGCCATGAATGTGCGGCGGTGCCCGAAGATATCCCCGAGCTTGCCCCAAATGGGCGTGGCCACAGTCGAGGCCAACACGTACCCGGTGGTGACCCACGCGAGGTGATCCATGCCGCCCAGTTCACCCACGATAGTGGGAAGCGCCGGCGCCACGATCATGTTGTCCAGTTGGGCAAGCAGCATGGCAATCACCAGCCCGCTCATGGCGGTCAGGATTTGCCGGGGTGAAAGTCTGGCCTGGCCAGCGTCCTGGGCTGTCATCGGGAATTCGTCCTCGGGGTCTGGGGGTTTGTCGGTTCACTTACCGCGCGGTTAGCATAGTACTTACCGGCCGGTTAGTTAGCAAGAGGAACGCTCTTGAAGAAGCGCGGTTGAGAGGGAAGCGATTACATGAGGTCCACGAGCGAGGCCCCTGCGGACGGTGAGGGCGGGACACGCGAGAACATCCAGACCGTCGCTCTGCGCCTTTTTGCCGAGCAGGGGTACGAGTCGACGTCGATGCGCCAGATCGCCGAGGAACTCGGCTTCACCAAAGCGGCCCTCTACTACCACTTCAGGAGCAAGGAAGACATCGTCCGCGCCCTGATGGAGGCGATGCGCGCCCAAATCACAGACCTCCTGGAGTGGGCCCGCACCCAGGAGCCCGGACCGGAACTGCGTCGAACCGTGATCGCCCGCTGGACCGGGATCGTCCAGGCCCAGGGCTTGCGCATGTTCCGTTTCCTGGGCTCGAATTACCGCCTGCTCAGGGACATCAAGTCTGAGCCCGGCCAGCAAAAGGGAATGGCCGCGGCCGTCATCGAGCTGTTCTCGATCATCACCCCGCCCGGGGCCAGTGTCGAGGACCGGCTGCGGGTCCGTTTCGCCCTGCTCACCATCAACATGCTCGGCATCGCCGCCCGTGACCTGGACGCCGACGAGGACGAAATCCTCGAAGCGGCGGCACGGATCTCAGCCGGACTGCTGCCTCCCGGGTTCTAGAACCCCCACAACGGCCCTGCCCCCCTCCTGCAACCCCCGCCGCGTTCATTCCTGATGGGAAACCCCTCATGCCTGTGCCAATCCTGTCCACCCGCGACCTGACCAAAACCTACGGCCGCGGCCCCGACCGCTTCGACGCCCTCCGCGGCGTCTCCCTGGACATTGACCGCGGCGACTCCGTGGCGATCGTGGGCAAAAGCGGATCCGGAAAATCCACCCTCATGCACCTGCTCGCGCTCCTGGACACCCCCGGCGCAGGATCGGTCCATGTGGACGGAACCGATGCCCGCAGCCTCAGCGGCCGCAAGCTGAACGCACTCCGCAACCAAATGTTTGGGTTCGTGTTCCAGCAGTTCTTCCTCAACCACGCCAGCACCGTGCTGGAGAACGTCGTGCTGCCGCTGAAGATCGCCGGCGTGGGGGCACGGGAACGCCGGGCCCGCGGCATGGCCGTCCTGGAGCAGCTGGAACTGGCCGACAAGGCCCGCAACAAAGCCGGGAACCTCTCGGGCGGACAGAAGCAGCGCGTCGTCATCGCCCGGGCGCTTGCCAACAACCCCCGTGTTCTTTTCGCCGACGAACCCACCGGGAACCTGGACTCCGCCACCGGCCGCATCGTCGAAGACATCCTCTTCGACCTCAATCACAACCAGGGGATCACCCTGATCACGGTCACGCACGACCACGACCTGGCCGCCCGCTTCAACCGCCGCGTCTACATCCGGGACGGGCAGCTCATCACCACGGACGAGGAGCACGCGGCATGAATCCGCTGGAAACCCTGAAAACCGCCATCGCCAACAGCTTCCGCAGCAAACTGCGCACCACCCTCACCGTGCTGGCCATCTTCGTTGGCGCCTTCACCCTCACCATCACCAACGGCCTCGGCACGGGGATCTCCAACTACATCGACAGCCAGGTCGCCGCCATCGGCGCCAGCAACGCCTTCACCATCACCCGGACCGATACCAACGCGGGCCTGGGCTCCGGGCCGCAGAAATACGACCCCAACACCCGCGTCCTCGCCGCCGGCGGCCGCCCCGGCTCCACCCAGGTCGCCCTCACACAGGCCGACCTGGACAAAATCAGCGCCATCCCAGGAATCACCGGGGTCTCCCCGGTCACGCGGCTGAATACGGCCTACATCCAGTGGAACAACCAGGACAAGTACCAGCTGTCCGTGAGTGTGCTCGCAGGCGCCCAGCCGCAGCTGGACGCCGGCCAAAACCTCGACGACGCCTCCACGGTGCCGCAGATTATCCTCCCGTCCAGCTACGTGAGTCCCTTGGGCTTGAGCGACAGCGCCCAGGCAGTAGGCCAGGACGTGACCATCGGCATCCCCGACGCGACCGGAACCATGCGGACCGTGACGGCCACGATCAACGGCATCGAACAAAACGCCCTGCTCAGCTCCGGTGGCGCGTTCATCAACAAAGCGCTCTCAACCGCCCTCGCCCAAGCCCAGGCAACCGGAACAACTACGGCCTCAGCGCCGGTGTACACGACGGCCACAGCGTTGTTCGCACCCTCAACTGCGGCGCAGATATCCGACATGAAGAGTCAACTCTCCGCGGCTGGCTATACGGCACAAACACTCGATGACCGGATCGGTACGGTGAAGACCGTCATTAACGGCATCATCGGCGTCCTGGACGCGTTCGCGGTCATTGCCCTCATCGCCGCCGGGTTCGGCATCGTCAACACCCTGCTGATGTCCGTGCAGGAACGCACCCGCGAAATCGGGCTGATGAAGGCCATGGGCATGGGCAGCGGATCGGTCTTCGCCCTCTTCAGCACCGAAGCTGCGTTCATCGGCCTGCTCGGCAGCCTGATCGGCTCCGGCGCCGCAATAGCCCTGGGCACCGTCGTCAGCAATGCTTTGGCTCGCGGCCCCCTCAGCGACCTCGCCGGGCTCCAAATCCTCAGCTTCGCCCCGGGAACGGTCGCGGTGGTCATCCTTCTCGTCATGGCCATAGCTTTCATCGCCGGCACCCTTCCGGCGTGGAGGGCCGCGCGACAAAACCCGATCGACTCACTCCGCTACGAATAGGCGCCTAACCTGTCGAAGCGCACAAGGTGACGTCGCCCGCCGGACCGTCCGAAACAGAGCCGTCCCTTGATGTTGGCAACCTGGGCGGACGTCCGCGGCCATCCCTTGGGAGTCGAAAAACACGGTGATTGTCAGCCAGTATGGGGTTGAGGTCGATATGGTCCTGCACACGATCCTCAGGTCGCGGGCCGCTGAAATTCCGGCCGAACGGCGGACGCTCCCCCACCGGAGCGCATGCTGCGCTGTGTAGGCTGTGGCCATGACGGCGCCGCAGATCTATGTCCTCTTCCCTGGTACGGCGCGCGAGGCTCTCGGGTTCTATGCGGAAGTTTTCGGCGGAGAGCTTTCCCTGTTTACCTACAGGGATTTCGGCCGGGAGGACGGCCCCGCTGACGCCATAGCCCATGGCGTCCTCTCTGGCGCAGTCGCCGTGGCGGGCGCGGATGCGGCAGCGGGCGAGGCGACGTTCCGGTCGGAGGGTTTGATGCTCTCCCTGCTGGGAACCGCCGAACCTGCCACCCTGCACCAATGGTTCGACAGACTCGCCGGGAGCGGACGCGTTGTTGATCCGCTTGGCCCGAAGCCATGGGGTGCTTCCGATGGCCAGGTCATCGACCGCCATGGCCTCCACTGGCTCATCGGTTACGAATCGGGGCAGTGACAGCGGTCGCTGCAGTCCGGGCGCCGCACCCCTCGACGTAAAAACGCGTTCAAGGGGCACGGCGCTCCTGGGCGCTGCTATGCCGGCAAGGGCTGCAGCCCGCGCGTGGTGGCGGGTTGAGCCAGGCCGAAGTGGTCCCGGAGTGTGCGTCCCTGGTATTCGCGGCGGAAGAGCCC
>Ga0308158_10004363_pt1 | contig 11985 bp, 13 predicted proteins | sample PhyBR2_FD_201038 | JGI IMG/M metagenome (GOLD analysis project Ga0308158, IMG submission 201038) | Phyllosphere microbial communities from UC Gill Tract Community Farm, Albany, California, United States - DLSLB.R2 | ecosystem: Host-associated > Plants > Phyllosphere > Unclassified | place: USA...
ATATGGCGCGTGAGATGATGGAATATGCGAAATACAACATCCTCAACCAATCGGGGATGGCGATGATCGCTCAAGCGAACGCCCTACCGCAAGGCGTCTTACAATTACTCAACTAAGGAGGCAGATCCGATGGATATCCGCCGCATCCAAGAAACCCAACGACTCCAGTCCTTAAAAGGTGGTCCGCGTGAAGTCGAGGCGTCGACGACCTTCTCTGCCTTGATGCAGGAGAAACGGGACCACAAAGGCTACGAGCGTTTGCAACAAAAGCTTGCCCTCGTCGAAGAACACGGTCAATTGCTCGCTGAGAGCCAGACGATCGAACATCTCGAAAGCTACAAAGAAAAGATTAAGGACTTCTTAAAAGATGCCCTCGACCAATCACAACAACTTGAAGAAAAGCGCGGCTTTAATCGCCGCGGTCGGACGAAGATCTATAAAGTCGTCGAACAAGTTGACGCAAAACTCCTCCAGTTGACGAATACCGTCATCTCTGGTGAGGCGCGCTGTCTCGATATCCTCGACCAAATCGGCGAGATCAAAGGGATGCTCGTCAACGTCTTCGTTTAATTCAAATTAGAGGAGTTCCTCCACATGCCAGACCTATATCTAAAAAAATGTACCTGCCCCTTCTGCCTGAAGACGACAGAAACGAAACGAGTCCTGTCGCGACATATCCGTGTCGCTTCGACGGACTTTGATGGTTTCATCCGTCATCAAGGCGTCAACGTCTATCTTTACGAACCGGTCCAGTGTAGCCATTGCCGATTCTTCTTCCACGAATCGTTCGAGAAGTTATCGCCGGACGTTCGAACTACCTTACAAGATCACATCCTACCGACGCTTCCCGTCTTACCGTTCGCTAGTACGGAGCGGACGATCGAGCAGGCGATCCAGCTCTATAAACTTTGTCTCTATACGGCTCAAGTGACAGAGCAAAAACCAGCAATCCAAGCGATGCTCGGAGTTCGTCTATCCTGGTTGCACCGCTTAACCGGTCAACAAGCAGAAGAACAGCTTTGGGCGAATCGGGCGATCGAGAAGTACCTTCCGCTGTACGAGGACTATACGTCCGTCAAGGAGAGCGGAATTCCGGAAGACTTGTTACTCCTACGGATTGCTGATTTATATGCTGTCACGAAAGACAAAGAGCAAGCCCGTCTCTGGTACAGCCGTTTGTTCCAAAGTAAAACGGCGACGGACAAAGTTAAAAAAGACGCACGGACCCACTGGGAATGGGTGCAAGAGCAGGATTGATCCTTGTTCGTCATCAGACGCAACAAGGATTTTTTTCACCACTCGTCGAAAGGAGCCAACACACCGCTTCAGGAAAGGAGGTCCGCGATGCGACCGACGTTAACGCTTCTTTATTTACTCATCACCTACGGTCTGATGTTACTAGTCAGCGGTTCACCATTCGTTCCGCTGGTCGCTGTTCTTACGACGCTACTTGCTGTGACGTTTGTAGCTATTCAAGCCAGGCGTTGGTTCTTCCCGAAGCACCCGGAACGTTCGGTCGGTATTGCGATCCTTCTGTTCGCAAGTGGTCTTTGGATCAACTTCATCTTGACCTTCTTTCCGCATCCGCCGGAAGTCGACTCTGCTGCCAACTTGACGCTGACTGCCTTTCTCGCGCTGACTGCGATCGCCTTTGCCCGGTTGATCGACTGGACATCGCTCCGTCATGCACGGTTACTTTATATCGACGGCGTCCTCTTATTCGGGATGGTTTTCGTCTTTGGTTACACGGTCATCTTGCGACACTTACCGACGTTCGCTCGTTCCGATATCGAGTTCGTCGCCATGCTCGGCTATGCGATCAGTTTCATTGCGCAATTGTTCTTCTTTCTGATCCTGTATGCGACAGGACTTCGTGGACCGACACACAGACGACTCATCCGCGCGATGATGCTATTCATCGTCGCGAATCTTGGCTATTATACGTTTTTCCTCCGAAATGAATTGGTATATGCCGCCTGTTTCTTCCCGTTCTATGCGGTCAACTTGTATGAGCTGGCGGTTTATTTCAAGGATGTTCCACCGAAACAGCCGGCACGCGATCGGCTCGGACGACCGTATTTACCCTACATCAGTCTACTTGTCTTACTTGCCGGTGTGACATTCTTACCGCTTGCGCAAGACGTCTACTTCCCAACACTGATCATCTTGTTCTCGTTGTTTACGTTCCGGCAATTTTTCTCCGAACGGTTGAACCGTCGCCTTCTGAACGAACTCGAGACGTTCGAAGTCGACTTGACGCACCGGATCGACCGCCATACGGCGCAACTCGAACTCCGGAAGGAAGAGTACCGTCGCCTGTTCCTCGCCCACCCGCAACCGATCATTCGTTTCGATGGCAATGGGTATGAGAAAGCAATGAATCCGGCAGCAGAACGTTATTTCCCGCATGGGTATGTCCCTGATGCGTTAGCGGATCAGTTGATTGCGGCATTCCTGAAACTTGAGACTGGCGAAAAACAACTATTAATGCGTCCCGTCGACGGACGGACGTTCGAAGTGACGTTGATTCCGATTCCGGATGAAGCCGATTTATACGTCATTCTGTCCGATTTGACGGAAGCCTTATCGCAAGAAAAGTGGCTTCAAGAGCTCGGATATCATGACGCCTTAACAGCACTTCCAAATCGACGATATTTCGAGGATCACCTTGGAGCGCAACTCGCAACCTTAACCGAAGGATCACTGCTGTTCATCGACCTCGATGGCTTTAAGCAGATCAATGACCGCTACGGACATGACGCTGGAGACTATGTCTTGCAGGAGACAGCACGTCGCTTGCAGCTCGATTTAACGCAGAATGATGTAGCAGCGCGACTCGGTGGAGATGAGTTCATCGTTTTCCTCGCCCGCAGTCGCACTGAGACGATCACCTACGCTGAGAATGTCCTCCTTCGCTTGAACGATCCGTTTTTCTTTGACGCAACAGCGATGCAGGTTACGCCGTCAATCGGTATCGCTCGTTATCCGGAGGATGGTCGGACGACGAGTCTGCTCTTGATTCGAGCTGATGAAGCGATGTACACCGTCAAGCAAGAAGAGAAGAATGCCTACCGCTTTAAATGAGCGGCAAAATGCCCCGTCCAAACAAATGGACAGGGCATTTTTGTCATGAGCTTACGACTCACGACGATATTTTTCTTCTTCATAGGCATCCGGTGCATCGGAGACAGGGCGTTCGAACTCTTCCCATGATTCCGATTCGACGTCCGGTTCAATGAACTGATCGTACGAGCCGTCCGATTGGAAATACGGCTGTGGTACGGGACGTTTCTTGTCTTCCCGCTTGGTCACGAAAGATCCCTCCCTCACACAAGAAAGTTACTGACGAGAATCAAAATACGGTGAAAAACTATGATCGACTTCTTCGTACGGATCAACGTACGATTTACGACTCGTTTGCGTCTGACGCAACTGACTGATTTGTACCCCTAATTTAGCCGTTTCCGCTGATAATTTCAAGTCGATTTTCCGACTATCAGCGACGAGTTCCTGAATGACGGCTTGGTTGGCACCGGCTAGTAGATTCGAGTGAGCAGCAATGAATGCTTCCCGTTCGTTCAGCAGGCCTTGAATCTTCTCGATCCATTCGTCATACGTCTCCTCATTAGGCGTTTGATCAAGCAGTTCAATCAGTCGTTTCGTCTTCAGGCGAAGCGGATCGAGCGGACTCATCGTTGCCGTGCGAGTTTCATCGCTTCTTTCCACGTCTCGCGGAATTCTTCAGCAAAGCCAATCACTTCGTCAATTGCAACAAGGTCGTTTTTGACATTCGCATCAATTAAGCGCGTTTGCATATAGTCATACAGACTGTTTAAATCTTTCGACAGAGCAATCGATTGATTGAGCGTCAGTTGTAATTCACTAATGATCGCTTGCGCTTTTTGGATATTCGTATTTTTTTGTTCAATCATCTTCTGTTCGATCGCTCGTTTTGCAAGCATCGAGAATTTGATCAAACCTTCATATAACATCAGTGTTAAATCTTGAGGTAACGCCGTCGTTACCGAGTTCGTCTGATACGTAGCATAAGGGTTCATCGCGTTTCCTCCTTTTATCCTTGTCCGAGATAACCAGCAAGCGTCGCCGATTGACTATTCGCTTGGTTCATCGCTTGCTCCATCGCCGCGAATCGGCGATAATAACTGTCTTCTTTACGTTTCAACTTGTCTTCCCATGTCAGCATGCTTTTATCAAGATCAGCGAGTGACTTTCCGAGGCGATAGGTCGTCGCAACGGCACCGTCACGTCCAGCAACCCCAGAAATCTTATCGCGAAGTGTTGTCGCAAATCCTTGAATTTGACGTACGAATCCGTCGAGTCCATTTGGGTTCGCAACCGTGTTGCCTTGTGCATCTTTCGTCGACTCCGGTGCATCAGCAGTGAACAGTTTAAAGACACCCTCCGGCTGTTCTTCAAGCATCTTTTTCAGCTTCGTCTCATCGATCTTCAGTTTCCCACCATCCCGGAAGTCACTCGTTGAGGTGATTCCGATTTGCGACATATACTGAAGTTGAATCGTATCCGTACCTGACGTATACGAATACCCGGTATCAATTTTTGATGAAATCGCGCTCCGGAACTGATTCATGCCGTCCTGTAAGTAACTATCGTTCTTGAGGACACCACTTATCGCTTTTTCTTCCCACTTCTTGACTTCATCCTCGCTCAGTTCCTTACGCTGGGCATCCGTCAACGGTTGATAATCACGATACTTTTCTTCACGGACTTTTTTGTTCATCTTATCGATGACGTCGTTGTATTTATCGACGAAGTTTTTGATCGAATCAAAGTTTTTCTGTGTATCCAGTGCCGTATTGATCGTCGTCGCTGTCGTCGTGACATTGTTCAAGGTAATTGTCAGACCGTTTTGCGTGAACGTATTCGTCGTCTGTTCGAGTTGTTGTCCACCAATCGTGTATTTAGCGTTCTGCCCTTCACGACCGAATGTTGCATCCTGTGAATTAACCTTTGCAGTATTATCTGATGCATCGACGATCGAAATATCGGCACCTGCGGGATTTAGGTTACCAGTACTCGTTTTTGTTAAAACAAGTTTTCCTGTTAAATCATTGAACACAGCGTTCATCCCAAGACTTGTTTTACCATTGATTGCTGCTGTCAAATCCGAGATTTTTTGTGTTGCATCCAACTGCAATGTCTCAGTTACCGCTTTACCTGTCGCATCGAAGGTATTGATTTGGACGTTGATTTTGCCATTCGCATCTTTCGTGAATAATCCACTCTCTTCAAGTGTTGCATCACTTTTCTTTCCGCTTGCTGCGACCATAGTCACCGAAGCCGCACTAGCCAGTTGATCAATACTGTCAATTGTCACACTACCAGATGATGCTGCTGGACTTGCTGTTACCGTCAGCGCAGTCGGATTCGAACTGGTGACGGTCTTCGATTGATAGTTCTTTGACAACAGCATATCGCTTGCCGCTGTCCGAAAATCAAGCAATGCTCGATTCATCTCTCGATACGCATCGCGTTGCCACGTCAATGTCTGTTTCTTTTGTGATAACCGATCGACCGGCGCTCGCTCTGCCTGCATTAATTGTTTAATCATCGTTTCGGTATCAATTCCACTCGCAAGACCACTCAGTCGAATGCCTGCCATCTAATCAGCCCTTTCCGTTAAATCCGTTTATCGATCAATTGATTAAATTCCATGAAGGCCGCGAAAAAATCAAGTTCCTTTTTACTCGGAATTTCTTGGACGACGTTATTATTCGTATCGACGACTTGAATATAGTATTCATTCAACTGTTCATGTTTGACGAATTTTAATCCAGTTCGTTGAAGCTCGAGTTTGATATTAGCTTGTTCCATCGCTGTTTCAAGTTTCATAATATGCTGTGGTGTCGGTAGGACAATGACTCCTTCTTCTGCTAGTGCTTCTTGATTCGCTTCCACAAACACATTACGTGTTGCTTCGTACGGTAGGACGTTCGAAGGCAGATGAAGGCGAATTTCCGTATTGATGGAATTCATAGTCGGTCACTCCTTTTTCTTCTCTATGTAGTATATCGGCTGGATTAGCTATTTTATAAGTATTAATTTAGGGAACCTAATTTCCGGGTAAAAAGAACATATGTTTCTACAAAAAGGAGGAACGTTAATGCTGTTACTAAAAAAACTATCATTACAACAACAATCTATATTATTAGCTAGTATTTTAGGAGATGGAGAAATAACAAAGTGTTATCCCGGTTCTAGACGAAAGAACAATAGTTAACGTGAACACTTTGGAGAGTCACAGCGATTTTATCGGGAATGGAAGCGACAACAACTTCCTGATTTGCTATACATTCGTCAAAACAACTTAGTGTCACGCTCTCTTCCGTTATTTACGGAACTCTATCCATACTTTTATCCCTCTGATCAAAAAGATGTTCCTTTCAACTTACTTCCCTTATGTAATCACCCACTTTTCTTATTGATCCTTTATCTTGACGACGGTTCATTGATTGTCTCAAAGCGTCTCACATCTAAAAAACAACTGATTGTTTCTCCTACAATCGCACTTTATCTTCAGTCCTTCCCTAAACAGTCACTAACACTCTTTTGTGAATGGTTAAATCATAATTTCCGACTCCATTTCAGAGTAGCGAAAACGTCGAATGGTTCTGGGTATTTCTTGCGAACAACTCGTTTTGAAGATACGATCCAGTTTCTTGATTATTTAACGCCCTATGTAAATCAGTTGCCCGATTTTTCTTATAAACTCGATTGGGAAATTCGAATGAAGCAAATACAACAAGATCACCCGTATGTAAAAGTCTTAAGCACAAAGCCAAATCGGTACTTCAGTGCATCAGAACTTGAACAACTGATGAATGACGTAGCAAATCATGTTCCTGTATCAGCAATCGCACAACGCTTAAATCGTTCGACATGGTCAATGTACGCCAAACTCAATGCTATTAAAAAAGGCCACGGAACGAGTCCGTGACCTGAACAATCGATATTTGCCAATTACGATTAACGGAGTAATTGGAGAACGCCTTGCGGCTGTTGGTTCGCTTGCTACGCGCATTAGCTTTCGCTAATGATAAGACTATATCTTCATCCTAGATTTACTAGGAGCTGGGCACTTCCCCCGCCGTTTACGGAGTACGGATTTCATAACCATCGGACAAGTCCATTAGGTCGTCTATCCTAGTCGTTGAACCTTCACCAAGGTTTCCCTACAGGTGCTTGGCTGCTGATTGTCCAATCCTTGATGTTTTTCAGAACGATCACGCTCGCCGTTTCCAGCCACGTTGTCGTACATCAAGGCTCTCAGGAGTTCCAGCAATTCACCCAGTCATGATCTAATCCGTTACCAGATTAGACGCCCGGTCGAATCAATCATCGTAGGAGTTGAAGAACGCCCTGCGGAGTTTGATTCGATTGAGCCAACATTGCTTGTGCAGCTTGTGCAAGAATCGAGTTCTTTGTTTGGTTCATCATTTCTTTCGCCATGTCAACGTCACGAACGCGTGATTCAGCCGCTGTTAGGTTTTCAGAAGATGTTTTGAGGTTGTTGATTGTGTGCTCGAGACGGTTTTGGTTTGCACCAAGTTTTGAACGTTCAGCAGAAACTGTATCGATTGCCGCCTGAATTTTTGTAACTGCACTCGCTGCATTAGCATGTGTAGAAACATCTAATGCTTGTTCAGTTGTAGTGTTGTTTGTACCATCAGTAACTGCTAATTTTGCATCTGTAGTACCCACTGTAGAGATACCTAAAGCAGCAGAACGCATATCAGCAATATCTAAAGTTAAGCTTTGATTTTCATTAGCTCCGATTTGGAACTTAAGTGAAGCACCATCTGCTTTACCTGCAACAGAAGTTACTTCGTCATCAGTAATCCCTGTACCAGAAGATAGATCTGCTGACATTCCAGTTGGCGCAGAGGCATTACCTTTTGTAGTAATTGTAACTTTATTAGTTGCAACTACGACATCGTATTGAGATGACAAATCTGCATCACCATCAATAGCAGTTTTAATCGCTGTAGCAGTCGCTCCTACAGATGCTCCAAAGTTTACAGTTTTGCCTAGAACAGAAACACTTCCAGCTGTCATTCCCGTGATATCGAATTCAATTGATGATTTCGAACCAGTTGAAGTTGAATCTTTTTCACCGTTTAAAAGTTTTTGAGTGTTGAACTCTGTAGTATTACCAATACGGTTAATTTCAGAAGTCAATGAGTTGATTTCTTTTTGAATCTCACCACGATCTGATGTTGTGTTCGTATCGTTTGCTGCCTGGTTACCGAGTTCACGCATCCGTTGAAGAATATCGTGCGTTTCGTTCAAAGCACCTTCAGCTGTTTGAATCAATGAAATACCGTCTTGTGCGTTACGTCCAGCTTGATCAAGTCCACGAACTTGAGCACGCATTTTTTCAGAGATTGCAAGTCCAGCTGCATCGTCTCCTGCTTTGTTGATACGAAGACCTGAAGCCAGTTTCTCCATTGACTTACTTTGTGCTGCAGTAGCTGCAGACAATTTGTTGTGTGTGTTTAGAGCTGTTACGTTGTGATTGATAATCATTGTAATTTCCCTCCATAGGATAAGTTTTTTGTCTCTTCGAAGATCCGTCTTCTCCGAGATGTGCCCCCTGGCCGGCCCAAGGGTGACACGGTAGAATTAGTCGATGACTGCTTCCACCTTATATATCGTCGTTCGCTCGAAATGTTTAACAACTTTCTTCAAAATAAATTACAAAAAAATTGTACATCCAATTTGGACGTACAATTTTTTTGTTTAAAGACGCGTCGCACCCGTCTCCTCTTGTAATTGTTCCGCTACTGCAACAAGCTCTTCCATCGCTCCGTTCACTTCACCAAGTGATGCGGCTTGATGACTTGATGCCTGCAAAACTTGTTCCGCATGTTTCGACGCTTCCTCAACCATTGCAAGGATATTTGCTGTCGTTAACCCAACTTGATCAATCTCTTGATCCGATTTGACGACGAGTTGATCGACCGATTTAACACGTGAGTAGACGTTCTCCGTCGAATGGTGAATCTCTTCGAAAGACGATCCTGCCTGCTCGACGAGTCCGACACCGGTCGCGACTTCACTCTGAACATCCGTCATCGCGTTCGCCGTGTCATTAACAAGACGTTTGACGCCAGAAATCAAATCAGTAATTTCTTTTGCAGATGTTGCTGTCTGTTCCGCGAGTTTTTTAACTTCTGCTGCGACGACGGCAAATCCACGTCCTGCTTCTCCTGCTCGTGCCGCTTCAATCGATGCATTCAAACTGAGCAAGTTCGTCTGTGCTGAGATATCACTAATGACATCCGTGATCCGTGAAATCTCACCTGTCATGTCCGTCAAACGACCATTGAGTGTCGCTGACTGTTCCATCTTCTTCGAAATCATATGCATCGCTTCGACGGAATCTGTTGCGAGTGTCTTCCCGTTCTGGGCTTCCGTCTGCATGACAGTCGCTGATTTTAAGGCTTCGTTCATTTCTTTTGCGACTTCATCCATCGTCCGTTTGACGGCACCAAGTGCATCCATCGACAAGTAAGCTTGATCGACGTTTTCATTCATCTTTGCTGACAACTCTGCCATCGCTGAACGAATGCTCTCACCCGATGCATTGCCTTCCTGGACTGCTGCTGCGATCTCTTGCGCGGACGCTGTCAGCTTATCGCTTGAGCTTCCCATCTGTGTCGCTTGTTTGCGGATATGTAAGACCATGACTTCGAGTTCGTGCATCAGTTGGTCGACTTCATCGCCGCGCTTCGCTTCCTCGAAATCGACGTTGAAGTTGCCGTTTGCGACTTCGCGTGCCGTCTCTGTCGCCTTTTCGATCGCTTTGATTGGTTGACGTAAGATCAATTGCGTCAACGACGTCCCTATCAACGATAACAGTAAGCCAATCCCTGCTCCAATCCAGATCGCGTTCGTATCCGCGACATCAAGTCCACGGTGGAGATAAAGCACAAGCTGGGCTGAGATACCACTCGTGATGACTGAGATGGCTAACACCCAAAAGAATAACCGTACCTTCAAGTTGCTTCGTAATTTACGCATAACCGAAACTTCCTTTCCTGTATCTTCTTTCACCGTCCTCTCTATCGGTTTCTTTTGTAACCGTTTTAAGTGAGTTGACCCGATTTTCAAAAAAATGATTTCCAGTGTTATGACAAAAGTCCACAAAAAGAGAGTGATGGATCAAATCATCCATCACTCTCTTTTTCTTATTTCCGCTCAATCTCAACATATTTATATGAGATATCCGTTCCGACATTGTGTCGGGCAAGATTCTTCACTTCCGTGTTTTGCAAGAAGGCATTCTTCCGTTGGTAGACAGGTGAGATCGCTTGATCGTCGAGCAACAAGCTTTCTGCTTTACTGAGTAAGGCAAGACGCTTGTCTTGATCGAGTTCACTTTCAGCCTGTTTCAAAAGACGGTCATACTGTTTGTTCGAGTAATCCATCATGTTGAATGGGTTACCAGTCGTGAACAAGTTCAGGTATGTCGTCGCATCCTGATAGTCTGGTGCCCAGCTTGCAAGTGACAGATCGTAGTCCCCTCGTCCTTCACGTGCGAGACGTTCTTTCTTCGGTAGTGACAACAGTTTGACGTCGACGTTCTGTTTCTTCAAAGCTCCTTGGATGTACTCACCGATTTTTTTCGAGACGTCATCGTCTTCGATCAACATCGTCAATTCAAGATTTTGCTTTGCCAGCACTTTGTTTGCCGCTGTTACATCATATGACGATTCGATTTGACGCGCACCATCGTATTTCGGATCAAGTTCTTTCGGCACGATGTAGTCAGCAGGAAGTGATCCGTTTCCGAGCAACGTTTCCGTCATCGCTTTTTTATCATATGCCGCATCAATCGCTTGGCGTGTCTGTTTATCTTTTAAGGCATCTGTCTTTTCGTTCATCCGGATAAAGAACATCCGCGAATCGCTGAACGTGTTGTACTCTTTTTGATCCTTGTACGTCACGACGTTCTCCGAGTTGAGTGGCGCGACATCCAGTTCACCGGACTCGAACAAGTTGATCGCAAGCATCGGATCCTTGATGATTTTAACGTCGACTTCGTCGATCTTGACGTTCTTCCGGTCTGCGTAATCGGCGTTCTTTGCGAGCGTATAACCTTGCTCCACTTGATATTTCTTAAACGTGAACGGTCCGTTGTAGACGTTCGTTTTTGGATCCGTTCCGAACTGGTCGCCTTCTGCTTTGACGATATCTTCCCGGACTGGCATATATGTGCCGAACGTCGTCATGCTGAGGAAGTATGGTGTCGGACGTTTTAATTCAATTCGGAGTGTCTCGTCATCGACCGCTGTCGTTTTTTCGACCGGCTCGAGCAAATAAGCGAACGGTGAGTTCGTTTTGATGACGCGCTCAAATGCATAACGGAAGTTCTCCGCTGTGACAGTTTTTCCGTCAGACCATTTGGCATTCGGGTCAAGCTTGAACGTATAGACTTTTCCGTCCTCTGACACGCTATGTGATTTCGCTGCCGCCGGAACGAGTTCGTTGTTCGCGTCAAAGCGATAGAGTCCTTCGTAGATTTGGTTGAAGATGTTTGACGTGATGGCATCTGCCGGATCGACCGACAGGAGATCGTAACTCTCCATCGTATGCAAGACCTTCTTATCTGCTTTTTTGTCTTCTGCTGGTTCTGTCGTTGCACATCCTGCTAATAGGACTGCCGTACTCGCCGCTGCGATCAATGTCTTTTTCATGTGTAGTGCCTCCTGAGAAATATGATGAGCGTTGGATGATTCGGCATACCTTGACGTACAACAAAAGGCGTCCTCTACGCATAGCTAACAGCTAATGCGTAGAGGACGCCTGTATCCGCGCGGTGCCACCTCTGATTGAGACGAAGAATCGTCTCCACTTGTCGCTGGTCCAACAACCAGCTAGCCCGGTAACGGGGGCAACCGTCCTGTCTACTCGAAGGTTCAACAGGCTCTCAGCGGTCCATTC
>Ga0308158_10004364_pt1 | contig 11982 bp, 8 predicted proteins | sample PhyBR2_FD_201038 | JGI IMG/M metagenome (GOLD analysis project Ga0308158, IMG submission 201038) | Phyllosphere microbial communities from UC Gill Tract Community Farm, Albany, California, United States - DLSLB.R2 | ecosystem: Host-associated > Plants > Phyllosphere > Unclassified | place: USA...
CCGGCGTGTTCATCGCGCGGATCAGGTCGGGAGCAAATTCGGGAAGCGGCAGAGCGAACGGCAGGACGAGCGTAATATGAGCCATCCCGCTATTCTAGGGCAAATCGCCGTCGCCAGCGGATCGCCATTCCGATTCTGCACCCGCATGCCTGCTGGAATGCCCTAGTGAGTTTTTGATAATTGCGCCACAATCCCGGTTTGTCTGGCAAACTGCCGGGCTGATGCAGCCGGCGCTGCGCCACAATACACAAGAACACAGCGAAACACAGCGGATCGGTCGACACGGACAGCATGAGCATCACCCACAAACTCCCTTACGAATGGCAGATCGGCCTGCGCTACACGCGCGCCGGCAAGCGCAGCGGCCGCAACAGCTTCATCTCCTTCATTTCGATGGCCTCGGTGGCCGGCATCGCTCTCGGCGTGGCCGCGCTGATCGTCGTGCTGTCCGTGATGAACGGCTTCCAGAAGGAAGTCACCAACCGCATGCTGTCGATGCTGGCGCACGTCGAGATTTTCGATAGCCGCGGCGCGCTGCCCGACTGGCGCGCCACCAGCCTGCAGGCGCTGCGCAACCCCGAGGTCAAGGCCGCCGCGCCGTTCATTGACGCGCAATCGATGCTGCTGGTCGATGGCGTCATGAAGCCGGCGCTGCTGCGCGGCGTGGCGCCCGTCGAAGAAGCGCAGGTATCGGACATCACGCGCCAGATGAAGGCCGGCAGCTTCGAATCACTGCGCGCCGGCTCGTTCAACGTGGTGCTGGGCCGCGCGCTGGCCAAGTCGCTGGGCGTCGACGTGGGCGACCGCGTGACGCTGCTCGTGGCCAGCAGCGGCATCCTGGGTGGCGCCAGCACGCCGGGTGAGAACCCGCTGCCGCGCACGCGCGCGCTGACGGTGTCCGGTATTTTCGAGGCCGGCCACTTCGAGTTCGATTCCACGCTCGCGCTGATCAATATCGACGATGCCCAGGTGGCCACGGGCGCCACAGCGCCGGCCGGCATCCGCCTGCGCCTGCAAGACCTGCACCAGGCGCCACGCGTGGCCTATGAATTGCAGCGCTCGATGCCGGGCGATTTGATCATGCGCGACTGGACCAAGGTCAACACCGTCTGGTTCGCAGCCGTGCAATCGCAGAAAAACATGATGTTCATTATCCTGACGATGATCGTGGCGGTGGCCGCGTTCAATCTCGTCTCGACGCTCGTCATGACTGTCAAGGACAAGCAGTCCGACATCGCCATCCTGCGCACGCTGGGCGCCTCGCCGCGCGCGATCATGAAAATCTTCATGGTGCAGGGCACGCTCGTCGGCCTGCTGGGCGGCCTGCTCGGCGTGGGCCTGGGCGTACTGGTGGCGCTCAATGTCGACGTCATCGTGCCGGCCATCGAGCGCATTTCGGGCGTGCATTTCCTGTCGCAAGAGGTGTATCTGATCAGCGAGATGCCGTCCGAACTGCTGTGGGCCGACGTCGGCTGGATCGGCGGCGTGGCCGTGCTGCTGTCGTTCCTGGCCACGATCTACCCAAGCTGGGCCGCCTCGCGCGTGAAACCGGCAGAGGCACTGCGCTATGAGTAACTGCGCCTGTGTCGTCTGCCCCGATTCCAATCTGAAGCACGAAAATTCATGAGCATCATCCACAAACTGCCGTACGAGTGGCAGGTCGGCCTGCGCTACACGCGCGCCGGCAAGAGCAGCGGTCGTAGCAGCTTCATTTCGTTCATCTCGCTCATTTCCGTGGCTGGCATCGCGCTCGGCGTGGCGGCGCTGATCATCGTGCTGTCGGTGATGAACGGCTTCCAGAAGCAGGTCACCGACCGTATGCTGTCGGTGCTGGCCCACATCGAAGTGTTCGATGCGTCGGGCAGCATGCCGGACTGGCAGGCCAAGGCCAAGGAAGCGGCGCAGAATCCGGCCGTGCTGGGTTCGGCCCCGTTCGTCGAAACCCAGGGCCTCTTGGTGCGCGACGGGATCATGCGCCCGTCGATCGTGCGCGGCGTGCTGCCGGGCGTCGAAGACAATGTATCGACGGTGGCAAAGCAGATCCGCGCCGGCAGCTTCGATGCCTTGAAGCCCGGCAGCTTCAATATCGTGCTCGGTTACGCACTGGCGCGCGCGCTGGGCGTGGGCATGGGCGACAAGGTCACCATGGTCCTGGCCCAGGGCCAGGTGACGCCAGCCGGCATGGTGCCGCGCACGCGCAGCTTCACGGTGGCCGGCATCTTCGAGGCCGGGCACTTCGATTTCGATGCGGCGCTGTCGTTCGTGCACATCGAAGATGCGCAGCGTCTCGAACGCCAGCAGGCGCCATCGGGCCTGCGCCTGCGCATCGCGAACATGCGCGAAGCGCCGCAAGTGGCTGCTGAATTGAAGGCCTCGATGAAGGGCGACCTGGTCGTGCGCGACTGGCCCAAGCTCAACGCCAACTGGTACGCTGCGGTGCAGACCGAAAAAAAGATGATGTTCATCATTCTGACGCTGATCATCGCGGTGGCCGCCTTCAACCTGGTCTCGAGCCTCGTGATGACGGTGACCGAGAAGCAGGCCGACATTGCGATCCTGCGCACGCTGGGCGCCTCGCCCGGCTCGATCATGAAAATCTTCATGGTGCAGGGCGCGGTCGTCGGTGTGCTCGGCACGCTCGCGGGCGTGGCCATGGGCGTGGGCGTGAGCAAGAACATCGGTGTCATCGTGCCGTTCATCGAACGCTTGCTGGGCGTGGAGTTCTTGTCCAAGGATATCTATTTGATCAGTACCGTGCCGTCCGAGCTGTACACGCCGGACGTCGTCACCATCGGCATCGTGTCGGTGGTGCTGGCCTTTGCGGCCACGATCTACCCAAGCTGGGCCGCCTCGCGCGTGAAACCGGCGGAGGCGCTGCGCTATGAATAATGTGAAGAGTAATGAGATGAACGCTGCGATGAACGACGTGAACAACACCAACGACGTACCCGTGCTGGCCTGCCGTGGCCTAGGCAAGACCTTCAACCAGGGCGACGCCATCGTGCGCGTCATCGATGGCATCGACTTTGCCGTGTACCGCGGCGAGCGTGTGGCGATTGTGGGCGCGTCCGGCTCGGGCAAGTCGACGCTCTTGCACTTGCTCGGCGGCCTGGATACGCCGAGCAGCGGCACGGTGAGCCTGCGCGGCGAGGATTTTGCGAGCCTGTCCGAATCGCGCCGCGGTGAACTGCGCAACACGGCGCTCGGCTTCGTGTACCAGTTCCACCACCTGCTGCCCGAATTCACGGCGCTCGACAACGTCATGATGCCGCTCCTGATTCGCCGCATGCCGCGCGCCGAGGCGCTGACGCTGGCGCAGGCAATCCTCGAACGCGTGGGCCTGGGCAAACGCGTCATGCACCGGCCCGGCGAATTGTCCGGCGGAGAGCGCCAGCGGGTCGCACTGGCGCGCGCGCTGGTCACGCAACCGGCCTGCGTGCTGGCCGATGAACCGACCGGCAACCTCGATCACACGACCGCGCAGATCATCTTCGACCTGATGCTCGAACTGTCGCGCACACTCGGCACCGCGTTCGTGATCGTCACGCACGACATGGAACTGGCGCGCCGTTGCGACCGCGTGCTGCGCATGACCGAGCACGGGTTGCAGGCAGCGGAGGGCTGACGCCATGTGGATCGATACGCACGTTCATCTCGACGCCCGCGAATACGGCGGCGATGGCGCTGGCGTCGCGCGCAGGGCCGAAGCGGCTGGCGTATCGATGATCGTCATCATGGCCGTTGAGCGGGGCAATTTCGATACGGTCGCGGCCCTGGCTGCGGGCAGCCCGAACGCCTGCTACGCGCTGGGCATCCACCCGATGTGCGTGCCGCAGGCGCACGACGACGACCTGGCGTACCTGCGCACGCGCGTCGAAGCGGCGATGGCCGATCCGCGTTTTGTCGGCATCGGTGAAATCGGCCTGGATTTCTTCATCCCCGAACTCACCACGCCCGAGATGCGCGAGAAGCAGGCGCGGTTCTTCCGCGAACAGCTGCGCATCGCGCGCGACTTTGGCTTGCCCGTGATGACGCATGTGCGCCGCTCGCAGGACCAGGTGCTCAAGCACTTGCGCCAGATTCGCCCGCCGAGCGGCATCGCGCACGCCTTCAATGGCAGCTTCCAGCAGGCGCAGAATTTCATCGACCTCGGGCTGCACCTGGGCTTCGGCGGCAACCTGACTTTTACCCGCGCGCTGCAGATCCGGCGCCTCGCCACCGAGTTGCCGCTCGACTGGATCGTGCTGGAAACTGACTCACCCGACATCGCCCCCAGCTGGATTCATCCGGGCCGCAACAGCCCTGAAAATTTGCCGGGCATCGGCGCGGCGCTGGCTGAATTGCGCGGCGTGGACACGGATGTCGTGCGCATCGCTGCCCATCGCGCCTCGCTGGCCGCGATCCCGCGCCTGGCCGGGCTGTGCGCTGCCGTCTAGCCAGGCGGTCCGCCAAAGTTCCCGCAACCGCGTCTGGCATTTCTGACACCTGACAAAACGCCATCAGTACGGCGTGCCAAGATGTGCTTCCCCCAGAAGCGCATTGCATGGACAGGAGATTCACGTGGACAACGCCAGCGAATTCCTGCGCATGCTGCAGAACGACCGTTCGCTATCGGGGGCGCACCGGCCCATCCGGCTGCGTCTCGGCCACGCTGATCATCCACTTGCCACCGTCCTGTTGCCGCAGCGTGTTACGGGCAGCGAAGCCATTTGCGGCGGCCTCGAGTACACCGTCACCTGCGTCGCGTCCACGCCGCGCCTGCCGCTCAAGGAACTGATCGCGCTGCCGGCCGAGATCGGGCTCGTCACCGATCGTGGCGGCTTGCGCGGCGTGTGCGGCATCGTGGCCGAAGCACGCGCCGGCGATTTCGACGGCGGCCTGGGCGTGTACCAGCTGGTGATCCGCGACGCGCTGGCGATCATGGAAAAGCGCATCAACAGCCGCGTGTTTCGCTACCAGAACGAACTCGAGATCGTGCAGGTGCTGTTCGACGAATGGCGCCTGTCGAACAGCGTGCTGGCCAGCGCCTTCGACTACGAACTCGATCCGCTGTTCGACCCGCGCCAGTTTCCGCCGCGCGAGCAGACCATGCAATACAACGAGTCCGACGCCGCTTTCGTGCGCCGCCTGCTGCGCCGGCGTGGCGTGGCCTGGACCTTCCGGCCCGGCCACGCGCGCTCCAGGACGACGGCCAGCGAGCCTGACACATCACCCGCCCACACGTTGGTGCTGTTCAACGATCCCAACACGCTGCCCCGCAACAGCGCCGGCGCCGTGCGCTACCACCAGGGCGGCGCCAGCGAAGAGCGCGACACGATTGTCTCGTGGTGCGCCGCGCGCCGCCTGCAGGCTGGCAGCACGACGCGGCACAGCTGGGATTATCGCAATCCGCTGGGCACCAGCTTCATGACGGCCACCGCGCGCGGCATGGCCGACCAGGGACCCAGCGGCAACGGGCTGGCCGCCAGCCTGGACGACTATCAGGTCGAGATGCCCCATGCCGGCAACGACGTCGAAGACCACTGGCGCCTGGGCCAGCTGCGCATGAACCGGCACGAGCTCGACACCAAGTGCTTTCATGGCGCGGGCACCGTGCGCGACCTGCGCGCCGGCGAGTGGTTCACCCTTAGCGGCCATCCCGAGATCGACACGCACCCGGCCGCCGAACGCGACTTCGTCATCACCGCACTGCAGGTCGAGGCCGAGAACAACCTGCCGGCTGACGTTGCGCAGCGCGTGCGGGGGCTGATGGGCACGGCGCTGTCCGGCGCCGATGGCGCGTTTGCGGCGTCGGCGCTTGGGCCTGCGCCGGCGCATGCGCCCGCATCGTCGCCCGCATCCGGTCCCATGCGCGTGCGGGTCACCTTCGACGCGGTGCGGCGCGGCATCCCGCTCGCCCCGGGTTTCGATCCGCGCACCGACCTGCCGCATCCGCAACTGCAAAGCGCCATCGTGACCGGTCCGCCCGGCGAAGAAGTTCATTGCGACGCGCTGGGCCGGGTCAAGATCCGTTTCCCTGGCATGCGCACGGACGACCACCGGCATGCACATGGGGCAGGGGCCTCGGGTACGCCGGCTGACTCGGCCTGGGTGCGCGTCGCATCCAACTGGGCCGGGGCCGGCGCCGGCAGCCAGCAGCAATCGGGCACACTTGGCATGCCGCGCGTGGGCACCGAGGTCCTGGTGGCGTTCATGGGCGGCGATCCTGACCGACCCGTGATCCTGTCCCAGTTGTACAACGAGCGTTCGCAGCCTCCGGCGCTCAGCCGCGCGGGCGGCTTGCCGGGTAATCGCTACCTGGCCGGCATGCGCAGCCGCGAGATTGGCGGCGCGCGCGGCGGGCAGTTGCTGTTCGACGATACGCCGGGCCAGATCGGCGTGCAGCTGGCCAGCGACCACGCGGCTGCCGAACTCAATCTGGGCTGGCTGTCCGATCCGCGCTCGAATGGCACGGCCGGGGCGCGCGGTGAGGGCGCCGAGCTTCGTAGCAGCAAGGCCGTTGCCGTGCGCGGCGGCGAAGGCATCCTGCTCAGCGCAGGCGGCAGCGACGCCGATGGTGGCGCCCAGCTCGAGCGCGGCGCGCTGGTCGGCATTGCCGAGATGATGCACGGCATGCTTGATGAACTGGGCCGGCTGGCTGGCGCGCATGGCGAAGAGCATGCGGCCAGCCCCCGCCTGGCCGAGCTCACCGAGCGCCTGCGGCGCTGGCATGACGGTTCCAATGTGGCCCCAGGCCTGGCGCAGGGCGGCGCGCCGATGGTGGCGGTGAGCGCGCCGGCCGGCGTGGTGCTGGCCAGCGATGACGCCATCGCGCTGGGCGCGCGGACCAAGATCGACATCGTCTCGACCGGCGACACCGAACTGGCAGCCGGGCGCAGCTTGTTCCTGCGGGCGTCGCGCGCGCTCAGCCTGTTCGCGTATGACCTTGGCATGAAGCTGATCGCGGCGCGCGGCGACATCGTCGTCGAAACGCACAAGGGCGATATCGAGATCAAGTCGTCCAACCGGATTCGCCTGATCGCTGCGGTCGGTATCGAGCTCGAAGCGCCGTCCGTCAAGGTGGTCTCGCAAGGAACGCAAACCGACTGGCACGGCGGCGCGATCACGCACCAGAGCAGCGGCAACCACGTCATCAAGGCCGCCAGCGTCGACTACCTGACGGGCGGTGGCGGCATGCCGGCCGGCCTGCAGCTGCCGGCCACCGCCCTCGAAACCGACGAGCGCGTGGTGGTCATCGACCGCCAGACGAATTTGCCGGCCAGGGGGCAGCGCTATATCGCACAGCACGAGGACGGCACCAGCATCGAAGGCATCACCGACGATGAAGGCCGTACCAGCATCCTGCACAGCTACGCCATGGGCGACATCGAAATCCGCCTGCTGGCCGATGACCAGTCCAGCAATCCGACGCCCGCCGGCACGGACAGAGCATGAGCGAACCAACCCGGCCCATCCACCAGCCCACCGTCGAGCGCGACGGCAGCCTGGTAGCCCACACAGTCGCCACGCCGGTTGCATTCAAGGTGCGCGCCCGCGTGGCGATCGGATCGCGCAAGGTCATTCCCGTCATTTTCGTTCCCGGCAGCATGGGCTCGAACCTGCGGGCGCGTGCCAATTTGAACAAGCGTGACGACGACGCGCTGCGCGCGGGCGAGCCGGCATGGCGGCCACCGAATCACCTCGCCGGCAAATACCGCGAGGCCGACGTATGGGAAACGCGCGCGCCTGCACTGCGCCAGCGCATCCTCGATCCCGCCATCCTCGAGGTGGACCCTGACGGCGAACTCGACTTCCCGCTCTGCGGCCTGGAGCCTGACGTCATGCGCGAGCGGGGCTGGGGAGAAATCCACGCCGACTCGTACGGCGCGCTGCTGGTCGACTTGCAACGCAACCTGGACAAGACGTTCCAGCTCTCTCCCCAGGGTGCACGCCTGGTGCGCCTGCACTGGAAGCGAGTCATGCAGTGCGACCCCGAACGCTGGGGCGTGCGGCAGATCGAGCATGTCACCGAAGCCGAACTCGAACACTACGCCGGCTACCAGTATCCGGTCTATGCCTTCGGCTACAACTGGCTGGCGTCGTGCGACGTGGCGGCAAAAAGCCTGCGCGCCCGGATCGACGGGATACGCGCCTTCTGGACCGAGCGCAAGCATGCATGCCGCCACGTGATCCTGGTAACGCACTCGATGGGCGGGCTGGTCGCGCGTGCCTGCGCGCGCCTGAGCGAGGGCGCAGGTGGCGCCTCGGACATCGCCGGCATCGTGCACGCCGTGATGCCGGCACTGGGGGCTCCCGTGGCATACCGCCGTATGGCCTGCGGCACCGAGGCAGGCAACTTCACCAACGGGCCACTGGCCAATTTTGCGGCATCCGGGTTCGCCGATATCGCGGGCGACACAAGCGCCAAGACGATGCCGGTGATGGCGGTATCGCCCGGTCTGCTGCAACTGCTGCCGAATCATCTTTATCCGGCGCCGTGGCTCGTGATCAAAACGTTGCGCGGCGTGAGCGCGCACGAGGATATGCGCGACATGGTGTCGCTGCCGGATGGCAATCCCTATGATATGTACCGGGACATGACCTCGTGGCACCGGATGATCGACCCGGGGTTGGCGGACCCGGCGCAGCGCTACGCCAAGCTGCATGGCGGGCCTGTCAAAAAAATTCTCGACGCAATCAACGAGGCGGAACGCTTTCATCGCCAGGTTCTGGGCGTCGAAGGCAAGGGCGGCAAGAGCACGCCGTACTATCACCGCCATTCCTACGCTTTTTACGGCGCGGACAAAACGCTGAAAGCGTACGGCAAGATTCGCTGGGTGGCGCGCATGCCCTCGACGTCGCCGGCAGTGCTCACGAGCGCAAACGTGCGGGCGGCAAAGCTGGTCGCCGATGGTGGAAAAGGCAGTGTCGACACGCGCGAGGTGGAAACTGCGAACGGTGTGCGGCTGCGCTTTGTCTTGTGGCCGCAGGACGAACAAGGCGATGAAACCGTGCCGCTGCAATCCGGCGCAGGGGCGGCATCGCACGTGCGCGGCGCGTTCGCACCAACGGGTTTTCGGCACCAGGACAGTTTCCAGCACGAAGACATGCTGCTGCTGACGCGCCATCTCATCGTCAAGATCGTTCAGGAAGTCCGATGAAGCGGCTGAAGAGCCGCCATGTGCGTTGGGTCGGTATAGCGATGGCGTCAGCCCTGACGCTGGTGTCCTTTCTCGCGAACTCGTTCCAGACCGACGAGGATAGGCAAAAGGTGGCAAAGATGACCGGCACGATGAAGACCGTCTGCGTGGGCCGTTTCCTGATCGACCTTCCCGCCGAGGCGACGGTGCGTCTGCGACGTGGCTTCGTCGGTGGTTACGACGTTGCCAGCACCGACCGTGAAACCGACGACGACTTCACGGAACGTCTTGGCGCACTGGAAAACAAGCTGCTTGACGGGAAAGACGAGTACGGCAAGCTGGAGTCGGCGAAGGACTTGCTGTCGGCGACGGGGCAGGGCAAGGTGTTCGTGCACAACCGGCGCCCGGCCCAGACCATCGAAAACGGTCACATTGTGGCCATTGAGGATGTGGACGTGCAGGGCCTGCTGAGACTCCCCCACGTCAGCATCGATGCGCAGGCGCAGGGCATGGCGCCGGGCAGCGGGGACGGGCTGGTACGCGTGCTGCGCCGGTTTCGCGCGATGCAGCCCGGCCAGATACCGCGCGAGCCAGGGTTTTGTCTTGGCCACGCCATCGTGCTCGACCCATATGACGACGCGGACACGGAAAGCGTCGTGCTGTTCGCCGGCCTGCCGGGCCATCCTGACGTGAGTATCGTGCTCTCGTCGATGGCAGGGGTGACGCCCGCCCCACGCCTGCTCGAACGGCATGCGATCACGGTTGATCGCCGTCCGCTGTTCATGCAGCTCGCGTTCTCGCATCTGCGCGAAGCGGCGCGCGCCATCAATGGCCTTGACGGCGATGAACTGGTCATGCGGGTGCGCGAACCCAATTTCACGACCGGCTATTCGTTTCAGTGGGAAATGCCGGGACGCCAGGCGGATCTCAACACCCCGTTCATGACACTGGAACTGGCCGCCGGCACCAATCCGGCGGGTGGCGGCAAGCCGGTGCAGTCGACGTTGTCCGAGGGGGCGCTGATCGATCTGTGGGACCGGATTGCCGGCAGTCTGCGGCTGCGGCCAGTCGCACTCCAGGCGCCAGCGGTTGTCGAACCGCCGGCCACTGCGCTCGGCGCCATCGCGCTCGCCGGTGACAGTTGTCCGCAAACGGGCTGGTGGCAATGTACCGAGGTCAACGCCCGCGTGCGCGTCTACAACGGGCAACGCCAGTTCATCGCCGAAGGCAAGCGCATGCCGCAAGCGCTGCTGCTACCGCAACCAACCGTCTGGCAGCGGGTCAGGGGTTTGCAGCCGAGCTATGAAAGCCGGAGCCCGACCCGCTGGAGCCTGGCGGACAAGCGCCACCGTCCCCGCGCCCCGGTTCAGATCATGCCAGCGGCTGCTGAGACCGGGTTAGCCATCCCGGGTCATGCAAGCAGTCTCGCCCCCGTCCTTGCGCCTGACCTTGCCCATGTCATTGCGCCTGACCTTGCTCCCGTCCTTGCGTCAGACACGGGCCCCATGCCACACGACGATGCCCTGATCGGCAGCGTCGCGCAAAGCAGTGCACTTTGTCCGGCCAGCGGATGGTGGCGCTGTGACGACGACGAGGCGCTCGATGGCACGCGCTGGTTTGCTGCCGGCAGCCAGCTGCCACGTGCATCGTTCGCACAACGCGTCCGCCGGCACAGCAGCTGGACACTGGTGCGGCTTGCAAGCCAGCCTTGATTGCATCGATCCGATTCGAACAGCCACTTGACGCGAAAACACGAAGGAGATGTCATGGACGGAGCGGTGACGCGCCAGAAAGACTGGAGGGTCCGCCCGACAGCAGTGGCGACGGACAGGTTCGTCGTCGCTGCAATGCCGATCTGCCACAAATTGGGCGTCAGCCGCCCGGCCGCCTGACCGACGTTGATTCACCAACCCATGCGCAGCGCCATCCTTGCTTTCACCGCAGGCGCTGCCTGGCTCCAGACCCGGTCCGTATTGCCGGAATTAACCAGCCTCGCAGCGTGCGTAGCCGTGGCCATCGTCGTTTGCATGATCCTGCGCGGCTTGCCCCGCAAGCTGATTGCCGGCGTCCTGCTGGGCGCCTGCTGGGCAGCGCTCCTTGCCCACACTGCGCTGAACGACGCATTGCCGCTTGCGGACGAAGGCCGCGAAATCGCCGTGACTGGCGTCGTCGCCAGCCTGCCGCACCGCTTCGACGGCGGCGTGCGCTTCCAGTTCGACGTCGCGCACGTCGACACGCCCGGCGCCACCGTGCCGGCCAACATCATCCTGTCCTGGTACAGCGCCAGCGCCGCCGATCCGGCCTTTGTGCAACCGGGTGAACGCTGGCGCCTTGTCGTGCGCCTGCAGCGCCCGCACGGCAACGCCAACCCGCACGGCTTCGATTACGAAGCGTGGTTGCTGGAACAGGGCGTACGCGCGACGGGCTACGTCCGCCCGGCCGGCACGCGCAATGCACGCCTGGCGGCATGGACGCCGGGCGCCGGCTACGCCGTGGAGCGGGCGCGCGGCTGGCTGCGTGGCCGCATCCTGGCAGTTCTGGAAGGCAAGCCGTATGCGGGCGTCATCGTCGCGCTGGTGATCGGTGACCAGCGCGGCATCGACCAGGGGTCGTGGGATGTATTCAACCGCACCGGGATCAGCCATCTGGTCTCGATCTCCGGCCTGCACATCACGATGCTGGCGGGCCTGGCCGCGTGGGCGATGTCGTGGTTGTGGCGCCGCTCATTCTTCACCGGTGCGAACCTGCCATTGCACTTGCCGGCCCAGAAGGCGGCCGCACTGGCAGGCGCCCTGGTGGCGCTGCTGTACGTGCTGCTGGCCGGCTTCGGCGTGCCGGCCCAGCGCACCTTCTACATGCTGGC
>Ga0308158_10004365_pt1 | contig 11980 bp, 12 predicted proteins | sample PhyBR2_FD_201038 | JGI IMG/M metagenome (GOLD analysis project Ga0308158, IMG submission 201038) | Phyllosphere microbial communities from UC Gill Tract Community Farm, Albany, California, United States - DLSLB.R2 | ecosystem: Host-associated > Plants > Phyllosphere > Unclassified | place: USA...
GGCGGCCGTTTCGCGTTTAAACACCATCGATTGCTGCCTACTTGTCGTTCTGGGGCTCCATAACGACAAGTAGTCAGCAATCGACGAGGGGAAGGTTAGGAGGCGTAGCCTTGGGGGTTGTTCTTCTGCCAGCGCCAGTGGTCCTCGCACATCTGGTCCACGGTCTTGGTGGTGGACCAGCTCAGGTCCGCCAGGGCCGAGGTCGCGTCGGCCCAGAAGGCTGGAAGGTCGCCCGCGCGGCGGCCCGTGATCTCGTAGGGGATAGGCTTGCCCACGGCCTTCTCAAAGGAACGCAGGACCTCCAGGACGGAGGAGCCCTTCCCGGAACCGAGGTTCCAGCGGAACACTCCGGTGCGGTCCGCAATGTGGTTCAGCGCGGCAACGTGTCCTTCGGCCAGGTCCACCACGTGGATGTAGTCGCGCAGGCAGGTGCCGTCCGGGGTGTCGTAGTCGCCGCCGAACACCATGAGCTTCTCGCGCCGGCCCACAGCCACCTGGGCGATGAACGGCACGAGGTTGTTCGGGATGCCCTGCGGGTCCTCGCCGATCCGCCCTGAGGGGTGCGCGCCGACCGGGTTGAAGTAGCGCAGCAGTGCTATGTGCCAGCGGGAGTCGGCCGCGCCGAGGTCGGAAAGGATGTCCTCGATCTGCTCTTTGGTGCGCCCGTAGGGGTTGTTGGCGCCGATCTCCATCTTCTCCACATAGGGGATGGGATTGTGCTCGCCATAAACTGTGGCAGATGAGCTGAAGACAATGGACCGCACGTCATGCCTGTCCATGACGCGGATCAGGTTCAGGGTGCCCACCAGGTTGTTGTAGTAGTACTTCAGCGGCTCCTGCACGGATTCGCCGACGGCCTTGAGGCCGGCGAAGTGGATGACGGCGTCGATGGCGCTGCCGGCAAAGACCTTCTCCACCGCTGCCTCGTCCACGAGGTCAACCTTGTGGAATTCCGCGGCCTTGCCGCTGAGTTCAGCCACCCGCCGCAGGGACTCCTCGCTGGAGTTGACCAGGTTATCGATGACGACCACGTCGTGGCCGGCTTCCTGCAGGGAAAGAACAGTGTGGGAACCGATGTAGCCGGTGCCACCTGTAACCAAGATTTTCATGCCTCAACGCTATCCCACAGGGGAGTGCTGCCGCCCCCGCGTCCCGCATCCCGGGCCGCCGCCGTGCGGCAGTTGAAGCACAGATGTGCTAATAAGAATAGTGCCCAAAATAGTAGACGCCGGTGCCAGGCGGCAGGATGTTGTCCAGGCGGTTCTCCGCATCATCGCGGTGGATGGCCTGGAGCGCGCCTCCCTTCGGGAAGTGGCCGACGAAGCCGGGCTCGCCGTGGGCTCTGTCCGCCATTACTTCGCCGGCAGCGAGGAACTGCTGGCGTTCACATTTGGCACCGTGGTGGACAGCGTGGTGGGCCGGCTCGAGAAGCTTCTTCCGGCCGTCCAGGCGGCTCCCGCTGGCGGCGCTGGGCAAAGAGCGGCTGTTTTAACCCTTCTGGGCGGCATGCTTCCCCTTGATGAAGAGACAGCGGTGGAAGCGTGCGCGTGGATGGCCTTCAAGAATGCCGCAAGGATCAGGCCCTTTCTTGCCGCCGAAGCGGACCGCAGCCACCGTGAAGTCGCTGCAGTCATGGGTGCAGTGGTTGCCTCCCTGCTCCCGGCCAACGAACCCAGGGAGAACCTGGTGGTGGAGGCGGAACGGCTCCTTGCCACGGTGGACGGCCTATGCATGCATGCCCTGCTGCAACCGGCCTGGATGACTGCCCAGATGTGCCGTGATGTCCTGGAGCGGCACCTCGACGGGCTGGGCCGGTAAACCGCAAAAGGCGGATACCCTGGTGCCCTCGCATGGCGTGGCTGCGGGAATAGACTGATAGCCGGATATGCCGGACCGGATCATGAAGGCCGGCAGGAGCAGGCCAGGGAAGGACTTCGAATGCAGCACGCAGGCGGTTCAGGATGGCAGATCACCACCGACACGTCCGGGCCGATGATGATTGCGCTCTACGTCAGGGACGCGGCCGGCCTGAACGGTGTGGGGCAGCCCGTCCTTTCCCACGCGTCGCCCAAGGTCCGCTCCGCCGACCACACCCACCTCACTTCCGACGTCGGTGGAGTCAGCGCGCTGAAAACCGAATGGGAGGCCTGGTGGGAACAACTGCTCAAAGCGCACCCGCACATGTCTCCCGAGCTCTCCCCGCCCAGCTTTGAGGCGTTCGGCAACTCTCCGGCCCTGCAGCGGGTACTGCAGGCACATTTCGGTTCCGCCCTCACCTGGGCCAGGCAGCGGAGGAGCGAATACGCCGAGCTTGAAGCGGAACGGGTGGCTACCGGAACCGACCAGCTGCTTCAGGACATGGTGGATGACAGGCTGATGGAAGTGGGCAGGGACTCGCGGGACTTCAAACTGACCATCATAGAGCTGCCCCTGGACGAACAGCGGGCCTGGTACCTGGAGCCGGACAAAATCATCATGAGCCAGGAACTGATGAGCCAGCCCGAGCTGTTCCGCAGCTATGTCCAGCCTGTGCTGGAGATCCTCGTCTAGTCCCTGTCCACGGCCGGCGACGGCGGCGCTCAGCTGCCGCCGTCGTCCGTCCGTACGGTGATGCGCACCTGCGCCGCGGTAGACCCCACGGCCTGCCATCCGTCTCCGCCCGACCGCTGCCACGTGTGTCCATCCACTTCCACCCGGGTTACGGCCAGGTCCTTGGCGTTCGCCACCGCCCACTGGGCCACCGACCAGGCCAGTGCGCCGTCCACATCGACCACCAGGGTGCCACCATCCACCTGGGAATCCACGCCGCCGTAGCCATGGTCCAGTTCAGTGGCCACCGCCGCGGGATCGCCAGCCGCAGTAGGGGAGCGCAGCGTGCATTGCACACCTGCAGGCGTCTGCCCTGTCAGTCCCGATGCAAACGCCCTGCCCATGTCCTCGTGCTCGGCGTACGCCTTGGGGTAGGCCGACCGCTGGACCCGCTGTGCCGCGTCGGTGATATCCAGCGTCTCGTACCCGGGGATCTTCACCAGGGCGTCGTAGAAGGCATTCACCGCGTAGTACGGATCCATGATTTGCGCCTCGGTACCCCAGCCCTGGGACGGCCGCTGCTGGAAGAGGCCACGGGAGTCGGGGCCGGCCTGGTCGCCGTGCCCGATGTTACGCAGCTTGGACTCCTGCATGGCCGTGGCCAGGGCAATGGTGGCGGCACGTGCCGGGAGGCCGCGCCGCACCGCCACTGCAGTGATCAGGGCCGCATTTGCTGCCTGGTCCGGGGCGAGTTCACCGCTCCGCCCGCCGGCCGTCGCTGTGCAGCGCTCTGAAACGAGGGTCTCGGAACGCTGCACAAAATACACCGCAGTGTAGATTCCGCCCACGACCAGCGCGAGGGTGAGGAGCAGCACCGCAAGGCGGCGCAGGCCGCGCCTGCGCGCCACGGACAAGGGTGCCACAGAGCAACTAGTTGGCGTGCAGGGCGTCGTTCAGTTCAACGGTCTGGCCCTTGCGGGGCAGGGCCTCCACGGCGCCCGTGGTGGAGTTGCGCCGGAACAGGAGGTTGGGGACGCCGGAGAGCTCGGCAGCCTTGACGATCTTGGTGGTGTCCTCGCCCACCTCGTCCTTGGGGCCCGGAACGCGCACGCGGGTGCCCGCCGTGACGTACAGGCCTGCTTCCACTACGGAGTCGTCGCCGATGCTGATACCAACGCCGGAGTTCGCGCCGAGCAGGACGCGCTCGCCGATGGTGATCTTTTCCTTGCCGCCGCCGGAAAGGGTTCCCATGATGGACGCGCCGCCGCCAACGTCGCTGCCGTCGCCGGTCACGACACCCGCGGAGATCCGGCCCTCCACCATGGAGGTGCCCAGGGTCCCGGCGTTGAAGTTTACGAAGCCCTCGTGCATGACGGTCGTCCCGGCGGCCAGGTGGGCACCCAGGCGTACCCGGTCGGCGTCGGCGATCCTGACGCCGCTGGGAACCACGTAGTCCACCATCCGCGGGAACTTGTCGATGCCGTAGACCGTGACGGCGCCGCGGCGCCGCAGCTTGGCGCGGGTCAGTTCAAAGCCTTCGACGGCGGCGGGGCCGAAGTTGGTCCACACCACGTTGGGGAGCTTGCCGAAGATGCCCTCCAGGTTGATCGTGTTGGGACGGACCAGGCGGTGTGAGAGGAGGTGCAGCCGCAGGTAGGCGTCTGCGGTGTCCGCGGGAGCCTCGTCGAGGTTGATCTGGACGAAGACCACTTTCTGCTCGGTGCCGCGGTCCTCATCGGCGCCGTTCTCCGCAATGCGGGTCAGGGCGTCGTCAGCGTTTTCCACGGACCGGAGGTCTTCGGCCGCAACGCCAAGTGCCGGCGCGGGGAACCAGACGTCCAGGACGGTGGCTTCGCCGCCGGCGGTGGCGACGGTGGCCACGCCAAAGCCGTAGGCTGAGCGGTCATCGGCGTTGGGGGTCAGGGTTTCGGGCACGGCGGAGGAAGCGGTCTCAGTCATGTGCCCCAGTCTATCGAGGGCCGGGCAGGCGGTTCGAACTAGACTGGCTTCGTGACTGCCGAAACCGCCCCCGAATCTTCCGTGTCCGCCCTTGACCTCCGCCAGGATGTATCGCTGCTGACGGCGGCGCTGATGGACATCAACAGTGTGTCGGGCAATGAGGGGCCGCTGGCGGACGCAGTTGAGGCTGCCTTGCTCCAGATTCCGCAGTTGTCCGTGGTCCGCGACGGTGACGCCATCATTGCCCGGACCGAACTGGGCCGCAGCGAACGGGTGATCCTTGCCGGGCACCTGGACACGGTCCCGCTGCCGCTGACCGAAGGTGCCAAAGGCACCGTTCCCTCCACCTGGGAATCAGGAGTGCCGGGGGAGGGGGTACTTTACGGACGCGGCGCCACCGACATGAAGGGTGGCGTGGCGGTCCAGCTGGCATTGGCGGCAGGCCTGTTCGACGGCGGCACGCAGCCTAAGCGGGACGTCACCTTCGTTTTCTATGACCATGAAGAAGTGGAAGCGGTCAAGAGCGGCCTTGGGCGCCTGGTCCGCAACCACGGGGACCTGCTGGCGGGCGACTTCGCCATCCTGCTGGAGCCAACCGACGGCACGGTGGAGGGCGGCTGCAACGGCACCAGCCGGTTTGAGGCGAGTACGGCGGGCGAGGCAGCCCACTCGGCCCGCGCGTGGATGGGCAGCAACGCCATCCACGCCGCAGCCCCCATCCTGGCCCGCCTGGCGGCCTACGAGCCCAGGACCATCAACGTTGACGGCCTGGACTACCGCGAAAGCCTGAACGCGGTGAAGATCAATGGCGGCACTGCCGGCAACGTCATTCCGGACCGCTGTGTGGTGGAGATCAACTACCGGTTCGCGCCGGACAAGACGCCGGACCAGGCCGAAGCCCACGTGCGGGAACTGCTGGAAGGTTTCGACGTGGTCCGCACCGATGCCGCAGCAGGGGCCCGTCCGGGCCTGCAGCACCCGGCTGCCGCCTCTTTCGTTGCCGCCGTGGGAGCCGAGCCCAAGCCCAAATACGGCTGGACCGACGTCGCACGTTTCAGCGAGCTCGGGATCCCGGCAGTGAACTTTGGCCCGGGCGACGCCCTGCTGGCGCACAAGGACAACGAACACGTCTCCGCCGACGCGATCCGCACCTGCCTCCGCGCCCTGGAGGAGTGGCTCGCCGGCTAAGCGGCACTGCTGCCGAAGAGGCGCGCTCGCAGGGACGCGAAACGCGCGAAGGGCCCGGAACCTGACGGTTCCGGGCCCTTCGCGTCGGCGGCGCTGCCGGGGTTGCTACACCTCGGCAGGAACAGCAGCGGCCGGTGTGACCGCTGCGCCGGGCTTGCGGGAAAGCCTGCGCTCCAGCCATTTGGCGAAAGCTGCCAGGATCAGGCACATGCCCACATAGAGCACGGCGGCAACAATGGCTGCCGGGATAATCGGGGAACCGTACTGGATCTGGCTGCCGAAGTACTTCGCCTGGAAAAGGATCTCGTTGTAGGTCACGATGAACCCGAGGGCGGTGTCCTTCAGGATGACGACCAGCTGGGAAATAATCACCGGAAGCATGGACCGGACAGCCTGGGGCAGCAGGATGCTGGTCATGACCTTGCTCTTGGGGAGGCCAATCGCGTAGCCGGCCTCGCTTTGGCCCCGAGGCAGCGACTCGATGCCGGCCCGGAAGACCTCGGCGAGGACAGATCCGTTGTACAGCACCAGTCCGGCAACCACCGCGGTGAACGGCGTGATGCCCTGGACCCCGATGGTCGGCAGGCCGTAGTAGAAGATCATCATCAGGATCAGCAGCGGAACGGCGCGGAACAACTCGGTGAAGCCGTAGCAGGGAGCGCTGATCCAGCGGCGGTCGGACAACCGGCCAAATGCCAGGAGCACACCCAGGACCAGGCTCAGGACTGCGGCGGTGGCGAAGGCGGACAGCGTGGCACCGACCGACTGGGCGATGGTCTGCTGCACCAGCGGGAAGGTGAACAACTGCCACTTCTTCGCATCGAACTGGCCGCTTTGGGCGAAGCGCAGGATGACGAATCCGACGATCAGCAGGATCACGAGGGCTGTGACGACACCGAGAATCCGGTACCGGGAGCGTGCCTTGGGCCCGGGGGCGTCAAAAAGGATTGAACTCATCGTGCAACCTTCCACTTCTGTTCAAGCTTTCGCTGCAGCGCGGAAAGGATGAAGACAAGGATGATGAACACCAGGGCGACCCACAGCAGCCCGGTCAGTGCGGGTTCACCGCGCTCGGAGAGATTTGCCCGGATGGCGCCGGCTTCAAACACCGAGAAACCGGCGGCGACCGTCGTGTTCTTGAGCAGGGCGATGAAGACGCTGAACATCGGCGGGATGACGGCGCGGAACGCCTGGGGCAGGATCACCAGGGTGAGGGTTTGGGTGAAGGGCAGGCCGATGGCGCGGGCAGCCTCGGCCTGGCCTACAGGCACGGTGTTAATGCCGGAGCGGACCGCTTCCGCCACGTAGGTGGCGGTGTAGAGGCTGAGGCCGATGATGGCGGCGGTGGTGAAGTCGATCGGCACCAGGCCCAGTTTCGGATACCCGAGGGCGAAGAAGAAGAGAACCAGCGTCAACGGGGTATTGCGCACCACGTTGACGTAGAGGGTCGCGGTGGCGCGCATGGCGGGAACGGGGGAGACCCGAAGTGCGGCAACGATGGTACCGAGGACCAAGGCGAAAATCGCCGAGAAGAAGAAAAGTATGAGCGTGTTCCGGAAACCCGTAATAAAGAGATCCGAATTGTTCAGCAGCGTATTCACAGAATCGTCGCTTTCGACAGTGGAAGAGGGGGCGGCTGCACAGCCGCCCCCTCGACTTTGGTTTTAGTAGTTCTCTACCTTGGGCTGTTCGACCTTGGTGCCTGACTGGCCCAGCGTCTGGTCGTAGATCTTCTGCCACACAGAGTTACCGTCGGTGAAAGTCTTGTTCATGAACTGACGCAGGGCGGTATCGCCCTTCTTCAGGCCGACACCGTACTTCTCAGTGGTGAACGGCTGGCCCACAACCTTCAGGCTGTCCGGTTCCTGGGCAGCGTAGCCGAGCAGGATGGCCTGGTCGGTGGTGACGGCGTCAACCTGGCCGCTCTTGAGCGCCTCGACGCACTGCGAGTAGGTGTCAAACTCGGTGGTCTTGGTGTCCGGGAAGTTTGCCTTGATGTTCTGGATCGGGGTGGAACCGGTCGCTGAGCAAACGTTCTTGCCCGAAAGGTCCTTCTCGCTGTTGATGGTGGAGTTGTCCTTCTTCACCAGCAGGCCCTGGCCAGTGACGAAGTACGGTCCGGCGAAGTCGATCAGCTGCTTGCGCTTGTCCGTGATGGAGTAGGTGCCTACGTAGTAGTCGATGTCACCGTTGGTGATGGCGGACTCGCGGTTGGCGGACGGAATGGGCTTGAACTCAATCTTGTCCTTGCTCATGCCCAGCGATGCTGCGATCCACTTGGCGATCTCAATGTCGAAGCCCGTGTATTCACCGGTGGCCGCGTCTTTGAAGCCAAGGCCCGGCTGGTCCTGCTTGACGCCGATGCGGACCTTGCCGCTGGACTTGATGGCGTCGTAGGTGGGGCTGCCGGTGAGGGTGACGTTGTCCGCAACCTTGTAGGGCGCTTCATCCGTGCCGGAGGAAGCCGTGCCGCCGCCCCCGGAGCCGCCACAGGCGCTGAGGGAAAGCGCCAGGGCCGCGGTTGCCGCGACAAACAGCGGCTTCTTCCGGGTAAAGAATTTCTTCATCAGATACCTTTCATTGGTTGGCCGCGCGCGGCGGCCGAATAGGGTGCGGTGTGCTTAGTGGGTGAGGAGCTTGGACAGGAAGTCCTTGGCACGGTCGCTCTTCGGGTTGGTGAAGAACTCCTCGGGCGTCTCGTCCTCGACAATCTGGCCGTCGGCCATGAACACGACGCGGTCGGCCGCCTTGCGGGCGAAGCCCATCTCGTGGGTGACGACGATCATGGTCATGCCTTCCTTGGCCAGTTGCACCATGACGTCCAGGACCTCGTTGATCATTTCGGGGTCGAGCGCGGAGGTTGGCTCGTCGAACAGCATGACCTTCGGCTTCATTGCCAAAGCACGTGCGATAGCGACGCGCTGCTGCTGGCCGCCGGAGAGCTGGGCGGGAAGCTTGGGTGCCTGCTGGCCGACGCCGACGCGTTCCAGCAGGGCCATGGCCTCCTTTTCGGCCTCCGCCTTCGACACCCCCTTGACCTTGATCGGTCCGAGGGTGACGTTTTCAAGGATGGTTTTGTGCGCGAACAGGTTGAAGGACTGGAAAACCATTCCGACGTCGGCGCGGAGCTTGGCCAGCTCCTTGCCTTCTTCGGGCAGGACCTTCCCGTCGATGGTGATGGTTCCGCCCTCGATGGTTTCCAGGCGGTTGATTGCCCGGCAGAGGGTGGACTTACCGGAGCCCGAGGGCCCGATGACCACAACAACCTCGCCCTTGCGGACCTGGAGGTTGATGTCCTTCAGAACGTGCAGCTGGCCGTAATGCTTGTTAACGGCGTTCAGGGTGACGAGAGCATCGCCGGGCACATGTGTAGTCATAGAAAAGAATCTAGCGAACAACCGTGGGTTATGACGCCAATCACCCCCGGTTCCCCCTGATCGTGATTCAAGAGATACCTCACGTTGGAGGTTAGCCTAGGGGAATGAGTATCAACGCAGATCCGGCCAAGAATTCCCAGCCGCGCCGAAAGGGCCCCCTTGAACTGCGGCGCAAGCAGGCGGCCGTGGAAATGTCGGACCAGCATCTGCTTGATACCAAGGGTCCGGGCCAGTTCGTCCATACCGATCCATGGCGGGTGCTCCGCATCCAGAGCGAGTTCGTAGAGGGCTTCGGTGCGTTGGCGGACATTGGAAAGGCAGTCAGCGTCTTCGGATCTGCGCGGACCAAGCCCGGCAGCATCTACTACGAGATGGGTGTCGAGGTGGGCCGCAAGCTGGCCGAAGCCGGGGTCGCGGTCATCACTGGCGGCGGACCTGGTTCCATGGAGGCAGCCAACCGGGGGACCGTGGAAGGCAACGGCGTCTCGGTGGGACTTGGCATTGAGCTGCCGTTTGAACAGGGCCTGAACCAGTGGGTGGACCTGGGCATCAACTTCCGCTATTTCTTTGCCCGCAAGACCATGTTCGTGAAATATGCGCAGGGCTTCATTGTGCTCCCCGGTGGCCTGGGGACCCTCGATGAGCTGTTCGAAGCCATGGTCCTGGTCCAGACGCGGAAGGTGACGTCCTTCCCCATCGTTCTCCTCGGCGTCGATTTCTGGGGCCCGATGATCGACTGGATCAGGGGCACCCTGGTGGCCGAGGGCATGGTGTCCGAGAAGGACCTGGACCTTATCCAGGTCGTGGATGATCCCGCGGAGGCGGTTGACCGTGTCCTGCACGTTGCCGTGACCCCGTCCCTGAACGGAGAGCAGCGGCCGGAGTAGCTGTCTGCGGGAGTTCCCGCCAGCGGTCTGGCACGATGGAACAGTGAGTTTCTTCCTCGTCTTCCTCGCCGTCGTGCTGGTTGCGGCGGTCCTTTGGGCCGGCCTGGGCCTTCGCCCGCGGAAAAACGGCGCCGCCGGACTGCCCGCCCTCCTCGGCGGCGGATTCGAAGAGCCCCCGGCCAACCTTCCTCCCGTGCTGCTTCCCGAGCACGCGGTGCCGGCTGACATCACCCGGCTGCGCTTCTCGCTGGGCCTGCGCGGCTACCGGATGGACCAAGTGGACCAGGTCCTTGACGAACTGCGGGACCAATTGGCTGCCCGGGACGCGGAACTGGCGGAACTGCGCGGCCGGCTGGCTGCCGTGGAGCAGCCCGCGGAGGAGGATTCCGACGGCGGCGCCCCGGTTTCCGCGGGCGCGTCACCGGACGATCCGGGCCATGGAACCGGCGGCACTGCCGCCCATGAGGCTGCCACCCCGGGGAAGGGCGGACTGTGAGCACGGTGGCGCACCGCAACACCTCATCTGCCCTGGGCGGCGCAGTCCAGCGTGCGGCTTCCGCTGTCCGCGCCTGGCCCTGGTGGCTACAGGTCACCGCTTTGTATGCTGCAGCCCGGCTCGTCTCCGCCTGCATCTTTGCGGCCGCAGCGCTCCATCAAGGTCCCAACCCGTGGTTTCCGCCGAAGCCGGACTACTGGAACTTCATCAACATCTGGGACGCCCGCTGGTACGGCCAGGTCATCGCCAGTGGCTACCCCTCCGTCCTCCCCACGGACGCGGCAGGCAATGTGCAGGAAAATACCTGGGCGTTCTACCCGCTCTTTCCTGCCCTGGCCGGCGGACTGAGCCGCCTCACCGGCTTGAGTCCGGCCGCCTCGCTCACGCTGATAGCCATGCTGGCCGGATGGGGTTCCGCGCTGGCCGTTTACCGGCTCTTCCGGCAAAAAGCCGCCCACGCCCCTGCGATGTGGGGCGTGGTGTTTTTTTCGGTCTTTCCGGTCTCCGCCGTTCTCCAGGTACCGTATGCGGAACCGCTGTCCCTTTTGCTGCTTGCCTGGGCCCTGCTGCTGGTGGTGCGCAGGCGGTACCTGTGGGCCATACCTTCGGTGGTCCTGCTGGGCCTGTCCCGGCCGGTGGGCGTCCCCTTTGCTGCGACGGTGGGCCTCCTCCTGGTGTTCCGTGCCGTCGCGTACACCCGCGACGGGCGGCAGGACTCCCGCGGCGCAGCAGCCCACTCGCTCCGGGACCTTGCGGGTCTGGCCGGCCTCACCGCAGCCGCAGGTGTCTCCGCCCTTGCCTGGCCCGCGCTGGCCTGGGCAGCCACCGGTGACCCCCAGGCGTACACCAAGACCGAGACGGTCTGGCGTGGCCAGGACCTGGTGCCCTTCAAGCCGTGGTTTGACACCGGCGTCGAGCTCTTCGGTCCCGTACTGGGGCTCCTTGCGCCACTGGTGTTCACGGCACTGTTCGCGGTGATGCTGTTCCTTCCCCCCGTCAAACAGCTTGGAACCGAACTGAGGCTCTGGTGTGCCTGCTACATGGGTTACCTGCTCGCCTTCCTCCACCCGCAGACCAGCACTTTCAGGATGCTGCTGCCGCTGTTTCCGCTGGCCCTGGGCGCGGCGTTCCTGTCCCGCTCAAGGGCTTACCGGGGGACGGTGGTTGTCATGTTCGTGCTGCTCCAGATCGTCTGGATTGTGTGGCTGTGGGCATGGGCGCCCCTGCCCGGCGGAGGCGATTATCCGCCGTAGCAAAATGGGGCTTCTGCGCAGGTCAGGGCCCGAATGGCAGTCGTGCGGAAATGTCCATCGATTAGCTACAGGCGGGTAATTCCGGGATAATGATAGGTAAGCAAGGACAAAAGCATTCAGAAAACGCGCAGCCTCGGCGGTGGAAGCACCACCCCGCCACAGCGGCCTGATCGACATGCGGACACAGCCCGCCCGGGCTGATCAGTCCTGGGACAAAATGGAGGGGAATTCCTCATGGCGGCTATGAAACCACGCACCGGCGACGGCCCAATGGAAGTCACCAAGGAGGGC
>Ga0308158_10004367_pt1 | contig 11975 bp, 9 predicted proteins | sample PhyBR2_FD_201038 | JGI IMG/M metagenome (GOLD analysis project Ga0308158, IMG submission 201038) | Phyllosphere microbial communities from UC Gill Tract Community Farm, Albany, California, United States - DLSLB.R2 | ecosystem: Host-associated > Plants > Phyllosphere > Unclassified | place: USA...
GACCTGTTGCTGTTTCAGCGCCCGCTTCGCACCAATCAGCCGGCCTTCGTTCCAAGGCCGAAGTTCGTGAAAGGCGGGGTCCATTGACGAGTGACCCATCGATCATCTCCATCGGCCCAGATCGGTCAATCGAGGATGCGCATGCGCAGTAAACTGCCGGTTTAGAAATGTGGTTGATTAGCCGTCGATGATGCTGAACGAGCTGTCGGTTTCGGGCGGCGCCTGGCGGTCTCTGTGCAGCCGAAAGTGGATTTCACTTGCTCGGCGCCGTCAACGTCCGCTTTGGGAACGATGGTAACATCTGAACCAGAGCTCCAGCCAGGCTCGTCATGGGCGCTCGCCGAGGCTTTAGAATGTTTCGATGCCCACGTCCAAGAGCCTGCTATAGGCCGGCTCATGACAGACGTTCCGACGGAAGGACCGGCCTTCGAGGCAATGATGCGCGAGATCGATGCGAAGCTTAAGGCGGAGGGGGTGGAGATTCCAAGCCGACCCATCTCCGCCGTCGGCGAGGTCAGCATCCGTTACGGAGACATCCCGATTCCGCTCGGCGATGGGGCCATCAAGATGCCGCCGGCGCTCGAACGCCACCGACCGCTCGCGGCGGCGATACGCAAGTGGTACGACGACACCTACGGCGACCGGATCAAGATCGACATGTCTGCCGGAAGGATCGTCCTGCTGTTGGAGGGCGACCTCTACACCCTGCGGATCCCTCGCTTCTTCGGCAGCGTCAACTTCATCGTTGTCCGAGAATGGCTTCCCAAGGTGCCGATCGGCCGTGGTCCTGCAACCTGCAATGTCGTGCAGCTTGTGGACGACATGACGCCGGCGATGGCAAAGACCCTATCCGACGAGGCGCTGCTGGCGATTTGGTCCGCGTTCGAGATTGGCCTGCCTGCCTGCTACACGCTCGAGAGCACGCAGAGCGAGTTGATGGCCATCGCACGCAGCGACGTAAAGGTCGCGGTTTCGAACCTGATGGACCGAAGCGACCACTTCGGTGCCTCGAAATGGGCATCGTTGCAGTCAGCCGAGAAGGTTCTGAAGGCTGCGATCCTGCTGAGGGGGCGCTCGCTTCAAGTTCGTGCACGAACTGAAGCCGCTGTGCGATCAACTTGCCGGGCTCGGCGTCGTCTTCGACCATGCCCAGCTCATCGCCGACATCCAGTGCACGCCGAAGATCCGCTACGGCGAGGAGCCCTGCACGCGCGAACAGGCGCTGGCAGCGCATCAAGCCTCGCTGGTACTGGTCAACCGGCTGCGCGACGCAGGCGCAGGCTTCGAGCTCGGACTGGGCGGATGAAGGTTCCCGCGGGGAGCGCAGTATTTGGGGTAGGCGGTCGGTCGGTGCAGGTCGCCGTCGCTGATCGCTCGAATGAACGTGCGGCCGTTTTCAAGTAGCGCGCGACAGCCGCGAATGACCGACTATGGGTCAGCGCCGGGGGGCGGCGTGGTGTCGCCGAAAGCACGAAGTTGCGGATGGGAATGGTAGACATCTGACTATTGGCGCCTAAACCCACCCTTTGGATCACCGAGAAGGCCAGGTTAAGATCACGCGCCAGGCGGACTTTTCTTTTTCGCGTTTTAGCCGCAAGTAACAGCTAGATGGCTCTCTCACCCGACTATTATTCTGTTCTAGGGGTGCCCTCGACGGCAAGTCGCGAAGCTATCCACAGCGCGTGGAAAGCGCTGCTCCGTCAATATCACCCCGACGCCAATCATGGTGTGGATGTTTCTGCTCGTGCGAAAGAGATCAACGAGGCGTATTCCGTTTTGGGAAAGAAGGAAGCACGCGCCGCCTATGATCGGTCGCAGATCAGGCTGTCTGCCCACCGAGCGACCGCGGACCGCCCGTTTCACCCCAGGAAAGCCGGCAGGCGCCCGATGGGACCTAGTCCGTCGATGCAGCCCAGCGGTAGCTTCTCGCAGCCGCTAGAGACCAACGAATGGCTGATGGGCCTTTTCCTGCTGATCCTCACCGCCGCACCGATCGCTACAATCCTGGTTCTGTGGAATGAGGAATCCGGATTGGCGCCTACGGTTCGACGTAGCGTCGCCGCTAATCCCGCGCCTGAGCCCCCCGCAAAAGCCATCCGCGGCTCATTGGGCACAAAACTCGAACTTGGACAGCCTGCTTCCTAAACTATTGCCCAGTCGCGACTTTCGAGTTCGCAGGGCAGGCGCCAAAAGCGGTCGTAACGCGAAGATAAACGAGCGGCCGAAGTTGGGAAGCTGAGAAGGGGGCGGGGACGTCTGCTTCTAGGTCCTTCCGGTTTTATTGATGTGTCAACGCATTAGTATTTGCTGACGCCTGTTAAGCTGGTCGGACCGGAAGGGACGACGCCGTCGAACCGCGTTTTACCGGGGAGAGAAACTGCGAGGCTGAGATCGCCGTCGTGCCCCCGGAAGATTTGCCGGGCGAGCGCCAGACCCACGCCCGTGCCCTCGGTCTTGGTGGTGAAGAAGGGGCGGAAGATGTCAACCTGGTTTGCGGTTGGAATACCGGGGCCGGTGTCCGTCATCGTAAACTGCGTTTGGCCGACGAGGGCAGAGATGGCGAGCGTGACCCGCGCGTCGGAAGAGCCGTGCAACGCCTCGGCTGCGTTCTGCAACACCGCCCAAAGCGCCGCGGTCAGTTGATCCGGGTCGGCCAGCAGATGGGCCGGTGCATCCAGGAGGTCGGTCGTAAACGCGATTCCCGGCCATCTCGTCGTAAACAATGCCGCCAGATCGCTGACGAACCCGGCCAGAGGAATACGCTCTATCGAAGGGGCGGGCAGCTTCGCCAACCCACGGTAGCTTTCGCCGAACCGGTGCAGGCTGGCGGCGCGGCGTGCGACGGTCTCGACCGCGTCACGTACCTTGGGCAGCATCGGGTCCGGATCGTCGAGCATCGCCACCGCGGTCTCGGCTAGCGAGGCGATCGGGGTGAGGGCGTTGACGATCTCGTGGCTCAAGACCTGGACGAGCTCGCGCAACGCCGCGGCCTCGGCGGCCTTCAGTTCGGCGTCGATGTCGATCAGCGCGCCGATCCGCGTCATTCGCCCTGCCAGCGCGAGGTCGCCGGTGGCCAGCGCGAAGCTCCGGATGTCGGTGTCATACCCGATCTCGATCGTGGCGGTGCGGCCGGGGCGGGTGTCGGCGAGCGCGGAAACGAGCTGCTCAGGCGGATCGACGACCAGATCGCCTGCGCCGAGCAATCGCCGCGCGGCACGGTTGACGGCGCGCAACCGGCCGTCTTCGAGTGCGACCAAGGGCGCAGGCGACAAGTCAAGATAGGCGTTCAGACGGCGCCGTTCCTCTTCTCCAGCAGACGGGGTCGGGATTGGTGGCGCCGGTATCGGCGAGCGCTGACCAGCATCGACCAGGTCGAGTACGGCGATCCAGATCGCGATCATCGCCGCGAGGAGCGCGGTGGCGTACAGACCGCGTGTGGCCGCAACCGCACCACCGGCACCGGCCGCAGCTATTACCAGCGCGCGTACGACCGCGCGCGTCCGGTCAGAGGCCATAGCGTGCCATTCGGCGATAGAGCGCCGCGCGGGTCAGTCCGAGCTGTGCGGCGGCGCGGCTGACGTTGAAGGCGTGGCGCTCGAGTGCTGCGGTGATCAGCGTTTCCTCGTTACGCGCGAGCGACAGATCGGGGGTGAGCGATTGCGCCTCGGCGCTACCGGGTGGACGCAGCAGGTCGCCGATCGCGTAAGTCTCGCCATTGCCGAGCAGAACCGCGCGTTCCATCGTCTGGCGCAGACCGCGGACGTTGTCGGGCCAGCGATCCGCCGCGATCGCCTGCACAGCGTCCGCATCGAGTGGTCTGAGGGGCTTGCCGTGGCGGTAGGCGAACAGCGCGAGGAAATGGCGTGCGAGCAGCGCCGCATCGCCCGCGCGATCGACGAGCGGCGGGAGGGCGATTTCGATCGTTCCGACCCGGTCGAGCAAATCTTCGCCGATCGCCCCCCGAACGCCGTTGCGATCCAGTCGCGTGGTCGCGATGACGCGGATGCCGTCGAGCGCTGAGAGGAGAACGCCGTTGAGCGCACGAGGCAGGCGGTTGATATGGTCGATGACCAACAACCCGCCAGCGGCCGCCGCCATTTGCTGGGCGATGACGGCGGCGTCCGCGGCCTCGGCGTCCAACGTGATGAGCGGCAGGGCGGCGTGGGACGAGGCCTGATGAACCAGTCGGGCGACCAGCGTCTTGCCGGTGCCCGCAGCGCCGTGGATCAGGATCGGGGCCGCGGTCGGCGCGACGCGAGCGACCAAGTCGCGCGCGCGCGTAATCTCGGCGCTTTCGCCGAGCAGGATGCCGTCATGGACGGGCGGTGTCGCCGCTGTCTCCAGCTTCGCGCGGCGCAGCGCCAGCCCGCGCTCTACCGTGGTCAGCAGGCGCTCGTTGTTCCAGGGCTTAATCACGAAGTCGGTCGCGCCGCTGCGCATCGCCCGGACGGCGACCGCGATCCCGCTATGCCCGGTGACGACGATGACGACGGCGCGCGCGTCCGCTGCGATCAGCCGGTCGAGCATCGCGAACCCCTCCTCGCCGGTTGTCCGTCCCCGCGCGAAGTTGAGATCGAGCAGGATGACGTCGATTGGTTCGCCGGCGAGCAGCACCCAGGCCGCCTCCGGGTTCGCTGCGGTCGACACGCGCATGCCGTGCCGTTCGAGCAACAGCCGCGCTGCCTTGGCGATGTCGGGATCGTCGTCGATGACCAGGATGTGCGATTCGGTTGACATGGCCGTCATAGTGTCCGGAAACGGACAGTTGGTACAGTAGGGTGAGCGCTTCAGCTGCGGAGCACGGAATTATGCAGCTTTGGCAGTAGTTTAGGATCTGGTCGCTCCGTCCCGTACACTCTCTGCATGACGGAGACGACCTTGCCTGGAACGGGCGCCGCGATGGACCGGCGTATCGAGCGGCCGCACGCCAAGCGGCGCAAGCGGATCATGCGCAGTGCGCTTGCGATCGCGGTGGTGGCTGCGGCGGTGCTGCTATGGCTGCTGATGCCCGGCGCTAATGCACTGACCGTCGATGCCGCCGCGATCCGTACCGGCGATGTGGTGCGCGCGCCGTTCCGCGATTTCGTGCCGCTCCGCGCCGAGGTGGCGCCGTTGCGGACCGTGTTCGTGACCGCGATCTCCGGCGGGCAGGTCGCCGACCTTGCAACCAGCGATGGCGCGATGGTCGCCGCCGGCACACCGCTCGCACGTTTGTCCAATCCGTCGCTCGAACTCGACGTGGCCAGCCGCTCGGCGGAGATCGTCGGGCAGTTGAGCGCGATCAGCGGCCAGCGGCTGTCGGTCCAGAACACCCGGCAGGACGGCGCGCGCGATCTGGCCGAGGCACGCAACGCGCTGTCAAAGGCGCGGACGTTGCTCGCGCAGAAGCAGGTGCTGTTCGACCGGGGGATCATCACGCGCGCCGCGATCGATCCGGTGCGCGAGGATGTCGGGTATCAGCAGGCGCGGGTTGCTGCGCTTGATCGAGGGACCGCCGAAGCCGGCGCTACGCTGGCGGATCAGTCCTCCGGCATCGCCGCGACCGCGCGGCAGTTGCGCGAAAGCCTGGCGATGGTTCGGGCGAGTCTCTCCGCCTTGGTGCTGCGCGCGCCGGTTGCGGGACGTCTTACTGCCTTCACGTTGCAGCCCGGGCAGACGCTCAAGAGCGGCGACCCGGTCGGGCAGATCGATTCCGAGGGACAGTGGAAGCTGACTGCCGATGTCGACCAATTCTATCTCGGGCGCGTCCGCGTCGGGCTCGGCGCGTCGGCCGATATCGACGGTCGGAGCTATGCGATGTCGGTCATAAAAATCCTACCGCAGGTCACCGAAGGCCGGTTTCGCGTCGAACTCGGCTTTCGCGGCCGCCCACCCACGGGGCTGAACCGTGGCCAGACACTCGACGTGCGGCTCGTGCTTGGCGCGGACCGTCCGGCGGTGGTCGCACTGTCGGGCGGCTGGCTCGATGCGGGCGGTACCACCGCTTTCGTGCTCGATGGGAACGCGAAGGCCGTCAGGCGCGCGATCGTCACCGGCCGACGCAATCCCGATCAGGTCGAGATCGTCTCCGGCCTCGCCCCCGGCGACCGGATCGTGACCACCGCGCTCGGCACCTACACCCCCTTCCAGACCCTCCTCATCCGATAGGATTCGATATGATCCAGTTACAGGACCTCAGCCGCACCTATGCCTCGGACGAAATCGAAACGACTGCGCTCGGCGGCATCGACCTCGCAGTCGAGGCGGGCGAGTTCGTCGCGATCATGGGGCCCTCGGGGTGCGGCAAATCGACGCTGCTCAACATCATCGGCACGATCGACCGGCCCACGGACGGTCGGTATCTGTTCGAAGGGGCCGACATCGCGCGCGCGCCCGAAGCCGAGCTCGCCAAACTGCGGCGCGATCGGCTGGGCTTCGTCTTCCAGAGCTTCAACCTGATCGACGAGTTGACGATCGCCGAGAACGTCGCGCTGGGTCTCGCCTATCGGACGATGCCCGCGCGCGAGAAGAAGGACCGCGTCGCGGCGGCGATGGATAGGGTCGGCATCGCCCACCGTCAGCGCCATCACCCGCATCAATTGTCGGGCGGCCAGCAACAGCGCGCGGCGATCGCCCGCGCGATCGTCGGCGAGCCGCGGCTGATCCTCGCCGACGAGCCGACCGGCAACCTCGATACCGAGAACGGCGCGCAGGTGATGGACATCCTTGGCCAACTGAACGCCGAGGGCGCGACGATCGTGATGGTCACGCACAGCCCGTCGCACGCCGATATCGCCAAGCGGACGGTGCACATGCTCGATGGCCGCATCCTGTCGTCGGCACGGCGTGCCGCCTGATGCGACGCTCGCTCCAGATGCTCGTGCTGATGCTGCTCGTGGTGGTCCTCGTCCGCCATCTCGCCGCGACCAAGTCCGGCCCCAAGCCCGGCCCCGATGCTGCAAGCGACGCCTGAAGGAACCGCCATGTCCGCACTCACCAGTCTCTATCGCTCGCTCGCGCATCACCGACTGTTCGCCCTGCTCAACATCGGCGGTCTCGCACTGGGGATCGCGACGTTCCTCGTCTTGTTCCTCTTTGTCCGGTTCGAGACCGGGTACGACCGCGTATTGCCGCAGCAAGACCAATTGTGGGTGATGGAGGAGCGCTATGTAATGCCGGGCTATCCGGCGGACACCAATCCGAACACGATGGGCAGCGAACTCAAGATCCTGCAGGCGGATTACCCGCAGCTGGTCGGCACGCGCTACATGAACATGGCGGCGACGGTGCAGCAGGGCGGGCAGGCGACCGCTGAGGACTTGGGCACGGTCGACCCGAACTTCTTCGATCTCATGCGCTTTCCCGCGATCGAGGGGAATCCAGCGGCCACGCTCGCCGATCCGAACGGCCTGGTGGTCACGCAGAAAACCGCGCGGAAATATTTCGGGAGCCAGTCGGCGATCGGCCGGACGCTGCAACTGTCGATCGATGGGACGACCTATCCCTACAAGGTCGGGGCGGTGCTGCGCGACATGCCCGATGACGTCACCTTCAAGAGCGAGATGTTCGCGCAAATCTCACGGACTCGCTTCGGCAACGAATGGTGGGAGCATTGGGGCAGCGCGTCGCTGACCACGTTCCTGCGGTTTCCCAATGCGGTGGCAGCGCGGGCGTTCGAGGCGCAATTGCCAGCCTTTCTCGATCGCCACGCTTATGCCGGGGGCAATCTCAAGAAAGGCGAGTATTTCCAGTCGCTGAGGCCGCTCACCGCGATGCATCTGTATAGTCCCAGCGATCGTGCGATCGTCACGACGCTGGGTGCGGTCGGCTTGCTGACGCTGCTGATCGCGATCGTGAACTACGTCAACTTGGCGACCGCGCGTGCCGGGCTGCGTGCGCGCGAGGTGGCGATGCGCAAGGTGTTGGGCGGCACGCGGCGGTCGCTCGTCCGTCAGTTCCTGGGCGAGGCGCTGGCGACGGTCGCGGTGGCGGCGCTGATCGGGCTCGCGCTTGCCGAGATCGCGCTGCCTTTCATCAATGCGCTTGGCGGAACGACACTGGCGATCCGCTACGTCGGATGGGACGGCGTCGTCCTGCCGCTGGTCCTGCTGGTCCTGGGCATAGCACTGGTCGCGGGGCTGTATCCCGCGTTCGTACTATCGGGGTTTCGCCCCGCCGCGGTGCTCGCCTCGACGCGAGCACCTGGTGGTGGGCGTAGCGGGACCCGGCTGCGAAGCGCGTTGGTGGTCGTGCAGTTCGCGATCGCGATCGCATTCGCCATCGCTACCGGCGTCATGCTCAGCCAGACCGAGCATATTCGTGACGCCGATCTCGGGTTTCGTCGCGACGGTTTGATAATCGTCCGCTCGCTGATGACTGGCGGGATCGACTCCCCACAGCGCGCGGCGATCCTGCGCAGCCTCGCGGCGGCCCCCGGCGTCACCGGCGTCACCGTCGCCAACAATGCCCCGGGCGACCAGAGCACGACCAATTTCTCGGGATACAGCCGTGCAGGCGCGTCGGGCAGCAAGATATCGTTGATGGATGTCGGCACCGGTCGCGACTATTTCCGCGTGTACGGCGCACGTCTCGTCGCGGGGCGCCTGTTCAACGCCGCGCATGCCGACGACCGCGGCCTGTTGACGACGGCCGAACGCAAGCGGGCCGGGCCCAATGTGATGATCAACCGGACGGCGGTGACCGCATTGGGCTTCGCGTCGCCGGCCGCGGCACTGGGGCAGGCGATCAACGATGGCGAACGGGACTCGACGATTATCGGCATAGTCGACGACCTGCGCTTCAGGAGCCCGCGCGATGCCGTCACGCCGGTCGCCTACACCTACAACACCGTCGATATCCTCTCGCCGTTCGCGGCGGTACGCTATGCCGGCCGCGATGCGAAGACGATGATGGCGGCACTCGAGGCGGCGTGGAAGCGCGTCGTGCCGGGCGTTCCCTTCGAAGCGCGCTCGGTCGAGGACAATCTGTACCAGCGCTATTACAAGGCGGACGCGCAACGCTCTCGACTGTTCACGATCGGCGCGGTGCTGGCGGTCCTGATCGGCTGCATCGGGCTCTACGGCTTGGCGGCGTTCGACACCGCACGGCGGGTGAAGGAGATCGGCATCCGTAAGACGCTCGGCGCCTCGACCGCCGAGGTGTTGCGGCTGTTGATCGGGCAGTTCCTGCGACCCGTGATCCTCGCCAACCTCGTCGCGTGGCCGCTCGCCTATGTAGCGATGCAGCGCTGGCTCGGCGGGTTCGACGACCGGATCGCGCTGTCGCCGCTGTTCTTCGTCGGCGCCTCGCTTGCCGCGGTGCTGATCGCGAGCGGCACCGTCTTCGGCCAAGCGTGGCGTGTCGCCCGTGCCGAACCCGCCCGCGCGCTGCGCCACGAATAGGGGCCGATCGATGTCCTCAGCCTTCCTAACGTTGTACCGTTCGCTCACCCGGCATCGGCTCTACGCCATCCTCAACATCGGCGGGCTCGCGCTCGGAATCGCGGTGTTCCTGGTACTGATGTTGTTCGTCCGGTTCGAGACCAACTACGACCGCGTGCTGCCGGGATGGGAGCGGGTCTGGACGATCGAGCGCACGATCCAGTTTCCCGGCAACCCCGAGGTGCAGATCCCGTCTTCGCCTACACTTTCCGGTCAATTGGCGGCTGCGTTCCCCGATCTCGTCGCGGCGCGGATGACGCCCTACGACACCGCGACGGTGCTAACCGGGAATGCAAGCACCACGCACAAACTGGCCTTGGTCGACCGCGATTACTTTCGGATCTTTCCGTTTCCCGTCGTCGAGGGCGATACCGCGAGCACGATCGCTCGCCCGGATGGGATTGTCGTCACCCAAAGCGTCGCGAAGGGGTATTTCGGCAGGACAAGCGCTCTCGGGCGGACGCTGACGGTCGCGATTGACGGGAAGGCGCGTACCTACCGGGTCGGAGCGGTGATCGCCGACCTGCCGAAGAACCAGACGTACGCCAGTGTCCTGTTCGCGGCGATCCCGGCCGAACTCGGCGACGATTCCCGATCCAACAGCAATGGTGTCGTGACGTTTCTGGCTCTCCCTGACGCTGCGACGGCGGATCGGATCGGTGCATTCATGCGGCGCCATCCCGATCCCGGTTTCAATCCCGAAGCGCGTCAATTCTTGAAGGAAGGCATCGTGCCGCTCTCCGGGCGCCATCTTGCCGGCGACGGGGTCGGCACGGTCGTTGCCGTGCTGGGCGGGGTGGGGATCGTCGCGCTGTTGCTGGCGGTGGTCAATTACGTCAATCTCGCGACCGCGCGCGCAGGCCTCAGGGCGCGGGAAATCGCGATGCGCAAGGTCGTGGGTGCGACCCGGCGGATGCTGATCGGGCAATTGCTCGGCGAGGCACTCACCGCCGTGACGATAGCGGCGTTGATCGGGCTGGCGCTTGCCGAGATTGCACTGCCGTTCGTCAACGCGATCGGCGGCACCGATCTGTCCATTGTTTATTGGGAGGGTGCCTATTGGGGGTCGGGGTCTATCCTGCCGCCGATAGTGGCGATGACCGGGCTGGTGACGCTGTTCGCAGGGTTCTACCCGGCCTTCGTGATATCCCGGTTCCTGCCCGCGGGCGTGCTTGCCGCGGCCCGGACTCCCGGCGGTGATCGCGCGGGCGCACGACTGCGCAAGACACTGGTGGTCACCCAGTTCGGCATCGCCGTCGCGCTGATGATCGGGACGGCGGTGCTGTTCGCCCAGACCCGGCATGTCCAGCAGGCGGATATCGGCTTCGGGCGCGACGGCCTGATCATGATGAGCGGTTATGGCGATCCCGCGCTCGATCCGGGGCAACGTGCCCGGTTGGTCGATGCGATGGGCAAGACCCGCGGGGTTGCAGGCATCACGACGAGCGGCGTCGTGCCCGGCGGCGGTACGTTCGCGATCGCCAAAATGAAACGCCCCGGCGCGACAGGCGAGCCGCCTATGATCGTCCAGGCTACGGTCGGCGAGCATTTCTTCGACACCTACCGAGCCCGGCTGCTGGCAGGTCGAGCCTTCGATCCGGATCGTTTCGCGCTGGACATCGGCAATGGCGGCGCCGGAAGCGGGTCCCTGGCGGGAAGAGTGGCGAACATCATGCTTAATCGTACTGCTGCTCGACGCTTGGGGTTCGCACGAGCCGGCGAAGCGATCGGCGAGATCGTTTCGCTCGACGGCGGCACGGTGAGGATCGTCGGTGTGATCGCCGATATGCGCTTCGGGACGCCGCGCGAGCCAGTCGAGGCGTTCGCCTATAGCTATCGGCCTGGCGGTGGCTATCGCGCCATCGTGGTGATCCGTACCTCGGCCGATGCCGCAACCGTCCTGGGGCGGCTGGAAACGACGTGGCGCCGCATCGCGCCGGCGGTTCCACCAGCAGCCACGACGGTCGACCAGAAACTGTACGACTCCTATTACCGCCAGGACGTGCAGCGGTCGCGGTTGTTTACAGCCGGTGCGGTGCTAGCGGTAGCGATCGGGTGCCTCGGGCTCTACGGTCTGGCAGCGTTCGATACCATGCGGCGGGTCAAGGAGATCGGTATCCGCAAGGTGCTGGGAGCTTCGACCAGCGACGTGATGCGGCTGCTGCTGGTCCAGTTCCTCAAGCCGGTCCTCCTGGCGAACGTGATCGGGTGGCCGATCGCGTGGTTCGCGATGTCGCATTGGCTGAGCGCGTTCGACGACCGTATCGACCTTTCACCCTACTATTTCGTCGGTGCCAGCGTGCTGGCGCTTGTCATCGCGGCGGCGACGGTTGCCAGCCAGGCATGGCGCGTCGCACGGGCCGAACCCGCGCGCGCGCTGCGCCAGTTCTAGGAGGCTGAGGCAGGCGGGTTTGCTGCCCGGTGCGCAATGGCATGCCCAATTAGCCGACCACCGTGACGCCAACGGTCCGATTAAGGTAAGCGACTGGACGAGGTGTAGGTCGAATGTGTCAAGCTCAGCGCAGCGTGAAGATGAATGAGTGTCTGAAGTTGAGA
>Ga0308158_10004370_pt1 | contig 11972 bp, 15 predicted proteins | sample PhyBR2_FD_201038 | JGI IMG/M metagenome (GOLD analysis project Ga0308158, IMG submission 201038) | Phyllosphere microbial communities from UC Gill Tract Community Farm, Albany, California, United States - DLSLB.R2 | ecosystem: Host-associated > Plants > Phyllosphere > Unclassified | place: USA...
GAATCTTAAACACTGGCGGACGGAAGTCTCCAGGAAAGGGAACCACATTCCCCGTCATATTTTTCTTTCGACGCTCAGTCAAACCGTTCAGGCCATTTGACAAAGTACACATAGCGGCCCATGAACCAGATTGCGGCCAAGATCGAGAGCCCACCGCCACATAATAGGAAGAGACTCACCGTAGACCGCACTGGTTCAACTAGGGCCGAGAATTGGCCGGCACCGTCGCTACCGAGACCGGCCGCCACAGAAGACAGGATCAGCAGGAACAAGGCCAGAAAGCGGTAGCCTACAGCTCTGCGTTCCGATCGCTTCAGCATCGCCACATAAGGGTCAATAGAGTGTCTGTAGCGCATACCTATCCCTATCGGTTGACTTGCAACTTAACGTTGACGGATTTTGCGGCGTCTTTTGCAGAATCGTGGCTGTTGAACGCGAGTCGCAATTCTTGGCGGTACTCTTCCAAAATGCTGCTAACCTCATTTCGCTGCACCATAAAAGCCGACACCAGCTCATCTCCGACCGCTGCAAGCCAATCTTCGCGCAGTTGGTCTTGCGGAATCGGAGCAAGTGGAACCCACTCGTTATCCGTGCCAAGGGTCGTCCAGATAGAACCGTCGTCACACAGTGCGATGACCTTAGTTTCGATCGAGCCAGGTTCACCGGCTACCGCGCTTTGCTTCTCAAAACGGAGTGCTGCGATCTGGATTGGCTTACGAATTTTGCCCATGTATTTTTCTATCTATACCCGCTCAGATACCGCACTCAACTTTTCTGCTTAGCAGAGCTGCAAACGTACTTCATCCACGCTTCTCCTACACTGTCCGGCGCGACTGGGGTAAAAAACGGCAGTTCACCGGGCACAGGTTTTTCCGCATAGGTCAATGATCCGTCAACTACGCTTCCTTCGAAATAGTTCACAGCAATGATGGGCAGTCTCTAAAACCAAGTGCAACACTCCTTCCTGTAGAGTGCTGCGATGCCAAGAATTTATACCCATCTGACGACCCAAGAGCGCGCGGTCGTGATGACCATGCGGGATGACCAGTGCAGTATCCGGGCCATTGCCAAGCGCCTTGGCCGTGCCCCAAGTTCCATCAGCCGCGAACTGCGCCGGGCACCTGTAGCCCCTGCCTACGATGCCAACCTTGCTCACCAGCAGAGTTACGCTCGGCGTATCGCACCGCGGCGCCCGCGCAAGCTGCACGTTGACGGCGCGCTCTTCCAGGTGGTGCGGCTTTGCCTGAAAGCGCTCTGGTCGCCACAGCAAATTGCGAACATACTGCGTGCCATGTGGCCCGACGACTCTAACAAAACGGTCTCTCACGAGACGATCTACAACGCGATCTACCTGCATCCGCGTGGCGAACTCAAGCGCGAATTGATTGCCTGCCTGCGCCATCACAACCAGGTGCGCAAGCCGCGCAGCCGCGGTGTCGACCGCCGAGGCCAGATCAAGGACATGCAGAGCATCCACATCCGTCCGCCTGAGATCGAGGACCGCCTCATCCCTGGCCATTGGGAGGGCGACCTGATCAAGGGCGAAGGCAATCGTTCCTCGGTCGGCACACTGGTCGAGCGCACCACCCGCTTCGTGGTGCTGGCCAAGATGGACAATGCCGGCACCCGTACGGTGGTCGAGAGCTTCTCGGCCGTGCTCAACCGTCAGCCGGCGGGAATGCGCAAATCGATGACCTACGACCAGGGCCGCGAAATGCACGGCCACAAAATCCTGACCGAGCGCACCGGCGTGCAGATTTACTTTGCCGACCCGCACAGCCCGTGGCAGCGGGGTTCCAACGAAAATACCAATGGCTTGCTGAGGCAGTACATGCCCAAGGGCTCGGACCTGTCGATCTACTCGCAGGACGACCTCGATGCCATAGCGCTCTCGCTCAATACCCGACCGCGAGAAACGCTAGGCTGGAAAACGCCGCTCGCTGTCTACACCGAGCATATGGCGCGGCTACAATTACAGCCGGACGCAATCCATTAACCCCGGTGTTGCAGTTGGCTCTTGAGACCGCCCTTTATATCGCGCGTTTCGAACAGTCGAAGTCCGCGAACTGCATCGCTGAGCTATACCGAGCACCAGTGGCCTCGCCACCCTTGTAGACCTGCGGAACACGAAATCTGACCTTGGACCAAGTCGTGACATGGTTCCCTTTGCGAACCATGGTGCTCCGGTCGACCAGGTCAGTGCGTTCTTCGGTGTCGTTGAACTTGTACCAGTCCGCGGCTCCAGCGAAAAGCGGACACGAGGCGAGCAGTGCAGCGATTACGTGTTTTCTCATTTTTCCGTCACTGCGATACCTGCCACGGATTGATGAGGGAGACTCCCGTTGGCGCAAAATCAGCGGTGTTACGGGTAACCATCGTCATGCCATGCACCAAGGCGGTTGCAGCGATTAGCGCATCGCGCTCGCCACGCTTGTTGGGTACATGTAGCCGGGCGCAGCGTTGCGCCACGGCGGTATCAATAGGCAGCGTGCGTCTAGAGAACTCGGGTAATACGTGCTGTTCGAGCCAAGAACGTAACATGGCCCCCTGGGTGGCATCCTTTCTCTCAATCGACAGAACGCCTAACTCTAGTTCCATGATGGTGATAGCCGACACAAAGAGGTCAGCGGCGTCAACGCTCTCTGCCCATGCCGTTACGTTCGTATTAGCCTTGCCAAGCCGCACTTTGCGGAGTTCGGAAACCACGTTGGTATCGAGAACAAACATCATGAGAAATCAGGCGCCCGTGTTTCGATGGTCACACGCGGAGGCTCAAACTCGATGTCGGCGATACCCGGCATAGCCAGTGCATCAGCAATGTTGCGCCGCTGCTTTGTAAGTCGCTGATAGTCCTCAAAGCTCATCAGCACATGGGCGGGCCGGCCTCGATCTGTGATGAACACGGGCCCATTGGTTGCTGCCCGTTTTGCCTCGCTCGCTCCTTGGTTGAACTCGCGGCTGGATATGGTGGTAATGGTCATGGCAACCCCTCTTGTGCTTACTTGATGTAGTGATGTTACTACATGGCGCAAGTGAGTGCAAGCGTAGTGGGTGTTAGGTCAGAATAAATTCTTGAATGACATCCGAGCAAAAACAAAGACTTAACAAATGTAGTCGAGCAGTTAGGCCGTTATAATTTCTTGAACGGTTCGTGCGGCAGTTACGTTTTGATTGAACCGGAATAATAAAATCTTGAACAACTCATGCGAGACATCGCGAGCAGGCTCTCTTGTGTTTTGATGACCTTTTGTGTGCTTCGTCATTTGAAGGAATCTAGCGGCGCTAGCGGTAGTCTAGGCTCCGCTCCAAAAAGAGAAACGGATGAGATCTATGGCGGCTCGTCAACCGCGCCCACTTGCCGCCATTCAATGAAATCCTTCGGATCGATTTCAATTGGTTGCCTTTAGCGTCAGCACTGAATCTTTCTCCAGCCCGCGACTTGGGTCCAGCAAAGCGCCAAGATTCGCCCGAATCGTTGCGGCAATCGCTGATGCCGTCATCCCATGTAGCCGGCCAAGCGCTTCGACCACTACCCCCACATCGGCAGGCCTGGACGGGCGCTCATCCGTCTTTGTGAACGGACCGTCAGTTTCAGTCAACAGCCTGTCAAGCGGAATAACTGCAGTCATCGATGCATGCCGTCCACTTCTCAGCATGGCTGCGTTAATCGAAAAGTAGCACCCGAGTTCTAGAGCCCGCTGTGCCTCTGCTTTACTGCCTGTGAACCAATGCAACACGATTTTGCCTCTGGATCGCGGCAAGAACGATTCGACATGGTCAAGTACCTCCTTCACCGCCCGAACGCTGTGGATAGTAATGATTTTGTCCCCCGCTTCCGCGCAACGCCGAAGAACGTGCTGAAAAATCTGCTGCTGCAGATCCAAGGACTTATAGAAGCGCGGACCAGCGTCGAGGCCTACCTCTCCAACATAGCGAGTCTCAGGCAAATACCTCTCCCATAATTCAATCTCTGAGGCCCGTTCCGCAACTAGCTGCGGATGCAGTCCGAGCGCCGCCCGAACATACTTGGTACGTTGAGCCAGCTCGTGGTTGCGCGGCCACGCTCGGGGCGTCGTCGTCACCGCCAGGGTAAAGACGCCAGTTTCTTCTGCATCCCTCACTGCAGCCTGATGATCCGGGTAAAGATCAAGGTGACAGTGAAGATCCACGAGACCGTTGCTTATGCTCATCCGTAACCTATCCTGGCGTCGTTTCCACGCCCTCTATCAGCTGCGCGACTTCAGCAAGACCGCGCTGGTACACCGCGGCGAGTTGGTCGAGTCGTAAGGCCTCATCGGCGAGCGACCCGGGCTTATGGATCAGCAATTTTGCCAAATGCGGTGCCACGCGGAGGCGCTCTATCGCAAACTGAAACGACCTCACCTGTTGCCCATTAGATTCGCGCGTACCCAGTGGGTGGGCTCGCAGGTTCGGCAAGGTGTATGAGGTCGTGTCATTGCCACGGCCCCAGGCGGCATCCAACGCGGCGCGACGAATCAGGCACGGAAGACAGTACCCGCACTGTTCGATGCCGCGACCCTTGATACCTAGGTGCCGAGCATTCGAAGCGTGAGCGCACGACAGCGCATGTGGAGCGAGTGCCTTAAGCAGTGCAGGGTTCGCGCAGGCCAAAGCCATCTCGCCCTTGGTCTTAGCCCAGTACGGGTTTTCGACACGGCCGGATATACCGAGGTGGCCCAAGAGGTCATTCCATCGCGCTATGTAGTACGGATGGGTGGTCCGAGTGCTGTTCGAGCCGAGCCGCAGCGGGTCCAAGGGAACGTTCAATGCGATCAGCCCGTTCTCCGGCACGCGGAGAACGAAGTCCGTCTCAAGCCCAGTTCCGGCGAATACACCGAGTGCGAAAAAAAGAAACGAACGCCCGCGCGTTGAATTCTCGGAACTCACACCTTGAACCAGGTCAGTCGGAAAGAGCATCCAAACTCTTAGCCGATCAAAGGCGGTTGGACTGAAGTGTTTCTTCAGTGTGGCGAAGAGCAAATTCTGTGCATCGCTGGTTGCACCTTCTCCCGCATGGCTTATCAGCAATGGCACGCGCCCAGCTTCCAAGAGATCAATGGCTCCAATCAGGCTATCCAAGCCGCCAGAAAAGAGGCTGACCGTATCGAAGTTCGGGGGAAACAGCGTTCCTGGTGGCGTGATAATTTCAGTGAATCGTTCGGGACGTTGACGAAAGCCAATCGTCCAGTGATCCCCTGTCAGAAAATCCAACGTCCGTTTGACCGTTGGCGCGGCAGCATTCCACCGAGTGGGGTCGCTTACGGGCACGACAAGACGGATTTCGCGCGTCCAAGAATCTTGTGATTGTTCAGCTCTGGAGATGCGCGTGTCAGCGGCATGCACATGTGCAGCAAGCACCAGCAAGTCCAATCCGATCTCCGTGGGACGCACTCCCAGCGCTTTTAAACTGGTCAGCGCCCCACCAATGCCGTAACCAAGCGATTTTTCACCAGCGATGAGTTGAAGGTCCGTCATTTGTTCATCGGCCGCGCTGGGAATCGAAAGCTGGTCATCGGGGCCATACCTGCCCACAAGAAGGTGTCGGTTCATTGGTCTGCCTCCGCATCTCCGAGTGCCTGCAAAATGCCAAAGGCACGTTCATAAACGTTGTCGACAAAAGCGTGCACGTGGTTCTGCGTGAGATTTGGTGTTTCAGCACGCGCAGCCGTCAAAGCATCACTGACCCCGTTACGGATGAAGTCACGCAACTGTCCCTGAACACGCAGTGCTACCTGCGGGTCGGCCGGCGCCGTAATCAGCTTAGTGCCTATGTCATTGCACAGTCGGGCCTCGATTGCGTGGGTTGCGTATAACTCGAAAACTGTTTGCATCTGGTCAGGGCTCAGTGCATCAAGGTCAGTCACGCCCAACGTGCTCAGGTCCACAATGGTTTCGATGAACGCCTCCCTTGCAATACCTTCGTCGACTGTACCAGCGTTCGGGCAAATGTAGTCGGACAACCCCATGAATACTTCGTCGATCGGGCGGCCTGCCAGCCCTTCGAGATCTAAAGAGCGCAGCGCCTCGGTCGCGCCACGGGCCTGTACGTCCGCGAGGAAGCTAAGCAGCCGAGCGCCGGAACCACGCGAGGCGCCCATACGCTGAGCTGCTTTTCGAGCCCCACCTGAGGACTTGGATACATACCCTGAGACCGCGCGCCCCAAGCTCGCGCGATCACTGCCACCAGAGTGCGCGAAGCGGGTGAAATTGCCGCGCGGCGCGGTGAACCGGCTACTGTCCGCCGGCGTCCGTATTCCCGGTCGGACTGGGGGCGCCGGTGGCAATAGCGAAGGACTCGCCGGATCGTCTTTGGGCGCCCCTTCAGGTGGAGTAGCTGGTAGGGCCGCCCCGCCCGAATCATCATCCGAGCTGAGCCATGAGGGTACAAGTGGGGTACTCCCTCCTGGTCCGCCGTATGCTGTCGACGTTCCCACTATCTGCCTCCCTTTTGTGTTTTATTCGCAGCCTGGGAAGCAGCCCTTAGCATCCTGTTGTCGGATTGAGTTGCCCACCCGACGACTAACTGAGCCATTCGCGCCTGCGCATCAGTGTCTTTGAGCGCCCCTTGCCAGCCACTGACCACCCAAGGACCGCATCGACTGGTTGGCAGCGCTTGCAGAAAATCAACCAGGCTCCCCTGCAAACTGGGTTGTGCTCTCACAAGCACAACCATGCCTTCTACACCGGCAGGTTGCGTGTCAAAGCTGTCCCCGCTGACGATCTTGGCACGCACAGCTTCAAACAGCTTCGCCGCTTCCGGTTGAGCAAGTTGCTTCAGCTCGGACTCCAATGCTTGAACTGAAATCTTGGGACCAAGTAATTTCTCCGCGACCGCCGCCAAATGTCCAAGCACGGAAGCTGGTCCGAAGTAGTCCTTCTTGTCCTTGGTCGCGAACAGGTATGGTCGTAAATCAATGTCCGCCATCGGAGGCAGTACCCTAGCCCAAGCAAGGATCGCCTCTGACGACTTCCATTCCGCGAGTGACGCGCTTTCTGATTTGGCATGTACGGCGCCACTTGTTGTTTCAGTTGTATCCGCCTGCTCCACCTTAACGCGTGCTCTGGAGCGCTCAGGTGTACCGACCTTTTCCAACATGACTAAATCCGCACAATGCCCCATCGGATCTGTTACCGCAACAGTTGCGATCTGATCAAATAGACTGGGTAGAAACCGCTCAGCGAGCATTAACTTCGCTAATACAGGCAACTTTATTTCCTCGCCAAAACCACGAGCCTCAGCCATTTTCTGCCGTAACAACAATGTGTTAAGGAATCGCTTGATTTGCCGCGGGTTTCCTTTGGCGCCGCTGGCTAGAATTGGACCTATCTGATCACTCAGGATAAGCGCGTTGTGTGCCTTGTTGGCATTCTGACCAAGCGCCGCAGTTACGGCCGCGGCGTCCAAGGGCGCGCTCTCCCACGGTCGCTTAAGTCGTGTTCGCGCCGCTTTGATCAGTTCACCGTATCCAGAATCCTCTTCACCTAACTCGGCACCGGCCAGAAGAAGGGTGACGTAAATGCGAGTCTCCGTCTCGCCCAATGCCGGGATGCGAAAAGGAATTTGGATCAGTTTCTCAAGATAGTTGCGGGCATAGTCACGCGGACCCGTAGTGTCCGGCAAGTCCGGAAAGTGCTTGCGCACGGCATACTCGATCATAGCCTCATCAGCGGCCACCACGAATGCTGTACGGGCTGTGAAAACGAATAGCCGTATCGCTTCGAGCGTCTCGATCGCCGTATCTGGCAAGCATCGATCAAGGTCATCTATAAGCACGACAAGCTGATCAACGCCCGCCTCCTTCAATAAATTGTCGAAAGCCTTGCGAAATGCCTCAACCTCCTCGGGAACATTTTTGGATTCTGACGGCTTAAATACAGCCTTCACCCCCTCGATCGCGGAACTGAGATTTTCCTTGGTAGCGAGCTGGTCAGGATTCGCCAGCATGCCCTCGAGACTACCCACAATCGCACTCATCTGATCAGGTGTGGGGATGCCCGTGAAAGCTGTCAATGCCAGGCCACCCGCGTTCTTAGCGATTTTTAGCCAGTCAATCCGCTTGAAAACGTCTTTGACTGCATCTGCGGCCTTGTTCAGCGCGGGTCTTTTTTCAACGAGCCCTGTAACGATGCCTTCAATCAGGGCAATCTTGGCATCCTCAAACCCCTGGAATCGCCAACCGTTGAACTTGAGGCATAAGACGTCCTTGTTGCCCGCGAACCCGGCCTCGATCATCTCGAGCACGCTGGACTTGCCAGCGCCCCAGTCGCCATGGACGCCGATCGTCACAGGACGGTCTGGCTTCTCGCGCAACAACCCGATGATCGTTGTCGCAATCGCCTCATTGTTCAGTAGATCAACCTTGGTTTCGTTGTCAGTCAGGATCATTGGTCTTCCCCATTATTATGGAACATCACACCGTCCACTTTTTTCTGCCTAAACAGAGCAGCCGTCGCCGACCAGATGCTCTTGTTTAACCGGTCCTTATCTAGTCCAATTAACTTTTCGTCGGTGCCAACACCGACAGCGAGCAATGTAAGCCACCTTTTTTCAATCCCGCGCACCGAAACGTCGCAAACGCCAATTTCGCCGAAGGCAGGCCAATTTCGAGCCATTGCAGGATATCGTCCGAGCCCGTCAGGAATTCAGGCTGATCGGAAAACGGCGCCTAGATAGTCTGCGCGCCGCAGCGCAGCGGCAGGAGTCACGCGCCCGGACCGAAGGCCAGTAACATTACGATGACGGGGGAGGCAGCACTGCGGTGTGGTTCGTAGCCTTGCGCTCTGAATCGACAGTGTTCATGTGGATTTCACTCGCACCGAGCCATCGCCATTCAGGTACTCACGGACTGGCAACCGAGCGATTTCGACCGGCATCACGCCGGTGCCGTAGACTGTCATCAGAAGCGCTACATTCCGCAGTGGGGATTTGCCCGAGATTGAGGCGACTTTGAGAAGGTGCCTGAGGGCCTTCTTCGATATACGGCGCTTTAGCCATTCGTTTTACGCATCCTGGGTGTTTTATTCAGAGGGACTGTGCACGAAGGTTAAACTGAAAGGTACTTTTGAGCAAGACGCCAGGCGCAGTCTCGGAAAAGTGCTAGAACTGGGGTCATTGATAGCAAAGCGACAGTCTCTGTCTGAGGAACGCCAAATTTTGCTAGTACACAGTCGTAGTGCTTTTCCCTCGCTCGAAAGGTCGTGAAAACGTTTGATCAGCATGAGCGTAGTAAAATCGCCTGTGGCACTAATTCCCAAGCAACCTAACAACGAAGGATAAGTATATGGCCAAGGTAGATCTATTGGACTACAACCTGAGCGAACTCAAAGGACTGCAGGCAGAGATTGAAAAAGAAATCAAAGCCCGCCAACAACAGGACGTTACTAAAGCACGCGAACAGATTTTTGCTATTGCTCACGGTTTAGGTGTTTCGGTGGAAGAGCTGCTTGCGGATGGTGGCAAAAAATCGAAAAGCAGCGGAAAAAAGGTGCAAGTGCAGTACCAGAACCCAGCTGACAACGCGCAGACGTGGACTGGTCGTGGCCGGCAGCCAAGGTGGATTGCTGAAGGATTGGCTGGCGGAAAGTCGTTAGACGATTTCAGAATTTAACTATCGGCTCTCCCCTGCTGTCACAAGGAATGTTGCTACATTTCTGATCACCACCAGTACTGCTCAGTGCAAGGCATGGTTACCCACATTTTTTGTGGATAACGTTACTGATAAGTTCGTAAGAACCAGTGGTCATGCGGCTCTATAGTGATTGCCTGTTAATTGGGCAACCACCCGAATCGGGGCTTGCAGCGAGGTTCCTTCGACGATAATACCAATTATCATCGAAGGAAAGAACCGAAACTCGTGGAGTTTCGATCTTTCAATTGGAGCTTTCTTAGGTGTTACCTGCAGCGCCGGCGCTTCTGATGCGATAGGTTTATGGAGCGCTACCGTCCGTTGAAGCAAAGATGCCACGGCTTGTGCAGCAAAGTTGCCACATGTCGTGCAGTTACCGGGTAGCCACGTCGGCCAGTTGAAAGGCCGGTCTCGACTCGACTCGACCGTTCGGCTTTTTTGGAACGACGATCTTCTTTTTAGCCGTCGTTTTCACACCATTTCGTCTCTGGGCCATTCGACAATAACGGGCTGCTCATTGTCTGGGGGCATTTCCATGCATAGAAGCTCGTCATCCGGCATCAACAAATACATGCCACTTTCATCAGCTGCCCTAGGCCGCATGTTGGCTGGGCGCCGCTCTAGCGAAGCTAACCAAGTCGTGACGCGGGCTAACGCTTCATCGTGAGCGGCCGCCGCCGCTAGCTGCTTGTCTTTAATGCTGGAGACCGGGGGAAAGACCCGCCGTCCCAACTCCTGACCGTCCACCAGTAGACGTAGCACCCACCCGCCGCCTAGCACGCTCGCCTGCGGAGTGAGTTCGTACGTATAGTTTTCGATAGGTGTCACCATACCTGCTCCTTCTTGTTTCGGTCTACGTGAAGGGCTGCTCCTTGCCGAAAGCGGTAGTTCTCGCGCGCAACTCCGCCTCGTCCTCTTGAGTCAAATATTACTGATTTTTGTTCGACTTTATTGTTCATCCACATTCATGAAAAGTAGGTTTTGTCTATTTGGATGGCCATCTCGGCTTTCCTTAGCTACTTCGCGAACTTCTTATCGAACGCCTCGGCGCGTTCCTGGGCGTCCATCTTTTCGCCTCTGTCCATCGCTAAGAAGCCAACAACCGCCACGAGTAATAGGGCTATGATGACGATAAATTGCTTTTTTCCCATGATTCTTCCTATTAGTTTTGTTGCTGGCAGGCTTTGTTATATATATCAGCGGAGTTCGTAATTCTCCGAATCCCAGTCGGAATTATGGCATGGTCTCCGACAAAGTCGCGGGTGTGCCCAGTCTGGTGAACCGACTGAGGACGGCGGCACAGACCTGCGCTCCGGCGATCTGCCGGTCGGAGTCACGCGCCATGATGCGTTCACCAAGCAGTTTGACACATCGCATCTTGGTCTAGACAAGCCTGCGCAAATGATCAGTGACGCCATACGAGAAGAGCAATCGTAAACCTGAGCTCTTGTAGTCTGCCCATCATCGTATTAACTGCGTGGTAGTCAACTGAGGCAGGTACGTCGATTGCATCTCCCCTACTGTCTAAAGCACCCACGTCTAATACTCGGAAGGAACAACGTTGCGACAGGAGACTCATCTGTAATGATGCTGCCATCGGGGCGCAATAAGAAGTTGCCGCACGAACGGAAATAGAGAACGATTCCCCTGTCCGTCGGCACCTCTTCAGGGGGAGTCGGCAGAGCCCGAAACCACTCTAGTACAGAGGCCGGAGAGTTCGGAGCGGAGATGAATCGAAAAGTTGAGCCCGTTATTTTGTCTAAAAACACGTTGGCTTGTACGTCCGGTTTTGGCCGAACTCGGCCGGTCATTGTCAGGCCGGTTTCGACCTGTTGCGGACCTCCACACTAACGGTGAGTTACGCTTTTACCGGACTCCCGCTGGACCCTTGGCAGAGAACAAGTCTCGTTCCAAGACCCATCCACGAGTGAGTTGACTCTCTGGACCAACATATTCAGCCCTGGCCCAACCGTCGCGTGTTTCAAAAACTCGTAATGCATTCCCTGTGACCGCATAGGCTTTGCGTGGTTTGGGACTCGACGGATCGTCATAAAAATATGCTTTCCTCGACGCGACAATTCTGATTGACTCCCAGCTGCCTTGCTCGGTGAGCGCAAATGTCGACGGATCTGATGCGAAGCGCTGGACGTTCCAGCAACCGCCATGCTCTTCTTCTAACTTCAGGCGAATTACTGGCTTTCCGTTAAATGTCAGCTGCTCAAGAACACCGTGAATGACCTCTTGCGGATTGCGCTCGCCTGGAAACCATGTGTCTACCCGATCAACTGAACCACCGACTTTGCCGCTGACAAAAAAGGTGCAACT
>Ga0308158_10004373_pt1 | contig 11970 bp, 8 predicted proteins | sample PhyBR2_FD_201038 | JGI IMG/M metagenome (GOLD analysis project Ga0308158, IMG submission 201038) | Phyllosphere microbial communities from UC Gill Tract Community Farm, Albany, California, United States - DLSLB.R2 | ecosystem: Host-associated > Plants > Phyllosphere > Unclassified | place: USA...
CGCTGCTTGGCGCCTGTGGCGGCGATTTGCAGGGCCTGCGCGATGCCGCACTGCTGTCGCTCGGCTATGACGCTGGATTGCGCGTCAGCGAGCTCGTCGCGGTCGCCGTCGCGCACATCGATCCACACAGCGATGGCTCGGCGCTCCTGTTCATTCCATCATCCAAGACCGATCAGGAAGGGCAGGGGGCCTGGGGCTGGCTGTCAGCGGACACGATGCGCCGGGTCGGCGCCTGGCTGGTCGCGAGCGCCATCACCGAGGGGCCGGTCTTCCGCCGCGTGGGGGTCGATCGGCGCCGTTTGCGTGCCGCGGTCCCGCCGATGGCGTACGAGGCGATTCCAGGGCACACACGGCACTGGCAGGAGAAGCTGAAGGGCAAGAAAGCCGAACCGGCGAGGACCGTCTACACCTTGGGGACGGCTTCGCTTAGCCGGCAGGGTGTCAACGGGATCTATCGGCGCGTGGCGCTCAGCGCGTTCGATCAGGGGCTGGTCGAAATGCCGATCGCGAAGCTTGAGGAGGCTGCTAGGGCGCTATCAAGCCATTCGTTGCGCGTAGGCCTCACCCAGGACCTGTTTGCAGCCGGCGAGGACGGTGTTGGTATCGCGCAAGCGCTACGCTGGTCCTCGCCGTCGACCGCGTTGCGGTACGGTCGCAAGCTCGCAGCCAGGAGCAATGTCGCCGCACGTGTGCTGTCGAAGGTCAGAGGCTGATAACCGCCTTACCCGGTGAGTCTTATGGCGTGGGCAGCGGGCCCGGCAGCTGCCGGGGAAACCACGTCAGGAGGGCGTCCGACAGCGCCGTAGCGACAACAGAGGGATTGCCCGTTCGTGTCTCGCTCGCCCGCACCAAGATCGAAGCGGGGGACAGCGACGGCTTCAAGCGTCTGTTAACGCCGGACGCAGCAGCGCCGACGCTGAGGACCGGCCGCCAAATCCAAGAATTTGCGCTGCCATGGTGCGCGCGTGGTGTGCCGCAATCGGCATATCGGCCCGCCCCGCGCAGGTGACGAACTTTTCCGTAAGCACGTCGTCAGACAGCGGATTACCCGGATGCCCGATCGCATGCGCTACGGCATGGTCGAGCCGCGCGCCCGAGGGCATCGTGACGACCAGGGAACCGCTGGCGGCATGCTCCCGGCCCCAGTTGGGGTTGCGATATTCCGTGATGCGCTTCGCCAAGCCTATTACCTCGCCATCGGCGCGCGCCTGATCATCGAATGAATCGAGAGATACGCTGCCATGGACGAGGGCCCACGCGGTCGTGAACGGAATGCTGAACTTCGCTTCTATCACGCTCTTTGGCACGGCCTTGTCGGACTGGGGTCGGATAAGCATGGACTGGATAGGCCCGATTTCGGCGGTGACGCCGTCGATCTCGCGCCAGTTGCAGCGGTCGCGCAAGGCGAGCGCGGCTTCGATATAGGCATGCGTGCCGCGGCAGCACGGCCATGGCTTGAAACTCACCGCGTCGCCAAGGAAGCGTACGCCGAGGTCGGCAGTAAGCACAGCCCGAGCCGGACCGCCACCGTAAACGGCAAAGAAGCCTGCGCGCCCTTCCAGCGGTGTGGCAAAGGCCCGTGCGCCAGCCTGCGCCAGCAACGCAGCCTCGACCGCGCCGCGCGCCGCGAACGCCTCGCGTACGCCACGCAGCGGTGATGTCGCATCATATTTGATCTCGCCCGGAAAGCTGCCCTGCAGCATCGCTAGACCGATCGCATGACGGATCCCGTCGGCATCCAGACCTAACAGCTTCGCGCACGCCGCCGCGGCAGCGACGAGCCCGACCAAGGGCGGCGGATACCACCCGCCATCCTCATAAGCGCGCGCCGGTGCGAGTGACAGCCGGCAGGCCAAATCACTGCCTGCCGTCATTGCGGTTAGGAACCGCGCGGCATCGATCGACGGGTCCGCATCCGCAAGGGCGAGCAGCGCGGGGACCAACGCGGCATTGGGATGTGCCGGCCCGGGATCGAAGGTGTCGCCGTAGTCGAGGGCATGCGCCAGCGCAGCATTGGCGAGCGCCGCGGCCGTTGGGGCGGCGGTAAACTCGGTGCCGAGGATCCGCGACCGACCACCGCGATGTGCCAGCGCGACCGTCCGGTACGGGACCGGATCGCTTGTGATCCCGCTCGCAGCAAGCATCACGCCGAGCGCATCAAGCAGCGCGCGACGGGTGGCGTGTTGGGTCAACGGGTCGAGGTGAGAGACTTCCAACCCAGCAACGTGATCGGCGATCCGCGCGGATATTGTTTTATCACAGAACATTATATGCAATCGCTTTCATCTAAATTATCGTTGATGCAAGGGAAAAATGGGAGATGAATATAACGATGCGCACTCTGGCTCTTCCAATTGCCCTCGCGGCTGCCCTTGCCCCGACCGTGTCGGTGGCGCAGCAGTCCGCGCAACGAGCCGCCAACGTGAACATATTGCCAGGTGGTGCGCGGTGGGCGGTCGCCATGCCCGTCCGGTGGAATGGCGTGCTTCTGCTCTACAGCCGCGGCTATTCCCCGACCGCGGGAGTACCCGAGGTTGCGCCAGAGACCGTCCGTCAACTCTTGCTCAAATCCGGCTATGCCTTGGCGGCGTCCGATTATGGAAGCGGGGGGTGGGCGATCGAGGAGGCCGTACTGGCGCAACGTGCGACCATCGCCGCTTTCTCTGCCGCGCACGGTAACCCAAAGCGCGTGATCGCCTGGGGTCATTCGATGGGCGGCCTCGTGACCACGGCGCTGGCCGAGCAGTCCGACCCGGCGATCGATGGCGCGCTGCCAATGTGCGCATCGATCGGTGGCGCGGTGGGTATGATGAACATGGCGCTCGACGGCGCCTACGCCTTCCGTACCCTTGTTGCACCGGATGCCGGCATCCAGCTGGTCCACGTCGACGACGATCGCGCTAATTCGAAGCGCGTCGGCGATGCCGTCGCTAAGGCCGGGGAGGCGGTCGGGGGGCGTGCCCGTACCGTCCTCGCCGGCGTCTTGGGTGGTATTCCCGGGTGGACCAGCGTCGACACGTCCGAGCCCGCCGCAGCCGACTATGACGCGCAGGCCGGCGAGATTGCGCGCAGCTTCGCGCGGGGCATATTTCTGCCGCGGCAGGACCAGGAGCGCCGCGCGGGCGGCGTCTTCTCGTGGAACACCGCGGTCAACTATCGCGCGCAACTGGCCCGATCGGGCCGCCGGCCGTTGATCGAGGCGCTGTATCGCAAGGCCGGGCTTGATCTGGATGCGGATATCGCGCGGCTCGAACGCGGCGCGCGCGTTGCCGCCACGCCGGGTGCGGTGGAGTATATGATGCGGCACTACACGCCCGATGCCCGTCCCAAAGTCCCGCTGCTCGCTGTGCAGATGATCGGCGACGGCCTAACCTCGCCGTCGATGCAGCGCGGCTATGCCGAGGCCGCGCGCGGCCGCGACGTCAAGAGCGCCTATGTCCGCGGGGCCGGCCATTGCACCTTCACGCCAGCAACGACGCTGGCGTCCATCCGCTATCTTGACGCACGGCTGGCCCGAGGGCGTTGGGAACCAGAGCCGACGGCGTTCGTGTCCTACACGCCGCCGCCCATGCTACGGCCCTGCGTACGTGGAGGAGTGTGCAAATAGCGTCTACTACGGCTAGTCGATCCCGCGTCGCTCGACCGTCCACTGGGCGTCGGTGCACAGCCCGCAATCCTTGCCGGTGAACAGCTGGGCTGCCGTCTTGTCGCCCCGCAGCTGCCACTCGAGCCAGCCGGCAGCAACGCGCGCGACGCGTCCGCCGTTCGCGTCGAGGAACGTGCCGCCATGACCCACTGGCAGGTTGAGCAGCATGGCCGGAACGTGATCGATCTTGCGGAAGTCGTCCGTGCCGTTGGGATAGGCGATGTCGCCGGTGCCCCCCAGAACGTAGAGCACCGGCGTGTGAAGGGTCCTAAGCAGCGACTTGTTGACCGCCATGCCGGCAATCGGATTGCTGCCGTCGGAGAACACGCCGCTGTTGTGGACGATCACCGCATGGACCCGCGGGTCGCCGGCGACCTGCAAGGCTTGGAGCCCGCCGCAGCTATGCCCGGCCACCGCGACCAATCGCGGGTCGATCCGCTGGTAATAAGGGCTTCCCTTGCGCTGGTTTTCGGACAGCGCCCAGGTGATACCGGCGCGAACATCGTCGGCGCTGGTCTCGACCGCAAGTTTCCGGGGGGTGGTATCGGGGGGCGGAGGCGGGACGGCCGGGGCCCCCGGTCCACTCAACACCTTGCCCGGCGCAATCGCCAGATAGCCGTACGAGGCGATCTCGGCGAGATGGAAGCGCGCGCTGGCGCCGTCGGCGCTGCAACCGCCATTGCCCCACACCAGAACGCCGAGCTTGCGCCCGCCGAGCGCCGCGAGATCTGCAGGACGATAGAGGACATGCGCGGCAAGCGTGGCGTCGACCTGCCTGACGGCAGGGTAAGGGCCGGTGCCACGCGAATCCGGTCTTGTGTTCGCAGCGGCGCGGAGCGTCGCATGATCACCGGCAGCCTCGCCTGGCGGGGTCCGCTGGGCCGAGGCGATCGTGGCGGTGCCGAGCGCCAGCGACAAAATTAATCCGCTCCGCATCTCACTCTCCCATTTTGTTATAGAGGAAAGCTATTTCGTATTCTGCCGACTATGCAAGAGTTTTCATGCGCTCTCTCGGGCGATCACGCGAAACCCGACATCAATTCGGGTCTCGATCGACTCGTTTGCGGCTCGTGCGCGCAGCACGCGAAGTACCTCGCGCGCGATCCGCGCGCCATCGATGTCGACCGACGTGATCGTCGGGCGCATGTCGCCCGCCATCCGGAGATTGCCGAACCCCGTTACTGCCAGCTGGTCGGGCACACGGATGCCCGCTGCCTGAGCCTCAACGATCAGCCCCTGCGCGATCCAGTCCGATCCGCACACGACGACATCAGGCTGTTCGGCCAGATCGGCGAGCGCGCGATAGCTCAGCCGGCCCTGGCCGAAATGGCTTGGCACGTTGACGTCGAGTCGGGTCGGTTCGGTCCCGCCATCGTGAACCCAGCGTTCTGCAAAGCCGTTGGCGCGACGCTCCGAGCGCGACGACATCGGGACCACGAGATGGGGCCGGCGATACCCGCGGCCGCGCAGGAACCGGGCCATTTCCACCCCCGCCGCGCGGTGTGAGAAGCCGACCGCGACGTCGATGGGCTCCTCGGGCAGGCCCCAGGTCTCGATCACCGTGACCGGGTTCGCCCGCAATCGTGCGCGCGTCGCGGCATCGGACACGATCCCGGTCAGGATGATCGCATCGACGCGCCGCGCCAGCGCCATGTTAATTTCGGCATGCAACCGGTGATTGTCGGGTCCGGTCAGCGCCAGCACCACGCTGTTGCCGTCGCTCGCCAGTTCCTCGATCATCGCTTCGACGGTGTCGTTGAAGATCGATGCCGCAATGTCCGGCACGAGCGCGGCGATCAACCGCGACCGGCTTCCCGCGAGAGCACCGGCGTTGAGATTGGGAACGTAGTTCACGGCCAGGATCGCGGCACGGATGCGTACCGCGGTCGCCTGTGCGACCACTGCCGGATTGTTGAGGAACCGCGACACTGTGGCGGCCGAGACGCCGGCGTGTGCGGCAACGTCGTCCAGGCGGGGGGCGCGGGTGATCATAGGCGGCTCTATGACCCAACCCATGCACACATGCAAAAATCCGTTGCAAGCGCTTACATGGACTGCTATTTGAATTGTTATGACACATGACTTTAATCCCCTCGCGCCGGAAACTTTCGACAGTGCCAACGCCGATTATGCGCGGCTTCGTGACGAATGTCCGGTTGCGCACAGCGACGCCTGGGGCGGGTTCTGGGCTTTGATGAAGCACGTCGACGTCGCCGAGGCGGCAAGCGACTGGCAGACGTTCATTACTTCCAAGCAGAACGTCATCCCGAAGGTCGCGTTTACTGGGCGCCGGCCGCCGCTGCATCTCGATCCGCCCGAGCACACGCCCTATAGACGCGCGCTCGCACCATTGTTCACCGAGCGCCGAATTGCGCGGCTTGAGCCGGTGATCCGGACGATCTGTCGTGATCTTCTCGCCACGATGCGCGATGCCGGCGGCGGTGACGTTGTCGCCGACTATGGCGCGCATATGCCCATCGCCACCTTCGCGCACTGGATGAACCTGTCGGCGGACGCGGTCGCCGAACTGACCGCCGTCGGCCAGCGCTACAATATCGCCGTCCAGTTCGCCGACATGGACGCGACCAAGCAATCCAGCCTGGTGCTGTACGACATGGCCCGCGCAATCGTCGCGGACCGCCGCGCCAATCCGATGGCGGAGGACGAGGATGCGACCAGTGCCTTGCTCGCCGTGCGCGTCGACGGTGAGCCTTTGCCCGAGGAACTGATCGTCGGGACGATCCGCCAGGTACTGGTGGTCGGCATCATCGCGCCGAGCGTGCTGCTCGGCTCGATCGCGGTCCATCTCAGCCGCGATCCCGTACTGCAATCCGCCTTGCGCGCCGACCCGTCGCTGATCCCGGCCGCGGTCGACGAGTTCCTGCGCCTCTACACGCCGTATCGCGGGTTCGCGCGCACCGCCGTCAAGGACGTCGTCGTCCGCGGCTGCCCGATTCCGGCGGGCGAGCCGATCGCGCTGGTCTACGCGTCCGCCAACCGCGACGCCGACGTTTTCGACGATCCCGACAGCTTCCGGATCGACCGTCCCAACATGAAGGATTCGCTGGCCTTCGGGCGCGGTCCGCATACCTGCATCGGCGCCGGCCTGGCCAAGCTCGAACTGGTCGTCGCCGTCGAGGAACTCCTCGCGGCGGCTCCGCACTTCATGCTCACGGCCGAGCCTAGCCCGACCCGCTTTCCCGAGATCGGCGCATTGACCGCGCCGATCGCGTTCGGGGCCCCGGCATGAGCCATGTCTTCCTGGCCGTCGGCGACCTGGCGATGGACCGCGACGTCTATGACGAGAGCTTCGCCGCCACGCGCGACATATTGACCGCGGCGGACATCACCTTCGGCCAGATCGAAACGAGCTTCGCCGAGCGCGGCGTGCGCCTGCCACAGGCGCGCCACGCCGTCCTCGCGCGCCCCGACGGCGCCGCGGCGCTCGGTCGCGCCGGCTTCGACATCGTCTCGCTCGCGGGCAACCACGTGCTCGACTGGGGGAACGACGCGTTCTTCGAGACGCAAGCGCATCTCCACGCAGCTGGTGTGAAGACGGTCGGCGCCGGCGCCGATATCGAAGCGGCCCGCAAGCCGGTCCTGTTCACGCTCGCCGACGGCACGACGGTCGCGGTGCTCGCCTATTGCAGCATCCTGCCGCAGGCCTACTGGGCGGACGAGCGTCGGCCCGGCTGTGCGCCGATGCGGGCCTTCACGGTCTATGAACAGGTCGAACACGACCAGCCCGGCACGCCTGCACGGGTTCATACCTATCCGCACCGCGACGATCTGGCGGCGATGGAGGCCGATATTCGCGCTGCAAAGGCGCAGGCCGACGTCGTGATCGTCTCGCAGCACTGGGGCATCCACTTCGTCCGCGCGACGATCGCCGACTATCAGCGCGACGTCGCGCGCGCGGCGATCGGCGCGGGCGCCGATGCCATCCTCGGCGGTCATGCCCATATCCTAAAGGGATGCGAGATCATCGACGGCAAGCCCGTCTTTTACTCGCTGTGCAATTTCGCGACCGATCTGCGGATGGATCCGGCGCACGCAGCGTCGAAGAGCTTCAACGAAATCCGGATCCTGGCGGAGGAATGGGAGCCGGATTTCGACAGTCTGTACAACTTCCCCGCCGCGTCGCGCCTGTCGATGGCCGCCCGGCTGGAAATCGCCGGCGGCAAGATCGTCCGCGCCGGATTGCTGCCGCTCTACATCGATACCGACGCCGTGCCGCGGCTGGCAGCGCCCGGCAGCGCGCGGCATGCCGAGATCGTCGATTACATGACCGCGATCACCGCAGATGCCGGGCTCAACGCGCGCTATACGGTCACCAGCGACATGGTAGAACTGGCAGAGGCGGCATGAACCGCTGGGAGCGCTTTCCGCTAGAGGGCTATGTCCTGCTCTACTTCCTGGCGTATCTGCCGAACGTGATCATCACCAAGCTGGTGACGAGCATGCCGCATCCAGGCCTGGGACGTCCGCTGACGGGACTGGAGACGCTGCCCGCCTCTCTGATCATCAGCACCGTACTGACCTATGTCTTCATCTGGGCGTCGGGCTGGCATCGCGACGCCAATGCCGTCCGCATCGCCGGCGCACGGGTGCCGGTGCCGACGAAATACACGCTGCTTTCGGGTCTCGGGACGGCGCTGGTGCTGTTCACCGTGCCCTTGTCCTTCACCTTCCAAGGCGTCTCGATCCCGTTCATCCAGCTGCTGATGCGCGGCGACATCCTGCTGATCGCGCCGCTGGTCGACCTGATGTTCGGGCGCAAGGTGCGCTGGTGGAGCTGGGTCGCGCTGGCGATGGTGCTGGTCGCGCTGATCATCACGCTGTTCGATCGCGGCGGCTTCGACCTGCCGCCGCTCGCGATCCTCACGGTCGTGCTCTACACCGCCGGCTATTTCCTGCGCCTGGCTGTGATGACCAAGGTTTCGAAGACCGGGGAGCCCGCATCCGTGCGGCGCTACTTCGTCGAGGAAAAGGTCATCGCGCTGCCGCTGTCGGTGGCAGTGCTCGCCGCGATCTCGGCGTCCGGCATCGGTTCGCAATCGGGTGCGCTGGGCTGGGGCTTCGTCTCGGTATGGAGCGATCCGGTCATTGTGCCGCTGTTCGCGATCGGCCTGACGCTGACCGTCATCTCGGTCTTTGCGATCATCATCCTGCTCGACGCGCGCGAGAACGCCTATTGCGTGCCGCTGGAGCGTGCCGCCAGCCTGGTCGCCGGCGTCGGCGGTGCGGTTCTGCTCGCTCTGTTCTGGGGGCTGCCGATGCCGCGCCCGGCCGAACTGGTCGGCGCCGCGATCCTGATCGGTGCCATCATCCTGCTGTCGCTGGCGCCGCGCTTTTCGCGCCGCGTCGTTCCGGCCCGCGCCGAGACTGTCTGACCAATAGCACTGCGCCAAGCCGCGACATCAAGCGGCAGGCGAAACTAGGGAGAGAGAAAATGACGGATACCCATGCGTGCCGTGCCGGCTGGCTGGCCAAAGCAGGACTTGGCGCACTTGCCATGGGCCTGGCGCACCCGGCGCTGGCGCAGACCGCGCAGGACGTGCCCGCGAGCGAGCCGGCGATTGCCGGACCTGCCGAACAGGGCCTGCCCGACGATAAGGCGACACAGGACATCATTGTCACCGGCAGCCGGATCCGCGGCATCGCACCGGTCGGCTCGAACGTCATCGCGATCGACCAGGCGAAGATCGCGCAGGAGCCCGTGACCTCGACCAACGACCTCCTGCGCCGCGTGCCGCAGGTCGTCTCGCTCGGTGCCAACCGCGCCGGCGGATCGTCGCAGAACGGCGCAGCCAACGCGACGCGTGGCGCCGGTATCAACCTGCGCGGTCTCAGCACGAATGCCACCTTGCTGCTCTATGACGGTCGCCGCTTTCCGCCGCAGGGAACGCAGGGCCAGTTCACCGATCCGTCGGTCCTGCCATCGATCGCGCTCAGCCGCGTCGAGGTCGTCGCCGACGGAGCGTCGGCGATCTACGGGTCCGATGCGATCGCCGGCGTCGTCAACTTCATCCTGCGCAAGGATTTCGACGGCATCGAGGGACGCGCGCGCTACGGCTTCACCGACAGCAACTATGACGAGAAGCAGGCGGCGCTGATCGCAGGCAAGCGCTGGGACACCGGCTATGCGATGCTGTCGGGCGAATATACGCACAACTCGCCGCTGTTCGGCAGCGACCTCGATTTCTACCAGAACGACAACCGCGACCGCGGCGGGCGCGACCTGCGCGTCACCAATTGCGACCCCGGCACGATCACCGTCGGCGGGGGCACTTATGCCATCCCGACAGGCGGCGTCACGGCGTCGAACGTCGGATCGCTGGTCCGCGGCACGGCCAATCGCTGCTTCTACGGCGGGCTCGATCCGGTCATCGCCGAGCAGGAACGCTACAGCGTGGTCGGCGCGTTCAGCCAGGACATTACCGAGAACATCCGCGTCTTCGGCGACGGCTTCTATTCGCGTCGCCAGGGCGAGCTGGCGATCAATCCGACGATCAACGCGACGGTCCGCAACACCAACCCGTTCTTCGTCAGCCCGGTCGCGGGCGCGACCTCGGTTCAGGTTGCCTATTCGCTCGTTCCCACCATCGGCCTGCAATATAATCCCTACCGGGCTGACTCATGGAACGTGTCGGGCGGCGTGGAGGCAGCGCTGTTCGGCGACTTCAAGGGCACGGTCTATTACGCGCACGGCGAATCGGAGGAGGTCGCGGATCGCCGCTATTCGGGGGTGAACGCCGCCGCACTCGCCGCGGCGCTGGCCGACACCAACACCGCGACCGCGCTCAACCTGTTCGGCGGGCCCAACAACCGCGCGACGATCGACCGCATCACCGACAACCTGTTCGTCATCACGGGCCGCACCCGGCTCGACGTGATCAACGCGCAGGCCGACGGTTCGCTGTTCGCGCTGCCCGGCGGCAACGTCCGCATCGCGATCGGCGGCGAACGCCGCGTCGAATACACGTTCAGCGATCTGCTGACCGGCCAGGCGGCGACGCCGGTCAGCGTCAACGACGACGGTAGCCGTACCGTCGCCGCTGCGTTCGGCGAATTGTTCGTACCGGTGGTCGGCGCGGCCAACGCATCGGCCGGAATCGAGCAACTGTCGCTGTCGCTGGCGCTGCGCTACGAACATTACAGCGATTTCGGCAGCACCACCAATCCCAAGATCGGTGTGACGTACAAGCCGTTCCCGGGCCTGTCGCTGCGCGGCAGCTATGGCACGTCGTTCCGTGCGCCCACGTTCACCGAGGTATCGACCGTCGCCGGCGGTGCCGGGCTGTACTTCGATACGCTGCCGGGGATCGCCGGCAATCAGATTGGCATCGGCCTTGCGGGCGGCAATCTGGGGCTCAAGCCCGAGACGGCAAAGACCTGGTCGTTCGGCATCGAGGCCGCACCGCTCGACGTGCCCGGCCTGCGCGCCAGCGTGACGTATTTCCGGATCGACTACACCGACCAGATCCAGGCGTTGCGCGGCACGGCGGGTCTGCTCACCAATCCGCTCTACGCCGATTTCGTCCAGCTCAATCCCAGTGCCGCCACGATCGCCGCACTGGTCGGTTCCGGCCTGCCGATCAACAGCGCGATCGATCAGTCGCAGGTCACCTTCATCGCCGACGGCCGACGCCAGAACCTCGGGACGACGCTGCTGCGCGGGCTCGATTTCGGGCTGACCTACGACTGGAGCCTAGGCGATGCGAAGCTCGATGCGGGGATCCAGGGCACCTATGTCCTCGACTATCGGTTCGAGGCGGTGCCCGGTTCGGGGCTGATCGACGTGCTCGACACGTTCGGCTTTCCGCAGAAATTCCGCACCCAGGCCGATGTCGGGCTGTTGTGGGGCGGTCTGCGGTCTCGGTTCACGTGGAATCACCTGTCCGGCTATGACAACAACACGGTCGCGCCGGTCCAGGCGGTCGGCAACTACGACACGTTCGACTTGTCGGTCGGCTATGCCTTCAACGACCACCTGACCCTGACTGGCGACGTGCGCAACCTGTTCGACGAGACACCGCCCTTCGTCGACACCACCAACGGCTATGATCCACAGTCCGCCAACCCCGTGCCGCGCATCATATCGGTGACCGCGCAGGTGAAGTTCTGATGCTTGCTGCCGCGGCTGCCGCGGCATGCGCCGCGCTTGCCGGACCGATGCCAGCCGGCGTGAGCGTTGTCCGGGCGACGACAATCACCCCGGCGCCGGCATGGAGCCCGGTCACGACGGGCCATTATCAGCCGGTCCCGGTGCGCGTTCCGCTCTGCCGCGTCGAGGGGACGATCGGGGGCAATATCGGCTTCGA
>Ga0308158_10004375_pt1 | contig 11970 bp, 9 predicted proteins | sample PhyBR2_FD_201038 | JGI IMG/M metagenome (GOLD analysis project Ga0308158, IMG submission 201038) | Phyllosphere microbial communities from UC Gill Tract Community Farm, Albany, California, United States - DLSLB.R2 | ecosystem: Host-associated > Plants > Phyllosphere > Unclassified | place: USA...
ACGGTGGCCTCCCCATGCGTCAGGGCGATCGGCTTCAGCGGCTGGCCCGCGAACCGTTCGGCGAAAATCTGCGACCATTCGACATCGAAGCCGACATTGGCGGGACGGAAGGGTGCGACCTCGACCCCCGCCGCGCTCAATTCCTCGCGCCAGCCGCCGTCCGAGCCCAGCCGGGGCCAGCTGGCGCCGCCCAGGGCCAGAACCACGGCGCCGGGCCGTTCGATGCGCTCGCCCTCGGGCGTGATGAACACCCAGTCGTCGCCGCGCCGCCCGGTCCAGCGAGAACGGGTCCGCACCTCGACGCCCAGCGCATTCAGCCGCCCCAGCCAGGCCCGCAGCAGAGGCGAGGCCTTCATGGCGCGCGGGAACACCCGCCCCGACGAGCCGGTGAAGACAGGCTGGCCCAACCCCTCGGCCCAGCCGATCAGATGGGTGGGCGAGAAACGCTCCAGCCAGGGCGCGACCACGGGCGACGCCGAACCGTAACGGCCGATGAAGCCCTCCGCCGCTTCCGAATGGGTCAGGTTCAGCCCGCCGCGCCCGGCCATCAGCAGCTTGCGCCCGACGGAGGGCATCGCCTCATGCACGACGACGCCCAGCCCCTCGCGGGCCAGATGTTCTGCGGCGGTCAGGCCGGCGGGGCCGGCGCCGATGATGTGGACAACGGAGGCAAGGGCGGGGGCGGGGGAGGTCATGGCGGCTGTCTAGCGCGTTCCGGGGGGCGCGGCGATGGATGAAGGGCTGGCCCGGCCCGGGTGAAGGGTTATGATCCCGCGATGAGCGTCGCCTTCACCCGTGAGGAAGATCTCGAGGCCACGGCCGCCGATCTTCCCGACCGTCCGATTTCACCCCACCCCAATCTGGTCACGCCCGAGGGTCTGGCGGCGATGGAGGCCGCCCTGGCCTCGGCCCGCGCCGCCTATGCGGCGGCCCAGGCGAAGGGCGACATAGAGGCCGACCGCACCGCCATGGCCCGCGCCACCCGCGACCTGCGCTACTGGTCGGCGCGGCGCGCTACGGCCCAGCTGGTCGAGATGGAGGCTGACGGACGGGTCCGCTTCGGTGGTTCGGTCGCCATCGAGCGCGAGGATGGGCGCACCCAGACCTGGCGCATCACCGGCGAGGATGAAGCCGATCCGGCGGCGGGCTCGGTCAGCCATGTCTCGCCGCTGGCCGTGGCGCTGATGGGCAAGCGCGTCGGCGACGAGGCCGTGGTCGCGGGCCAGTCGGTCGAGGTCATCGCCGTCGATTGAATTTCAGGTGTGGCGGCAGCCTGATTCACGCTTCAGCCGGACCCGCGAAGCGGCTCCGTCCGAAACGATCAGGCTTTGGCGGCATGCGGACGGTTGTCGTCCGGCCCGGCTTGCCCCATTTTGTCAGGGAGATCGCGCGTCCGCCGCGACAGTCCGCGCCGTGACCGGCGCCCCAGACAGAAAGACATCTGCCGATGGCCCGTAAGCCCAACTACAGTTTCGAACGCCAGGAGCGCGAGCGCGCCGACGCCAAGAAGGCCGCCGAGAAAGCCGCCGCCAAGGCCGAAAAGAAAGCCGCCGCCGCCGCCCGCAAGGAAGCCGGCCTGCCGCCGCTGGAAGACTGAGGCGGCTCTTGCCTGAGGCCGTCCGAAGGGTTTGAGTAAGGGGGCCGCAGGAGCCCCGCATGACTGCCGAAACCCATTACCTGGCTGTCTTCACCAGCGACAAGACCGGCCCCAAATGGCGGGCCTGGCGGGCGATGACGGAGGCCCAGCAGGCCGAGACGGCCCGCCTCGGCGTGGCCGCCGTCGCCGCCTGGGAAGAGGCGCACCGCGACGTCATCGTCTATCAGGGCGGCCCGCTGGGCCCGACCAAGCGCATCGGCGACGACGGCGCCGTGACGGACATGGTCAACCTGCTGACCGTCTTCATGGTCGTGCGCGCCGATAGCCACGAGGCGGCGGCCCGCCTGTTCGAAGGCCACCCGCATATGAGCATCTTCGTCTGCGACGGGGTGGAGGTGATGCCGGTGCTGGGGAACGAGGGTGCGTAGGGGCGAGAGCCTGCTGGGATAAGCCTCGCGATCAAGCTACCTAGGAGACATCTGGGCTGGGGCCTACCGTCACGAATATCTCCCCGTTCTCCATCGGCCAAGGCAGTATGCCGTGCCGCCACAAAAGGCGCTCCACATGGCTGTCCAGACCAATAAGTCGTTCCAGAGAAAAGTCGGGAGAGTTGCGGTCGTAAAGAGCAGCCAAATCCGCTCTGTACAGGCGGATCCATTTAACTAGACCGGCAGCCTCCAGGGTCGCGACAAGCGAGGCATTTTCCAGGGCGGCGTCATCACCGACACCTTCACAATGACCCAAGAGATCAGCGACGTGGTTAAGCACCGCTGACACGGCAGGAAGTGCGATGCCGAGCAGCTTATCGAGATCGTCATCAACGAAGTACTCCGACTTTGCCACCGAGATTGCGGCATCTGCGTGCGAGAGGCTCTGTACGACCAAATCGCTGTAAATTTCTCCATACGTCGGAGCGACGCCGCCGCTCTCTCGGGCCGAAAAGTAAGCGATAGAAACTGAGCTAGCGGCACCATGAAGGAGCATAGGCATAGGTTGCCGAATAACTTGATCGGGGTCCTCAATGGTGGCCCCGTAAAGACGGTCGTGGGCCACTTTAGCAAGCATCGACACAATGACGTGCAGTGCGATGCGCCTTTGAGCCTCATCGCCGGAAACGAGATCGAAGCCTATCCAATCCCGAAGAACGAGGTGGGTTCTCCTAACTCCGTCGCGAATTACATTCGGGGCTTTTGCAACACCTGATCCATAGGCGAGGGCGCTAGTTATGATTCGCGGCAGACTTGGATCGCCGCGATCCAACGATCTTAACGCGCCCTCGTAGTCGGTTGCGAACGTAAAGCCATCCAAATCCTCTAGGGGCATGGTTCTCGAAGTTTCGCGAACGACCGCCTCCAGCGCAGCTCCAACTTGTGCCGCCATTTGGTCGTCGCCCCAATCAGAGAGCCTGACGCTATAAGAGAATGATGACTGGGTGGCCTGAGAGGACTTAGTTATGTCTTTGGTCCCGAGGCGCTGGGGTCTATATCGCGACCTCACGCTTTCCACAGCCTGATCAACTGCCTCGAGAGCCGCACCCCGAGCGCGAGCACCGACGCAATCCGCCAGAGCTATTAGCGGACTAGGGCAGACGAAAAAGTCCTCGCTGCACGCTGCCAATTTCTCGTTCAGTTGCGAAGTCCAGTCAGCTCCAACATCCCTGGTTCCGATCAACATGCGCGTGTTTGATAGCGGCATAAGTATCGCTGACACGTGCTCCTTCTTTGCCATCAGAAATGGAGACCAAGCTCCATCTGTTTCGATACAGACAGCAATGCAGTCGGGAAGGATCACGCTCTCAACTTCCTCGACTTGCCATGTGTAGGTTGCGAGATCGGCCGCTCGTGGCGACCCATTCAGATTCTTCGAAAGAGCTTCGTTATGAGCATCGCGAATTTGGGTCGCTATGCTGGGGATCAACCCAGCAAAGCCCGCAGCCACGCCTGAGACGTTTTGCTCAAACAGTGCTTCGAACTCCTCTCGGGCTCCAAAGAGCAAGAGCCGCGATGCAAGGGAGGGCGGAACTCCCAACGCAGAAACTCCGGACTTGGCGACCGATTCCGCGATAAGATTGTTTAGTTCCTCAGAGGGGCTGGGATGGTCGAGGCCGAAAACCGCTTTGGCGGATGCGGCATCGCCAAATATTGATGCAGCACGCTCGGCCAAATATCGCGCGCCTTCGGCCATCGCCGATCTGATTGAGGCCGTCCGGAAAACCAAATGCAGTAGAAGTTCCGCAGCCATCGACGTATCGAGGACCGTGCCCGGCGCTTGGAGTCTCAGGGCCTTGACCTGAACATCCATGCCTCCCTCAATTTCAGTAATCTCATCATCGAGTGTCTTCGAGCCGTCCGAGGACGGACGAGAATAGAAAAACTCTGCCACCCCGATATCGCGGATTCCGACGAGCTTGGGTTCTGTCCCCGTTCGGTGCAGCCACGTACGTTCAGCGTCACCGGCCGCCTCATCCAAAAATCCTCTCTGGAGAAATCGAGGAACGTAGTGCTGTCGGCGGCCCGCCATAAACTAATGCACCCGCGCCTTGCCGATCTCCAGCCCGTCTTCCCCCGCTGACACCGCAATCACGCTTCCGTCCTCGATCTCGCCCGCCAGCAGTTTGCGGGCGATCGGATCGACCAGGTCCTTCTGGATCACCCGCTTCAGCGGCCTCGCGCCATAGACCGGGTCATAGCCCTTGTCCGCCAGCCAGGCGGTGGCGCTGTCGTCCAGGGCGAGGGTCAGTCTGCGGTCGGCGAGCAGTTTTTCGAACCGGGCCAGCTGGATGCGGACGATGCCGCTCATCTGGTCGCGGCCGAGGCGGCGGAACAGGATGATCTCGTCGATGCGGTTGAGGAACTCGGGCCGGAAATGGGCGCGGACCTGGTCCATGACATACGGGCGCACAGCCTCCACATCGTCACCCTCGCCCTGACCTGCAAGCGCTTCGGAGCCGAGGTTTGAGGTCATGATGATGAGGGTGTTCTTGAAGTCGATGACGCGACCCTGACCGTCGGTCAGGCGGCCGTCGTCCAGCACCTGAAGCAGGACGTTGAACACGTCGGGGTGGGCCTTCTCCACCTCGTCGAACAGGATGACCTGATAGGGGCGGCGGCGCACCGCCTCGGTCAGGGCCCCGCCCTCGTCATAGCCGACATAGCCGGGAGGGGCGCCGATCAGGCGGCTGACCGAATGCTTCTCCATGTATTCAGACATGTCCATGCGGGTGATGGCGGCCTCGTCGTCGAACAGGAAGGCGGCCAGCGCCTTGGTCAGTTCGGTCTTGCCGACGCCGGTGGGGCCGAGGAACAGGAAGGAGCCGAGCGGGCGGTTGGGGTCGTTCAGGCCGGCGCGGGCGCGGCGCACGGCGTCGGAGACGGCCTCCAGCGCCGCATCCTGACCGACCACGCGGTGACGCAGGGCGTCCTCCATCTTGAGCAGTTTTTCGCGCTCGCCTTCCAGCATCTTGTCGACGGGCACGCCGGTCCAGCGGCTGACGACGGTGGCGATCTGTTCGGCGTCGACGACCTCGGGGGTCAGGGGCCCAGCCTTGCCAGAGTCTTTGTCGGCCTCCGCCGCTTCGGCCTCGGCCAACTGCTTTTCTATGCCGGGGATCTGGCCGTAGGCGATCTCTGAGGCGCGGCCCAGGTCGCCGGCGCGCTGGGCGGCGGTCAGTTCGGCGCGCAGACGGTCGAGCGTTTCGCGCAGCTGGGCGCCCTGGCCGACCTTCTCCTTTTCGGCCTTCCAGCGGGCGGTCAGGTCGTGGGACTGGCCCTCCAGATCGGCCAGTTCGTCCTCCAGCTTTTCGAGCCGGGCTTTCGAGGCGCTGTCGGTCTCTTTCTTCAGGGCCTCGCGTTCGATCTTCAGCTGGACCAGACGGCGGTCGATCTCGTCCAGGGCCTCGGGCTTGGAATCGACAGCCATGCGCACGCGCGACCCGGCCTCGTCGATCAGGTCGATGGCCTTGTCGGGCAGGAAGCGGTCGGTGATGTAGCGGTTCGACAGGGTGGCGGCGGCGACGATGGCGCTGTCGGAAATCCGCACCCCGTGGTGGACCTCATACTTCTCCTTGAGGCCGCGCAGGATCGACACTGTGTCCTCGACCGTCGGCTCGGCGACGAAGACCGGCTGGAAGCGACGGGCCAGGGCCGCGTCTTTCTCGACGTGCTTGCGGTACTCATCCAGCGTGGTGGCGCCGACGCAGTGCAGCTCGCCGCGCGCCAGGGCGGGCTTGAGCAGGTTGGAGGCGTCCATGGCTCCGTCGCCCTTGCCGGCGCCGACCAGGGTGTGCATCTCGTCGATGAACAGGACGATGCCGCCCTCGGCTGCGGCCACCTCGTTCAGCACGGCCTTCAGCCGCTCCTCGAACTCGCCGCGATATTTGGCGCCTGCGATCAGGGAGCCCATGTCGAGCGCCATCACCGTCTTGTCGCGCAGGGATTCCGGCACGTCGCCGTTGACGATGCGCAGCGCCAGACCCTCGACGATGGCGGTCTTGCCGACGCCGGGTTCGCCGATCAGGACGGGGTTGTTCTTGGTCCTTCGCGCCAGAACCTGGATGGTGCGGCGGATTTCTTCGTCGCGGCCGATGACCGGGTCGATCTTGCCGTCAGCGGCCGCCAGGGTCAGGTCGCGGGCATAGCGTTTCAGCGCGTCATAGCCGTCTTCGGCGGCGGCTGAGTCAGCGGTCTTGCCCTTGCGGATGTCGGTGATGGCGGCGTCCAGCTTGTCCGGCGTCACGCCCGCCGCGGCCAGAACCGTCTTGGCCACCCCGCCTTCGCGGGCCAGGGCCGACAGGACGCGCTCGGTGGTGACGAAGGCGTCTCCGGCCTTCTTCGAGGCGGCCTCGGCGGCGGCGAAGACGCGGGCGGTGTCGCCGTCCAGATACAGCTGGCCCGAGCCGCCGGAGACCTGGGCCCGCTTGCTCAGCGCCGTCTCGACGTCGGCTTCGGCGCGCTTGGCGTCGCCGCCTGCGGCGGTGATGAGGTTGCGGGCCAGGCCGTCGCGCTCCTCCAGCAGCACCTTCAGCAGATGCTCGGGCGCGAACTGCTGGTGGCGGCGGGCGAGGGCGAGAGACTGGGCCGACTGCACGGCCTGTTTGGCGCGGTCGGAGTAGAGGTCGAGGTTCAAGGCGTATCCCCTTCTGAGGCGGACTGCGGACGACGCGCCCTTCACACGAAGCAACACGCCGTTCGGTTTCAGCTCAGGTGGGTGTGGCCGATACGACACGCAAGAGGCTGGCCCCTTGCGTGTCGTGCAGAGGCGTCAGCCGCCCGACGGGCCGGTGGAGAAGTCGAACTGTTCCGGGGCGCGGCGCGGGCTGGAGCCGAAGGCCCAGGTCAGGCCGATGTAGAAGGCGCGCAGCTTGATGTCCTGCTCGAAGCGGTCGCGGAACTGCGGCGTGTCGTAGACGGTGTCGTTGTTGAAGGTGTTGAAGATGTCACGCCCGGTGACGTTGAGCGACAGCTGGTCGGTCAGCTTGCGGCGATAGCCGATGTTGACCATGCCGCCCGCCTCACGCGTGCCCTGGGCCAGCAGGCTTTCGCCCTGCCAGAAGCCGGTCAGTTGCAGGAAGTCCTTGTCGGTCGGCTGCCAGCTGAGGCTGGCGCGCCCGCTGACCAGGGTCGCCTCGCGGTCGCCGCCGCCCGGGATGCCGGCGGCGTCGATCTCCTGACGGAAGACGTTGGCGCTGGCGTTGTAGCGCAGGGTCGGATGCAGACGGCCGTTGGCGTTCACCTCCAGACCCACGTCGCGGCGCGAGCCCAGGTTCTCGGGACGGGTCAGCAGGACGCCGCCGCCGACGTCCGTCGCCACCTCGGTGAAGGCCTTGTCCGTGTCCCGCAGATAGGCGGTGACCTGATAGAAGGTCTGGCCCTGGCGCATCTGCCACATGGCCTCGAACGAATCCGTCTCCTGCGGTTGCAGATCCGGGTTGCCCGAGCGCAGGTTCAGGGGGTCGCCATAGGCGATGAAGGGGTTCAGCTGGCCCGGCTGGGGACGCTGGATGCGCCGTGAATAGCTGGCGCGCAGGGTCTGGGCGTCGTTCAGCTGATATTGCAGGTGCGCCGTCGGATAGGCGCGGAAATAGTCCTGGGAGGCGGAGACGCCGCCGGTCAGATCTTCAATCCTGATGTCCGCCTGCTCCAGCCGCAGACCCGCCTGGCCTGACAGCTTTTCGCCAAATGTCCGCTCATAGGTGCCGTAGAGGGCGTGCACGGTCTGGCGCGCTTCGAAACGGTTGCTCAGTCCCGGAATGACGGCCAGACCGGCCGCGGTGGGGCCGCGGCTGAAGATGACCTCCTGATCCGGGCGCTGCTGGTTGAACTCATAGCCCAGCCGCAGGCGGCCGCCGTCGGACATGGGGCGCACATAGGCGCTGGTGAAGCCCAGCGTGACCTGGTCCGTGGTCTGCTCGGTGCGTTCGAAAAGATCGGGCGCGACCGGGGTGATGAACTGGTTGAGGGCTGTGCCGGTGCTGTCATTGCTGTTGCTGTCGTAGCGCAGTTCGTTCGACCACTCATGGCCCGCATCGTCGAAGCGGTGGAGCACGCGGGCGGTGGCGCCCCAGTTGGCGAAGTCGAAATCGACGGTTCCGTCGCGGCGATAGCTGTTGGTCAGCACGCCAGCGGCGTCCCGTGTCTCATAGATTCCCGGGCTGACGCCGTCGCCGGAAAAGGCCACGCCGCGCAGCTCGCCGGTCAGCTGGGTCCGGTCAGTGAGGCGGTAGTCGACGCCGAGACGGCCGAAGGCGCCGCTCTGATCCATCTCGACGCTCTGGTCGTTCAGGCTGGTCGAGACGACGGCCCCGGTCACGGGATTCAGTTGTTCGCGCAGGCGCGTGAACTCAACCTGATTGGGATCTGTGCGGTAGCTCACATCGCCCGACAGGGTCAGGCGGTCTTTCTGCCAGGAGCCGCTGGCGCCCGCATTCCAACGGCCGTTGTCGCCGACATTGGCGCGGATCGAGCCCGTGGTCTGAACGCCGGCGCGCGGCGCCGTGGGCTTGGTGATCAGGTTGATGACGCCGCCCGACCCTTCCGGGCTGTAGGCGGCCGAGGGATTGGTCATGACCTCGATGCGGGCGTATTGATCCGCCGGCAGTTGCAGCAGGGCTTGTCCACGGCTCTGGCCCGTCAGAATGCCGGAGGGGCGTCCGTCCACCAGAATGGTGACATTGCCGTCGCCGCGCAGGGAGACATTGCCTTCGGGGTCCACATCGACCGAAGGGACGTTGCGCAGGGCGTCGGCCAGACTGCCGGTCGTGGCTTGAAGATCATTGGCCAGACTGTAGCTGATCGAGTCGATTGAGGTGCGGATCTCCGCCGGGCGGGCGGTGACGACCACATCCGCGACCGTTGAAGCTTCCTCCTCCTGAGGCTGAGCTGCTGCGGGCGGCGTCTGCGGCGCCGGTTGCGCGGGCTGTTGGGGACGGGTTTGAGGAGCCGGCGCCGGGCTCGGTGTTTGCGCCAGCGCCGTTCCTGCGGACGTCGCCAGAGCCGTGCCGACCAGCAGCAGGAACCGGATGGAAGTCATGTCGATCGTCCCGAGATAATTCGGGCTTTGGCGCCCGTTGAAGTTGTTTGTCGGGTAAACGCAGTTCGCCGGGCCGCACAGTTACATCTTGGTCATGACATCCCCGTCATTTTGCAGGCGGGATTTGGGTGATCGGGCGTCACTTCTCCCAGCCGCCGATGCGCTCGCTTCAAGGGCTGACCGACTGGCCTTCCAGACCCGTGCGCGATAGGTCTCGATGAACTCGTTTCGGGAGCCCCTTCATGTCCATCCGCCTCAACCGCCGCGCCGCCCTGTTCACTTCTTTGGGGGCCGCTGGTGCAGCGCTTGCGCCCGCACGGGCCTGGGCGCAGGCGGCGGCGAACGACGGGGCGTCTCTGGCCGAACAGGTTGACGGCTATGTCGTGCGCGCGCTGGCGGCCTTCCCTGATCAGCCGGCGCTGTCGGTGGCCCTGGTCAAGGACGGGGCGGCGGTGCTGACGCGTGGCTATGGCGTCAGGAAGAAGGGCGAGGCCCAGACGGTGGATGAGCACACATTGTTCGCCATCGCCTCCAACACCAAGGCCGTGACTTGCGCCGCCCTGGCCATTCTGGTCGATGAGGGCAAGGTCAAATGGGACGAACCGGTGCGGACCTATCTGCCCGGCTTCAGCCTGTCCAAGCCTGAACTGAACGACATGGTCACAGTGCGCGATCTGGTCAGCCACCGGATCGGCTTCGGCCTGGGCGCGGGCGACCTGCTGTTCTGGCCCAACAGCGACCGGACCCGGGCCAGTTCCGCACCGGCTACAACTACTGCAACCTTATGTTCGTCGCGGCTGGCGAAGTGGTGGCGTCGTCGTCGGGCATGGCCTGGGAGGCCTTCGTCCAGACCCGCATTCTGGACCGTCTGGGCATGGGCGAGACCCTGCCGGTGATGCAGGGCGCCGATCCCGCCAAAACCGCCCTGCCGCATGGCCGCGTCGGTCCGCCTCTGCGCTATCAGGGCGAGATGGTGAACATCGCCGGTTCGGTGCAGGAAGTCTGGAACTGGACCAATGCGGCGGCGGCGGGCGGCTTCCTGACCAATCCGGTCGACTGGTCGAAATGGATCGCGGTCCAGTTGGCCAAGGGCGCCCTTCCCGACGGATCGCGTCTGTTCTCCGAAGCGCGCTCGAACGACATGTGGCGGCCCAACATCATCGTATCCAGCTCGGGCGGACCGACGCCGGACATGCCGGGCCGGTCGGTGGCCTCGACCTACGCCATGGGCTGGCAGGTGATGGACTATCGTGGCGAGCGTCTGATCACCCATGGCGGCGGTTCGCCCGGCGGCATCTCGGGGACTGTGCTTCTGCCGGGGCGCAACACCGGCTTCTCCTACTTCTCCAATGCGGAGGAGAGCTTGCTGTTGCGGGCGCTGCGCAGCGGCATCGCCGACATCATCCTGGGCCAGGACCGGACGCTGGCCCCCTTCGACTGGATCAGCGACAGCGTGCGCCTGAGGGACGAGGGTGACGCCAGATCCATCGCCGCCGCCGCCGAGATCGACGCCAAACAGGCGGCGGGCGCGCCGCCGTCCCTGCCGCTGGAGGACTACGCCGGCGCCTGGCGCGATCCGTGGTACGGCGACATTCTGATCGAACCGCGCACCACAGGACGGGGCCGCAACCGCCGCACCGTCCTGTGGCTGAGCTTCAGCCGCACCCCGGCCCTGAACGGCCCGCTGGAGGCTTATGACGGCGAGACCATGCGGACCCGCTTCCCCGACAAGCGCGAGGAAGACCTGTTCATCACCTTCCAGATGGACGACGGTCACGCCGCCACCGCCACGATGAAGGCTGTCAGCCCCGACGTGGACTTCAGCTACGACTACCAGGACTTGAGACTGACACGGGTGGAGGGATGATCGCCCTCGTCATCGCCCTCATGCTGTCCGGGGCGCCGCAGGTGAATGAAGCGCCCGTCCCGCCCGCCTGTGTCGGGGCGACCTTCGTCAGCTGGGGCGCCTGCGCCGAGGCCGCTGTTGAGGGCACGCCGGTTCACAGCCTGGCCATGATCAACCTCGGCACCGAAGCCTATCTGCACGGCGATCTCGTCAAGGCGCTGCGCTACTACGACAAGGGCGAGCTGGCGGATCAGATCATGACCTCGGACGTCGTGTTTCACACCTTCCGCAGCGATGCGCGTCGCTACGGCGGGCGTATGGACGACGCTCGGGCGGACGCCCGCATCGCCTGGGGTTTTCTGATTGGGCAGCCGCCCGAAGGCTCCCCTTCGGATCTCGTGCGACCGCTGGATGACGGCTTGCGCACGATGATCCTGAGCGTGATCCTGCCGATTCTGAAGAATGACCCGGACATCTTCCCGCACGCGCGTGAGATGTATCTGGCCCTTCCGGCCGAGGACTGGATGTCGCTGAGCCAGCGAGCAGGGACTCTGTCCAGCCTTGGCGAACACGCCGCCGCCGTGGCCGCCAGCCAGGCCGCGCTGGACCTGAAGCCGACCGACCCGCTGACCCAGAACAACCACTGCTACACCCTGGTCGAAGCCGGTCGGGCCGCAGAAGGCGTCGCCTATTGCGAAAGTGCCGCCGCAGCCTTGCCAAGGATGGCGCCCGTGCGTCATTCCTACGCCACGGCGTTGGCCGCTCTAGGTCGATGCGCAGAGGCTGAAGCCGAGATAGCGGAGGCGCGACGCCTGGAGCCAGGCGCAGCCCTCTATCGAGAACCTGTGGCCTGCACACCCGCCGCGTAGGACCTCACTTCACCAGTTCGAGGATCTCCAGATTGGATTCCTGTTTGGGCCAGGGGAGGACCAGGCGCCAGCGGGTGGGGCCGATGCGTTCCAGGACGCCGACCTGGTCGCGCTCGGGACGGGCGCCGTAG
>Ga0308158_10004376_pt1 | contig 11969 bp, 9 predicted proteins | sample PhyBR2_FD_201038 | JGI IMG/M metagenome (GOLD analysis project Ga0308158, IMG submission 201038) | Phyllosphere microbial communities from UC Gill Tract Community Farm, Albany, California, United States - DLSLB.R2 | ecosystem: Host-associated > Plants > Phyllosphere > Unclassified | place: USA...
ATGCCTCTGAAGTTGACGGAAATTTAGGAATTTTTGTAATCATCGGTGTACTTCTTCAAATGATTCTTGAAGCCTTAACAAAAGGTTTTGAACATGGGCATTTTCATCATCATAATGAAAGCAGCAATATTTTACCTGTTGCTTTGATGGTGGGACTTTTCATTCATGCATTTATTGAAGGAATTCCTTTGGCCAACGAAACCCAAGAATGGTCGCCATACCTTTTAGGGATTGTTTTTCACAATCTTCCGATTTCATTTATTTTGGGAGCCTTTTTATTCAACAGAAACGGAGAGTCGCAGACTCCCAGCTATCCTTCGATGCTTATTGTAGCATTATTTGCTCTGGCGTCTCCAATGGGTATGCTGTTGGGAAATTATTTCAACCCCGATTTACAGCCCTATTTTTTAGCCATTGTCGGCGGTATTTTTCTTCATATCTCGTCCGTGATCATTTTTGAGAGCAATAAAAACCATAATATAGACTGGCTGAAGATCGGATTGGTCATTCTTGGAGTTTCTTTAGCGCTGTCCATGCATCTTTTTCATGATCATGCTCATATCGGACATCAGCATTAAAAATTTCACCTTCATAAAAACATTGAAAATAATCTAAAAATAAAGCTCCGGATATGATGTCCGGAGCTTTTATATTTAGATATAATTTAATAAATTAAAATCTTAATCCTACGGTAAGGAAGAAATTATTTCTGATACTTTTTACATCAGAAACGATATAGGCATCGCTCTCCACAGTTTTTGTCGGCGAATAATAGGCCGAATTAATTCCGTTGGCTGTATCCAGAATTCCGTACATAAACGGGTTGGTATACTTGGACGAAATATTCTGATAAGATCCATCGATATAGAATGATCCGAAATCATAGCCAATACCCAGAGAAAGTGCATTTCTGTCGCTCAAAATAAGATTGCTGTATGATGCATCTCCAACAGTTCCGTCGCTACCAAATCTACTGACAGTTAAGGCATCAATCGGACTTGATGCATAGGAGTAACCTCCTCTCAATCTCAATTGTTTCAATCGGTATTCTGCACCAACTCTTAACTCTGATAAATTTTTGTAATTGTCTTTGAAGAAATTATTGATTTCAACATCAGCACCGCTGTATTCTTTATATTTTGGTTTAGTAAGGCCTAAAGTATAGTCAACATCCAAAGAGAAGTTTTTATTCGGTACAAAAGCTGCACTTAAACTTGCTTTAAGCGGAGAAGAAAATCTTCTGTTTTCAATTGCCGTATCGTCACCGTAAACAGCGTCATTGTAGAAATCGTAACTTCTGTCGATCTCCCAGAACGTTGGTGTTTCGATGGAAGCCCCCACTCTGAACATCGGACCTACTTTCCCGATTACCCCTAATGAAGCGGAGAAACCATTTCCTCTTTCAAAAAACGGAGTTTCATTTTTATTAAAATATTCTGCAGCCCCGTTATTCAAAGAATTAAATCTTGCAGTATCATACTGATCGATGCTTGTGTTAAAGAAATTCAAACCGGCTCCAATATATAAAGCATGATTGTAATTGGCTCCAACCCCTAAGCTTGTTCGGGTAAGATATCCTGTTCTGCTGTAGGCATGTCCTCCGAATGAAGAACTGATATTATTAGCAGTATCGAAATCGTAAATAATATTACTATTTCCAGGAGTTTCGATATAATTATCTATGGACTGACTGGAGAAATTCACTCCGACATTAATAAACTTCCAGGCACTTTCAGACATCAATTGGAAAGTCATTACCGCACCAACATTTCCTATATTTCCTTTTGTTTTATTATAATCAATTGCTGATCCTCCTAACGTTGATGTATTTTTATAATTAGAAATCATCAATGTAGCATTGGCCTCGCCAGAAATGGCTACCCCTAAACCGGCAGGGTTGGTTAAAAGGGAATTCGCATCACCTCCCAAAGCTCCGTTGGCACCTCCCATGGCATTGAACCTTGCAGAACCCACCATGGTAGAACCCGAATAGGCATCAATAGAATTCCTGATTATAGATACATCCTGAGCCTGCGCATAAAAAGCTGCCGCAACGCCCATTAAGACTAAAGATTTTTTTAACATTATTTTTTAATAGTTTACGTTTGAGATTTGAGAACGCTTATCTTCTGAAGCCTCCGCCTCCGCCGCCACCGGATGATCTGAAGCCTCCGCCACCGCTGCTACCTCCACCGAAACCGCCTCCGGATCTGAAGCCGCCTCCGCTGTTGGAATTGTTGTATCCTCCATTATTTCTGAAGCCACTGTCATTTCTATATCTCGGTTGAGACTGTTGCTGCTGCTGGTAGTTATAGTTAGGTCGTGGCTGACGGAATCCTGACTGATTTCTCGTTCCTCCGTTCATATTTCCCGGTTGTCTGAAACCTGAGTTATTATTAGAATTTCTGAATCCTCCGGAATTTCCTGAATTTCCTGAATTTCTGAAACCACCGTTATAAGCATTGCTGTTTCGGAAACCTCCCCCATTTCTAATGATGGAATTTCTGTTGCTATTGTTAGAATTACCAAATCCTCCGGAATAGGTATTACCATTCATGCCGCTTCTTCTGTAAACAGGTCTGTAGCTGTTGCCCCAGTAACCGCCACCCCATCCCCAATAAGGATTTCCGTAGCCGCCCCAGTAAGGATTGTAGCCGCCGTACATGCCGCCCCAGCCCCAAGGTGAGTATCCCCAACCCATGTTCCAGCCGCCGCCCCAGCCCCATGAGCCACCCCATGCAAGACCGGCACCCCAGCCCCAGCCACCATTCATACCCCAACCGCCGTTCATACCCCAGCCCCAGTAAGGATTAAAGCCGCCATACATGCCGCCCCAGCCCCACGAGTTATCGTAATAGTTGGTTTGAGAACCTGCAAAAGCACCCCAATCTGAATCGGTAGCATTACCGTTCACATTATAGTCATTCCAGGAATCATATCTGCTTTCTCTGGCGTTTGTTTCTGCATTCTGAATTAAGTTAGAATCATTTTGGTAGTAATCGTAGTACTCTCCTACTCTGTTTCCGCCATCACTAATGATCACTCCTTCAGGTAAGGAATCTTTATTCGGGTCGTAATATACCCCATCTGTCTCGCTGTACCCACCCATCTGAGCACCACAAGAAACCAAAAGCAATCCACCGGATATGGCTAATACCCCTTTGGATTTTAGCATATTTAGTAAATTTTTATGTATATTTCTTTTCATGATAACGTAAAGATTTTTAATTTAAATTATATTTGCAATCTGTACCAAAAATGTACCAAAATACAGGTACAAAAATCGATCAAAAATAGATTTTATTTTTTAGATAACAATAATAAGGAAAAGTTAAAAAAAATTTTAAACAATAATGGCAAAATTAACCTCAAGAAGCGAAGATTACAGCAAATGGTATAATGAGTTGGTGGTAAAAGCCGACTTAGCTGAAAACTCAGGAGTAAGAGGATGCATGGTAATTAAACCATACGGCTATGCAATCTGGGAGAAAATGCGTGATGAAATGGACAGAAAGTTCAAAGAAACAGGTCACGTAAACGCTTATTTCCCGCTTTTCGTGCCCAAAAGCTTATTCGAGGCTGAAGAAAAAAATGCTGCCGGTTTCGCTAAAGAATGTGCTGTGGTTACCCATTACAGATTAAAAACAGATCCTGATAATCCTGCAAAGCTTATTGTAGATCCTGAAGCTAAATTAGAGGAAGAACTTATTGTTCGCCCTACTTCAGAAGCGATTATCTGGAGTACTTATAAAAACTGGATTCAATCTTACAGAGATTTACCCATATTAATTAACCAATGGGCAAATGTTGTGCGTTGGGAAATGAGAACCCGTCTGTTTCTAAGAACAGCAGAGTTTTTATGGCAGGAAGGTCACACCGCTCATGCTACTAAAGATGAAGCGGTGGAAGAAGCAGAAAAGATGAATAAAGTGTATGCCGATTTTGCAGAAAACTTTATGGCAATACCGGTAGTTCAGGGTGTGAAAACACCTTCTGAAAGATTTGCCGGAGCAGATGAAACATATTGTATTGAAGCCTTAATGCAGGATGGGAAAGCGCTTCAGGCAGGAACATCTCACTTCCTGGGTCAGAATTTTGCAAAAGCATTCGATGTAAAATTCACAAACAAAGAAGGTAAAATTGAACATGCATGGGCTACATCATGGGGAACATCCACCCGTTTAATGGGAGCATTAATAATGACGCACTCAGATGATTTCGGATTGGTTTTGCCTCCAACACTGGCTCCGATTCAGGTGGTTATTGTTCCTATCTTTAAAGGTGATGAACAACTGGCGCAGATCAGCGAAGTGGCTTTGGACATTCAGGCTAAATTGAAAGCAAAAGGAATTTCGGTAAAATTTGATAATGATACTCAAAACAAACCGGGTTGGAAATTTGCAGAATATGAGCTGAAAGGAGTTCCTGTAAGAATCGCTATGGGACCTAGAGACCTTGAAAACAAATCGGTAGAAATCGCAAGAAGAGATAATTTAACAAAAGAAGTTCGCTCTATTGACGGATTGGATTCTTATATTGAAGATCTACTGAAAACAATTCAGCAGGATATTTTCAACAAAGCTTTTGAATTCAGAAAAAATAATATTACAAAAGCAGATACTTACGAAGAATTCAAAAAGATTCTTGAAGATAAAGGAGGATTTATTTATGCTCACTGGGACGGAACAGCCGAAGAAGAAGAGCAGATTAAAAATGAAACCAAGGCAACCATAAGATGTATTCCTTTAGATGATGATATTGAAGAAGGTGTTTCGTTAATTTCCGGAAAACCGTCTGCAAGAAGAGTTTTATTTGCAAAAGCATATTAAAAATCTGATTTAATCTGATTTTTAACGGAATTAGCATCTCACAGATTTTGATTACCAATTTTAGAAAGTAATCAATCTGCGAGAGTTGATTATTCAAAAAGGCATTAAGAAATCTTTAAAAATCCATGCGATTTTTAAAGATTTTTTTTTGAAATTAACGTTTGGACGGTTTTTTGATTAAATTTATACAACATTAATCTCAAAATAATTTATTATGTCTTTAAACATCATCGATCTTATTAAAGGACAACTAGGTCCTGCCGTAATATCTCAGGCTGCATCGCAGTTTGGAGAAAGCGAGTCTGGTATTTCAAAAGCCATAAGTGGGTTGTTACCTGCCGTTGTAGGCGGATTGGCCAACAATTCCGACAACCCGAATGTTTTAGAATCTATAAAAAATTCATCTTCAGCCGGGATTCCCGGGAATTTAACGGGAGATACCTCTTCAAGCCCATGGATTTCAGGTGTGTTATCATCAATTTTTGGTGATAAATTAAGCGGTTTGGTTAATTCTATCGCAACGTATGCTGGGATCAGCCACAGTTCTTCCAGTTCGTTATTAAATCTGGTGACAGGTGCTGCCGTTGGCTCAATTGGAAGATATGCCTCGGATCATAACCTGGATCAGGCCGGAATTTCTGGTTTACTGAATGATCAAAAAGGGATTGTTTCTACTTTATTGCCTGCCGGACTGTCGTTAGCCAGTCTTAATGTGGGCGACTGGGCAAAAGGATATGCTTTCGATAATGATAAGGATACCATCCATACAACCACTCAGGAAACTCCCGTAGAACAGCCGAAAATACAGGTTACCAGAAGTACTGCCGAAAACGGAACTTTCCCTGAAAGAAATACCAACGAAGGAGGATCTGTCTGGAAATGGCTTCTTCCGTTTTTATTATTAATCGCTGCGGGATATTTCCTCTGGAAACAGTGTGAGAAAAAAGAAACCACAACAACGACAACAGTTAACGATTCTACAGGAACGGTAACCGAAACAACAACCGTAACTTCGGATAGTGCAGGAACCACAACAGTAACTAAAGTAGATGAAAATATTGACCTGAACGGAGCTGCTCTGAAAGGGTATAAAGGAGGAATGGAAGATAAAATGATTATGTTCCTGAAATCCGACGGTTATAAAAATGCTGCTGACGACAGCACTTTAAAAGATACCTGGTATGATTTTGACCATGTTAACTTTAAGACTGGAAGCTCTAATCAGCTGGAAGCGGGTTCTGAAGGACAGTTACAGAATTTGGTAGCCATTTTAAAAGCATATCCCGATTCTAAAATTAAAATTGGAGGATATACCGACAAAACGGGAAATGAAGCCACCAATCTTAAAATTTCTAAAGAAAGAGCTGCTTTTATTAAAGACTGGTTAGGAAAACAAGGCGTTGGAAGCCAGGTTTTGGATGCTGAAGGATACGGAAGTCAATTTGCTAAAGTAGATGCTAAAGCCACAGACTCTGAAAGAGCTGTAGACCGAAAAATGTCTGTAAGATTCGCAAAATAAATTCTTTAGAACCAATAAAAATTAAATTCCGGAAAGCAATTTTCGGAATTTTTTTATGGAAATCATTTCTTCATTTATATTTATTTAATTAAATTTGTTAGTCATTTCTAACAAATTATGAGTTTCAATTTAAAGTCCGCGTGGCGAAAAGATAAAACACTGCACTCTTTACCCGAAGTGTATTCCTCAGTTAAAGTTCCTAAAAACGGAAGTTTTTGGAGAAAATACTTAGCCTTTGCAGGTCCGGGTCTTATGATTGCGGTGGGCTATATGGATCCCGGAAATTGGGCTACAGATATTGCCGGAGGGGCTCAGTTTGGGTACACGCTGCTTTCTGTGATTTTGATCTCTAATATATTTGCCATGGTTTTGCAGCATTTATCTGTAAAATTGGGCGTTGTGGCAGAACGGGATCTTGCTCAGGCTTGCAGAGACCACTTCAACCCTACCACCAATTTCATTCTTTGGGTATTTTGTGAAATTGCCATTGCGGCGTGTGATCTTGCGGAAGTAATCGGCTCAGCGATTGCTCTGAACTTATTATTTCATATTCCGTTGACTTGGGGAATTGTAATTACCACGGTAGATGTTTTAATTATCCTTCTTTTACAGGCCAGAGGATTCCGATGGATAGAAAGTATTGTCGGCGGATTGATCTTTATTATTTTGGCCTGCTTTATTTACGAACTGGTAATTTCCAAACCTGCCATCAATGAATTATTAGGAGGATTGGTTCCCCAGAAGGAAATTATTACCAACCCAGCCATGCTTTATATTGCGATCGGTATTTTGGGTGCCACGGTAATGCCTCACAACCTCTATCTTCACAGCAGTATTGTGCAGACAAGAGACTACGATCGCACCCGCGAAGGAAAAAAAGAAGCGATAAAATTTGCAACGTTAGACAGCACGGTTTCTTTAATGCTTGCTTTCTTTATTAATGCGGCCATCTTAATTTTGGCGGCAGCCACTTTTCATACCACAGGCAATCATGACGTGGCAGATATACACGATGCTTATAAAATGCTGGCGCCTATTCTGGGAGCTTCTATGGCGAGCATTGCCTTTGCTATTGCCTTACTGGCCTCCGGACAGAATTCTACCTTAACAGGAACTCTTGCCGGCCAGATCGTGATGGAAGGTTTTTTAAATATCAGATTAAAACCTTGGCTCAGACGTCTTATTACGAGATTAATTGCGGTAATTCCCGCTTTAATTGTGGCCATACTGTACGGCGAAAAAGGAACGACAGAACTGCTGGTTTTAAGTCAGGTAATTTTATCTATGCAGCTTAGTTTTGCGGTGGTTCCTCTGGTTATGTTTACCAATGATAAAGCTAAAATGGGAGAATTTGTGAACAAACCGTTCATGAAAATTTGCGTCTGGATTATTTCATTCATTATTATTATCTTGAATCTTTATCTTCTGTATCAAACATTTTTTGGAGAAGGAATTTAAATTTTCCTGAAGTTTTTGATCACATCGAAAATTCGTTTTATTATTTTTATCAGGAGCTATTTCCCGCTTTCCGTTGCAATCTTTTTTTTCAAAAAAGGATTTCCACTACAATCGGGGCTAGGCTGTAGTCCTTCGTTTTAACATTTGGAAGAAAACAACGAAAATCCCTCTTCTCTAAAACCATAAACTTTTCAGAAAAGTAAAAAGACAGCATCAGTTTGGAAAAAATAAAAAAGTTTACATTCCACATAAACCACCCCGTCAAAAATTCTTTGAATTTTCGTCACCCCTCCAATGAAGGCGAATTAATGCTCCGAAATTAAAGCCAAGTCAAAAAAATATTGTTCGCGCAACTATAAACTATAAACTATAAACTATAAACTATAAGCCACTAACGAAATCTGACGAAATGTCCATATTTTTCCTTTGGCAAAGTGTTTGCGAATACTAACGGAAATAAAGATTGAATTATGGAAAATCAGGATATTAACGAAGAAAGCATCAATAATCAACAGGATACGACTATTCAGAACGAGGCAATAACAGAAGAAAATGTGACAGCTCAACCTACTGCTGAGGAACTTTTGGCAGAAGAAAAAGACCGTTACATCAGATTATATGCGGAATTCGAAAACTATAAAAAAAGAACTTCTAAAGAGAAAATGGAGTTTTTCCAATATGCCAATCAGGATATGATGATTTCTATGCTGGGTGTTTTGGATGATTTTGAAAGAGCTTTAAAAGAAATTTCTAAAAACGGAAATCCTGCTGACCTTCAAGGGGTTGAACTGATTTACAATAAATTTAAAAATAAATTAACTGAAAAGGGTCTGAAAGCAATGGAGGTAAGAGCTGGAGATGCTTTTAATGTAGATTTTCATGAAGCCATTACTCAGATTCCTGCTCCATCAGAAGATTTGAAAGGGAAAATCGTAGACGTAATCGAGACGGGATATACTTTAGGCGATAAAGTGATTCGTTTTGCAAAAGTAGTAACAGGAAATTAAAACATAAGCAATAAGTAACGGGTAATAGGCGATTGAATATTACCCATTTTTTATTACTAATTACTCATATAAAAATGTCAAAAAGAGATTATTACGAGGTTCTTGAGATCAGCAAATCTGCATCGGCCGATGAAATAAAGAAAGCCTACCGTAAAATGGCTATTAAATATCACCCAGATAAAAATCCGGGTGATAAAGAAGCTGAAGAAAGTTTTAAAGAAGCGGCAGAAGCTTATGAAATACTAAGCGACGACCAGAAGCGTGCCCGATATGACCAATACGGCCATGCCGGTGTTGGCGGAAACGGCGGCTTTGGCGGCGGCGGCGGTTTTGGCGGCGGCATGAACATGGAAGATATTTTCAGTCAGTTTGGAGATATTTTTGGTGGCGGCGGCGGTTTCGGAGGATTTGGCGGCGGCGGAGGTCGCCAGCAGGTGAAAGGTTCTAACTTAAGAATCCGAATCAAGCTGAATCTCGAAGAAATAGTAAATGGAACGCAAAAGACCATTAAAGTAAAAAAAATGAAGATGGCCGAAGGGGCTACTTCAAAAACATGTCCTACCTGTAATGGTTCCGGTGTTCAGCTGAAAGTTATGAATACCATGTTTGGTCAGATGCAGACTCAGACCACTTGTGGAACCTGCCAGGGAATAGGAAAAGTTGCAGATAAAATTCCGGCCGGAGCGAATGCTCAAGGTCTGATTAAAGATGAAGAGGAAATTTCCATCAACATTCCTGCGGGAGCCCGAGACGGAATCCAGCTTAGTGTGAGAGGAAAAGGTAACGATGCTCCGTTTGGCGGTATTCCGGGAGATTTACTCGTTATTATCGAAGAGGAAGTTGACACAACCATTAAAAGAGAGGGCGACAATCTTCATCAGGAGCTGTATGTTTCTTATGCCGAAGCAGCCTTGGGAACTAAGAAAGAAGTGCCGACCGTTGGCGGAAAAGTAAAAATTACGGTGGACGCAGGAACGCAATCCGGAAAAATCTTACGATTGGCAGGAAAAGGTCTTCCAAGCATCGACAGCTACGGAAAAGGGGATATGTTTATTCACATTAATGTATGGACGCCGCAAAAGCTGACGAAAGATCAGAAGGATTTCTTCGAAAAGCAGATGGCAAGCGGTGAAATGATCGCCGAACCATCCGGAAAAGAGAAAACTTTCTTTGATAAAGTGAAAGATTTATTCAACTAAAATATATTTAAAAGAGGCTTATTTTTAAGTCTCTTTTTATTTTCGATAATATCCATAATGTTGGTCAGCCCAACTGGATCTTGATAAACATCCTAAAATTTGTAACCAACTCTTATAACTGACCCGGTTATTCCTTACTCTTTAAATCTATCAAAAATAGCTTCAAATACAGTTAAAAACGTTTCTTATCCATAAATTTTCATTTATATTTGTTTAAACACCGAAAATTTTAAACAATCAATGGATTCCAAAACAATATTTTTAGAGGCTTGTAAAGCTATTGCCGCTGAGCTCGATGGTTTCAAAATTTATGAAAAAGGGCAAAGACTAAAGAAAACAGCTTCTGATAAAGATATTTTCTTTGAGATCAGTTTTCAGACTGATATAGGGAATCATTCTTCTCATATTATGATCAATCCCAGCATTGCCATCTATTCTAAAAGTTTAAAAAAGTGGCAGATTGAGCATCTTGAGAATGATTTTTCCAAAGGTCTGATCTACGCCAGCCACCTCGGCTACATAACTCCTTACAAAACCTGGAAAAAATGGAATCTGGCAGGATTGTCTTATGAAAAATCGGTAGGTGAAATTGTGAAAAGTATTCAAAAGTACGTTTTACCGATTTTTGAGATTTTCGATTCTCAAGCAACCGGCATTGAATTCTTAAAAAATAAAGGGACAAAATTCAATCCTTATACTGAAGATTCTTTAGCGCCCATTGACTTTCTGCTTTGCCATTCTGATAAACAAACCGCCGAAATATTTTTTAATCATTATATTGAAAACTGCAGCTACAAAGGAAAAATTATCAGCTTTTTTGATAAATTAAAAACAGAAAAGGAAATTGATTTCAATTATTCAGAATTTGTAAATGCGGGACAGATTAAGCTGGCTTTTGCTCAAGGGCTTTCTATTGATCCGAAATTAAAAGTCACGAACAAAGATCAAAATAGCAATTCATAGTCTTTCTTTTTAACAAAGTCAGATTTTTTTTATCCAAAGCCTATACAATCTTTACATGAAATTTTTGGCTTTACTTCTTTCAATTATTATTTCCGGACAAATTTTGGCACAACACAAATATATTTTAGCATTATCTAAAACAGATCATAAAATGGTTGTTTTGGATTACAATACGTTAAATATCATTACTAAAATTCCTGTTGGTGAAGACCCGCATGAAGTTGTGACCTCATCCGATGGCTCTATTGCGTATGTTGCAAATACGGTAAACGGAACGGCACATGAAATTAATGTGATCGATCTAAAAAATTTTAAACCTATCAAAAATATTGATACGAGACCGCTTTACGGTTCTCATGGTTTGGCTTATCTGAATGATAAATTATGGTTCACCGCCCAAGGCTCAAAAGCAGTTGGAAGATACGATGTGAAAGAAGGTCGGCTCGATTGGGCAATGGGAACAGGTCAGAATGTAACGCACCTTTTATATGTAACGCCAGATTCAGAGCATCTTTACACAACCAATGTTGAATCGGGAACGGTGAGTATTTTCGATAACGTGTTACTACAACCTACAGTTCCGCCAACGGGAGTTTTACCTCCGAATGCAAAACCGCGTTGGGATTGGATTCAGACTTTAGTTCCTGTTGGAAAAGGTGCAGAGGGATTTGATGTTTCAAGTGACGAAAAAGAACTTTGGACGGTAAGACCTGACGGACACATTGTTATTGTTGATCTTGAGAAAAGAGAAATAATTTCGGATATTGATATAAAAGTGTTGGGATTGCACCGTTTAAAATTCACTCCAGATGGTAAATATGTTTGTATTGTGAGTGTAAAAACAGGAGAACTCTTATTTTACGATAGCAAAACAAGGAAAGAAGTAAAAAAAATAAATGCCGGACAAGGCGCAGCCATGTTGATGGATAAAGAAAAGAACAGACTTTTCATGTCTTGTACGCCCAACAATTCTGTATCCGTGATTGATTTGAAA
>Ga0308158_10004377_pt1 | contig 11967 bp, 4 predicted proteins | sample PhyBR2_FD_201038 | JGI IMG/M metagenome (GOLD analysis project Ga0308158, IMG submission 201038) | Phyllosphere microbial communities from UC Gill Tract Community Farm, Albany, California, United States - DLSLB.R2 | ecosystem: Host-associated > Plants > Phyllosphere > Unclassified | place: USA...
GCAGGATTTGGCAAAGCAAAATTTTCTAATTGCTCAGTAAAAGCCGCCCCTCCATGTTTCCAGTAAACCTGCGAACGCAATTCTGCATTTTTTTGCAAACTCAAATAATAATCTATTTGAGATTTCATCATATCAAAATCACCGCTTTTCGCCATCGGAAAATAAACCAATCTTTGGTTTTGCGCCGTCATCGTTCCACCGCCCCAATTCCTGAAATCAGGAGTAAAATTCAAATCTTTATTAGTATGTACCGGATCTACAGTAAATAACCCACCGTTGAATTTAGTTGGATATTTCCCGTATGCATTACAGCCCAACATATAGCGAAACAACTGATAATTTTGACCGATTTGATAAATGGAATCCTTTTTTGTTTTCTCATTTTCAGTAAAAATGAAACTTCGTTCCCAAAAATCATGCCACCAACTGATGGTTTTTTGTTCAGCCTTATTATTTTTAATCTTTTTATAACTTGAAATTTGATTTTTCAGTTCTTTATTCCACAAAGTTGTATCAGCCGATTGATTGGTATACAACTGTATTTGAAACTGATGTTTCTTTGCAGCTTTCACACTTGAAAGTCGGTAACCTTTGAAATCCGTATCCTGATACATTCCGTTATAAGTCCCATCGTCTATCAAATTACTCCCGGTGATAAATCCTCCAAAAGTGAGATTCGCCACCGGATTCATCATTTGGTCTTTTACCGACTCCATTTTTTGTTGTTTTACAGCCACATCAAAAACAGTATGCTCTCTATTTCTGTGATAAAATTTCAGACTGTTATCTTCAAAGGCAATAGAATCTTTATAGGTTACAATATCGCCTTGAGGTGCCCATTTATAAGAATTGGCATTATTGGCTTTGCCTTTAGAATCACGGTTTTTATAGCGCCAGCTTTCGTAAGAAGCCGTCATTTTCAAAGGAGTCTTACTCTCTAAATCAACATGAATCACCGGATTAAAAACGTCCACCCATAATTTCACTGAAGTACCATTTTGGGAAACGGTTATGTAACCGTCTTTCAATTTCAATTCCTGCCTGAAACCCTCATTATCCTTAAAAGGATTGGGACTCAAACTCACTTTCACTCTTCCTAATTTCAATAAAGTGTTGTGCTCGTCAAAAGTTCCTGAACGGGAAAAATAAAAATACAAATCGCCTTTTTCTACCCATACATTCGCACCAATATCACCGCCACCCAAAGGCATAGATTCGGATGAATTATTGCTTTGTGTTTTCCATAGCTGATTGTAATTATCAAGCGTGGTAATTTGCGCCTTGGTATAAAGCGTAACGAAGAAAAATGATATGAGTATTAATTTTTTCAAATTTGATTTATTTACAATCTACCTAATTTGCTAAATCTGCGTGCCAATTTATTTTCACGCAGATTTAGCAGATTTGAGCAGATACTTAATTTTAGAATCTTGTTTTAAAACCTTACCAATTATCCGTTCTAAACGATGAAACCGGCAAACCTCCTGTGCTAAAAATTTGTGCCTCAGCAAAATCTTTGAACAAATAACGAACTGCAACCGGCTTAGTCACTTTATCTGAAGTCAGCACTACCGATTTTCTTCTTACTTCCGCTTTTGCCGGATAAAACACTTTATCCTCTCCTGCAATTTCAAATCCGGTTACTTCTTTACCATTAGATGTGATACCATTTGGTGCCTTATCAAATGAAACAGTCACTGAATTATCCTTAATTTCCATCGCTTTAAACTCAGGACTTTCAAATTCAAAACCTGTAATTCCGTAAGTTTTGGCCAAAGCCAAATAACCCAATCGGGTTCCTCCCGCTTCTTTGTGAATAGGATGAATATTATTTTCTTCGCCAATATCCATTAAAACCGCCATTCCGGAATTCGGAATTTCATTGGAAGCTTTCAACTGAGCTTCACGCAAATAAGACGAATTGTATTCTTCTTTATTGTCTTTTGGATGAAATTGTGCGTAATTAAAAGGGGCTATTTGTGCATAATAAAACGGAAAATCTCCTTGTCCCCAAAGTCCTCTCCAGCTGCTCACCATCTTTTTCATCAAATCTTTGTATTGTCCGGCGCGCTCATAATTCGATTCACCCTGATACCAGATACAGCCTTTGATTCCATAACCAATTACTGGCGAAAGCATGCCATTAAATAAAGTTGTCGGCACACGATTCGGGTCTTTGGCTAATTCTTCTTTTGTCGTTGGAATTTTAACGTTCCCAAAATCTTTCAACATTTCCTGATTCATCCAGGCTTCCATACTCGAACCTCCATAAGAAACATGGATTAATCCTACAGGAACATTTAAAACTTCCTGCAACAACGACCCAAAATACCAGGCAGTAGCACTAAAATTACCCGTAGTTTGTGGTCCGGCTGTATCCCATTTTCCTTCAAAATCTTCATTTGGTGTCAACACCGTAGCTCTTGGAATAGTAATAAAACGAATTTGTTTGTTTGTCGAATGTACAATTAGCTCGTTTCCTTTATATACGGCTTGTCCTGGAAATCCTTTCAAAGGCATTTCCATATTAGACTGACCGGAACACAACCAAACTTCTCCAATTAATATATTTTTAATTGATTTTGTTTCCTTAGCATCCGAAACTGTAATTGTATAAGGACCGCCGGCAACAGGCGTTTTCAACGCTATTTTCCATTTTCCTGCTTCGTCTGCCTTTACTTGATAGGTTTTGGCATCCCAGGAAGTTTTAATTTTGATGCTTTGATTTTTATCCGCCCAGCCCCAAATAGGAGCATTACTTTGCTGTTGCAACATCATATTATCCGAAAACAAAGCCGGTAATTTTATTTTTGCATTGATTTGGAAACTTCCTAAAATCAAAAAAAACGTAATAATTGAATTTTTCATCTCTGTTTTTTATTTTAATATATATTTCAACGGAATAATCCCGAAAATTCGGGACGTTGCTACAACATAAATCATTTCTACCATCCATCGGGTTAAAACCCGACGCTACAATATAAATCGTTCCTACGTTCAACGGATTAAAATCCGTCGCTATAATATATGTCGTTCCTACGGAACTTTTACATTATGCACGAGAGCCGTAGGCTCGGTACATTTATATCTATTTCTCTGTTTCAATCGTAACTGGCCCTAACAAACCTGCTTTTAATAAATTCTCACTTTCAACTAATCTGTAAGGTGCCGTTGTCCAGGTTAATCGCTCTTTTTCCGGTAATTTTTGATCACCAATCAATCGGTTTGCCCAGGTATTTGTCACTTTAATTATTATTTTATTTTTGCCTTTTTGCAATGCTTTTGAAATATCGGTACGATATGGAAAAGTCCAGATTGTTCCGCAATCTATTCCATTAACAGATACTTCGGCCAAATTAGCTATCGAACCTAAATTCAAATAAACAGCAGTATTCGTCTGTTGATTCCAGATAAATTCCTTGGTATAGACCGCAGTTCCCGAATAATATTTGACACTTTCATTTGTCGATGTACTCCAATCAAAAAGTTTATTGATTTGCAAGGCTTTTTCAGGTCCTTTAAATCCAGCATCAAATTGTAATTTCCAATTTTCATCTAAAGTTTGAACCGTTTTCAATTCAGACCAATTGATTCCTTTAGTGACACTATTTTCTATAGCCTGATTTTTGAAAATCACAAAACAAGACTCATTTTTATCCAGTTGCAACGGAATAATAGCCCTGCCCATTTCAACTTTCCATTCTTTTAACGCTGTGGTTTTATCGGTCACAGGATTATATAATTCGGGTATTTTCCCGCTTTCGCGAAAAGACACTGTAATTGTTCTCTTTTCTTCTAATTGATTCGAAAGGAAATAAACTTCTTCGTCAGCACTTCGTCGGTGTGTCCAGGCAATTGTTCCTCTGTCTTTATTTTTCAAATCCGAAAACAATACGTCGGGTGCAATTCCAATTTTTGTAAAATCAGCATCCAAAAAAGGCAGCTCAATAACTGTACCTTTTTCCAATTTCCAGGAAACAGCACCCTGATTGTTTTTAGTTATCTCTTTCCCTTTCGTCCATAATTCGTCAACAACAGCCTGCCATTTTTTAGCCTCTGCCTCCGATTGAAAACTTGGAGTACCAATTGGTTTTTCATTAATAAAAATGGTTGCTCCTTCTTTAACTAGTTGCAACATTTTTTCGGCTACAGCCAAAGAAATAATCTTATTCGGCGCCATTTTATGACTTCCCGGAAACAACAAAGCTGCATATTCAATCCCTCCGCCAAAATCTACTTTTCCATTAACAACTTTTGCACGATTGATTAACACATCAGCATTAAAAGAGTCGTATTGATATCCATTCATTGGGTTTACCCATTGTGATAAATCGGTATTGTTTTTAGAATAGGTCACTTCTTTAGGCATTTTGGTTGCCGGTTGCCCTTCATTTTCCAATCGTATTTTTTCACTTGCAACCCTTTCTTCGCCAAAAACATTTGGAACAAAAGGAAACAAACGATCCGGAACAAACGAACGCGACGGCAAATCTTCGCCAATAAAAACCGCTAAATCCACAACCGGTTTTCCTTTTTGCAATTGCAATTGTACTCTCTGGCAATAGTCAAACCAGGCTTTCCCCGGTTTCCACCAGGTTTGGTCTCTTTGGAAAAAAGTTCCAATATCATCCAAAGTCATTCCCGGTTTTCTGTCCGTCCACGGATTGTGTACAAAAACGTGATAGAAAAATCGGTTGATTCCCAACGCATAATTTCTATCGGCCAGGGTTTTTAAATTCCCCGGATGTTCATCCCAATCCATTCGCAAAGCCGTAAAAGCTTCGGCCTGAATAATGTCTTTTCCATAAATATGACCTCCCGAAATAGCATCTAACATATCGAAAGGCTTATCATGCGTAGGGCTTTTTAACCAAAATTCCCCACTTGGATAATCCACATATTTAAAATGCAGCAAGGCATCACTCATCATCGTTGGCGCCACATTTTCGGAACTGAATTTTACATTCGCTTTTTTAGCAATGTCAGCCACCGTTCCATAGAAATTATCCGCTACCAGTTCGGCTATCGTTTTTCGAACATCGTATAAAACTTTTTCAGAAGTCGAAACATTGTCAATAGGAATTCCGGCCATTACCGGCAGATAATCCACTATATCATAACCTCGGCGTTTTTGAAATTCATCCTGAAAAACAGAAGACCAGTTCTGACTTCCGCATTCCCAGCTATCCAAATGTAAAATCGCCAATACCTTCGAAGTCAGTTCAGGATCGGCTTTTCGAATGGCTTCTCCAAACCAATGATCCAATTGGAAACGAACTAATTCCGGGTTGAATTTATCCACCTCCAAACCTTTTCCGGCTCCTCCGGTAGCATTTTCATGTCCGGTAGAAGTATGTCCCATTCGGATAATTTTCCAATTTCCTTTTGGGGCTTTCCAAGTCAAATTACCGTCAGCATCAATAAATTTCGAAATATTGATGATTGCAGATTTTTGGAACGCATCAGAATTCGGAATTTGTTCCGTAGTTGTTTCCGGACTTAATCGCCATATTGCTCCCGATTTCCCTTCGTAATTACCAATCGTAGCCTGACTTGAAAGCGTAATTTTACTCACTTTTAAATTGGATTGCTTCCATTTGGCAAAGTCCAAATCTTCAGCACCCGGTTCGGTTCCGGCCGGATCAAAAACAAATCGGAAGTATTTAGCTGAAACCGGATTAATACTACTTGTCGTTCCGTAATCGGTATTTTGCCATCCCTGACGCGGTGGTTGTAATCTTTGATGAAATCTAAAATTTATACGATCATTACTGATTTCAACAATCAACCGTTGTGCCTGAAAATCCAATCCTTTCGTTTGAATAGTAATAGTACGACACAAAAAAGGCTTTTCAAATTCGTATAAAACCCATCCTTTATCGCTAATTTTCAGATTCCCGTCTTTTGTTGGATTTACCAAAAAAGAAGTCTCTTCACCATTTGAAGTTGTAACCTTAGGAAGTAAGACTTTTGAATTCTGTTCCAACTCTTTTATCGGAATTGCAAAAGTCGCAATGTCTTTATAATAATCTTTATAATGTTCCGGAGTCGCTAACTGAATATTTTGTTTTTTGCCTCCAACTATTTCTGTTGTTGACCAGACTACTTTTTGCATCGACATTTCAGGTGTAATCCAAGGACCACCGGCAACGGCAAAACCATCGGCAGCATGAAATGCTAATTTCAACCCTAAACGGTCCGCTTCGGCGAAAGCCCAATGTACCATGTCCCAAAATTCAGGACTCAACTGCAAAACAGGAGGTTCAATCAAAGGCGGATTTGCCGGTCCTTTTATCGTCATCAAATAAGCACCCGCAATTCCGGCTTGTTTCATTGCTTCCAAATCGGCAGTGATTCCCGCTTTAGAATAAGCCGATTTCATCCAATACCAATACACCCAAGGTTTTGAGGATTCGATTGTAGGCTGAAATAGTCCATTTTCTTTTTTATGAATCTCTTGTGCAGAAACCAACCCCGCAAAAAGTAAAATAAAAAAGAAGTATTTTTTTTGAAACATTATTGTTGTTTTGTTTTCGTTATTCAAACCCGACAGGTTTTTGAAACCTGTCGGGTTTAATTAATTTAATATCTAAATTTCTTCAAACTAGTTTCTAATCCGTTTTTCGCATCCGAAAAAGGCATCAAATAGAAACTATACTGATAATCTCCCGAAGGAATTTGATATTTTTCCAGAGGAGCAGCCACTTTCGTCCAGCTGTCATTTCCACCTACACCCATTTGGATTAAATCAATATTCAGAGTCAAAAATCCCGGGTCTTTCAAATCAAAAGTATGTACCGCAGCACTCAGGTTTTCCTGAGTATAAGGCCATGCACTCATACTTAATGCTTTTGCATCGTTTACAACCAATAATCCTTTATTTTTTTGAGGCGTTGTTAAAGCCATCCATCTTACCTCAGTTCTATTTGCATTTTCCTGTGGCTTTACATAATGCTCAAGGAAGTCATTAATTGGCAATGAATATTTTCCAACAAAGGATCCAAAACTTCTGTCAATATAATTCTCCAATTCTCCTTTTCCGTACCATGAAATTTGATCAAACTTTCTTTGAACGCCCATTTGCATTCCTATTTTTGGAATGTTTGGTAATTTGTTAGTCGCTTTTAAGCTGTAATCAACTTTTATAGTTCCGTCCTGTTTGATGTTGTAAACCACACTAACATTGGCGCTGTCCTTTATAACTTCGTAATCACTTGTAATTTTAATTTCTGAATTTGACTTATCCATTTTAATAGCAGTCAATTTTGGTTTGGCCTGATACCAAGGTTTCAAAAGCTTATGCGATTTCCATCCTCTTTTATCGTTATCTGTTAATGGTCTTACGAAATTTGGCAACAAAGGCGCAAAAACCTGTTCTTCTCCGTTGAAAACATACGAACTTAAAGCTCCGTTTACCTTATTGATTTTGATGTCGAAAGTTTTTCCTTTGATGTTAAAATCAGTAGCTGTTTCAGACACAGCTGAATTGTCTTTTTTAGTATCCAAAGCAATTTTAGCTGCCTTTTGTAATAAAAACTGATCTTCAGCAACAGCATAACCTTTTGAAGCCCAAAGTTCATCTTTAGAAAGTTGGAATTCGATATTCAAAAAGTATTCCCCATCTTTTTTCATCTTTGGCAAATACTGCTTTACATCTAAAACGGTAGATTGTCCTGCTTCTAAATCAAATGGTTTTAAAATCTGCGTTTTAATTACGTTTCCGTTTTCCAACACTTTCAAAACCGGAGTATAATCGCCTAAAGATTTAACTGCCTGACGATTTTTAATTTCCAATTGAAAATTATCCTTTAAGGTTGACGTTACTGGCTGAAATACCCATTTACACTCATAAATAGAACCTTTTGGTTTTCCGTTAGAGTCAACAATTCCTTTGGTATTAAAATTACCGTCATGGTATTTTTCGCCAAAATCACCTCCGTGAGCAAAAAACTCCTGGCCAGTTTTCGGGTCTTTTTTAACCAATCCCTGATCTTTAAATTCCCAGATACAACCACCAATAACTCTTGGCAGCGAACGGAATTCATCCCAAAGTTCTTTTAAATTTCCAACCGAATTTCCCATCGCATGAGAATATTCAACAAAAATAATTGGACGGGTATCTTTCTTCTGATCTACCAAAAATTTAGGTGTAAAAACACCCGGATAAAAACGGCTTACCATATCCACATACGAATCATCCTGCGGATTTTCGAAACGGTATGCGTGATCAATTGTTTTAGGATATCTTGGATCCAGCGGATCGATATAACCGTCTAACTTTGCATTTCCCTGTGCCGGCTCGTAATGTACCGGACGCGTGATATCAAAATCGTGTACCCAGCCTGACATCGCCGAGTGATTTGGCCCTTTTCCACCTTCGTTACCCAAACTCCACATTACAACCGATGGATGGTTTTTATCGCGTTCCACCATTCGGGTCATGCGCTCTAAATAAGCATTGGTCCATTTTGGATCATTACTTAATTTTCCACCAATACCATGTGTTTCCTGATTGGCTTCGTCCATAACCATAATCCCGTATTCGTCACACAATTCATAGAAATAAGGGTCATTCGGATAATGGCTCGTACGAATAAAATTGAAATTAAACTTCTTAATCGTAATAATGTCTTTTTTAATATCTTCTCTCGACAATGCTTTTCCTTTGGTAGGATGCTGATCGTGACGATTGACACCATACACATAAGTTTCTTTACCATTGATTAGCATTTTTCCATTTTCTTTCGAAAATTCGATAGAACGAAAACCTACTTTACAGCTTTTAGCATCGGTAATATTTCCGTTTTTATCTTTTATCGAAATGACCATTGTGTACAAATTAGGCTCTTCAGCACTCCATTTCTTCGGGTTTTTAATAGTTTCCTGGAAGAATCCAAAACGAACATTATCCAGTCGGGGATAACTTTCGTTGATTAAATCAATCACTGGTCGTTGAAGCGGTTCTTTGAACACAGCCACATTATTGGCATCGTACAACTGAACGTTCATTGTATAATCTTTGATTTTTTCTCCCGTCAAATTCTCTACTTTTGGACGCAATTTGAAGATGGCATCTGTGTATTGTTTGTCCAATTTAGTCTGAACAAAGAAATCCTGAATGCGCAGTTTTGGCTCAGCCATAATAAAAACTTCACGTTGGATTCCGCTTACACGCCAGTGATCCTGATCTTCAAGATATGAACCATCTGCCCAACGGATAACCTGAACCGAAACCACATTCTCCCCTTCTTTTAAATAAGGCGTAATATCAAATTCGGAAGGAAGAAAACTATCTTCTCCATAACCCAAAAACTCTCCGTTTAACCAAACCTGAAAACCGGAACTTACGGCTCCAAAATGCAAAGTCACCGTCATGTCTTTCCAGTTGGCCGGAACCGTAAAAGTACGTTGATACGAACCCACTCCGTTATAATCTTTAGGGATATAAGGAGGATTGATTGGTCTAAAAGGATAAACGGCACTTTTGTAGATAGGAATATCGTAGCCTTTTAATTCCCAGTTTGAAGGAACCTCAATTTTATTCCAACCGGAAACTCTCGTTTTATAAAAATCTTTTGAAGCTTCTTTTAAATTTGATGCGTATTTGAAATCCCAGTCGCCATTAAGCATCTGGATTCTACTTTTTGTTCTGTCTCCTTTTAAAGCATCTTCGATATTGGTATAAGAATAAGCCGTCGCTCTGGATGGCTGTCTGTTAATGCTCGTAACTGTTGGATCTTCCCAAGGAGCGTATTCGTATTTCTTATGTAATTCAGGAATTCCCGCCGGCTCTCCTGTAACGGATTGTGCATTCCCTAAAAAGGGAAGTATTAAGGCAAAAGTATAAAGTATAAAGACCGAAGTCTGAATACTAACTGATTTTGAAATCCTTTTAACAAAATTGATCATAATGATTTTATCTAACTTTAAACTGATTACTGCTACTGAATACTGAAAACTTTATTTCTTCTCTTTTTTTACCGGCGGTGCCACAAAATCCAACTGGCTTTTTCCTAAATCCTTCGAAGTGGCCACTGCAATTCCGCGTTGTTCAGCTTTATTTACTGCACAATAAAAATGATAGACTACACCATCGTGTTTTACGACAAATGATTTGTGGGCAAACATATTGTCATACGGTTCTGACGATTCAATCAAATTGTCACCTTTCCATTCTTTCCAATTTACCAAATCGTTTGAAACTGCAAAGCGGTTAAAAGCACCTTGATTCCAACCTGTCCAGAAAGCTCCAAAATAAAACATCACCCAGGTATCATTGATGCGTTGAATAAATGCATCGCCTGTAATTCCTCTGTGGTGATTCAGTAAGGCTTTTTTGCCATAACGTTTCCAGGTTTTCATATCGTTAGAAACCGCCATCCCTATACGTTCGGCTCCTTTAGCCGGATTCAAACTGTCTCCTCGGGCATTGTAATACATGATAAATTTGCTTCCTGTAATGCGCTCTTTGTCTTCAATCACCGAGTTTTTGTACATTGTACTGTTGTCCCAAAAACTTACATCGGTATCTTTTGGCGTTAAAACCGGTTTAGACAAACGCTCAAATTCGTGAGCTTTTATCGGAGCTTGTTTGGTATAAGCCATTCCTATTGATAAAACACCTGCTTCGTATCCTGTAGTATTTCCTCCAAAATAACTCATCCAATATTTTCCATCGTATTTATTCCATTTGTAACTTCCGTCCCAAGTTGGATCCTGTAACGAAATATAACCCGCTTTTTGGTTCACATCCCAATGCGATTCATCTTTAGAAAAAGACATTACTTTTCCTAAATACTTCCAATGTAATAAATCATTACTCTCAGCCAACCAGGTTTCATATCCTCTTCCATCATAAATCAGATACGTCATAAACCATTTTCCATCTTTTCTAAAAACAGAAGGACAGTCCATTTTATAAGAGTTGTCCGTTGGCACCATTACCAATCCGTATTTATAAGGCGTTTTGATTTCGTTATAAATCTCATTCATTACACCATCGGTGATTTCTCGTTTTTTGTAATGTGTAGCACAACTCGCTATCAACAAAGTGGCTATTCCCAAAACAAGATATTTCATTGTAGTTTTCATTTAAAATAGTGTTATTTTTTGGAACACGGATTTTAGAAATTTGAGAAATAAATATTAATATCTGTGGCTATTTCTCTAATCTGTTTAATCTGTGTTGCTATTATTTCTTTTCCAATTCTTTTAATCGGGCTTCCATCACATCACGATTCAATTTCACTTTCACCATCCCAGTCGGGTGAAACCTTTTTTTCAAATCAATGGCATTGTACACAATGGTATACTCATCATTGCCTTCAGGAATTAAACATAAAGGCGTACGCATAATATCCCACCATTTATTAACCTTAGTTTCTATAGGCCAATAATGTGCTTCCGACCAATTCACTCCATCTTTAGACAATGAATAGCCCATCATATTAGGCAAATGATGTCCCCAGCCGTCAGGACCTCCATCAAAAATAGCGATATATAAACCATTCGGTAACTGACTCACAATAGGATTTTCAACAAATACAGGATGAATGGTTTTTATAGGTTCCAGCCCCTTATTTAATCTTGTCCACGGTCCTTCTAAACTATTGGATTCCGCCAAAGCCACAAACCAGCCTTTGCCGGATTTTTTAGGATAATCTTTCCAACTTTCGAACGGATAAGCCCCACTATAAAAACCAAAATATTTTTCTCCAACCTGGTACGGAAAAAAAGAAGCCACTCCTTGGCGTCCTTCCCAAGGTTGGGAATCCAAACCCGGTTCCATAATAATTCCGATATCTTTGTAAGGTCCAGCAATTCCGTTGATTCCTTCTACGGTAGATTCACAACGCCAGATTCTTCCAAAAGAATGGTTCGGCTGAATTTCTTTATGAACGGTATAAGCCAAATAATAGCCATACCATTTGTTAGCTTTTTTATTAAAAACCGGCATATACGACCAAC
>Ga0308158_10004378_pt1 | contig 11966 bp, 14 predicted proteins | sample PhyBR2_FD_201038 | JGI IMG/M metagenome (GOLD analysis project Ga0308158, IMG submission 201038) | Phyllosphere microbial communities from UC Gill Tract Community Farm, Albany, California, United States - DLSLB.R2 | ecosystem: Host-associated > Plants > Phyllosphere > Unclassified | place: USA...
GCGCGGCGACGATCGTGCCCGCCATCGGTCAGATTCGGCGACGTCGTCAGCGTGATGTAGGCGCCACCCGCATCCCACGACTCTCCGCCCTCCCAAGCGGCTGACAAAGAGAACCCGAGCTGCTCGAGCATCCACGACCATGAGCGTCCGAGTTCGGCGACCCAGACCTCGACGTGATGCAGTCCTCTCTCGCCGGTCATCCACTCATCCTTCCACCTCGCGACAGCCACCACGAAGGCCGACAGCGCGAGACGGCGGCTTCGCTGCGGGCCGCTCGGACGTCACGTCCGTTGCTCTCGCAGGATCGAGAGATGAAGAGCGGATGCCGAAGAGAGCGGCTACCGGCGCCTCAGACGCCGACCGGAACCCGGTGCCTCGCCAGCGCCGCGGCCATCTGCCGCACCGCCTGCTCGATGATCGGGCGCGGCGTCGCGAGGATGAACCGCAGGAACCCTTCTCCTGCGGCTCCGCATGCGATGCCGTCGGTCAGCGCGACACCGGCCTCCTCGCGGAAGAAGTCGGCCGGCGAGCCTTCGATGCCGAGCCCGCGCGCATCGAGCCACGCGATGTAGCTGCCCTCGGCCGGCGTGTAGCCGATCGCGGGGATGTGCTCGGCGAGCAGCTCTCCCAGCAGGGTGCGGTTGCCGTCGAGGTAGGCGTGGGTGTCTGCGAGCCAGTCACGGGCATCGTCGTAGGCGGCCGTGTTCGCGATGATGCCCGGATTGCTCGCGAGCAGCTCGTTGCGCGTCACGACCGGCGTCGCCCACGTCGCAGCATCGGCGTCGTTGCTGAGGATGACCTGCGCGGTCTTCAGGCCTGGCAGGTTCCACGCCTTCGACGCACTGGTCGACGTGATCGAGTGGCCGGCCGCGGCTTGACTGATGCTGGCGTACGGGATGTGCCGGTGCGGGGCGAACACGAGCGGTGCATGGATCTCGTCCGCGAACACGCGGCCGCCGTGCCGTTCGACGATCTCCGACACCGCGAGCAGCTCCTCGCGGGTGAACACACGCCCGACCGGGTTGTACGGGTTGCAGAGGATCAGCATCCCTCCGCCGTCGGCGAAGGCACGATCGAGGCCGTCCAGGTCGAACACGTAGCGGCCGTCCTCGAGGAGAAGCGGGACCTCGACGATCTCGCGGTCATGCATGGGCGGGATCTTCAGGAAGGGCATGTACGCGGGCGTCGGGAGCACGATCTTCGACCCGGGAGCCGTGAAGTGATCGATCGTCGCCCGCATCGCGATGAGCACGTCGCCGACCGGCCTGATCCGCTCCGGCGGCACGTCCCACGAGTATTCATCGCGCAGCCACCGCGCCGTCGCCGCCGACATCGCCGACACGAGCTCGGGCGTCGGATAGCCCACGAGCGCCTCGACCGATCGGGTCAGCGCGCTGCTGATCTCGGGCGCGACTCCGAAGTCCATCTCGGCGATGAACGCGCCGATGGCCTCAGGGTACGTCGACCACTTGTAGCTGCCGCTCGCGCGCAGCTGGTCGATCGTGATGGCGTCGAAGTCAGATGAGGTGCTCATACACCTCTCATGGTGTCAGCGAGCGATGAAATCCGACACGAATGTGACCAACGATGACCCGATCTCGGAGGCGGGGCGCTTGTGCCCCTTCACCTCGAAGGTGTGCCCGCCGCCCTCGACCCAGACCACCGTCGCGTCCTGGCACGTCGCCACGACCTCCTCGAACTGCGACACAGGCTGGATGAACGGATCGTTGTCGCCCTCGATGAACAGCTGCGGCACCGCGATCGAGGTCAGGTGCTCGGCGCGCGGCTTCTCGGGCTTGCCTGGCGCGTGCAGAGGGTAGCCGAGATAGACGAGACCTGCGACGTGCATGCCCTCGGCGACGGCCATGGATGCCATGCGTCCGCCGTACGACTTGCCCATCGCCCACACGTCCGCTGCAGCATCCTGCGCCCTGGCGAACTCGACGACCGCGCGCCACGTCGCGATCGCGTGTGCAGCCGGACCCGGCATGCGCCTGCCGAGCTCCACATACGGGAAGTTGAACAGCAGTGTCGAGAAGCCGCGCTCCTGCAGGGCCGAGCCGAAGCCGGTGAGGAAAGGATGCTCCCTGCCCGCCCCGGCGCCGTGCGCGACGATCGCGGTGACGCCGTTCGATCCGGGCTGCCAGTCGGCCGACACCGTCGCTGTGCCGGTCGGCAGTTCGACGGCGATCGAGACGATCACGGGCGGATGCCGGTCACTGCCGAGGTTCTCCGGATTCGTCGAGCTGCGGGGCGCTGCCGGCCTCCGGCGTCGCCGGATCCTGCACTGGCGTCGCCGGTTGTGCCTGCTCGGGCTGCGAGGTCGGCGGCACGGGGTCGGCGGGGCGAGGCGGGATCACCGGCGCGGCCGGGGCGGCTGCGCCCGGTGCGGGGATGCGCTCGCCGTACCGCGGCGGCTCGTCGAGGTCGACCGGCGGCCGCACCACGGTGGTCTGCGGTGCGGTACCCAGTACTCTCCGGGCCTTGGCGACGGACGCCGGCTGGACCGTGACCTCATAGTGGTCGGCGGCGAACTGCGTCACGCTCGCGAAGTCGCGGCGCCGGCGGACGATCGCGTACGTGACCAGGCTCATGAGCATGCCGAGGGCCACCCCGATGAAGACGAAGCCGACGAACAGCTGCATGGGCACGTCGGGGTTGCCGAGCACGAGGATCGCGGAGAGGAACAGGCCGATCAGCACGCCGTTGATCGCACCCGAGCGCGCGGCAGCCGCATAGCCGAGACGACCGGTGATCCGCTCGACGGTGCGCACGCTCTGTCCGATGATGGCGATGTCACGCGCGGGGACCTCTTCGGCGATGAGTTTCGACACCGTCTTCTGCGCGCTCTCGTAGTCGCGCACCGAGGCGACGGTCTCGCCGGTGTCGGCGCCTGCTGCAGGACGATTCATCATGCTCATCCGGCCATTGTTCCACGTCCCTCTGAGCGCCGGCGCGGAACAACGACCATGGGCACCCGCGAACAGGGCCGCGCACTACGCTGGAACGGTGAGCACACAACGGGTATTCGCCGCGCGCCTGGCAGGGTGCGCCGTCTTCGACCCCGTAGGCGACCGGCTCGGCAAGGTCCGGGACGTCGTCGTCGTGTACCGAAGTACCGCGGCCCCTCGAGTGATCGGCCTGGTGGTCGAGATTCCCGGTCGCCGCCAGGTTTTCCTCTCGATCGGACGGGTCAGCTCGATCCGTGCAGGGCAGGTCATCAGCACGGGTCTCATCAACGTGCGCCGGTTCTCGCCGCGAGCCGGCGAGGTGCGCATCCTGGCCGAGATGCTCGGCCGCAGGGTGAACCTCGTCGACGGCACAGGCACAGCCGTGATCGAGGATGTCGCGATCGAGCCGAACCGCCTGGGCGAATGGGCGATCAGCCAGCTGTTCCTGCGGCGTCCGAAGACCAGCGCGTCTCCGTTCGCGAAGGGGCCGACGACCTTCGCGGCGTGGAACGACGTCTCGGAGCGACGCGCGCCCGGCGAATCCCAGTCCGCCGAGCAGCTGGTCGCCTCGTACTCCGAACTGCACGCGGCCGATCTCGCCACGACCCTGCTCGATCTGCCGCAGCAGCGCCTGATCGAGGTCGCCGAGGAGCTCTCCGACGACCGCCTCGCCGATGCGCTCGAGGAGATGCCCGAGGACGATCAGGTCGACATCCTCGACCGTCTCGGTGATGAGCGCGCCGCCGACGTCCTCGACGAGATGGAGCCGGACGACGCGGCCGACCTGCTCGCGCAGCTCCCGCCTGAGCGGCTCGAGCACCTGCTCGCCCTGATGGAGCCGGAGGAGGCGGAGGACGTCAGGATGCTGCTGCGGTACGGCCCCGATACCGCCGGCGGCCTGATGACCCCTGAGCCCATCATCCTGTCGGCGGATGCGACGGTCGCCGAGGCGCTCGCGCTGATCCGCCGCCACGAGCTGCATCCCGCACTCGCCGCGGCCGTCTTCGTCACGCTGCCGCCGTTCGAGACGCCGACGGGCCGCCTGCTCGGGATGGTGCACTTCCAGCGGATGCTGCGCTATCCCCCGCACGAGCGCCTCGGGGCGATCGTGGACGACAGCCTCGAGCCGGTTCCCGTCACGGCATCCGCCGCGGAGGTCGCCCGGATGCTCGCCAGCTACGACCTCGTGTCGCTCCCCGTGATCGACGCGGCGCACCGTCTCGTCGGAGCGATCAGCGTCGACGACGTGCTCGACTATCTGCTGCCCGACGACTGGCGCACGCACGACGACGACGAGCAGCCGGCCAAGGAGGTGCGCTGATGGCCAAGAACAGCGCACGCCTCGACGCGCCGCTCGGCCGCGGCACCACGCGCCAGCGGCCCGCCTCCCGCGATCGCTTCGGCAGGTTCACCGAGTGGATCGCGCGCGCCATGGGCACTCCCGCGTTCCTGTTGCTGCTCAGCCTGTTCTGCGTGCTCTGGATCGGCTGGAACACCCTCATGCCCGACAGCGTGCGCTTCGACGACGCGGCACTCGGCTTCACGGCGCTCACCCTGATGCTGTCACTGCAGGCGTCGTACGCCGCTCCCCTGATCCTGCTCGCGCAGAACCGCCAGGACGACCGCGACCGCGTGCAGATCGAACAGGACCGGCAGCGCGCCGAGCGGAACCTCGCCGACACGGAGTACCTCGCACGAGAGATCGTCGCGCTGCGCATGTCGCTCGAGGAGCGCAACTCGCAGGTCGTCACGCGCGATGTGCTCCGCCAGGAGCTGAAGGCACTGCTCGCAGAGCTCGACGATCACGACGACAAGGCCTCATGACGACTCAGGATGCTGTCCGGCGGGCGGTCGCCGCCGTCACCGACCCCGAGCTGCGCCGGCCCATCGGCGACCTCGACATGGTGCGCGACATCGTCGTCGACGGCTCGACGGCGCGGGTGTCCATCGTTCTCACGATCGTCGGGTGCCCGGCCGCCGCGCGCATCGAGTCCGATGTGCGGGCGGCCGCAGCATCCGTTCCCGGCATCGAGGAAGCGGTCGTCGAGGTGGGCGTGATGACCCCGGGTGAGCGCAAAGCGCTCACGGAGAAGCTCCGCGACGGGCGACCGGCCAGACAGATGCCGTTCGGTCCCGACTCGCTCACCCGCGTGATCCTCGTCTCCAGCGGCAAGGGGGGCGTCGGCAAGTCCACGATGACGGCCAATCTCGCGGTCGCTCTCGCGGAGCAGGGGCTCTCGGTCGGGCTGGTCGACGCCGACGTGCATGGCTTCTCGATACCGGGGCTGCTCGGCATCCCTGCGGGCACTCAGCCGACCCGCATCGACGACCTGATGCTGCCCCCGGTCGCGTACGGGGTGAAGACGATCTCGATCGGCATGTTCCTGCGCGACGGCGAGGCCGTGGTCGCCTGGCGCGGACCCATGCTGCATCGCACCGTGCAGCAGTTCCTCACCGACGTGTTCTTCGGCGACCTCGACATCCTGCTGATCGACATGCCCCCTGGCACCGGTGATATCGCGATCTCGATCGGGCAGATCCTCCCTCATGCCGAGGTGCTGGTCGTCACCACGCCACAGGCTGCGGCCGCCGAGGTGGCGATCCGCAGCGGCCTCGTCGCCCGTCAGACCGGCCAGAAGGTGATCGGGGTGGTCGAGAACATGGCGGCGCTGACGCTTCCCGACGGCACCTCGATCGACCTCTTCGGCTCGGGAGGCGGTGCGGCCGTCGCCGAAGCCCTCTCCGCGGATGCTCCGGTCGAGCTGCTCGCGTCGATTCCGCTCAGCCCGGCCTTGCGAACCGGTGGCGACAGCGGCGTGCCGGTCGTGATCGGCGAGCCGGCGGATGCCGCCGCTGCGGCGATTCACGATCTCGCCCGCACCCTGAGCGGTCGCGGGCGGGGCCTCGCCGGACGCTCGCTGCCGATGCGGGTGGGCTGATCGTGCCTTCGTCTTTACGGATCGACGACACGCTGCTGCGCGGGATGGCGAGAGATGCGTCGTTCTACTCCCTCACACGCCCGTGGGCCCTCGTGATGTGGGCTGTTCTCGCAGCTGCTCTCATGACGAGCATCGTGAGTCTCGGATCAGCGGGGACGGGTGCCGATGTGCTCACCGCCTGGATGCCGGTCGCGGTCGTCGCGCTGGCGGCATACGCCGTCTGGCTGACCGTCGTGAACGCCCGCCGGGCGGTGCGCGCCGCGATGCCGCCCGAGACCATCGTGTGGGTAGAGCTCGGCGAGCGCGCGCTTCTCATCGGCGCGGACAAGCGCCGGTCGGAGATTCCGTACGACGAGTTCCAGAGCATTCGAGCGGGTCGCGATGCGGTGCTGCTGAAGGTACGCGGCGCCTCGGTCGTGACGGCTGTGCCTCGCCCGCTGTTCACCGACGAAGACCTCGCGACGCTGCGTGCCAGGATCGCCTGATCAGCGAACCTGGGCTGTCACGTCGCTTCGGAGTCGAAGGGCGGCGGGCTCGTACGGGAGAACTCGTGCCGCTCGATCGGCGGCCGCACCGGGAAGGCGCTCGCAGCGGGCTCGACGAGGGCTGTGGCGGCCTTGACGGGGGCCGGATCGTCTTCGAAGAGCGCGTCGCGGATGATGCGCCGGGGGTCGTACTGCCGCGGATCGAGCTTGCGCCAGTCGACATCCGTGATCTCGGGACCCATCTCCTCGCGCACACGGGACTTCGTGTCGCGGAGCAGCTCGCCGCCGCGACGGACGAGCTTGGCGAATGACTCGGCATACCGCGGCAGACGCTCGGGACCGACGAGCAGCACGGCGATCAGGCCGATCAGCAGCATCTTCTCGAAGGTGAGCCCGAATCCCATCTCCCCAGGCTACCGCCGCGCCTGCCCTCTCGCCGCACGCTGAGCGCATACGCTGAGAACACACACATCCAGGTGGGAGAAAAGGGCCATGAGCGAGCACGACGCGAACGCGCGTTTCATCCGCGAATCCATCGTCGAGCCTGCATCCATCGCCCGCGCCCGCGCGCACGCGATCGAACTCGGCGCGGCGCCGGTGAGCGCGGCCGTCGGATCGCAGATCGCCGTCCTCGCCGCCGCGACCGGCGCGCGCTCGATCGTCGAGATCGGCACCGGCGCCGGCGTCTCGGGCCTGTGGCTGCTGCACGGCGCCCCGCAGGCGGTGCTCACCTCGATCGACAACGAGCCCGAGCATCTCGCCGCCGCACGCCAGGCATTCGCCGATGCCCGGGTGCCCGCGACGAAAGCCCGGTTCATCACGGGGCGCGCGGCCGACGTGCTGCCGCGCATGAACGAGGCGTCGTACGACATCGTCCTGATCGACGCAGACCCGGAGAACGTGATCGAGTACGTCGAGCACGGGCTCCGCCTCGCGCGCACCGGAGGCATGGTGCTCGTCCCCCGGGTGCTGACCGGAGGACGCGTCGCGGACCCTGTGCAGCGCGACGAGATCACCTCCGCGTACCGGTCGCTGATCCAGGAGACGCAGGAGTCGTCCGCGGTCCTCGCCACCGTCTCCGCCTCGGGCGAAGGCCTGCTCCAGCTCATCAGCGTCGACAACGACTGAGCCGTGAACGACGAAGGAGGGCGGCGGATCCGAAGATCCGCCGCCCTCCTTCGTAGCACTCGCCCCTTGGGCTGCTGAGCCTGTCGAAGTATCAGGCCGGCGCCACGACAGCGGCGAGCACGTCGTGAAGCTCCTTGGCCTCCGCGTCGTTCACGGAGACGACCAGACGCCCACCGCCTTCGAGCGGGACGCGCACGATGATGAGTCGTCCTTCTTTCACAGCCTCCATGGGTCCGTCTCCGGTCCTCGGCTTCATCGCTGCCATCGTGGCTCCTTTTCCTCGGTGGTATGGAACCAGTTTATCGGGTGTTACTGATGCCAGGAGTTCGCATGTGCATAAATGCATCAATCATTAACATTCACGGCACCTGCCAGTAGGTGCTGCCGAGGGCGTAGACGAAGTGGATCCATGTCCATTGGCCGATCAGGCACGCGACCAACACGCATATCCGCCAGACACGCGAGCGCGGCACGGCGACCGCGCCCCACAGCGGGGAGATCGGAAGGAGAAGCCGGAACGTGCTCGACTGCGGAAAGAAGACGGCGAGCAGATAGAGCAGGTAACTCGCGCTCCAGAGGCGGATGTCGCTTCCCAGTGCTCGCACGTGCCGCGAGTAGATGAGCGCCCCGCCGCTCGCCACGACCAGTATCGCGAGCGCGATCGGTCCCCAGGACTGCGGCAGCCCCCATTCCCCGAACCAGAACTGCGACGCCTGGATCCATCCCTCGAAGGGGATGAACCCGTCGACTCCCCCGAGTATCCAGTGGCGTCTCCAGGCGAGCTCCGTGGCGAGATACGCCCCGTGGTCGCCCGTGGCGATGCCCGCGATCACCTGCCAGGCGAAGCCGCACAGGGTGGCGAGCGCACCCGCGGCGACGATGTGGACGACGTGAGCGGCGGGCAGCGGATCGTCTCGCCGACGATACCAGCGCAGGATGCCGTGGAGCCCGAGGAAGAGGGCGAATGCGAGGACGCCTGGACGCGTGAACGCGAGAAGGGGAACCAGCAGGTAGAGACGTGCATACCGCCGCTGAGCGACCGCGTCGAGCGCGAGGAAGAGCAGCAGCAGGAAGAGCGTCTCCGCGTAGCCGACCTGGAACATCGCGGCCACGGGGCCGGAGGCGAAGAAGACGACGGCCCATGTCGCGGCTGAGCGTCCGATGTGCGCGCGCAGCAGCCGGTGCAGAACCAAGCAGGCGAGGTACCCCGCGACGAAGGAGATCAGGAATGCTCCGAGCCCCCACGAGCCGAACGGCAGCCCGACGGCTTTCGCGGCGTATGCGTAGATCGGCATGAACGCCCAGGTGTTCTCTGCGATCTCGCCGGTATCGGTCAGCGGAAGCGTGGCGGGGTACCCGAAGTCGGCCACCGACCAGTACCACTGCGCATCCCAGCCCAGAACGAAGTCGGCCAGCCCGGGCTGCACGCCGAAGCGCGACAGGGAGGTGGACTGCGTCGCCGCGACCACCAGGAACGCCGTGGTGACCGCGCGTGCGCACAGATAGATGACCGCGATGCGCAGCGCGTGCGGTGCGCCCGCCCAGCGGCGGGAGGCGGTCAGCGCGAGCTGAGCCATGCGCGCAGCCCGCGTTCGACGGCGTCGATCTGCGAGAGCGGCACTCGCTCCTCGTCGTGGTGAGCGAGGTGCGGGTCGCCGGGGCCATAGTTCACGGCCGGGATCCCCAGCGCCGAGAATCGGGCGACATCGGTCCAGCCGTACTTCGGCCGCGGCTCTGCACCGACTGCCGTGACGAACTGCCGGGCGATGTCGACGTCGAGTCCGGGACGAGCGCCTTCGGCGGCATCCGTGATCTCCACCTCGAAGCCGTCGAGGATGTTGCGCACGTGCGCCTCCGCGTCTGCGGCCGTCTTGCTCGGCGCGAAGCGGTAGTTGATCTCGACCTCGCAGTAGTCGGGGATCACGTTGCCCGCGACGCCTCCCGCGATCCGGACGGCGCTCAGGCTCTCCCGATACACCAGTCCCTCCACCTCCACGGAGTGGGGGCGGTATTCGGCGAGCCTCGTGAGGATGGGCGCGGCGGCGTGGATCGCGTTCTCGCCGATCCACGCTCGCGCCGCGTGCGCGCGCACGCCGTGCGTGCGCACGACGGCCCGCAGCGTGCCGTTGCATCCGCCTTCGACCTCGCCGTTCGACGGCTCACCGAGGATCGCGAAATCGGCGGCGAAGAGATCGGGGCGAACAGCCGCGAGCAGAGCCAGTCCGTTCTTCGAGGCCTCGACCTCCTCGTTGTCGTACCACATCCAGGTGATGTCGACCACAGGATCGGTGAGCTCGGCGGCGAGCTTGAGCTGCACGGCGGTGCCCGCCTTCATGTCGACCGTGCCTCGTCCCCACAGATACGGCACGCCGTCGAGCTCGATGTCCCGGACCGGCACGTTGCCATTGATCGGCACTGTGTCGATGTGTCCGGCGATGGCCACACGCTGTGCGCGACCGAGGTTCGTCCGGGCGATGACGGTGTTGCCATGGCGGATCACCTCGAGGTGCGCGGATGCGGAGATCGCATGCTCGATCTCGTCGGCGAGAAGTCGCTCGTCGCCCGAGATGCTCGGGATGTCGCAGATCGCGCGAGTCAGGTCGACGGAGGACGAGGTGAGATCGAGCGGCATGCCGTCAAGCCTACTCAGACCGACATATGCACAGAGCGCGAGCGCACGGCGCGCTAGCGTTGTCTCCATGACTGACGCGCGCACAGCATGGGGTACAGGACTCACGACGATCGCGGGCGATGGCACCGTTCTGGACGCCTGGTTTCCCGAGGTGGCCACGGGCGAGCCGGATGCTGAGGCTGTCGCCGCTGCGCTGAGGGCGGTCGAGGCGCTCGCCGGACCGGATGAGCGCCGCAACGTCACGGTCGAGACCGTGCATCTGGTGATCGACCTCGATGCGGCGCCCACCTCCACCGCCGATGCCTATCTGCGCCTGCACGCCCTGTCGCATCTCGTCGCGCGCCCGAACGAGGTGAACCTGGACGGCATCTTCGCGCACCTTCCCACCGTCGCGTGGACCAACGCGGGCCCGGTGCACCCTGATGACGCCAACCGCCTTCGCCCGGCGCTGCAGCGCGCCGGCATCCAGGTGCAGGGCCTGGACAAGTTCCCGCGGCTGACCGACTACGTCCAGCCGTCCGGCGTCCGCATCGCGGACGCGTCACGGGTGCGACTCGGCGCGCACCTCTCCCCCGGCACCACCGTCATGCACGAGGGCTTCGTGAACTTCAACGCCGGAACCCTCGGCGCCTCGATGGTGGAGGGCCGCATCTCGCAGGGCGTCGTCGTCGGCGACGGCAGCGACATCGGCGGCGGCGCGTCGATCATGGGGACTCTCTCCGGCGGCGGCCAGCACCGCGTCTCGATCGGTGCCCGCACGCTGCTCGGTGCGAACTCCGGCATCGGCATCTCGCTGGGCGACGACTGCGTCGTGGAGGCCGGACTCTACGTGACGGCGGGGACGAAGATCGTCCTCGTCGACGGCCCGCGCACCGCGGACGGCGGCCGCACGAGCGTGAAGGGCGCCGAGCTGTCCGGGCGCGACGGTCTGCTGTTCCGGCGGAACTCGCTGAGCGGCGCGGTCGAGGCCGTTCAGCGCGCAGGCGTCGGAGTGACTCTCAACGAGGCCCTGCACGCCTGAGCGCGACGCCTGCGATCGGGCTGATCAGGCTCGGAGAGAGTCGATCGCAAGATCTATCAGGCGGCGGCGCTGCTGCTCGTCGTCCGCGCGCACGGCACTGACGGCCGATACGAGCTTGACGACGTCGCTCACCGAGAGCTCCGGCTTGACATCGCCTGAGGCCTGAGCGTTCTTCACGAGCGAAGAGCCTGCGCCGAGAAGGCTGGCCTTGCAGTCCGCGAACACTCGCGACTCGCCGTTGAGTCCGGCCAGAAGCGCGTGCTTGGTCCCGACATACTCGACGAAGCGGTCGAGCCACGCGCGCAGCGCGGACCACGGCTCGAGATCGGCCACGTCGTTCGCGGCGAGGATGAGAGCTTCGACCTCACTGAGATAGATGGTCTCGATCAGGTCGTCCCTGGTCGGGAAGTTCCGGTAGAGCGTGCCGATGCCGACGCCCGCTCTCCGGGCGATGTCCTCGAGCGACGCCCCGGCGCCGTCTTCGCCGAAGGCCTCCCGTCCAGCCGCGACAAGAGCATCGAAGTTGCGCGCCGCATCGGCTCGGCGCGGACGCCGTTCGTCCAGAGTGGGCGCTGCCACCAGCTCAGCGGTCATCGATCGATCCTTCTGCCGTCTCCACGAACCTCTTGCAAAGCGGAGGCCCCCTCCGATAATGTCAATCCGGAGGGCACCTCCGCTCGGAGGCCTCCTTCCACTTTAGCAAATCTTTCGCACGAACTCGGAAGGGATCCATGTCCCGCACATCCACCCCCGCTCTGGTCGCGATCGCCGTCGCGGTCTCCTCCATCGCTCTCCTCCAGAACCTCGTCA
>Ga0308158_10004381_pt1 | contig 11961 bp, 13 predicted proteins | sample PhyBR2_FD_201038 | JGI IMG/M metagenome (GOLD analysis project Ga0308158, IMG submission 201038) | Phyllosphere microbial communities from UC Gill Tract Community Farm, Albany, California, United States - DLSLB.R2 | ecosystem: Host-associated > Plants > Phyllosphere > Unclassified | place: USA...
GTGAGACCTACAGCGTGGTGGCAGACATGGCCCAGCGGGTCATGTTGTGGAGAGAGGATTACAAGCACTTCGAGGACGACCCTATGGCGATGCTAGAGCGCCTGCAATTCCTGAAATTGCATGTTGGGGGCGAGGAATTCGCAGCGTGGGAAGAGATGGCAAAGCGGGGCGCAATGCCGGAACTGTTTGAGCGGTTGATGGTGAAGCATTACGACCCGTCTTATCGACGGTCAGTCTTGCGTAACTATCCAGACATCGACCAGTCGCCGGTTGTCGAATTAGACGACTTGTCGCCGGAAGGTTTGCAGAACGTTGCTGAGAACTTGACGGCCGAGTGAATATTTTCGCGTACGCGAAAACGTGGTGACAGCAAAGCGGATCCTGCAGCTCAGTTTTGTCACCACGGCGCAATGACATTGTAGGACTAGCTCGCGCGGATTGTCGAGTGACACGGTAAGTGAAAACTGTGCCAGGGAAGTGAAAAAGTAGCGTCACGGTTAGCGAAAACTTATGTATATTGCCACTATGGAAAATACGAGGCTCTCCCGTTCGCTCTGCAAGGTCGTTGGCGATGTGATTCAGCATGCAGGCGGCCATCAAACCTTGGATTCACTTTTTATCTCTTCAGGCGCGCCTGGGGACCCACCTGCGCTGGCCCATCATTCGAAGTGGAAGGAGTGGCTTTTCCGGGCTGGACAGGAACCCACAATCGACAGTCTGCAAGTTCTTGGCAACGTTCTTGAAGAATATATGGATACGCGCCCAGCAGACGCCAGCAGCTATCCACAGTGGAACGAAAATAGGCTTCGTATCGAGGCGGCACTCGCGGATGACGGGCTCCGCTATTTTCGGCTTGGTAGAGTTCTTCCAGTTGGCCAAGCCGCTGAACGTGAGAGAAATGGTCAAATCGCGGCACGCCTAGTCCCAGCAAAGCCTCACAACGTCGATGAAGTGATTCAGGTTGTCATTCAGGGGCTGCGTCGAGCTATGCACCCACTTACTTATCGACGCAAAGGCGCAGAGCAGCTTCGCTTTTCAAATGAATACGACGTACAAGATTTGCTGCACGCTTTGCTCAGACCCTGGGTACAAGACGTTAGACCCGAAGAGTACACTCCGAGCTACGCTGGTAAGAGTACACGAATGGATTTTCTCCTGCCCGCCCATGAACTTGTGATCGAGACGAAGTGCGTTCGAGACCGTCAACATGCAAAGAATGTTGGCGATGAACTTTTGCTCGACATTGCTCACTACGCGGCGCACCCGGTATGCAACAAACTATGGTGCGTTATTTATGACCCTGAGCATTTCCTTACCAATCCTGACGGTCTCAAAGATCTGGACGGTGAACACAAAAAAGATGATCGGGGCATCCTCGTGCGAACCTTCGTTATTCACAGGTAAGCAGTGCGATAGTGAATCAGATCGGTTGAACGGACGCCCAGGCGGCAGGAAGGCGATCATATTGTTGGAGCCATGGGGGCAGCTGTGGGTCAAGCCAGCCCACCACCTCGATACCTTTCGTGTGAAGGTCAATTAGGGGCGGATTCAACCACAAGAGTTGTTCGTGGTGAAAAATACGGTTACGCAGGTCACGGACTTGGTTCAGGGCGGATGAAATGGTGTGACGCTGCCGTTGCGCCTTCGGACAGCGCGGGAAGACGAGGCGTAGGTCTTTCCAGAGCACCGTTTGAAGGTGGACATTAAACAAAGAACTCCAGAAACCGAAAGCCAGCTCAGCGATGATCTTGTCTGGAGTGACGGCTTCGGCGCGGCGGCTGAGCTTGTCCTTTGCGCTGACCACTTCCCTTGAGTGCCATTGGAAGGCAGCGTCTCCCGTCCACGCTTCCCACCAGTCAGGACGGGCATACATAAGGCTCAGACGCCGGTGAATGCCGTTCTTCAAAGCAATCTCTAGTACGTTCAGCATGGGCATCATGGCTTCAGCCAACAAGATGTTGTTCACGTAGGCCCTGGCCGCCCTAGCTTCGTCGCCACCGCACGAGGCACGGTAACGGCCAAGCCTTGCCGCTGAAAAATGCTTTTCGAGGTCATTCCAATTCATTGCGCATCGTCTTTGATCATTTCGGATCATGATGATATACTGTGTATGCAGCCCTAGGCTAAGTTCTCTCCCAGCATCCATACTGGTGACGACGCTAGGTTAGTTTTTTGGTCCCGCTTGCGGGACCACCCGGATTCAAGATAAACCCGCCAACAGGCGGGTTTATCGCTTCTAGCCCTCAATTTTCGCGTCCGCGAAATTGCAAGATCTTCAACGTCTCCAGACTATTCTTTCAGTTAATTCATTGGGTTATTACGCATCCCGTGCCGCGAGCTTTCGAGCGATACAGCGCTGCGTCTGCTGCCTTGGCGAGCTTCACAGACGATGCAAGCATAGGTCTGCTCCGTCAAGGTTTCATCACGTGAAGTAGAATTATACGTGCGGCAACGTCGCCGCTTCTACGAGAGCTATACATGGCAAAGCTGAAGGAGCCGATTTCCAGCCGAATGATCATTGGCGCTCGCTGCACGCCGGAAACTGAGAATGCGCTGAAAGCATCCATTCCAGGCATGCCACCAAACGCGAAGCTGAACCTGATGGTTTTCGAGGTCCAGATCAACAAGCAAGTTCGTTATTGTTGCTGGTCGGGCGGCACGATGCGCGACGATCAAGGTCAGAACATGGCCGATCCGCGAGCGACGCCCGTCGGTCAGGCCGCACTGGAAGCGTTAGCTGGCCTGCCGTTTGCCGATCCTCAAGGCACATTGGTTATAAAGGAGCTTCGTATTGGTGCCACGCCGCTGTGGGAAAAGATCTTAAAGGTATTGTGACTTTGCGAAATAGATGCGACGAAAGCTACTGCGGCACCGGGCTGTGTCCGCCAGATTTTGCTAATAGCTGCGACGATTTTTCGCTGAATAGCTGCGACGGACCCGTACGGATATCGAAATAGCTGCGACCCACTGTGTCTCTGATCTGACAATTGCCGCAACGCCACCAGCGGAGCCGCGACCGGCTGCTTCCGACCCAGAGCGGACCTTCGACTCATGCTAGCGCCGCAGGCCGCGTAGCGTCAGCGACAGTACTTGGACTTGCTGCCCTGCGGTGAAACGAAACCCGTCTGCAACGGGCTCAAGGTTCATATACTCCACAACGATCCCGACATTATCGCCAGCCTGGGCGCCGGCCACTCGGAAGCCGCTCGGTTCAAGACTCACAACCTTGACTACCATTTGCCCTTGCGGAGATTGCAAGGAAAGATCGTCGCCCACACACACTTTGCCACTGCCGACCTTGCCGGTGAAAATAATTGATCGCCCTGCAATCAGGAGTATATCGACCACAACAAATTCAAAATTCATATAGTCTCAAGAGGCGAATCATCCAGTGATCTTCCATTGATAGTTGGTGCCATTTCCGCACTCTTACCGATAGTCCGCTCTTAGCCGAAATCGGCCGGTCGCTGTCAGCCCGGTTTCGACCCATAGCGGACTAAGCCACGACGAAGGCTCGCGCCGAACCTTCGGGCCAGATAACGGTGAAAACATCGGAATGCACGTCCCGGTAAGCGACACCGACTTCATCCAGCAACGACGCATCCGAAAGTAGCGGTTTAGCTCGCTCAAAAGTAGCGACCGGATCAGCAGTAAGAACGAAAATGTTTGCCTCACCGCTACCGAAGTCGTGTCCATCGACATCGGCTATTGGCGCAACAAGCTCTTGTAGCTTGTCCTCGAGGTTGACAAGTGCGTCGAAGTCGAGAGGTTCGTTCCCTTTGAACTGGAGAACGAGTTGGTAGTCCATAGATTCCTTGTCGTCTAGGTCTGTCTTTCGTCCGCTTCTGGCCGGTTCCTGCCTGTCGCGACCGGCTGGTTACGACCCTTAGCGAACTTTCGCTGGCAGCAGTCTTGGTCCCGTTCCGGCACCAAGACTGCCCGGATCTATGGGTTGTCGAACGGAACCGTGTGGTCAAGAATGTGGCGTGTAGCTACAGATACTATGATGCTGACGTTAGAAACATTTTGCCGCCGCCGCAACTATGTTCAAGCTGCTTACGTCGTCGCCGCGTTGAAATTGCGTGATCGCCTGCCGCTTGCGCGCCTGACGCTATTGCTTGAGAAGCAAGGAGTGCCAAGACCCGTGATCTTACGAGTCCTTATCATGCGAGACAGGGTTCGGCAGAAAGGACATGCAAAATCGAGGTCAGTGTAAGCCGGCCGATTTTGCCCGAACCCGGCTCTTCATGCTCAGCATAGCAGGTGGCCGAGGTAAAAAATTGAGAGGTTGTCACGACTGGCCGTTACCGACCTTCATTTTGGCCAGTCAAGCCAGCATAGCATGTTGCTGATGCGAAATTTCTTAGGGATTGCGACAGGTTGCAGACTCTCAAAAACAGCCTTGGATCACAGTAAGCATGTATAAAATAAACGGCAAGTGAACCTTGCATCCTTAACAACTGATCGTGCGTACAGTATCGAAGACAGTTGTTCTCCGTAAAATAACTCTTTGTTTACGGTCTCTCGTGCGCCTGTGTTGAAACTGACACTTAGGCAGGGCTACGCTTCATATGCACATTATTGAACGCAGATTCAAGGCGCGTATTGACTATTCCTCACTAACAGCGCGGCAACATTTAGTGCTGTATTTTAACTCAGCGCTTGGGCCTCCTAGTACGGCCGATCTACCGATACAGTATTGCTTCCTTCAAGGAACGATGACGCCAGGTGAAACACGGCTTTTCGTTAGCTTGTGCGAGTACGTAATCGGTGTTGTGGAACGGCGCTTTGATCAAACTTGAAATCGAGTGTTGCAATTACGGTCGGTAGGAACCAGCCCGAAGGAGCGCTTCGAACCTTATCTAGATTGACTAATAGCAACATTTTACCTCTGGGGTAGTAATGAAAAAAGCAGCACAACGGTTGCTCACAGGTGTTCCTGAACTGGATGCGGTGATGTACGGCGGATTGTCTAAGGGGCGTATTCATCTGGTCGAAGGAAAGCCTGGCACAGGCAAAACTACCTTGGGGTTACGCTTTTTGATTGAAGGTGTCAAAAACGGAGAAACTTGCTTGTATTTGAGCTTGTCCGAGGGCGAAGATGAACTACGTGAAAGCGCGGACAACCATGGATGGGACCTTAACGGCATTGACATTGTCGAGATGATCCCGGCTCCTGATGAAATAGATGCGCAAACCATTTTGCTGCCCACGGAAACCGACTTGGCCAGTCTTGTAGAACGGATTTCGGCGCGCATAAAACAAAAAAATGCTGCGCGAGTTGTCATCGACTCGATGGCAGAAGTTCGGTTACTCGCACGCGACAGCGCTCATTATCGTCGTCAAATAATTTCCCTTAGGAAAAATTTGGCAGGATCAGGCTCGACTATCTTGATGCTGGATGACCTCACTTCTGACGGCCAGGAATACGAGCTTGAAAGTGCAGCGCATGGCGTGATTGGTCTGGAACTTCAGGAGCGTAGTTTTGGCGCGGCACGTCGGCGGTTGCATGTAGTCAAGCTACGCAGTGGGCCTTTTCAAAGTGGCTGGCACGACTATGCAATCGTTACGGGCGAAATTTTGGTGTTTCCTAGTCTGATTGCGCAAGAACACCACCGAAAGGGTGTACCGATAGAAATCTACAGTGGGGTATCTTCCTTCGACGAGTTGATCGGTGGACCCTTGATGACTGGCAGTTCGACCATGATCCTTGGACCATCTGGGGTGGGCAAGACGACTCTCGCCTTACAGTATGCTTTGACCGCCGTGCGCGCTGGTCATAAAGTTGTCCATTTTAGTTTTGATGAATCCGAGACTACTTTGCGGTCACGCCTGGTCGCGGACATGGGCGAAGCCCAAGTTGTCGGTGACATTCCGGTCAATGTGCATGGCACTGATGAAAAACAGACCCAGCGCTTCATCTTGCGCCGTATAAATCCTTCGCGGATCTCGCCGGGCGAGCTTATCTGGAACGTACGCCGTTTGGTAGAAGATGAAGATGTTAAACTCGTCATTATAGACAGCATCAATTCCTACCTTGACATCATTGCCGAGGAAAAATCTCTTTTGCCGCAGATGAACGAACTCTTTTCATACATGAGTAACATGAATGTGATGGCGATCATCATTGGTGCGCATTCGAGTCAGCTTGACACTTCGAAACAACCTGATGCTGTCAGCATCATTACGGACAACATCATCTCAATGCGTTATTACGAGCGCGACAACGTGGTCAACAAGGCGATTTCAGTATTAAAGAAACGACAGGGCAAACATGCGCATGATATCCGGCAGCTTGAATTGACTGAGGAAGGCATCCAGCTCGGCTCACGTGTTGGCGGGATCGATAGCATTCCGGTCGTAGGATCTTTTGGAAACTAACAAGGTACCCGCTGTTATCATCTTCGCCCCGGTAGCGGGCGATGCCGCCACCCTGCGCGCGCTCGTTGAGGTTGAACAGGTGCATGTAGTCCTATGCCGTGACAAGGAACGGTTCTATGCTTTGCTGAACGACAGTACGCTGACCGCTGCCGTTACTGAGGAAGGACTTGCGCAATGTTCTCTGGTTGAACTGTCGGGATGCTTACGACGCCAGCCAACCTGGTCGGACATTCCAATGCTGTTGTTGGCCGACGCAGAAAACCGAAACATCGACACTGGCCGCTTCGCTCGCTTATCCGAGATCGGCAATTTTACAGTGCTAACCCGTCCGGCTACCCGCCTTGCCATCGTGATGGCGCTACGCTCGGCCTTACGCACACGCCGGCTGCAATTTGATCTCCGTGACCAGCTCCACGAAATGACAGACCATGCCCAGCAGCTGGAGTTGCTTGTCGGAGAACGTACAGCGCGGCTGGAGCAAGAGGTGCTAGGACGGCGCCGCGTAGAGCATGCATTGATCGAGGCGCGACGGCTAGAGTCGCTTGGGCGGCTCACTGGGGGCATTGCACATGACTTCAACAACATATTGCAAGTAATCGCCGGCAGCGAAACCTTATTGCGCATGCAGCTGGGCAGTGTAGTCGATCCACGTTTATCGCGGTCTTTAGACGGTATACGTAGGGCGACCACTCATGGTGCTACGCTGACACAGCAATTGCTCGCCTACGCCCGACGTCAACCGCTGGCAAGCGTAGTAATTGACATGCAAGTTCATATGGATGCGTCACTTGAACTATTACAGGACATGTTACCGCCCAGCGTACAGGTTACTCTTGAAATAGCGCCTCACATCTGGCCAGTGTTTGCCGATCCGACCCAACTCGATGCCGCGCTGCTCAACATTGCCTCCAATGCACGTGATGCCATGGACGATGTCGGAGCAATCGCAATGTATTCTACCAACTGGACATTGCCGGACCAGATGATGCCGGAAGCTGCTCACTTAGTTGGCGAGTTTGTCGGCATTCTGCTTACGGACATCGGTCCTGGGATGTCGGAAGACACTGCCGGGCAGGCGTTTGAACCATTCTTCACCACTAAAGCTGTCGGAAAAGGAACGGGATTAGGCTTGTCTCAGGTATATGGATTTGCTATCCAAAGCGATGGCATTGCATTTATCCGGCGCGAAAGCGCTGGGCTAACAGTTGGCATTCTATTACCTCGCAGCCGAGAAGAAATCGGACTGGTTGAATTGAATACAACTGAAGAGCGTTCGGACGGGCTGGCTGGACTACGAATACTCTATGTCGAAGACAACACGGATGTCGCAGAATCGACAGTAGCAATATTGCAATCGCTCGGTGCTATCGTACACCTCGTGTACAACGCTGACTCTGCTCGCGAATCAGACCTGTCAGCAATCGATCTCGTATTTTCCGATGTGATGATGCCTGGCCAGATGGACGGCGTTGAATTTGCGCGTTGGCTTGCTGCTAGACATCCAAATTTAGCAGTCGTCCTCACCAGCGGATTCATGCTATCGCCGGAGCGTTTGCATGGTCTTGACGTACAGTTCGTCCGAAAGCCGTTCGTCATTCAGACGATCAACGAGGCCATCTTGCAAGCAATCCGTAAAAATGCCCATGGAAAACGCCAAGCGGCAACCTAGGAACCGCTGATTGATTCAAGATTTCTCAAAACTTCGCCTGTAACCCATTGATTCGTAAGGGAAAAGGTTTCAGGAAAGCGAATTAATCAGCGCCTCCCTAGCAGGCCGTTGCCCTCGATAAGTCTTGTGTTTGGTGAAATCTTTATTCCGAAGGTCGGGTTAGTCAATCGGGCTATGACCAGAATAGTCTCGTAATGTCTGCTAACTCAACTTGTTGATAAGCGAGAGAAGATTGCTAATTTCGTCTCCCTTCACCGGCCGTGCCCTAAGATTTCGAAGAGCAATTATAACTAGCTTCGACAAGCACAATTTAGCATTGTATCCCAAGCGCAACGCCCATTTCTCGTCTGCTTTTAGTCCAAAAAAATTCAAAGGCAGCTTTTGGCCGATAGCGGAAGTTCGCAGTCGCCAGTGTAACTGAGCAAGAAGAGGTGGACTTAGCTACTTCGCGCCCTGTCGTCGCAGTAATTTCCAAAACGTCGCATCTATTTCGGAAAGTCACAGGTATTTCGAAAAACGGCCGACACACGTGAGTTGATCTGCTTTATCGGCGACATGGCTGGCGAGCTGGACGGCCACATGCCCAAGGCGTTCAACATGACCGGATCCGTCAATCTTGTCGATCGCGTTGGCCTCAAAAAGCCCTGGGAGTAAGACGACAATCTCGCCTCAAACTTTGCGATATCTTAGTCACGCTAGGGGAATTTTTCACTTTCTCTGTCACATTTCCATACGAGGTATGACAGAGATAGCGAAAAAAGCCTTTGTAATCAATGCCTGCCTTTTCACTTAATGTGTCACCCGACACGGATCATTCTAGCAATCCGCGCCGCCCCGATGCAGCTCATTTCCCCGGCCATACCTGCGCGCTCGTCTACGTTCTCAAGCCACAAACCCAGGCGTCTCTTCATCACTTTCGTGAACAAAGGCGGCACAAGGGCAAGCAGGAACATCACAGGGTAAGACGCAGGTAGAGTCAGCGCACCAGGCGGCATGCTGAGCTTGTAGTAGGGAGCACGAAGGCTAAGATGGTGTTGCCCATGATAGGCATGGTTCAGCGTAACGCATGCCTGCATCCAGCAGCCATCCTCCCAAGCAAAACCGAAGTCGGCCAAATCAGGAGTTTCCTTTTGCGATAACCCCCAATGCTGAAGATATGTAATCGCCTGAACAGAGAAGGCCGCACCTACCACCTGCACAATGTAGAAGAGAAGACCTTGCCAGCCGGCCAGCACGTAAAACGCTGTCGCGATCGCCAAGGGCACCAAGGCTCGTTTCAGGGGCCGACTGCACCAGAAGGGCAGGTTTTTACGCTTGAGCCGTAACGCCTCGAATTCCCAGGCCCAAGTATGAGAGCGCATGTAACGTTCGAAGGCATATGCGTAAAGTGACACGCCCTGCCGGGCGGCGTCGCCGTCGTGATAATGCCCTGTTCGTGCGTGGTGACTCAGGTGTTCTTCTGCGAAGTGGAAGTAGCCAACTGAAGCATCCAAAAACATTCCTAACGACCGATCAAACCGTCCCCCTGAGTGGACCATTTCGTGAGCAATCGCCGTATTCAGGGACGCTACGATCCAGAACGATACGCCGAGTTGAACATACTGCCATGCTGACAAATGATGCGAACCCAGGTAGTTGATCGTCCAGGGAAGTACGAAAACCCAGAGCGCAACATAGAGACGAGGAATAAAGCGAAAATAGCCAATCAGTACGGGAGAAGGGGCTACATTCGGCTGCGAACCATCATTTCCCACTAGATACCGAAGAAGGGGCACCAGAACAAAGAAAAAGGCTACCGGCAACCAAGGAACGCCGTTATACGTGCCTAGTACATACATTAGCTGAGGAATGAAAACCAGCAGGTATCCTGCATTCTTTACTGCTCTACTACTCGCCAACATGGTTCACCCCACTGATACCAAGAAAATAGGAAAAGGCTACTACGTGATAATTCCTTGCGCTTCGGCCTCTCTTACAGCGTGTTCAATCTTTTCGACATCAAACTTTTCCTTGATGTTGTTTAATTTCTTGTACACCGCAGCAACCTTGATATCGTAAAGTGCTGCTATCTCTAAAGCAACCTTTCCCTTCTTGGCAAGTTGCAAAAGCTCAACATCGGTGTCGAGTAGGCTGAATTTGCGCATGGCTTCTGTCCTCAACCGATTGTTCCACCAAAGCAGCAGCTCCATGCCAAGTGCTCCAAACTGTACCCGGCTCTGAAGCAATAGTGGTTCTCCAACTTCCTCGGGTAGATCACACCCCACGTACAGCAACCCCATGCGTTTGTTTGCATCCATGGCGGTGTGTGTAGGGACAACCAGCCCACTACGAAACCCGTGTTCCGCTCCTACCTTCATCAGTTCCACTTGACCTGCCGACTGGACCTTGATCTTCGACCCAACAATCGGCGCAGTATTCATGCGCGCATACTCGAAAAAAGGGTCGTTCATCATCCACATTCGTTTATTGTATATCCTGCAAAGCTCATCACTACATCCAACGAAAAAGCGAAAGCTTTCGTTAATCTTGTTGAAGTCGGGGGGAAGCAACGTCGTGTATACGTACCACTGTGCGCCCAACGCTTCTACGATGTCCTTCACCAAAACACTTGCTTCAAGCTCTGTCGCGCAGTCGGCTAGATCACCGATCAAATCCATCACATCGGGACCATTCGAGTTTCCCATTGTTGATCCTTTCTTCCTACACAGGCCGTTTCAAAAAACCTATATCGAAGTCTTTTTAATTAGAGCACGGTGTAGACTGGGTTAAACAAGAACAGTTCTTTTCTCCATTGAGAATTCAATATCGGAACTTATTGGAGCGAGAAGTTAAGAATCTTCTTCGTCTGAGTCATAAGGCTGCGCGTAGGAAGTCCCACAAGAACCACATGCCAATAAAGAAACAGTTTCCCAGGTTGGTTTCTCACGCCAAACGAAAACCGTCTCAACCGTGCATTTCACACATTCTTTAATTAGAACATAAAACGGGTTTGAGCACTTTTCACATTTGAAATCATGAAGCTCGCCCTCGTTTAGAATTTCCAATTCGTCTTCATACCCATGTCCGCACGTGGGACACGAAAATTTTGTCAGGCACATTATTAACTCCTACGGACGAAAGTCCAGTTTTGCATCACAATTTCAACATTCATACAGTCCCTGCAAGTTTCCTTTACGAAAATCACAGCATCAGCCAAGTTTCTCCATGTCTTCAAATCACCACGACTAGTAAAAACATCAAACTGTCTTTCTGGATTACTGATCTGAATACTTACTTGCCAAAAACCGGGTGTGTCGGATTTTATTTGAACGGAATAGTTATCTCTATTCGTCTCAGCTAAAACTAGTATCTCTTGTTTATTCAGGCCCATTTTTATTAATCTGACAAGTGTCTACCAAAAGCGGCAAGGGGGTAATTTTACCGGAATGTTCTGCAAAACCTGATTTTGCTATACAAATCGCCGGAGCGTTGGGGGTATGGATGGGTTCAAAACGTGAAAGACAAGACCCAGGGGCATTTTTCGCGTACGCGAAAAACCGGGATGCCCATTCCAGGGCGCGGTCGCTTCCGCTCCCTTGGTCGCTGCGCGACTGGACGGTAAAGCCGTCCACCCTTCCAGGCCACCACTTGCCTAACCCCGTAAAGCTAACTAAAGCAGAGGCACGTAGTTGAATGGTGACGCCGCGGCAGGTCTCGAGAGTTTTTCGAGTCACCAAACCAGCCCCTGTGGTGACGCCAGCTCTAACCAGGTACGCGATCGCTGTCACCATGCTTGGTGACTTGGCCAGCTCGCCGGCGCCGCGATCCTGTCACCACTACACCGCGTTCTAGGTAGGTCGATGTCTCGGGCCAGTCGCATCGGGGCTGGCCGGGGTCGGCCCGGCCAAAACCGCCCCTACATGCTCCTGCGA
>Ga0308158_10004382_pt1 | contig 11960 bp, 9 predicted proteins | sample PhyBR2_FD_201038 | JGI IMG/M metagenome (GOLD analysis project Ga0308158, IMG submission 201038) | Phyllosphere microbial communities from UC Gill Tract Community Farm, Albany, California, United States - DLSLB.R2 | ecosystem: Host-associated > Plants > Phyllosphere > Unclassified | place: USA...
CCCTCAGCCGAAGAAGGCCACGAAATGATGAAATGGATCCCGGTAGCCCTGGCGCTGTTGCTCAGCGCCTGCAGCAGTTCGCCACAGAAGACTTACTATCAGTTGCCGGCGCTGGGCGCGCCGGCCGTGGCCGGCAGCAGCGCCGCCTCCACGCGCCAGCTGTGGCTGGAGCACGTGAGCGTGGCGGATTATCTGGCGCAGAGCGGCGTGGTGTATCAGACCAACGACGTGCAGTATGTGATAGCCCAGAACAACCTGTGGGCCAGCCCGCTCGATCAGCAGCTGCAGCAAACGCTGGTCACCAACCTCAGCAGCGCGCTGCCGGGGTGGGTGGTCTCTTCGCAGCCGATGAGCAGCGATCAGGATGTGCTGAACATGACCATCAGCGGCTTCCACGGCCGCTTTGACGGGAAAGCGATCATTCGCGGCGAGTGGGTGCTGAACCGCCAGGGGCGTTTGATCAAAAGGCCTTTCAGCCTGGAGCTGAAACAGGGTGAAGACGGCTATGATGCCCTGGTGCGCACGCTGGCGCAGGGGTGGCAGCAGGAAGCCCAGGCTATCGCCAAAGTGCTGTCCCCCTGAAATGGCAATCAACAGCCATAATGCACCGATGGCGGCTTATGGTGATGGGATCAGATTCGGGATTAGGCCTGTCGACGACGTACCAGAATAAAAGAAAAAGTAAAAAAGCTCCCACCTTACTTGGGAGCTTTTTTATAAAAAAAACAACAATATGACGACAGCCATTGCCGCCGGCGCTCACAGCGTTGTCCATGCAAAAAAAGTTTTTATGGCAGCCAAGAGCATCAAAGCATTATCAGAACTGATATAGATATAAGGTTTTAGATATTATTCTCGTCTGATAAGCGCAACCTCATGCATATCAGACACTGAAGCGTTCACGTTTATTGCATTGTGACGAGTTCAACGACGCCATTTATAACAAACTGAACTCCCATACAGACCAGCAGGAATCCCATCACTCGGGAAATAGCATCGATTCCCGATGTTCCTACAAGTTTCATAACACCCAGTGACGCCCGCAGAGATACCCATAAAATCAGAGAAATGGCTATCGCAATCAGGGGGGGCGCGGTATAGGCGACCCACAAATCCAGATGCGATGTTTCAGCGCTGAATGTCGACGCGGCACTGATCAACATAGCAATGGTACCCGGGCCTGCCGTACTGGGCATTGCCAAGGGGATAAATGCTATATTTTTGGTTTTTCCCTTCTCGCCGCTTTGAGGCTTATTCACATCCTGCGGAAACAGCATGTTAAACCCAATAAAGGCAACGATCATTCCACCTGCAATTCGTAATCCCGGAATGGATATGCCAAAGGTATTAATAACAGCCTTACCGGCATACCATGCAACCATCATAATCACAAAGACATAGAAAGCCGCCATTGCTGACTGCTTCTTTTTTTCTTGTTCAGACATGTCGCCTGACAGCCCAAGAAAAAGGGCTACAGTAGTCAATGGGTTTACCAGCGGCAGTAATAAAACCAACCCTAGCCCAATAAGTTTAAATAACTCAAACATCTTTCCACCTCCTTTTAAAGAGTCCCCCGGAGTTGTCTCCGGGGGTAAGTTCTATCGAGACTTCTCCCATTGAAGAACGGCGCTGATAGCAGCCGGCAATACCGTCAGGGTAAATAGGGTGGCAACGAATAGCCCACCAATAATGGCATAGGCCATAGGCCCCCAAAATACCTGATGCGCGATAGGTATCATCCCTAATATTGCTGCACAAGCCGTCAAGAGTATCGGTCTGGAACGATGCAGTGACGCCTCGACGATCGCCTCAGTATTATCTGCGCCTTGTGCTCTGTTTATTTCCACTTCTTCAATAAGGATCACGGCATTGCGGATAATCATCCCCGCCAACGCAATCACGCCAAGAATCGCGACAAACCCCATCGGGGTTCCGGTGGGTAACATGGCAGCGACAACGCCAATCAAACCGAAGGGGGCAATCAACAGCGCCAGCATCATGCGTGAGAAACTACGCAACTGCACCATCAGCAAGATCAGCATCACCAATAAGGTCACAGGTAGAACGGCGAATACTGAACGGTTGCCTTTCATGGCTTCAATGACGCTTCCCCCCTCGGTAATGTGATATCCCGGTGGCAGACTTTTGCGTAATTCATCGACAACAGGCGCCAAACTCTTGGATACGCCGGACGCATTCAGCCCTGGCGCAATATCCGTTTGCACCGTAATGAAAGGCTCTCGTTGCCGCCGCCACTGAATAGGTTCGGCCAACGTATAGCCTATCGTTGCGATCTGCTTTAATGGCACAACGCGCCCATCGGCCGTCGTTAATTGCAAATCCGCGACGGTTTCAATGTCTCTCCGCGTATTTTCCGAAGCCCGCAGCACCACGTTAACCTGACGATTTCTGTCTCTGATCGTCGTTACAGCGGACCCCGAATACATTTCAGCAAGAGCGCTTGCGACATCCTGAGAGCTTAATCCCAAGGCCCTCGCTTCCGTCTGATTAAGCGTTATATAGAGTTCTCGTTGCGGTTCTCCCGCAGTAAGGTTGACCTCTCTTGTCTGCGGGTTGTCACCCAATTTACCCGCCAACTCCATGGATATCTCACGGATTTTGGTCAGATCCGGGCCGGAAACGCGATATTTCAACGGCCAACCTACCGGGGGCCCCAGCTCCAACGGCGAAGCACGCGTAACAAGATGGCCGAAATCTTTTTGCAGAATTTTTTCAAGCCTGGACTTCACCGCATCGCGCTCTTCAAGTCCCTTGGTCACCACGACCAATTGAGCGATGTTCTCGTTATCAAGCAACAGGTCCATCGGCAAATAAAACCGCACGGCGCCCGATCCAACGTACGTCGTAAAATGATCAATATCGGGATCTTTCTTGAGAATTTCCTCCAAGCGAATGGCTTCCCTCGCCGTATCTTCCTGCACGGCATTTCTCGGCAGAGTCAGACTGACGAGCAACTCCGGCCTGTCAGAAGCGGGAAAGAACTCCTCTTCCATGTGCGAGGATCCGATAAAAGCAATGGCCAGCAACAGAACCGCCACGATGCCGGTCATCCCTCGGCGTTTAAGGATATATCGCAATGCACTTTCGTACTTTTGCATGACTTTACCTTTACCGTGGGCGTGTTCCTTCATCACCTTAGGTAAAAGCCACACGCCTATCAGCGGTGAAAAAAGTACGGCAACAATCCAGGAGTTGATAAGTGAAATCAGCACCACCATGAACAGAGAATAACAGTACTCCCCCGCACTCGACGTTGCGAAACCGACCGGGATAAAACCGGCGATCATGACCAATGTGCCGGTCAGCATCGGGAAAGCCGTCGTCGTCCAGGCTTTTGTCGCCGCCTTTTTGACAGGGTCTCCTTTCTCCAACCGCGACATCATGATCTCTACCGTGATCATGGCATCATCGACCAGCAACCCCAGCGCAATAATTAACGCACCGAGGGAAATGCGCTGTATGCCTATGCCGGCAATTTCCATGCCGATAAACGTCATGGCCAGCACCAGCGGAATGGATGCTGCGACCACTAACCCGGCACGGGTGCCTAATGACAAGAAAGACACAGCCAGCACAATGACGACCGCCTCAAGGAGCACTTTCATAAAGCTCCCCACCGCGTCATGCACCACCGTCGACTGATCGGCCACTTTCAGCACATTGATACCCGCAGGCAAGCGGCTGGAGATATCATCCATCTTTTCGTTAAGCGCTTTGCCGAAATCCAGCATATTGCCTGTCGGGGCCATGGAGATGGCCAGGCCAATCGCCGACTCCCCGTTAACCCTGAAGGCCGGCGTCGGCGGATCGACCGCCTCGCGAGAGATAGTCGCAATATCCGTCAGAGGAACGAATTTATCCTGAATATGCAGTGTCAGCTGTTTGAGGCTTTCTTCCGATGCGAAAGCGCCGCTGACTCTCAACATGACTTTATCTTTGTCGGTTCTGATTTCGCCCGCCGGAGTCACGGCGTTTTGCGCGCTGATGGCGTTCTTGATTTGGTCGAGCGTCAGCCCCATGCCCGCAATTTTCTGCGGTGAGAATGATAAGATGACCTGCTCTTCTTTTACGCCCAGCAGGTTCACCTTCCCGACGTCCGGCAGCGTCAAGACGTCCGTGCGAACTTTATCAACCAGATCGCGCAGTTCGCGCTCGCTGAATCCTTCACGCGTAAAGCCATAAATGGTGCCGTAGGTATCATCAAATTCATCGTTGACGGCAGGTGAACTGACGCCGGCAGGAAGCTGAGGGGAAACGTCCTTTATTTTTTTTCTGACCGTATACCACAGTTCTTTCACTTTCTCCGGCGGCGTATTATCACGCAGATAGATAAAAATAACCGACTCGCCGGGCCGGCTGTAACTCTCCAAATAATCAAGATAAGGAACTTCCTGAAGTTTCTTCTCCAACGGATCGGTTACGAAATTGACGGTATCCTCCACAGAGGCCCCAGGCCAACTCGCGGAAACCACCGCCGTTTTAATGGTAAACGCCGGATCTTCATTACGCGGCAAGTTGTAATAGCTCATCACCCCGGCAATGGTGAGAACCAACATAAAAAAGGCAACCAGTTGCTGATTGGCCAGCGCCCAGGCAGACAGGTTAAACTTCTCGGGTTCAGAGGCATTCATCAGAATTTATCCTCCAAACTCACTTTCTCCCCAGACCGTAACTTGCTCACGCCGGCGATCACCACCTTGTCGCCGGGTTTGAGGCCATCAGCAATAAACACGTCCTCAGAGCTGTAGCGCGCAACGCTAACTTTACGCAACGCCAAGGTTGATGTATCCGGTTGAACGATTAAAACGGCAGGATCCGCGCCATCACGGGTCATTGCAGACGCCGGCAGAACAAACGCGGCCTGCCCCGGGATCACGATACTTCCCTGCACCGTCGCGCCCAAAGCCATTTTCTCTGGAGGGTTCGGCAACGAGACTCTGACGCGCCAGGTCCGCGTCTGCTTATCCGCCTGTGGATTCACATCTCGGATCACGCCCTCAGTCACGATGGAAGGATCGGAAAGCAGCGCAATCTTGACTCTATTATCGGGCAGATCGCTGTATAAAATAGCTTCTGGAACGTCAAATACGGCATCCACACCCTCATTGAGTGAGAGCGTAACGACCCCCTGCCCTGCGCTGACAGTTTGTCCAGGATTCAGGTTAACCGAAGTCACTACGCCATCCGACGGCGCAACCAGGCGGGTGTAACCCAATTGCTCCTGAGCGATTTTCAAATTCGATTGAGCAGAGACGCGTTTTGCCGCTGCGACTTCAAGATTGACCTTCGCTTCATCGACCTGAGCCTGCGCGATAGCGCCGGTTTTGATCAATGATTGCAGCCTTTTGAAATTAAGAGCAGCCAAGCGTTCTGCAGAAACTGCACCGGCCAGTTCGGCCTGCGCACTGCGCACCTGATTCTCGTTATTTCTGGGCTCCAACGTCGCGATCGTTTGCCCCGCCTTTAATTTGTCCCCCACATCGACCGGCCGGCTGAGGATCCGGCCGTCAATGCGAAACGAGAGCTGAGATTCCTCATGGGGGCGAATTTCTCCGGTATGCTTTATCAAAACTCCGCCAACCGGATTATCGACGACAAGCGTTCGTACGGAACGTGTAGGCACCTCCTGTGTCTTTGCTTTATCATCACATCCCGCCAAAAAAACGAACAGGGGAATAATAAACAGTTTCCAATATTGAAATAGAAATACGCTCTTGACCGTACTTATTAACCTGAACAAACCTACTGACATAAGACATTCTCCTGATAGTCTGTCGAAGAATTAAACCTTTTTTATGTGTAGATTTAGTCCATGTTTTTTCAAGGAATCATCAAGACTCTATTTTCATTGGAAGAATTAGTTGAAATAGCATCCCACCGTCAGGATGATTCTGAGCACTGAGACTGCCGTCGTGTTCGCGGCTTATCGCCATGGCGATAGAAAGACCGAGCCCACTTCCCCCCAGATTTCTCGACCGCGAGCTCTCCTCCCGGGAAAAACGTTCGAACATCAAGGGCAAAAAGGCTTCACTGACGCCCGGCCCATAATCGCGAAAGCTGACGACAACCTCATGATTAAAATGATTAACGGTGATTGTCAGTTTCTTGCCGGAATACGCGTAGCGCATTGCATTTTTTATGAGAATCGTAACAACTTGCCCAATTCGGAACGGATCGGCGTAGACGAATACGGGAGCAGGACATTCAAATTCAATCGTGAAATCTTCCTGAGAGACCTCAGCCTTTAACCATTGCAAACGCTCCTGAATCAAATCGCACAGATTCACATGGTATTTTTCTAATGATAACGCTCCGGCTTGCGACAACGACAGCGTTTGAAGATCATCAATAAGGCGATTAAGGCTGGTCAATGGCTGCATGACCAGATTTAACTGATGCTTGTCCGGCTCAAAAACGCCATCCATAATTCCCTGAAGCCGTGCGATTGAAGCCGTCAACGGCGAGCGTAATTCATGCGCCATGGCAATATGAGAAGCGCGCAACTCCCCTTCATAATAAGTCAGTTTTTTGGTCATCTCATTAAAATCGTGAGTTAGAGTAAGAAGTTCTTCCGGTGCTTTCTCTTCTAGTTTTGCTTGCACAGAGAAATCCCCCTCGGCGACTTTTCTCGCGGCAGCGACCAGGTAAGAAAATTGCTTCGCCAACGGCCGCGACATATAAAGCCCCAATAAGACCATGAGAGGAATGGCGACAACCACCAAAATAGCCAGCATAATCCAATCCCCCGACGTGATCGACGGATTAGCAAAGTCAATGCCATACCAATAGTGAAAAAGGCTATAAAACCTGTACAAATCTTCATTGGGATTATTAAGCAAGTGCAGGAATTCCTTTCGGACATCCGCCGGCATTTCATGATATAAAACCCAGGTGCTATAAATGGCATAGCGCAACCACATACAGAGTGCAATAATAACAATCACTCCGACAGATTGAGAAATTACCCTCACGCAAATCCACTTCCAAAGCGAAACTCTTTTGTTTTTTTTATTCATTTATTCCAATACCTGTAGCCCATCGCTCTAACGGTCAGCAGTACATCATTTACCCCTACCGAATTGAGCTTTTTACGCAAGTTATAAACATGCGTATCGACAACCCGCTCAAATGCATCACTTTCCGGCAAACACATATTTAACAATGTTTGCCGAGAAAACGCTCTTTTTGGCGCACGCATTAGCACAGATAACAGTAAAAATTCAGTCGGTGTAAGATCGAGGGCGATTTTAATGTTTTCGGCGGAACAAACGTGAACTAACATAGCCTCTTCATCGAGTTGTACCGGGCCACAAATAATAAGCTCAGATTTTACATTCAATGCACTCGTTCTTCTCAGCACCGCGTGAACCCGAGCAACGACCTCGCCCGGGTTGTAGGGTTTCACGATGTAATCATCAACGCCGTGCCTCAACGAGGAGATCTTATCCTGAATCTCGCCGATTGCCGTCACCATGATGACCGGCACATCGCTCTTTCTACGCACACGTGCCAATATTTCATTGCCATTTATTCCCGGCAGCATGACGTCTAATAAAACCAAGTCAGGTTGCCAGGAAAAAACCATCTCAAGCCCTTTAACACCATCGCCTACCTTAGCAACGGCAAAGCACTCTCTTTTTAGATAAGCTTCCAGGACTTCTGCAGCATGCATATCGTCCTCGATGATTAAAATTCTTTTTTCTTCCATATATTAACCTGCTATTCAGTCACGCTAACCAAGTAAAAACAATATAATAAAGCTTAGCATTTTTTTATTTAAAGAATAAACAAAAAACGCAGATAGTACATATCAGGCGATTAAAAATAAAGCCAGCACGACTTCACTCAAAATCATCCCGCCAAAGGATACGATACAATAACATTAAAATTCAAATAGTTATCAACGGAACAGCATTAACCAAAAAATAAAAAAAACAGAAATTGATAACATCTTGACAAAGCTAAGCAATAATCGAGATTTCAATAGCGCCAACAGGTGAAGATACCGGGAGCCGATGCAATGGAAATGAGCAAAGTTGAACAGTCCAGAATATTTATTAATAGCGTTATCAATCTGTTGGAAATGCATCTTAGGCAACCGGTAAACATCATCAACCTGATTGATAAAACTGGATATTCCAGATGGTATGTTCAACGTAAGTTCTGCGCTTTGGCCGGAATATCGATGAAATCTTACATCAGATCAAGGAAAATGACAGAGGCGGCGAAAATGATTTTATCAACAGACAGGAAGATCATAGATATTGCACTTGAATATGGTTATCTGGAACAGCAGGCTTTTTGTCGCATCTTTAAAAACCACTATGGCGTTTCCCCTACGATGTTTCGCAAAATGAATAAGCCACGTGAGGACATTTGGATATCGGCGAAAACGGTGCTTGTAAAATTTACAAACAATGGGAAATAAAATCGAGGGCGTAACGAAGTTACAACATGTTGTCAGCGATGAAGAAAACAGGATGTGATTAATTAGCACATATTTATGACAAAAGACCAAATAATCCCTTACTTTTTATTTAGAATACCTTTTTCCGAACAATCAGTTCAATAAATTAGCAATATCCAGGCCAATGAATAACTTTCCTTGATTATACAATCAACGACATTTTCTGTCGCCAGCCAAACGCAATATTATTCGCTTAGTCCCAACCCAGTGGCTTTCTCAAATACATTGTGGTGTGACTGTCTTTTAGAATTCTTTTGCTTTCTCGAATGTCTGGGATATTGAGATGGTGCCGATAATAGGAACGACATTAACTAACTATAGTTATGATTTTAAAAACATTTAAATGCACACATGTAGATTCTATACCTATAAATATACACAACAAGCACAGGATGAAACCGCTGTTTAGATTGCAAACGGCGCAGCGCGCCAGCCATCGTCGCAAAAAAGATTTCCGGGAAAACTGTACACCCTGTTCACACCTCTTAATTTACATTTTAATTTCAATGTATTGCCACGTTAATAGCTATCCTATCACTGCACATCGCTGTTCACATTAGGGTGTACAGCCCAGATCCGATCCGCTTTGGCGGCAGATGTCGTCATGATTTTTACCTGACGCTATAAGCGCTTCAACATCGATTTTTAACGCTGAAAAACACCGCTGACGAACGTCGCACACATCCACCGATGAGAAACGCTCCAACCCCCACGCTAAGACTTAATTTTACCCTCCTGTTCCGCGAGTAAAATACGGCTAAATACCCCCTCCATTTCGCGCACTTTTTGTATAAACACAGCCGGTGAATACACCACTCCAGCATGAACAACATAGTGCAATGCCATTTCGTGCGCTTTTTGTGCCACCCATTGATGTCTTAACATAATAGTAACCTCTCTCATATTAAAATGACGCGAGATGCCGCTTATGCAGCAATTGCTCACAATTAAATTATCAGTAAAATAAATTAAACAGATTAAGCAGTGAGTGAGGCGTATTCTCTAACCCCATTTTTCTCAAACCACTGATCTTTTGACTACTGATTGTTTTGATACTTTTTCGGGTTCTGAAAGCGATTGCCGTTAAACTCATTCCTGATGCGGCGAACCGCAGCACGGTATATTCAGCTTGCGATAACAGTTCGCCTTTTTCTGCATCAGACTCCGACCCGCCCCCCTCGACGATTTCTCGTTCAAATGCCTCAACACTTGCGCTCTCATCAATAAACCTCAGTGTTTTCATTGATAAATAACTCATGAGTGCCGCCAAGCGCTTCTGCGTAATGAATATGGCTTTTCTTAACCAGAAAAACTGCCGACTTCTCATTAACACCAACAAATCGGAATAATTTTCAGCTGTTACATGGATCAAAATCGTTGTATTGGCACATTCTTTATCAATTCTATAACCAGAACTGAGATACTCCATTGTATAGTCTGTCTTATTTTCAAAAACAGTCTTTAATGCCAGGTACATAAATTGACATTGACTGAACAGAATGATCTTTTTCATATCGATTAATACGCTAATCAGTAAAATACAATGCTGAAATGTGGAATGAAGTTGATTAAACACCCCACCTATTAGAAACCGCGCCGCTCAAAACGCCTGTCAAAGGGAAATAATAGCGCCGCCTCGCGTCTCAATTCGTCGGCACGCACGTATTGTTGCTGCCGGTACAAGATAACCAGCAGGTTCGCATAAACGTTCTTGTCTATACGGCGATTCAAATACGCTTGAGCCCACTGCGCATAGCTCTCTAACAACTGCTCTTCCTGAGAAAAATTGAAGGTCATCAACGTGGCCAGTTGCCGATCAAACTGCACTCTTTCTGCCTGTGTCCAGCTTACCCACGCCGGCATCGCCTCTACGTGGCGCATCTTCTGCAACCCACTACGCTCCGCCTGGGTGAGTATCTGGCCGCAGTACAACCCCGCAGCAGCAACGGCCAGGCCCGACAGCGACACCAACAGCATTGGGTACTTCCATCGTTTCAACGTTCCACCTTTGCCTAAACGTGGGCTGACCAGACGATCGAGCATCGCCAGCAGCATCAAAAATACCAGCCAATGCAGCGCAGATAGGTAGAAAGGGTATTCCGTCTGGCAGTGCAACACTATCGGCAACAGAGCGATACATAACGCCAACGCCTCTCCAGAAGTGGCCTTGCCGCAGGCGAAAGCCCGTTTGTCGTGCCAGTGGGCGCACGCAACCAATTTCAGCCCCGCCCACACCAGCAATAACATACCCAGCAGAGCGACAATGCCGCCCTCAACCCACCACAGCAACAGCTCGTTATGCGGGTGTCGGGCAATCCCCACGCCGTGAGTCGATAAACCTTGCGCCAGGCGAAAGTGCTGAAAACTGTATTCGAAGCCGCCGTACCCCCAGCCAAACAGCGGTTTCTCGGCAATCATCGCCAACGTAGAGCTCAGCATCGCGAAGCGCGCCTGATTGGAGCCAGTATGACTGGTGTAACGCATATCGCTCCCCAACCACAGCACCATGGCAGCGGCGATGACACCGCCCACAACCAGGACTGAAGCAATCGTTACAGCCCGCGGATGACGGCGGCCAAAGCACAAGAGAACTGCGCCTAACACCAAAACGCCTGCCAACCAACCGGTGCGGGATTGCAACCACACCAACACCATCGGTAGCAGCACCAGCACCGCAGCCAGCGCACGACGGCGCCAGCGTTCAGCCCTCAACATTGAGAGCTGAAAGCCAGGCAACACAAACGCCGCCAGCGCCAGCGCGGATCCGGTCGCGATAAAACTGGCAGTGACGTTGGGCTGCTGAAAAATACCCATAGCACGCCCACCGTTTGCAGGCACCCAGAATTGGGCAACCTGCGGTGCAAACAGCTGCAACAACACTATCAGCACCTGAACCACCGCCGCCGATAAAATCAAATACAACACCGCATGGCGCTGGCGGGCGGTCATGCGCACCTGCAGCCAGGTGAAATAGAACGCCGCACCGGCAAACAAGCCGGTCACCCGCCAAACGGCGGCACTTTGCCATTCGGACCGGGTAAAAATAACCGGCAGCGCCAGTACTGAACATGCGACGAATATGGCGCGACAGGTCGGCGTTATCACCACCCGGTGCAACGGTGTTGCCCGCCAGCAAACGCCCATTAATAATACCGCTCCTCCGTAGACCAGCAAATTAAATGGCAGCGACAATCCGATACCGCCGGGGTTGGGGATATATATCGCCAACGGAATAAAAAGCAAAAAGACAAACAAGAAAAAAATACGATCGAATATCATAAAAAACCTGGCAATATTATAAAAAAATGGCGCTACACCCAAAACAATTCGAGTTGCAGGAAGGCGGCAAGTCTGAGAAGCCCCAGGATCTTACTCAAGTCAGTGACTGGGGTGAGCAGACGCAGCCAACGCACATGCAACTTGAAGTATGACGGGTATATCAATAACGCCATTTAGATTATGAGAATATCGA
>Ga0308158_10004383_pt1 | contig 11957 bp, 8 predicted proteins | sample PhyBR2_FD_201038 | JGI IMG/M metagenome (GOLD analysis project Ga0308158, IMG submission 201038) | Phyllosphere microbial communities from UC Gill Tract Community Farm, Albany, California, United States - DLSLB.R2 | ecosystem: Host-associated > Plants > Phyllosphere > Unclassified | place: USA...
GGTATTGGCGGCCTGCGCCGGGGGTTTGAAGAGCATGGCGAATGCGTCTTCACCAGCGAGTGGGACAAGTATTCCCAGATTACCTACCGCGCCAATTACGAGTGCGATCACCACGAGGTGATGGGTGATATAACAAAGATCGATGTTGCCGACATTCCCGCGCATGACCTGCTGCTGGCCGGCTTTCCCTGTCAGCCATTTTCGATCGCAGGCGTTTCCAAGAAGAATTCCCTGAACAGGCCGCATGGGTTTCTGGACGAGACGCAGGGCACGCTGTTTTTCAATGTTGCGAAGATCATCGATCACCACCGGCCCAAGGCGTTCCTGCTGGAGAACGTCAAGAATCTGGTCAATCACGACAAGGGCCGCACGTTCGAGGTGATCCACCGCGCGTTGAAGGAGCTGGGCTATCAGGTCCACTGGAAGGTCATCAACTCGAAGTCGTTCGTGCCACAGCAGCGCGAACGTATCTTCATCGTCGGTTTCCGTGAGGCGAATGATTTTACGTTCGCCGACCTTGAGCTGCCCGATCCGCTCAATGGTCCGAAACTTGGCACGATCCTTCATCCCGAGGACGGCAGCGAGGAGCTGGACGCGCCCTACACCCGTGGGAACATCGCTTCGGTATCGGCAAAATACACGCTGACCGATCATCTGTGGCGTTATCTGCAAGGCTATGCGGAAAAGCATCGTGCAGCCGGCAACGGTTTCGGTTTCGGGCTGGTTGGTCCTGACAATGTGGCCCGGACCCTTTCGGCCCGGTATTACAAGGATGGATCGGAGATCCTTGTCGAGCAGAAGGGCAAGAACCCGCGCCGGCTGACGCCCCGTGAATGCGCGCGGCTGATGGGGTTCGATGAGCCGGGCGGCAAAGAGTTCATCATTCCGGTGTCGGATACGCAAGCCTATCGCCAGTTCGGCAACAGCGTGGTTGTGCCAGTGGTGAAGGCGGTGGCGGATCATATGCTGCCGTGGCTGCTTGATCGCGCGGACATCGAACCGGAGCGCCTGCAACGGAAGCTGGCGCTTGCCGGGTGATATAGTCGATGCGGCCACCCGCAGCCGCATGATGGCCGGGATCAAGGGCAAGAACACCAAGCCCGAGCTGGTCGTGCGGCGTGGCCTTCACGCCCTTGGGTTCCGGTATCTGCTTCATGACCGCCGCCTGCCCGGCAAGCCTGACATGGTGTTGCCGCGCTGGCGGGCGACGATCTTTGTGCATGGCTGTTTCTGGCACGGGCATGATTGTCCGTTGTTCCGCTGGCCGGGCACCCGCCAGGATTTCTGGCGGCAGAAGATCGGGCGCAATCAGGAGCGCGACGCGGAGGTGGAGGCCGAGCTTGACCGCATCGGATGGCGCGTGCTGAAAATATGGGAATGCTCGATGAAGGGCACCGGCCGGATTGGCGTGGAAGCAGTCCTGCCGCTTGCGGCCGAATGGCTGCACTCCGGGACCATGACGGGAGAGATCAGGGGGACAGTGCGTGCCGGTGGCTGATATTACAGACTGGCTGGACGAACACAGCGGTCCCGAGTTCGTCTGGTATGTAAAGCGTCTTGCCGCCAACGATACGCTGGCCAACAACACCCATCAGGCCGGCCCCTACATTCCCCGCGAGTTCCTGTTTGGCATCTTTCCCGCTCTGAAGAGGCAGGACGAGAAGAACCCTGACGTGCGGTTCGACCTTTATATCGATTCTCATGCCGATCACCGCGAGGTGCGTGCTGTCTGGTACAACAACAAGTTTCACGGCAACCCCAAAGGCGGGCGCAATGAGACGCGCGTGACCGGATTCGGAGGTGGCACGTCAGCGTTGCTGGACCCGGAAAGCACTGGCGCGCTTACAATCTTCGCTTTTCGGCCGAGGATCGCGCCGGCCGTGCCGGATTGCCATGTGTGGGTATGCCGGCACGAAACGGAGGAGGATTTTGTGGAGGACCGGGTTGGCCCGGTCGAGCCTGGAAAGTGGCTTATATGGCCACCCTCACAGGGAGCCTTCCCGTCGTTGCTCGCAGCGACCCCAGCCCCGCGAACGAGCTGCTGGCTGGACGATTCAGAGATACCGGCGGCGTGGCTGGCCAAATTTCCAAGCGGTGCGGATATCATCCGCAAGGCCGTCGAGCTTCGGTCCGACGCAAGCCTTGATCCCGATCGCCGGCTGTTGCGTAGGCGCGAGTGCGAGTTTGAGATTTTCCGGAGCGTCGAGCAGGCCGTGGAGCTGCCGAACATCACCGCCGGCTTCACGACCGTGGACGGGTTCATCGCCCGCGCGCAGACGATCCTGCAACGGCGAAAGGCCAGGTCCGGGCGCTCGCTCGAGCTGCACACGCGCGAAATCTTCATCGAGGAGCGGCTGGTCGAAGGCACGCAGTTCGTACATCAGCCGGTGTCTGAGGACGGCAAGACACCCGACTTCCTGTTTCCGTCGATCGCTGCCTATCATGATCTGTCATTCCCGCGAGATCAGCTCCGGATGCTGGCCGTCAAAACGACATGCAAGGACCGTTGGCGACAGATACTGAACGAGGCCGACCATATTCCTGCGAAGCATCTGCTGACGTTGCAGGAAGGTGTCTCCGAGACGCAGTTCACCGAAATGATGAATGCCCGCGTACAACTCGTTGTGCCTGCCGGATTGACCGATAAGTTTCCGAAAGCCGTGCAGCCGCATCTGCAATCGCTGGAGAGCTTTATTGGCGACGTTCGCCTTCTTGGGGTTGGCCTGTAATCTCGTCCGACGGCTATTGGCTGAAAGCCCTAGGGTACAGGAACGAGACCGGTTCATGTCGCGATGATTTGGCCGAGTTGCACGGCTCGCAGAGTAATTGAAGATTCGTCACGTCGTTCGGACCGAACTGCGCCAGCGGGATGATATGGTCGTATCGCTCCGTTTCCAGCCGATTGATGATGGCAGCCAAGCTCCGCTTACATGAACGGCACTCTCCACGATCCCGGTGGAACACCGCCCGACGCGCCCAGACCGGGATATTCACGCGTTTTAGGGTTCTGGTCGAGGTACGGTAATTGCCTCCAAAGCCGGATTGATCGATGTATCCGGCACACAGCGCATTGAACTTTTGCAGGAACATGAGATCGACGAACAGGACGTGGAATACCTCGTCCGACAGCTCCTCAATGGCTGGATAGAACCTCTCGCTTTCATTGGCGAACGTCCAGAAACTTTCTTCGTCGTCAAATACCTTGTCATCGAAATTCACGGAAAAGATCTCGAAAAACCGGCGTATCAGCACAGTCTCAGTGATGTCGCTGCCTATCTCCTCTGTGATGACATCCAAGGCGATATCGTAGATGAACGAATGCAGGTTGGAGTACCGCTGAAAGGGCTTCATCAGGCTTTCGGCGCGCATATCTCCCAGAATGTCCTCGATGCCACGCGCGTACAGCATCGGAGAAGAGGTGATATTGAATACAGCATTCGCGACGTAATAAACGCTGAACCCCCGCGCCCTGAAATAATCGCTTTCTCGCGGAGGCGGCATACACAAAGTCCCGTTTGGCAGGCAGTTATCTAACCCCGATCACATGAAATGCGTCACATCGATGTTCGGCTGGCCCGTCCGGCTGATATAGGCGCCGAACCGCTGGGTCAGATTGCCGAGGAACGGTGCGGACACAGATGCCTTGCGGTTGCCAAGACCCGCTGTCACTTCAGCCAGCGGCTTCGTCATCAGCTTTGTGAACTGGACCATAAGAGGGCGGTTCTCACCAGGGAGGGCCGGCAGAAAGTGGCAGGCCGGCTCCTTCTGGTTGACGAGGCTCCGGAAATAGCCGCTTCGCTTGTCAAATTGTTCGGGCGTCGCCTCCCGCAGCTTCGCGACATTGGCTTCCCACTCGGAGAGACAGTCAGGATCGCAGAACGCGAGCAGCACGTTTTCCGTTTTTCCGGTCGCCATGTCGCACTGGGGTGTCAGAACGACCCAGTGACCGCCGTCTAGCCCGAAAACGTCACCGGTCTGGGCGCGGTCGGGTTCGAGGGACGGGCTTATGTAGCACTCGAACGGGTGCCAGCCCCCTCCCTGCTCCAGACCCAGCAGCTCGCCCATGAGGTTGACATACTGGCGGGTGACGATCCGGATGAGCTTTCCGCCATCGTCGCCTGCCGCAGCGGAAATTGTACCCCATTGCGGCCACATGCGCCTGACGAACACGTCTGCGGCAAGACCCTGCATATGCTTCCTGGCGGCAGCCAAGGCCTCCATCATGTCCCACAGGCCTGCGAACCAAGCGACGGCATTGGCATAGGAATCGCCGTCACCCTTGTCGAAGATGCGGACAGTGCCCGATTCTTCCAGTTCGCCGGCGAGATCGTCGCGCAGACCCGTGATGATACCGACGGGGATGCCGTTCTCGTGCAGGCCGATCAAGGCCAGTTCGTTGCCGGACGGCTTTTCGCGCGGTCCGCCATCTGGGTCGGGCAGGCGGAGATCAAACAGCGCACAATCGAACCTGTAATTCGCCAACGCCTCCTTCGCGGAGGGAAAATCATCGCGGGTGTGGACGATGAAGCTGCGTCCGTCCGCTTCGTGTTCGTGGTTCCAGTCGTCGACAACCGTCCTGAACAGATCCCGTTGCTGTGCCTTGTCCTCGACGAACAGGATTTGCTTATTACCCAACCTGCTTCTCCCTGTACGCCGGGAAACGGATTACGAACCGCGCTCCTCCGGTAAATTCGCGATCGTAGCCCAGCGAGGCGTCGGAACGTGCCAGTGCCTCGCGGGCAATGTTGAGACCCCAGCCGGTGCCCTCATCCTTGAGCGTGAAACCGACTTCAAAAATCCTGTCGACGAACTCGTCTGGCACGCCGGGGCCGTTGTCCTCGATCAGCACGAGAAAGTCGTCGCCGGCCCGTGCCATCGAGATTGTAATGACCGGCTGTGCGGTACGGGTCTGTTCCAGCCAGTGAACGGCGTTGCCGACCAGGTTGACGACGGCGGTGCTGAGATCCCCTTTGTACCCGATGGCCTCGCTGACCTTATCCGGATTGAGAAACGTCATGGGAATGTTGTGGCCGTCGAATACCGCCGCGGCGTCCCTGACGACGTTCACCGGATTGAAGATAGATGGCGGAGGCCGCTTGCCGCCGGACAGGGGACGCAGGCTCGCGATCAGGCCACGCAGCTTTTCCCCGCTCTCCGCGACAAGGCCCAGCTTTTCGGGATATTGCCTTTTTACGTCGTCCGATCGGGGGCCGTTGGTGAACAGCGCGCTGTAGCTGCGAACCAGCCATGCGCCGGTCTGGGCGACATAGTTGGCGTGGGGGCCGCCTTCGTGCAGGACTTCGCCGATGATCGCGCCGAGCGACGATTTAGCTTCGAGCACACGCTGGCGTTCCTCGATCTGGGCGATCCTGTCGCGGAGCGACGCTTCCTGCTCGTCGATCACCGCCAGCGCGTGTTTGCGCTCCTCGTCGGGCAAACCCTTGACCAGCGCACGTATCTTGTTGAGCTCGCCGAGCTTCCGAATTTCCTCGAACGATGTCGTGTTGCGGCGGGCGATGCCGGCATCCTCGCGAAACCGCTGCCGCCGTGGTTCGACCACCTGCGCCAGAAGTTCGCGGATGAGGCGTGCGAGGCGCGCAAAGGCAGCGTTCTGCTCAAACCCCTCGCGACTGCTCTTCTCGATCAGCGAGGACGTTTCCTGCGTTTCGACGTTAAGGTAGCCGGCGATTTGGTTCTGGCCGATCCGCAGCGACGGATCCTGCACCCTTCGCGTATCAAGGGTCAGCCAGTCGTTGGCCGCGTCACCATAGGGCCGGATACGAAAGCCGTCCCGGTAGATGGCGATCCCTGCGACTTCGTCCAGAATCTGCCGGGCCTGCTTTGCTGTGACGTCCCCCATACCCGCCTTTTGCATGGTCGCCTTGATGATATCGGTCTCGCGATCGAAAACGTAGAAGCGGATATCGACCCGCCCGCAGCTTTCCTCATCCTGCTTGAGCGGCACCTGCAACACTATCGGCTCCGGACCTTGGTTGGCCCGCTTGATCTGCATCGAGCCACGGAATGTACCGGCATCATCGAAGTGGCCGTCGACCTCGTAGTCACATGCCGTCAGCAAAGGGAAGGGTATGACCTCGAACACGGACAGGGGATCGTTCGATGGGGCTTCGGCTGTCCCCATCAGGGCCAAGCCATCGAAACCGCATGTGGCGTTCGTACAATCCGAGAGATCGAGATATATCCTGAATGCCTCGTCCTCACCGGCGGTGTGGATCGGCGAGATGAGCTTTCGCAATTCGAGCAGCAGCCGCGACATTTTTGCGGCCGACCAAGCCTCGTTCAGTCCGACGATTTCGATGGTCGTTCCGGACGCTCCGGTCGTTGGCTGGGACAGGAAATCAATCCGGATATCGGATAGGTATGTTTCCCCGTTGAAGACCGACCAGTCGATGCGCGGGATCAGCACCTCGATCCGTTCGCCGGCCCGTTCGCTGATCGTCGTCAGCTCCATAACCCGGCCCAGCTTGGCGGCAGCGAAGCGCCCGATACCCTTTGAGCCGAGCATGACCCTGTTTTTCTGAGGAGATCGGCGATTGGCCGTTTTCGAGGAGGTTGCGGGTTCCATCCATTTGTCTTGGATGTCAGAAACCGTCATACCGTGGCCGTCATCCGTCACGGTGATGCGACCGGCACCGGGTTGCAGCGGCGGGATGAACTTCACGACGACTTGGGAGGCGTCGGCGTCGTAGGCATTCTTGACCAGCTCGATCACGGCCGCTTCGGGGCCGCTGATAAGCTGGTCGCCTATTGTCCGGATTATACGCGCGCGCGGACGAAACTGGATGCTTTGATCAGACGGAGGTGTCTGATCGGAAGATGCCGCTTCGTCAGGAGTCGTTTGATCAGCAGGAGTGTCCGGGCCACGTACCGTAACCTGTTCGGGCGCGGCCTTACTCGCGTTGGCGACATAAACCCGCTGGCCTATATTGCCGATGACCAGTTCGTCGCCTTCGTTGGACCAAGACACAATGGCCCGCCCCATCCTGATTTCGGGATCGCGGCCAGAGCCTTCACGCCGCGAACCATAATAGGACGTGGCAAGAGGAGGATGATCTTCTCCCAAAACCTCTAGGCTAATGAGATTCTGGTCTTCGGCGTTTCCTGGAAGATACCCTGCTGCTGCCAGTACTGCTTGCTGTTCTTTTGTAGGCAGGTAGGCGCTCTTTGACATGTCGGTCGCCGTAACGCGCTTCAGGCCGTAATTATCGAAAATTTCCGACCAGTTATTCGCCATCAGCAGCTTGCCCAATTATCGCTAGATCCCCGTCTTAGGGTCTCACAGTCTGACCCTGCTCTCTCCGCTTGCCAAGGGACAATGAGGAATGATTCGGCAGCACTCTCTAGAGGATGGTGCCGGCGCTACATCTCCTCGATGCCAGAGCATCGAGGAGATGTAGCGATCAATCGAGATCGGCTGGGCGAAAGCGACGAAGGACCTTGAATTCGCCTTGGGCTTCGAGCGCCGCGATCATGTCACTGGGGTTCAATTTACGGCGCCGGTGCCGGTGGTGGTGGCGGCGGGACAGGCGGGCCAAGGCTCAAGGTGGTGGGGCGCCCAGCCTCATGGAACCACAGATCGACGATCTTGGCGTCGTCGCTTGCTGGCAGCGGATCGGCACGCCGCACCTTGAAGGTCGTCGGCAGATTAACGGAATTACCGAACACCAACGCGTGCTGCTTGGGCAAGGAGGGGAGGCGGCGCAGCACGCTATCCGAAATAAACGGCGTCATCTGCCGGATCTGCGAGAGATCGTCAGGATTCTGGATCCGATGGACGACAAAGTTGGAGCATTGCGACAGCACGGTTTTCGAAAGCTCGCTTGGCCGCTGCGACGCCACCAAAAGGAACAAGCCATACTTGCGACCTTCCTTGGCGACACGCTCAAAGATGCGACTGGCGTCGACCGCATGGCGTGACGGCGTCGATGCGATGTAGCGATGCGCCTCCTCCAACACCAGGTGGACCGGGAAGCGGTTGCGAGGTTCCGCCTGTCGCAGCAGGCGGAAGATCATGCGGGCAATCACCGCGCTGACCAGTTCGACCACCTCGTCCTCAACCGCGTTCATGTCGAGAATGACGATCTGCGCCGCCTTAGTGAAGCCGCCACCTGCAATCGGGTGCAATCCAAGGAGCGACGACAAGAACTCCTCGCGGCTGCCGCTGGTGGCCGCCTCATGGCGGAGGAAACGGTAATCTCCCCGTTCCTCGAGCGCTTTGTAGCGCGTCACCATCTGTGAGCAGTAATCCCGTATTTGCCGATTGCCATGGGCTTCCTCGTAGAGGAGAGCGAGATCGATGGCGTCACCCAGTGCGGTGAAGTCAAACGGTGTGCCGTCATAATCAGGCAGCTTCAAATCGGCGATCAAGAATCCTGGGCTTTGCGGTCCCCCTGCAAGGAATTGATAGGCCGCTTCAAGATTAGGGAGGTTTCCGTAGTTTAGCGTGATTTTAGGTACGACTGAAGCGGCGTTGATTTGGGGCGTAAAAAAGCGCTGCAGGATTCCCCTGATCCGGGTCTGTTTGGCACCAGGCGGCGTCTCGTCGCTCAGGATCAGAGTAATACAGGTGGCGAGGATGTGGTTGCGGACGTCGATCAGCTGTCCGGCCTTGGCTGCGCCGAAGAGTGTTGCCAGTCCGAGGGCCATACGCAGGACGGGAACCTGGGTTCGCTCGCTCGCCTGCAGGAGCAACTCCCACTCCGAAAGGTCCAGGTACCAATGGGGGAGGCGGAAACGGTTGTGGGCGGCCGAGCCGTCGAGGATCAGACGGCTCACCCCGATGTCGGCGACCTTGGGCAAGCGACCGAAAGCCCGATCATACTCCCCGTTCACGTCGAGGACGACGAACGAGGCGCCCCGCGCATGGTGTTCGTCAGACTTTTCAAAGAGCGACTGGAGGATGGCCGCGACGGTACAGGACTTTCCGCTGCCGGTATTGCCTAGAACGGCAACGTGACCGCCAAAAAAGTCATCGATCCTGACCTTGACCTCATAGTCCTCGAAGACAACCGATTGACCAATGTCTAGGTTCTGAAAGCGCGTGGCGTCCGTCGGCACGCGCTCCGCCGTGCCATGACCTATTCCGGCGACCACGTCGGCCTCGGTATCGAAAATACGGTCGAGTTCACCGTCCAACGCGTAAAGGGCGTCGGCATATAGTGAGGGGAAGACGGATACGCCGAACCGGAACTTGCCGTCACTGTTCGCCGGCAGCATGCCGACCGGCACCACGTCGAGATATTTGGCCGAATTTGCCTTGTCGAGCGTGCCATGACCATCGCTGGCGACATCGCGCTCCCGCAGACCGACAACCTCTGCGACCACGTATTCGGATTGCGCGGGGATCATCAGGAACGAGCCAAGCCGGGCGACATAGTGCAGGTCATCGAAACCGACGACGGTGAAGTTATCGGTCCCGCCCAGCATCTCGATCGCAAACCGGTCTGCGGAGACCGAGATCACCTTGCCGATTGCGCGCCGACGATCGTCAGAGCTCATCGTTGGCCTCGGCTGGCTTGCGGCCGAATGTTTCGAGGACCAGCCTCACCGCGTCATCAATGCGCTCCGCCGGCCGTTGCGGGAGGAAGCGTTCCACGATCGTGTCAAAGTAATGCGCGCGTGCTCCATTGACTGGGCCATCACCACCGATGACCCAGATCCGCGGATCGTTCAGCGCTACCAGTTTGGCGATCTCTCCGCCCGACTCCGGATCGGCGAATACGATAAGCCGGAAGGTTGGAATTGTTAGCGCTTGGTAGATGATGTTGTTGAGATGTTCGTCGCCGAAAGCGAGACCGGCGGTGATGAGCACACTTTGCTCGCGGACGACTCGCGACTGGAATTCGCGGAACAGGTCTGCGTAGGGGGATCCAAGACTTGAATTCTGCTTTGCTGGAGTAGGATAGATCATCACCTTTCCCGGAATGTCGGTGGGGACGGTCTCCCTGATCGGAAAAAGACCATGATCGTCTTCTGTCCAGCTGATCGAGCCGTGCAGCTTGCAGAGATAGACGAAGCCGTCGACCGCCGACCATTTGCGGTTCGAGAGGTCGAGTTGCTCGGCGAGCGCGTACCGGAAAGTGGCTGGATTGAACCGCCGCTCAACCACACCGGAGAACCCATTTGCATAAGGCAAGCCAAGCCGGTCCATCGCGCGTTCGTTGAAGAGGTCGTAGTTCGTCGTGAATATCCAAGGCCGTGGAAGCGACCGGTCACGCATGACGAGCTTGCGGTAAAAGGACTCATAGAGCGCGAGCACTGAGCCATCGCCGTGCGCAAAGGCTCCATTGGTGCAATTTTCCCACAGGAAGTCCTGAACCTTGCCGATCAGAATCTCCACCTTTGTCAGGCGGTCACCATGCTCCGGTCGATCGCTCCGCGAGAAGACGAAGCGGAGGCTAAAGAGCAATTCCATCAACCGCTCGAGGTTTTTGGAATATTCCGTACCGTCCAGCTTCGCGCCCAATCTTGCAAGAAATTCGATGTCTTCCGAGGTCAATGCCCATGAGGGCGGCTCGATAAGATTTAGGTCATCGTCGAATTCGACGCTGGGGTAGCTGCAGAACGTCTTTGCCAGTGGCCCCATCGTAGGGATGCCACGTTCCTGATTGTCCCTGTAGAGTGATGAGCACCCGGCACCGAGCAGGAATGCGACGTTACGTGCATTCAATGCTTCTCCGATCGCCTTGCGGACCTGCTCATCGTCCTTGCCCCATTCCAGCGGCGGGGTCGGCACGTCCGAAGCGCGGAGGAAGCGGAACGTTTTAGGCGACGGCGGGGGGGCAGGGGGCGCTGGCGGTATGGCCAAGGGGTCACCCGACATCGGATGCTCCCCTCGGATTTCGCGGTGTCGCGGTAGTGGGTGAATTTATCATCCTAGCGCATATCCCAAGAAGGCAGCCTAGGCAGATTGAAGTTGAAAGCCATTCGTACTTCAACCCGCACGGTGTATGACGGCCTCAATCGCTGCATAATCGCGGGGTGACCGCGAGGTTATGCGGCGTCATCAGTCGTCGCGATCGATGGGCCGACCAATCCCCACAGCGAAAATCGCGTCGCGGACGCGGCGGAAGAAGCTGCTGGGCAGATAGCCGTAGCTGACCACCGGCTCGCGTCCCGGGACAGGTCGAATATCATAGCCTGGCCAAGCGAACCGATTCCACTCCGTGATAATGATCCACGACCGATCGCCCGACAGCCCGAAGTCGCGCCGGACGGCGTCCGGCACCTCAATCGCGAGCTGATCGCGGGCAGGGGAGTTGGTGGTCATGGGCACGACATGAACCTGATCGATCCCGTCCTTGGTCTGGGTGACTAGGACGACCGCAACCGGCCGGTCTTTTATACCTTCATCGCGGCCTTTAATGTACTCGTATTCCCACAGGTAGCTGTAGTTCAGAACCTCACCGGGCTCAGGAAGCGTTGAGCCTTTTTTCGGCCGCTTCGGAGCCGCGACCGGGTTCGACGGCGCGGATGGCTTCAAGGGTTTCGTCATCCAGATCCTCCACGCGCCCGGCGACGCGTTCGCGACGGCGCAGGCGCTCATATTCATCGACAGGAACCATGACGAAGCGCACCCGTCCGTTGCGGCTGACCCCGACCGGGCGGATCATCGCCTCATCGGAGTAGCGGCCAAACTGCTTCTGCAGCTCGCCTGATGGGACGACTTCCATGCTCTTTGCCATATGCGGCGCTCCTTCCTCGGGTGCTTGACCTGTTACCATCGCCTGTCCGGGAACCGCCTATCGCCTCCACGTCATCCAGCCCTCTCGCGGGCTGTCATATTCGTGGGGTGGTTCTCAATCCTGCCGGGGCTCTCTTTTTGGATCTGTTACTTCCCGAAAGCTCACTTGGAACGATCCTAGCCTAAAAGGCCGGGACACACTGTAGATAGCTAAAACGGATGAAACCGTCAAGACGGGGTAAACACGGAGGAG
>Ga0308158_10004384_pt1 | contig 11954 bp, 9 predicted proteins | sample PhyBR2_FD_201038 | JGI IMG/M metagenome (GOLD analysis project Ga0308158, IMG submission 201038) | Phyllosphere microbial communities from UC Gill Tract Community Farm, Albany, California, United States - DLSLB.R2 | ecosystem: Host-associated > Plants > Phyllosphere > Unclassified | place: USA...
GGAGAGCTGCGCGAAGTCGACGTCGAAGGTGTCCCCGCCTTGAAATGGCATGAGGCTCGGACTCCGCGCACCGTGAATGCCCGAGCGTTGCTGGCGCCGTTCGACCCCTTGGTCTTCTACCGACCGCGCATCGAATGGCTCTTCGACTTCCACTACCGCATCGAGATCTACACCCCGGCGGCCAAGCGTGTGCACGGCTACTACGTCACTCCGTTCCTCCTCGGTGATCGCCTCGTCGGGCGAGTCGACCTGCACAGGGATCGGGCGGCGGGCATCCTGCGTGCTCACCAGGTGACATGGGAGCCGGGGGAGGAGCACATCACCGAGCTGACGGACGAGCTCATGACGATGGCTGCGTGGCTGGGCCTGACCGCCGTGGACCTCGAAGGTACTCACCTGCCATTAAGCTAGGGGCTATACAGTCGTTCGAGTCGTTGTCCGGCAGACATGCCGATTAGGAGAAAAGTGGCTAATTTCCTCGAGAAGCTTCTGCGCACAGGTGAAGGCAGAACTCTGAAGAAGCTCCGCCGATACACGGATGCCATCAATCAGCTGTCCGATGAGTTCAGCGAGATGACGGACACCGAACTGCGGGAGGAAACCGGCCGGTTCAAGGAGCGCTACAAGGACGGCGAGAGCCTCGACTCCCTGCTTCCTGAAGCCTTCGCCACCGTTCGTGAGGCATCGAGCCGGACCCTGGGTCTGCGGCACTTCGACGTCCAGCTCATGGGCGGCGCCGCTCTGCACCTGGGCAACATCGCCGAGATGAAGACCGGTGAGGGCAAGACTCTCGTCGCCACGGCCCCGGCCTACCTCAACGCGCTCACCGGCGATCCGGTCCACATCATCACGGTCAACGACTACCTGGCTACCTACCAGTCCGAACTGATGGGCCGCGTATTCCGCTTTCTCGGCATGGAGACCGGCTGCATCCAGGCGAATATGCCCTCGGACCTGCGCCGCAAGCAGTACGCCGCAGACATCACATACGGCACGAACAACGAGTTCGGCTTCGACTACCTGCGCGACAACATGGCCTGGTCCGCGGACGAGCTCGTCCAGCGCGGTCATGCCTTCGCCATCGTCGACGAGGTCGACTCGATCCTCATCGACGAGGCGCGCACCCCGCTCATCATCTCGGGTCCTGCCGAAGGCGATGCGAACCGCTGGTACGGCGAATTCGCCAAGGTCGTCAAGCGTCTGAAGACCGATCGCGACTACGAAGTCGATGAGAAGAAGCGCACCGTCGGCGTCCTCGAACCCGGAATCGAACGCGTCGAGGACTACCTGGGCATCGGCAACCTGTACGATGCGGAGAATACCCCGCTCATCAGCTTCCTCAACAACGCCATCCGCGCCAAGGAGCTGTTCAAGAAGGACAAGGACTACGTCGTCCTCGACGGCGAAGTCCTCATCGTCGACGAGCACACGGGGCGTGTGCTCAAGGGCCGCCGCTACAACGAGGGCCTGCACCAGGCCATCGAGGCGAAGGAAGGGGTGAAGGTTCAGGCAGAGAACCAGACCCTGGCGACGATCACTCTGCAGAACTTCTTCCGCCTCTACGAAAAGCTCTCGGGAATGACCGGTACGGCCGAGACCGAAGCCGCGGAATTCATGTCGACCTACAAGCTCGGTGTCGTCCCGATTCCGACGAACAAGCCGATGCAACGTGTCGACCAGTCCGACTTCGTCTATAAGAACGAGGTCGCGAAGTTCGACGCCGTCGTCGACGATATCGTCGAACGCCACGAGACCGGACAGCCCGTCCTAGTCGGCACGACGAGCGTCGAGAAGAGCGAATACCTGTCGAAGCACCTGGCCAAACGCGGCGTCAAGCATGAAGTCCTCAACGCGAAGAACCACGCCCGTGAGGCGTCGATCGTGGCGATGGCCGGACGCAAGAACGCCGTCACTGTGGCCACGAACATGGCCGGACGCGGTACCGACATCATGCTCGGCGGAAACGCCGAGTTCCTCGCGGTCGCGGAAATGGAACGTCGAGGCCTCGACCCCGCCGAGAACGAGGACCAGTACGAGTCCGAATGGCCGGAGGTGCTCAAGGCCGCCGAAGACAAGGTCAAGGAAGAGGCCGAAGAGGTCGTCGAGCTCGGAGGACTCTATGTGCTCGGAACCGAACGCCACGAATCCCGTCGCATCGACAATCAGCTGCGCGGACGCTCCGGCCGCCAGGGAGACCCCGGCGAATCCCGGTTCTACCTGTCTTTGACCGATGATCTCATGCGGCTCTTCGGTTCGGGGGCTGCCGAACGGATCATGGCCACAGCGAACGTGCCCGATGATGTGCCGCTGGAATCGAAGATGGTCTCCCGTGCCATCCTCTCGGCCCAGTCGCAGATCGAGCAGCGCAATGCCGAGCAGCGCAAGAACGTGCTCAAATACGATGATGTGCTCAACCGTCAGCGCACTGTGATCTACGATGAGCGCCGTGTGCTCGACGGCGCCGACCTCGAAGATCAGGTCGCGAACTTCCGTGAAGAGGTCATCGATGCCTATGTCGCACAGGCGACGACGGGACCGGTCGAGGAATGGCAGGTCGACGAGCTCTTCGAGGCTCTCGGAAAGATCTACTCACCGTCGATCACTCCCGACGACCTCGCCGAGGAACTCGGTGGCCTCGGCAACCTGACGAAGAACCGCCTCAACCAGGAGATCCAGTCCGACATCGCACTGTTCTACTCCCAGCGCGAAGAGGAACTCGGAGAGGATGCCACCCGCGAACTCGAACGCCGCGTGGTGCTCTCTGTCATCGACAAGCGTTGGCGTGAGCACCTCTACGAGATGGACTACCTCAAGAACGGCATCGGACTGCGGGCGATGGCCCAGCGCGATCCGCTGGTGGAATACCAGCGTGAGGGCTTCGAGATGTTCACCACCATGCAGGACGGAATCAAGGAGGACGTCGTTCGCCTGACCAACACTCTGCAGGTTCAGGTGACCTCATCGGCCGGTTCCGATGGTGACGAATCCGAGGTCGAGGTCGACGCTGAGGAGCTGCGTCACAAGACTCCCAAGATGCAGCTGTCGGCGCCGTCCGAGGGTGGTTCCGCCTCTGTTTCCGAATCCGAAGACGAGCCGGCTCCGGCCAATCGCGCCGAACGTCGCGCGAAGAAGAAGGCCAAGAGCTGATTCCGAGCCGACAGCGGCTCACATCGTCTGCAGCGCAGTCAGCGTCCACCGGGTGGTGAGCAGTTCCAAGCGGACTGCCACCGCCCGGACGCGATTTGCGGCGGCGACGATGACTGTGACCTCGGCGATCTCGGGGCTGATCTGGCAGACGTGCGCCGTTCCCGGCCGCACCGTCCGCGTTCCGGGCACGGTCGCCCTGTGGGGTGCCACCTCGGCGCGCAGCTGACAGCGGTGGTCGATCTTCGCCAGCAGCTCCGGTTGGACCCATCGGGCGATCGTCTCGCTGCGTCTGACGCCGGAGAGGACTTCGAGGCAGGCTACCGCCAACGAGGTGGCCGTGGCCGCGATCCGCGCCCGGTCGTCCGCGATTTCCAGGCCCCGGACCTGCCCGCTGACCCGGCGATTCTGCGATTCCGTGGACGACGCTGCGACCTCTCGCCGAGGCGGTGCCGACGCCTGCGGCCGAGTGAGGGTGAGTGGGGCGGTCATTTCTGAATCTCCAATCTCTGACCTGCGATGATGAGGCTCGGATCGGGTCCGATGGTGTCCTCATTGGCGGCATAGACGTGCGCGACGAGCTGGGGGATCTCTTCTGGGGTCTCGGCCAGATCGGCAGCTATCGACCACAGGCTCTCCCCTTGAGCCACAACATGTGTGGCGGTTCCAGGATCCGGAGGCTCGGCGGCAGAGTCACTGTAGCCTGGCTCATTCGGCTCCCTGCTGTGGTCGGATTCGCCTGACCTGTCGGATTCGCCGGGCCCCTCCATCGGCCCGTCCGACGGCCGGTCGGTCGGTGGTGCTGAAGGCGCTCTGTCTGCGGGAGGTTCTGTGGGCCAGCCGGGATCGGGCGGGCGGACTCGGTCGGGTGGCTCGGATTCCTTACGCGGCTTGGAACCGTCTGGCGGCTGCTCATCCTGAGACCGTCCCGCATGGTCGGATGGGTCCGCAGAGCTCTGATCATCGTCGATCGTCGGCCAGCCGGGGTCGGCAGGGGCGGACGGAGTATGCGCAGACGGCGCAGCGACGGAAGGAGCCTGTGCGGACGATGCGGGGTCAGGGCCGGGACCAGCGAGCGGTGCTGCTTGAGCGGAGTGGACCACGAGGCCGGCAGAGACGATGGCAAGAACACTCGACGCGAGTATCCGGGGCATTGCCTTGACGACCAATCCGGCAAGCGCCGACCGGAAACGGCCGGTGGGAAGGCCCTGCAGCAGCAGGGCCAGCAGAGAGATGAGTCCGATCCGTGCGAACAGGAGCGATCCGGTGCCGATGATGACGATGACGACGACGTCGCTGGTCGTCCACGGCTGAGGAAGCCGCTCCCACGCAGCTGCGAACGAACCGAGCAGCACCAGCCACGAACTCGCACATGCGATCAAGAGATACATCTAGACATCCTCCATTGGATATTGAACATAATGATGCCGTTAGATGTTATTTGGTGTCAATGGGTCGGCTCTAACTACATGACTGTAGTTCGGTGCGTCTTCATTTCAAGTCTTGAAAGTGGACTACAGCTGGGGCAGGCTTGGCGATTATGGACGATCGGATCGATGCACTCCTGACGGATATCGAAGCCGCCGACGCGGCGGCGCAGGCGCACGTCAGGAGAGGCGAATTCGGTGACGAGGTGGCCGGTCAGGCGGCCGAGAGGACTCTGCTCGAACGGATGCGCGGGGCGCTGGGATCGACGGTGCAGGTGACGATGCCGGATCGGGATATCACGGGGACGGCGTGCTTCCTCGGTCGGAACATCATCGTCCTCGCCGGAGTCGAAGTCTCCGTCATTGCAATCAGGGCTGTCCGCGGATTCAGGCTGACCACGAGAGTGCATCGATTCGACGCTGGCGGGCTGGAGAGATTGGGCCTGGGGTCGGCGCTGCGCCGCTGGTCAGCCGCCTATGAAGAGGTGTCGATCGATGTCGCGGACCGTGCGGGCAGCATTCGGGGGCGATGCGCGCTCGTTGCTTCCGACTATGTCGAAATCGCTGGCAGGATCATTCCCTTCGCGGCGATCAACGCCGTCCACGCCCGGACGAATCCTTTCGGATGACTCGTCCATGATGGAGATCAGAGCCGAAGCGAGTGGGTCAGTCCTCGATAGAACCGGTCTTGATCTGGTACTCGGTGCGCTCGTACATGCGCTGGATATACGCTTCGATCTCGGACTTCTCGACACGCCACTGGCCGCGCCCTCCGACTTTGATGGCGCGGAGATCGCCGGAGCGGACCAGGGCCCGAGCCTGTGCGATCGAGACATTGAGCAGCTCGGCCACATCGGTCAGCGGCAGGAAGCGACTTTCGACGGCCATGAGGTGTCTTCTCCCATTCCAAATGTCCATCTGCCACCAGATGTCCATCTGCTTGTTGGTGCATTTGGCCAAAAACCTTGCTTTGGCATCATTTGATGCCCAATATTATCACTGAGAAGCAGTTTCTGTCAGCGAAACTTCTGCGAATCTGGAGATGCAATGGAGCTCTCGAAAAGAATCCGACGACCCCGCTGGACCGATGCGCGCCTCCTCGTCGGTGCGATGCTCGTCGTCCTCGCGGTCGTCGGAACCTACCTGCTCGTCACCTCGGCGAACTCGACCACCCGGGTCTGGGCGAGCGCACGCGCACTCGTCCCCGGTGAGATCCTCGAACCGGCTGACCTCACAGTGGCCGAGGTCAATCTCGCCGATCTCGGCAGGAAGTATCTCTCTGCCGATTCCGAGCTGCCGACGAACACGAGCGTGCGCAGCGTCGTGGCGGCAGGTGAACTGCTGGCTGCCTCGGCGGTGGCGCCAGTGTCAGAACTCGAGGGGCGAGTCGTAGCCATCGACATCGCCGGCTCAGTCCCGAGCGTCGTCGACTCGGGCAGCCTCGTCGACGTCTGGGCCCAGCCGGAGCAGAACGGGCTCGACGATGACGGCACACCGCCGGAGCAGATCGTCGATTCGGCCCCGGTCGCTCATATCAATCGAGACGTCGGCAGCTTCGGGGCAGGTGACGGCGCCCGCATCGAAGTGTTCGTCGGCTCAGTGGACCTGCCCGGCGTGCTTGCCGCACTCGACGGACGCAGTGTGCTCTCCGTGGTCGGTGCCCCGTCCGTTCCTGCCGATGAAAGCGAGCAGTGATGACACAGGTCCTGCTGGCGGTCGACTTCGAATACGACCTCATCCTCTTCGAGCTGCTCAGCGAGATCGACGACGTCACGATCGTCGCCCGCCCCGCCGACGAGGTGGAGCTGCTGGCACACTGCCGCACCGGCGGAGCCGATGTCGTCATCATCGGCCGCTACTTTCCCGGCCTCGACGCGGAGGTGGTTGCCGCGATCACGGCCTCCGGTGCGAAGGTGCTCGGATTCGGCGACGACGCGCACGCCCTCGAAGCAGTCGGCATCAGCGCCGTCGTCGCAACGGACGCCGACGCGACGACGATGGCCGCGGCGATCGACGACCTCCGTGCCTCCACTGTGGTCCCGCCGCGCCCGATATCGCCGCCGGGGCCGGTCGGAGGAGCGGGAATGGTCATCACGGTCTGGGGGACCGGTTCGTCGCCCGGACGCACTCTCACTGCCGTCAACCTCGCTGATCAGGCCTCTCGTCAGGGCAAGCGCAGCGTCGTCGTCGACGCTGACACGGTCTCCGGCATGGTCGCGTCCACCCTCGGGCTGACAGAGGAATCTTCGCATCTGGCCAGCCTCTGCCGGTCGCAGTCGGACCCGGTCGGGCGCTTCGGCGCGCATGCGGTGCCGCATGCATCGATCCGTGAGAGCTTCCATGCGGTGACCGGGCTGACTCGGCCCGAGAGGTGGCCGGAGATCCGTGCCTCCGTCCTCGAGTCTGTGCTCAAGCGCCTGGCCAAGGTCTACGATGTCGTCATCGTCGACGTCAGCGACCGCATCGATCCCGATGACGACCTCGCCGACCCCTTCTACGATCGACACTGCGCCACCCGTGCCGCGCTCGAGGCCGCCGATATCGTGCTCGTCCTCGCAGCAGGGGAGCCGATCGGCCTGCAGCGACTGGTCAAACTCCTCGGCACACCACGGGCCGAGGCGGTGCGCGAGAAGATGCGGCTGGTGATCACGAAGGTGCGCCCGAGTGCAGTCGGCCATCCCGCTGAGACACGGATCAGTGAAGTCCTCGACCGATTCGTCCGGATCACTCCGGACTTCATTCTCAGAGATGACCGGCCCACGGCCGATGCGGCGATGCTCGCCGGCCACACCCTGCACGAGCAGAATCCCCGGTCCGTCCTCGTCGGGGACCTCGCGGCGATGATCGACGAGCTGCTGCCGGGTCGCCGCCGTTCCCGCAGATCCGTCGGCGGCCGTGACCGTCGCGGCGCCGGCCGCCGCGGACGCCCTCAGAAAGTCAGGGTGAGCCAGGGGAGCGGACCACAGGACTAGGATGAGGGGCATGGCCATTCGCTGCTACATTCCCACCACCCTGACCGCGCTGCGTTCGACGCTGACCGACGTCCGCGCCGTCGCCCCCGACGCTCAGGGGCGCCGTCTGCGCGGTGAGGAGTTCGAATCCGCTGAATTCGACGCCATGTGCATCGCCGCGGCACTGGCCGCGAACGCAGTGTTCGCTCCTGCTGAAGCCGAGACCGGCACCGAGGCGGCTCCCGAGCGGCGTGTCATCGTGGCCTATGACGCCCCAGAGTCCAGCCCGGCCGCGCCGCTGACCGAAGGCTTCGAGCTCATCACCCTTGCCGATGTCGACATGGTCCGGATTGCGAGCTTCCACCTCGACGAGGACGCCGTCTGGGATGAGGCGGTGCAGCTGGCCGAGGACACGGACTCCAGTGCAGCCGAGGACCACCTCGGCGCTTCCGATCTGCTGTGGTACGACTCTTCCGAACTGGAACAGCTGCTCGGCGACCAGGCCTGAACCGACGCCGGCCCCGGGATCAGGCGGATTCGAAGCGGCGCAGCCGGTCGCTCAGGCGCTTCTCCAGGATCGGGACCACAGCCTGTTCGATCATTGCGCCGAACATCGGGATCGACGAGCTGATCTCGGCATGAGCGGCCAGCTTCGTCACTGACTCGGCCTCGCGCAGTTCGAGGACCGCATCGATCTCGACGGGGACGCCTGCGGCGCGTGCGGACATGCGGATCTCGGCATCATCACCGAGGACATCCCCGGGAATCATGTACACCTCGACCAGCACGGTGTTGTCGGGAAGCCGAGAGGCCAGAGCCGATGGAAGCTCGGCCTTGGGCATCGGGGTCCGCACGGTCATCTCCGTGTCGGGGTCGATGTATTCGGCACTGGCCTCGGAACCGAGCTTCTCCCACACGCCGGGGTCGGCGAGTTTGGCCAAGAATGTCGACAGATCAACCGAATATTCATGATTGAGAGTCAGAGATCGCATAGCTCCAGTTTGCCAGCGAATGAACGGTACTTCACCGTAGGCCGCTCGGCGTGCCTTTCTCGATATTTGGGCATAGTGTGGGGAATGACGATTCGGCGTCGAATCGCGTGACGAATGCTCGTTGATCATAGAGGTGAAACAGTGACTCAGGTCTCAATTTCGAACGTTGCAGAAGAGTGGAGAAAGCAGAGGGGGCAATCGGCTCCCGACAACTTCCTCGATGCGTACTATCCGCGGTTCGAAACAGGGGCGACCGATCCCGAGGCCTACGCGGCCGCGGCGGCCCGTCACTTCGCGCTCGGCACCGAATACGACGGTGAGCGTCCGGCGATCGCGATCTACAATCCGAGCGTCGACTCGCCGGAATTCAGCGACAACCACACGGTCATCGCCATCGTGCTCGCCGATATGCCCCATCTCGTGTCCTCGATCGTCAGCGACCTCGCTGCCAACGGCAGGGCGATCCGCCGCGTGCACCACCCGATCATCACAGTCACCGGCAACGGCCCGGACGAGAAGATCCTCTCCCCGGCAGAGGCCCCCACGCTCAGTGCGGACACGGCGAGCATTCCGACGGTCTCCGAAGATCCTGCCGACAGCGAAGACGGCGCCCCACAGCAGCAGTCCTGGATCCGCCTCGAGATCGACCGCATCTCCGAAAGCGACTTCGATGCACTCGAAGAACGGCTGCGCGGGGTCCTCGACTACGTGGCCGCGGCAGCGCGCGATGCCCAGGCGATGGCCGCGAAGGCCAAAGACATCGCCGCCGAGCTGAGCGCACACGCGCCGCGCCCGGAGCTGGCCTCAGAAGCCGAATCCGCCGCCGCCCTGCTCACCTGGCTCGACGGACACTTCACCTTCCTCGGCTACCGCGAATACGACTACACCCACGACGCCGAACACAGCAGCCTCGAACCGATCGAGGACACCTCGATGGGCATCTCCGCACTGCGCCCCCTCGTGAAGTCACCGCTCAGCCGGGCGGTCGCCGACAAAGCGCTCGAACCGCATGTGCTGGTGCTGACGAAGGCGAACTCCCGCTCCCGCGTCATCCGATCCTCATTCATGGACTACATCGGCGTGAAGACCTTCGATGCCGACGGTGAGATCGTCGGCGAGCGGCGCTTCGTCGGAGTGTTCAAACCCGAGTTCTACAACGACAGCGTCCTCAACATCCCGGTCATCGACAGGAAGGTCGCGAAGATCCTCTCGGCCAGCGGATTCCCCACCGGATCCCACTCGGCCAATGAACTTCTCGGCGTCCTTGAGAACTATCCCCGCGAGGACCTGCTCCACGAGGGCACCGAGGAGATCTATGACGTCGTCATGGAGATCGTCGACATGCAGGAGCGTCGTGAGTCCCGCGTGTTCGTCCGCACCGACCCCTACCAGCGCTTCGTCTCCGTCATCCTCTACCTCCCGCGCGACCTCTACAACACCGACGCTCGAGTGCGCGTGCAGGAAGTGCTGCGCAAGTTCTACAACGCCGACAGCGTCGACTTCGATGTGCTGCTGAGTGAATCCGCGCTGGCCCGCATCCACTTCGTGGCCCGCGTCGCCCGTGACTGCGAACTGCCGCAGATCGGCGCCGACGAGGTCGAGGCACGCATCGTCGGGGCCGTTCGCTCCTGGTCCGAAGACGTCCACGCGTTCCTCGTCCCCGCCGAGACCGGCGATTCCGGCGCCTCGCATGCCCGGGCCGACCTGTGGTCGAAGGCGTTCCCTCCCAGCTACGGCGAGCACCACACCCCCGCCGAGGCGGTCGCCGATGTCGGTCGGTTCGAAGCCCTCGACGCCGGTCACGGTCCGGCGGTGCGCCTCTACCGTCCCGAACAGAACACCGACGCCTCTGTGCGCCTCGTCCTCTATCGTCGTGACCGGGTCAGCCTGTCCGAGGTCCTGCCCTTCCTCACGGCCTTCGGCGCCGACGTCGTCGACGAACGACCCCACGAACTCGACCTCGCCGACGGTTCACATCGTTACATCTACGACTTCGGACTCAGCTTCTCGGAAGAGCTGGCCGATGACGACTACGACCGCATCGCCGAGGCCTTCATGGCCGGTTGGGACGGCAAGAAGGAAGCTGGGGTCTTCGACCGCCTCGTCGTCGCCGGACTCTCCTGGCAGCATGTGACGATCATCCGCGCACTGGGCAAGTACCTGCGCCAGGCGGGCTTCACCTATTCCGACGCCTATGTCGGTGAGGTCTACAGCGACAACCCGCAGATCTCGAAGCTGCTCGTCGACTACTTCTCCGCCAAGTTCGATCCCGACGTCGACGACGCCGGACGCGAAGCGACGATGACCGAGATCGACGACGCGATCGAAGCCGCCCTCAGCGAAGTGGCCAGCCTCGACGCCGACCGTGTGCTGCGCTCCTCGCTGGAACTGCTGCGGGCGACCCTGCGCACGAACTACTACATCGACGAATCCGGTGCTCTGCCCACCGCCCTGGTGCTCAAGATCCGGCCCGACGAGCTCAGCTTCGTGCCGAAGCCGAAGCCGGCTCTGGAGATGTGGGTGTATTCCCCGCAGGTCGAGGGCGTGCACCTGCGTTTCGGCACCGTCGCCCGCGGAGGGCTGCGGTGGTCGGATCGTCGCGATGACTTCCGCACTGAAGTCCTCGGTCTCGTCAAGGCCCAGATGGTCAAGAACGCGCTCATCGTGCCCACCGGGGCGAAGGGCGGCTTCTTCCCCAAGCAGCTGCCGCCGATGAGCGATCGGGACGCGTGGATGGCCGCCGGTCAGGCCGCCTACGAGGTGTTCATCGAAACCATGCTCGAGGTTGCGGACAACCTCACCTACGGCAGCGACGACTCCAGCGTCGTCGTCCACCCCGACCGTGTCGTCCGCCACGATGGAGACGACTACTATCTCGTCGTCGCCGCCGACAAGGGCACGGCACGGTTCTCCGATGTGGCCAACGCGATCGCCGAACGCCGCGGATTCTGGCTCGGCGACGCCTTCGCATCCGGCGGATCGGTCGGCTACGACCACAAGGCGATGGCCATCACCTCCCGGGGCGCGTGGAAATCCGTCGAACGCCACTTCCGCGAACTCGGACTCAACACCGCCGCCGAGGACTTCACCGTCGTGGGCATCGGCGATATGAGCGGTGACGTCTTCGGCAACGGCATGCTGCGCAGCGAGCACATCCGCCTCGTCGCGGCATTCGACCACCGGGACATCTTCCTCGATCCGAACCCCGACGCCGCCCGCAGCTTCGTCGAACGCCAACGCCTCTTCGACCTGCCGCGTTCGAGCTGGCAGGACTACGACAGGGACCTCATCTCCTCAGGAGGCGGAGTCTTCTCCCGGTCGGCGAAGTCGATCGACCTCAGCCCCGAAGCCGCCTCGGTGCTCGGAGTCGAACCCGGAAAGCGCAGCCCCGCCGACCTCATGTCGGAGATCCTCAAGGCACCGGTCGACCTCGTCTACAA
>Ga0308158_10004385_pt1 | contig 11952 bp, 10 predicted proteins | sample PhyBR2_FD_201038 | JGI IMG/M metagenome (GOLD analysis project Ga0308158, IMG submission 201038) | Phyllosphere microbial communities from UC Gill Tract Community Farm, Albany, California, United States - DLSLB.R2 | ecosystem: Host-associated > Plants > Phyllosphere > Unclassified | place: USA...
CCTTTGCCAGCCTTAGTCGCTGCCCGTTGTCGCGGTCGCCATCGCGCGCGATGCGGGCGATCGCGGTGTCGATCCCGGCGAGATCGAGCCCGGCATAGCGCAGCGCCTTGCCCGGTGCGCCTTCGCTGGCGAGGACCAGCGCCTCCACTTCGCCGTCGTCGAGATCGGGACGGGCTGCACGGATCGCGGCTGCGACCTCGGCGGGTTCGAGCGCCCCGAACCGCAACAGGCGGCACCGCGACCGGATGGTCGGCAGCAATCGCCCCGGCGCGTGGCTGACCAGCATGAATATCGTCCCTGCGGGCGGCTCCTCGAGGTTCTTCAGCAGCGCGTTGCTGCCCCCCCGCTCGAGATCGTCGATCGCATCGATCATCACGACCCTGCGCGGCCCCATCGACGGGGTCGTCGCGAACAGCGGCTGCAGCGTCCGGACCTGCGCGATCGAGATGCTTCGCGCGATGTCCTGACCGGGCTTGTCGGGATCCTTGGGCAGGCGCGCGAGGACGCGAAAGTCGGGATGCGATCCGGCCTCGATCAGCGACCGCGTCGGATCGTCGGCAGGCACATCAAGGCCGGGCGGCAGCGACGATCGCTCGTCTCGCGCCTCGGCCAGCATCCGCATCGCCGCGATACGCGCGAACGTCGCCTTGCCGACGCCGGGTGGCCCGGTCAGCAACCACGCATGATGCAGCGCGCCACCGTGCATCGCCGACACGAACGCCGCCTGTGCAGCGTCATTGCCGAACACCCTGGTCACAACGTCGCCCCGTGATGCGTCCGCGGATCGGGGATCGCGCGTGCCGCCGGATCGCGCATACGATCCGGCGCGGTGCGCATCATCCGAAGAAGCCCGTCAGCCCCGCCCAGGCGCGGCCGAAGAACCCTGCTTCGGCGACATCCTTTTCGGCGACCAGCGGCATCCGCTGCTCGACGCCGTCGGGCATCGAAACGACGAGATCCGCAATATGCTGGCCGGCCTTGATCGGCGCCTTGATCGGCCCCTGATAGACGACCTTGGCGTTCATCCCGGGCGACGTGCCCGCGGGTACCGTGACGGTCAGCGCCTTGGGCGCGACGAGCCCGACGGTCGACGAATCGCCCAGCTGGACCGACGCGTCCTCGACCTTGCGGCCCTTCGCGACGATCGGCTTCGACTGCCACGCACGGAAGCCCCACTCCATGAACCGCACTGACTCGTCGGCGCGCTGGTTGAAGCCCGTCAGACCTGCGACGACCATCACCAGGCGGCGACCATTCTGTTCGGCGGACCCAACGAAGCCGAACCCGGCCTCTTCGGTATGCCCGGTCTTCAGCCCGTCGGCACCCGCGACGCGGCCGAGAAGCGGATCGCGGTTGGCCTGCGTGATCGCGCTGCCCCCCATGGTCTTGCCCCAGGTGAAGTCGCGCTTCGAATAGAATTGCTTGTAGAGCTTGGGATGATTGGTGATCGTGGCCGCGGCGAGCGTCGCGAGGTCATGCGCGGTGACATAGGTCACGCCGTTGTCGGGCCAGCCATTGGACGTCCCGAAATGGCTGTCCTTGAGGCCGAGCTGGGCGGCCGCGCGGTTCATCCGCTCGGTGAACGCCTGCTCCGACCCCGAAATCGATTCCGCGAGCACGACGCACGCGTCGTTCCCCGACAGCGTCACGATCCCGTACAGGAGATTGGCGACGCTGACATTCTCGCCAGCCGACAGGAACATCGTCGAACCCGCGGACGGGCCATGCCATTTTGCCCAGGTCTCGGGGCGAACCTGGACCATCTGGTCGAGCTTGAGCTCACCCTTCTTGACCATGTCGAATGCGACATAGACGGTCATCATCTTGGCGAGCGATGCGGGCGGCATACGGCGGTCGGCGTCGCGCGCGAACAGCACCGCGCCCGACGACAGATCCTGCATGTACGCGATCGGTGCGGCGGTCTGGAACTGCGGCGCAGCGGCGATCGACGGCGTCGCCAGCGCGACCAGCGCCAGCGGCGCGGCGATCAGGCGCGGGCGGACCGCCGCACTGAAAGCGTGATGGGCAATCGCCGCGACAGGTGCGGCCGACAGGGTCTTGGACAGCTTCGTCATGGGTATCCGTACGTCAAAAGAGGAACGCGGTATCGGGGCAAGGTCCCGCGCCGCCTTGGGCTTGCCGCCGCACCTTAGCCCGGCGGCACAACCGCGTCACGCGCGTGTTCCAGGATTTTTATGCGGCGCTCACCGCTCGACCGCATCGGCGAGAAGCCCGACCGACAACGCATAGAAATTCGAGCAGTTATAATCGAGGATCACGCGGTAATTGCCCGTCAGCAGATAGGCCGTTGCTCCCGGGCCATCGGGCTCGAGCAGCGTTGCCATGACCGGGTCCGCGGGCCGGCTCGCGCCCTGCGGAGCAATCCCCAGCGCCCGCCATTCCGCCATCGTCCGCCACCCGCTGTGCCGCTCGAAGACGCGGGGGCAGCGCGGCGATACCAGGCGATTGCGGATCTGTGTCCGGTCAAAGCCCGAAGGCACCGTGACCGCGACACCCCAGGGCTGGCCCGCGCGCCAGCCGGCATTGGCAAAGTAATTCGCGATCGACGCCAGCGTGTCCGCCGGGCTGTTCCAGATGTCGGCGCGGCCATCGCCATCGCCGTCCCGCGCAAGCCTGAGATAGATCGAGGGCAGGAATTGCGGGTTCCCCGTCGCCCCTGCCCAGCTGCCCTTCAGCTGTTCGCGCGTGACGCCGCGATCGAGCATCTTCAGCCCTGCGATGAATTCACCGGCGAACAACGTCCGCCGACGCCCTTCATAGGCGAGGCTCGCCAGCGAGCGCAGCAGATCGAAATTGCCCGTGTAGCTGCCATAGTTCGTCTCATGGCCCCAGATCGCAACCATGATCGACTCCGGGACGCCCGTCTCGCGTTCGATCCGCTGCAACCGGCCGCGCTGCGCCAGATAGGTCTGTCGCCCGCGTCCGATGCGCGCGGCATCGACATGCTGGGCACGATAGGGGGCAAACGCCGGGATCGCGCTGCTCGAACCGCTGCCCGGTTGCGCACGATCGAGCGCGATCACCCGGTCGTTCAGCGTCAGCGTCGGAAACACGGCATCCGCGGTTCGCGCGGTGACGCCGTCCGCCAATGCCTGCTGTCGAAGCTGGCCCAGATACGCCTGGAATCCGGCCTCGTCCTGCGCGTAGGCGGGCTGAGACCCTGCCCCCGCGATGATAAGCGCCGCAACAGCGGTCACACAGAGCCGGCCAAACCGACGCGCTGTCTTTGATGATCCCCACATGGCGGGCGCTCTGCCATAGGGGCACCCGGATCGGAACCCCGCCCACCGCAGGGATCGCACAGACCGACGCGGCAAGGTCCCCGGGGATGCGCAAGACGCGTGCCGGGCGTCCGTGACGACGCGACCGACTGCTGTTACTTATATACACATACGGTGCACAAGTTTCCCATCCGTTTACGATGCAATTACCCGGCATATATCAATAACAATGACATAACCATCGGCGAAGTCCTTACAGCCCTCTAATCCGCAGTATTGAGATGATTGGCGTATATTGACTCATCACGTATTGGCTTTAGTTCCAGCAGGTACAAAGGAAACATCGAGAGTGGGGCTATCAGATGCACACAGTGGCGCGGTCCGAATACGGTTCATCGGCAACATCGGAAATCGATATTTATCTGGAATCGCCGCCGCCTAAGGGATTTGTGAAAGTCGATGCGCTTTGGGTCCGGCGATCGCGGATAGCTGCCGGGTGGATACTTGACTCGACATCCGGTAATCTGCCCGCGATTGTCGACATCGGTTGCGGACAAATGTCGATCAGCGCGTTTCTCCCCGCGCACACGCTGTATATCGGCTGTGATCATGTTGCACGCGATCTCGATACCATCGTCATCGACCTGAACGAGGCCAGCCTGCCCCTGTTCGATGTCGCAGACGCGGTGATGCTCGGGGTCCTCGAATATATCGACGACGTCCCGGCCTTGCTCGCACAACTGCAGCAGTTCGAACGGATCACGCTGTCCTATTGCACGCATGCCTTCTGGCGCTCGGGCACCAAGCGGACGCGATATTGGCGCAACGCCTATTCGGCGCGGCAGTTCAAGGCGCTGCTGCGCGCCGCGGGGTTCGAGATCGTGCGTCAACGCTATCTGCGCGTCGGCGAGATGCTGTTCCAGATCAAGCGCGCCGCCTGACGGTCGGGTCGCCTGGCATCGCGCCTCGTCCACGGTGCGATGCCAGGCCCCGGTCCTTCCAATGAAGACGCGGCAGATGAGCAAATACCCGATTTCGACGGGACGGGTGACGAAGCCGCTTGCCTTTGCCGAAGCGCAACCGCTAAGGGCAACGGCGTCGGGGAGTGGCGCAGGCTGGTAGCGCACCTGGTTTGGGACCAGGGGGTCGCAGGTTCGAATCCTGTCTCCCCGACCATTGTACGTCTGTCGTACAATCCTGGCCGCTTGGCACTCACGCAAGCGGCCTCTTCACGCAGATACACGTAACACCCTCACGGGCTCCAGGGCGCCTGAGGTCCGACGATTGTCAGCGTCACGAGCGCGCACCCTGCTACCGTCATGTATCGTCGAACCCTGCCCTTGCAGAGCGTCGACCGGCCGCCGCCGAAGTCCGCGACGCGTAACCGCAGCGCGTTATTTTGCAGCCCAGGCGGCACAGAGTAGCGGCGGCGCGTTGTCCCAGCTTCCTACCGGAACGGGATATGATGCCGAAAACACTGACTATTATCGGAATGGGCGCTTGCGGCGTCGCGGCGTTCGCCGAAGCGGTGACCCGGCTCAGCTATGATCCCGGCGATGGCTGGCTGATCCACCTCATCGAACGGGACGACGCGCTTGCGCGCGGGCTGGCGTTCGGCACCGAGCAGCCCGGGCATCTCCTCAACACCGAATCCCGACTGATGGGGTTGTATGATCAGGAGCCGGGCCACTTCCGGACCTGGCTCGAGGCGCGGCGCGCGGAAGCGGGTACGCCGCTCGATCCCGACGGGGTCGAATACCCGCAACGCCGCGAATATCGCCTCTATATGCGCGACGTCCTCGACCGAGCGCTCGATCGCGCGCGTGCCGCGGGGATCGACGTCCGGATCCATCACCAGGAGGCCGTGAGCATCGAGGGCAATCATCTCGCAGCGCGCATAACCCTGTCCGACGGCACGACGATCGCGACGGACATCGTACTCCTGACGATCGGCACGCCCGATCCGGACAGGTTCGGCACGCTCAATGGCGCGCCCGGCTATTTCGACTCCCCCTACCCTGCGCATCAGATGACGGAGCATATCGAGCGTGACCAACCGGTCGTCATCCTGGGCAGCGGGCTCAGCGCGATCGACGCGGTCATGACGCTGCTCGACAATGATCACCGGGGGCACATCCACCTGATTTCCAAGGAGGGGATGCTTCCGCGTGTCGAAATCCCCGCGCCCGAGACGGGCTATGAGCGGCGTTACCTGACGCTCGAAAACGTCCACCGTCTGATCCGCGAGCGCGGCGCCGCCTTCTCGATCGTCGACCTGTTCCGGCTGTTCCGGATGGAAGCCGAGACCGCGGCCGGTCGGTCGATCGATTGGCAGGCTGAGGACCGCTATGGCGGGGACGCGGAGGCCGCGCTGCTGCACGACATTGCCGTCGCCGAGGCGGAAGACGAACCGTTCCAGCGCATCCTCACCGCCGCAAGACATGACTCCACGGCGATCTGGAACCTGTTGCGCCCGGTCGACCAGAAACGGTTCGGCAAATGGCTCGCCCCGCATTTCGCCGCGGCGCGGTTCGTCACCCCGATGGTCAACGCGCGTCGTCTCGCCGATGCGATGGCACGCGGCCTGCTCACCGTTCGGGGCAGGATCGACGAGACCGTCGCCGACGAGGACGGCGCGGGCTTTACGGTCACGTTCGACAATGGCGACACGCTCGAGACGCCGATCGTCGTCAACGCCACCGGACAGGCGACGACGCTGGACGAGATGAAGGAGCCGCTGATCAAGGACCTGCTCGCCAAGCAGTGGCTGCAGCCGCATCCCGTCGGAGGCGCGATCGCGCACCGGGCCACGTGCCGGATCATATCGGCGACACGCGATGCGCCGCGTCTCTACGCGCTCGGCCAGCTGCTCAACGGCGAGCTTCGCGACACCAATGCGGTGTGGTTCAACGTCGAATGCGCGGGCCGCGCGGTCGATGACATCCTGCGCCAGCGATGAGCGCGATCGGCAACATCGCCGCGGCATTGCTGCCGCTCTACGGCGTCATCCTGATAGGCTGGGCCGTCGGGGGGCGTCTCCCGTGGGCGGCGAAGCTCTTCTCGACGATCCTCGTCTTCGGCCTCATCCCGCTTCTGGTAATCGACAAGGTGCTGGCTGCGGAAACGCGGCAGCTCATGGTGATCCCGCCCTTGATGTTCGCCGTCGCCGCGCTGATGAGCATCCCGGCACACCGTCTGGCGCAGCGGCTCGGCAAGGATTTCGACCCCAAGCTCCTGTCTGCGTCCTTCTCGTTCTTCAACGTCGCGTTCTTCGGCGTTCCGGTCAGCCAGGCGCTGTTCGGCGAGGTCGGCGCATCGACAGTCATCTGCGCGTATATCGGCAGCGCGCTGTATGGCGATACGATCGGCTATTTCCTGATCGCGCGTACCAAGGAGGGCGCGCGCAAGGCGGCGACCAAGGCGTTGCGCGTCCCGATCGTCTATGTCGTGATCGGCGCCATCATCGCCAAACTGGCGGGCGTCACGATGCCCGAGGCGGTAAAGCCCGTCCTGTCGATTGCCGGCACGCTCGTCTCGGTCCTCGGCATGGCAGTGATCGGTCTGAACCTCGCGGAAACCGGCCGTGACGACTGGCGACCGAAACTCATGACGCGCATCCTTGCTGTCAGGCAGGCCAGCGGTCTGATCCTGCTTGGGACCGCACTCGCACTCGAAGCGGCACTTGTCGGGATATTGACCCCGCGCGACCGTGTGATCGTCGGGCTCGTCGCGCTGTTCCCCATCGCCAGCAACGTGACGCTGTTCGCGACGCTGCTCGACACGAACCGCAAGGCCGCAGCAGTGCTCGTCGCACTGTCGAGCGTCGTATCGCTGGTGCTTGTCCTGCTGGTCGTTGGCCTGTTTCATTCGGCAATGCCAACAGGGTGACCGCGCCCTCCCCGCTCGGCGAGCCTGATCCCGCCGGACGCGGAGCTAGGTCGACAGTCCGGACTGCTGCTCGCCGGCCTAACGGACCGAGCCCCGCACCCGCTGTGCGCATCGACGTTGCACAGATGCGCGCGCGACCTTCGTATCCGTCACCACGTGCGCCGGGGCTCTTGCGGGTCGTGTCCACGGATCGATGGTCAACTATCAGCCGCTTCGGTCGTCACCGGATGGGGACCGGATCCGCGGTCAGTGCCTGCCGCATCGCCGTCACCTCGACATTCAGTGCCGCAAGCCGGTCGCGGGACATGCCCGTCCGCTCGACGATCATAGGGGCCAGGCACCCGGTCTCGCGCCAACACGCGCTTCCCCGCTCGGTCAGCCGGACGCGAACCTGCCGTTCATCCGCGGGATTGCGAACGCGCGTGACGAGCCCCGCCGTCTCCATCCGCTTGGCGAGCGGGGTGATGGTGCTCGGCTCGAGCGCCAGACGCTCCGCGATCGCCCCGATCGGTACACCGTCCTCGGCGCCGTTCAGGATCTGAAGCACGAGAAACTGCGGATAGGTAATGCCGAGCCGATCGAGCACCGGCTTGTAGACGCGGTTGATCGCGATGCTCGCGGCATAGAGCGAGAAGCAAAGCTGCTCGTCGAGCGGCAGCGGCGCTGGGGTCGGCATGGAATTTCTCCTCATGTCTTATGTAGCACGATGATGATTATCGCGCAAAATAGATCTGGACAGAATGCGAGGCGCTACCTAAATTGCTTATCGCGACAACTAAAGGGAGACCAGCCATGTCGATCGACGTCAAGTACAGCACGACCGCCACCGCGACGGGTGGCCGCGACGGCCATGCCCGCACCGAGGACGGCCGTTTCGACGTCAAGCTGTCCACCCCCAAGGAACTCGGCGGCGCGGGTGGCGACGGCAGCAACCCTGAACAGCTGTTCGCGGCGGGGTACTCGGCCTGCTTCATCGGCGCGCTGAAGGTTGCGGGACAGCAGTTGAAGGTGAAGCTTCCCGATGATGTGGCGGTCACCGCCAAGGTCGGTATCGGGCCGCGCAGCGCTGGCGGTTTCGGCATCACCGCGGACCTGACGGTGTCGCTGCCGGGGATCGATCGGGACGAGGCCCAGCGGCTGGTCGATACCGCGCACCAGATCTGCCCTTACTCGAACGCGACGCGTGGCAATGTCGACGTCGGGCTGACGCTGGCCTGACGGTGGCCTGACGGGGCCGGGCCGGAGTCCCATGTCTCCGGCCCGTTCCGCGTGAACGCCAAGCGATGTCCCCCGCACGCAGCGCGCGAAGACCACTGCAGCGGCGCCTAGGATAGCGGCGGCTGTCCATTGGAGGCAGTCAGGCCGCCATCGACCGGCAGGTTGACGCCGGTTATGAAGCGCGCATCGGCGCTGGCAAGGAACGCGATCGCGCCGGCGATGTCGGCGGGCTCTGCGCCGCGACCCATCGGAATGCGCTCCTCGAACTTGGCGATCAGCTCGGGCTGTTCCTTCATGCCCGCGGTCAGCGCGGTATAGGTCAGCGACGGGTTCACCGCGTTGATGCGCACCCCGTTGCTCGCCTCGTCCATCGCCAATGCGCGGGTGAAATTGCTGACAGCACCCTTCGCCGCGCAGTAGAAGCTGTGGTTCCAGTCGCCGCCGAGGCCGGACACGGACGACACGTTGATGATGCACCCCCGGGACTTGCGCAGATGCGCGATCGCGGCGCGGCTCATATGGACGACGCCGTACAGATCGGTCTCGATCACCTTGGTAAAGTCCGCGAAATCGCCCTCGTCGAGCTTGCCGAGGTGATCGACGCCGGCATCATTGATCAGCACGTCGATCCGTCCGAAACGGTCGACCGCTGCCTGTACCAGCGCTTCGCAGGCCGCGCGGTCGGAAACATCGGTTTCGCGGGTTTCGACCGTTCCGCCAAGATCTCTCGCGAGGCGATCAAGCGCGGGCTTGTCGATGTCGCCCAGCATGAGCGTCGCGCCCTCCTCGGCGAAGCGGCGTGCGGCGCCCTCCCCGATCCCCGATGCGGCACCGGTTATGAGCACGATGGTGTCCGAGAAGCGCGCCATTACGCGTTTTCCGCCTGCACGGCGTGCTTGCCGACGCCGAACGCCTCGACAAGCTTCGCGCAGAATGCGGGAAGGTCGTCGGGATCGCGGCTGGTGACGAGGCCTTGATCGACGACGACCTCCCGGTCGACCCAGCGGCCGCCTGCGTTCTCGATATCGGTCTTCAGCGTCGGAAAGGAGGTCAGCGTGCGTCCGCGCAGCTGATCGGCTTCGATCAGCGTCCACGGCGCGTGGCAGATCGCGGCGACGGGCTTCGACGCGGCGAAGAAATCGCGCACGAACGCGACGACCGTGTCCGATCCCCGCAACGTGTCGGCGCCGACGCATCCGCCGGGGATCACGAGACCATCGAATTCGGACGCGGCGACGTCGTCGATCACCTTGTCGACCGCAAACTTGGCGCCGGGATCGAGGTCGTTGTTGAACGTCTCCGCCTCGCCAGCCTTAAGACCGATGACGGTCACCTTGCCACCTGCCGCCTCGACGGCGGCCTTCGGTTGCGCGAACTCGGGCTGTTCGGTGCCGCGGGGTGCGATGAGGATCGCAATGGTCTTGCCTTCGAGTTTCATGACTGTCCTTTCGGGTTCAGCGTTTTTGGAAACGGCGTCAGGCCGGAATGTCGGTGATGCGGGCCGTATTGGCCGCGGCGATCCCGGTTTGGCGGTGGCGGAAATCGCTCAGCGCGCGATACACCTGCATCCGGGCGCGCATCACGCCACCCAGCGGACGGTGCGCCGCCAGGCTGTGTGCGGGACGGAACGTCATCACTTCGTCGAAATAGCGTACGCGCTCGGCGCCATAGGCGGCCTGCCGCGGCAGACGGATCGTGGCGATCGTCCGATACTCGCTGTCCTGCGTCGGCCAGTCGACCGAGCTGTCCTCGATCGGCTGCGTGTCCGCATTCGTCCACACCTGCGCACGCAGTTCGAACACCGCGTCGTTCTCGGCGAAATAGTCGATGGCCGCGTGACGAAAACCATCCTCGTCCTGATGCGGATCGAGCCGCCAGTCGTCGAGCGCGCGTTGTTCCGCCGCCACCGGGAACGCGCCGATCTTGGCGACATGGTCACCGAAGCGAACCGGACACTGGCTGAAATAGCATTCGTCGAGCGGATGGCTGAACGGGTGGCCATAGAAATCGAGCGTGGGACTGGGGCTTCCGGCGACCGCGTTCAACACCGTGTTGATGGTGCGCGCGATCGACGCCGCCGCGCTCTTGGCACCTTCGGGCATCGGCACGGTCAGGCCGATCTTCTTGGCCTGTCGCAGGAATCCTGCGGCGGTGCCGGCGGGAAACGTCGTTCCGCTCGCCAGCACGAAATCCTGCGTCGGTGCGTCGTGTCCGGGAAGCCTGGCGCCCTCGACGCCGAAGACCTTGATCGCCATGCCGCGATGCGTCGACACGCGGTCGCCGAGCTTTTCGCCCGGGCCCTGCGCGAAGCGCACCGCGACCGCAAACGTGCCGAAGCTCGCGAACAACCCCTGCGCCAGTTCGGGCGGCAGATCGGCGGCGACCACCATCTCGCCCGTCACGCAGGCGGTGCTCTTCGCGTGGCTCGCACGAACCGCATGGCCGTCCCGCTGCTCGACGGTCTGGCTCTCCTGCGTCATGCCCGCGATGATGCCGTCGATACTCGCCTGCTCGTCGGCTTCGGGCGTCTCTATGTCGTCGCGATAGGGTAGATAGGCCATGGAGAAACTCCCGTTGAATCAGGAGTTAAACACCGCAGCATACCGAGACGTTTCGGTACGGTTCCGGGCAGAAACCTTACATCTGCGAGACGGCGCGGCGCGACGTCCGTTTGCTGTCAGACTAGCGATCATTCAATCTGTCTCGCGACCTTTCAGCGGCGGCAGCACGTCGCTTCACGCGAACCAAGCGTGCGAGATCGCGACCGGAACGCGCCGGAGATTGGTATTTCTTTGGTTTTAGAATTCAAGCTGTAACAATCCGGCACCATCGGGAGCCTGATTGCCGCTTCGGCGGCGCGAAGCTTCTGGGGGGTCCATGCTCAAGTCCGTTCTCGCAACCGGTACCGCGTTCGTCGCGCTGTACGCCGCGTCTGCCGCGCCTGCTAATGCGCAAGTCGTCGATGCAGGCACCGTCACGACAGCCGAACCAGGTCGCGAGGACGATCGGACGGCTGCCCCCGAACAGCCGAACAGCGACATCATCGTCACCGGCTCGACGCGTGCGCAGCGCCGTTTCGATGCCTCCTATGCGATCAACACGATCTCGCAGACCGACATCGAGAAGATCGCACCCGTCAACTTCGCCGATCTGATCGGGCAGCTGCCGGGCTTCCAGACCGAGATCACCGGCGGCGAGGTGCAGAACATCTATCGCATCCGCGGCCTGCCCAATGACGGCGGCTTTGTCAGTTTCCAGCAGGACGGCCTGCCGCTGTTCCATGAGAATGACGGCGTCTTCTTCCGCGGCGATGCGATCCTGAAACCCGATCTGATGACCGAGCGCGTCGAGGTCGTCCGCGGCGGCCCCGCCCCCGTCTATGCAAGCTATTCGGGCGCGATCATCAACGCGATCGAGGTGACGGGGCGGGACGAGGTGCGCGGCAAGGCGCAGCTCACGCTCGGCGATACCGGCCTGTACCGCGCCGACGTGGTGCAATCGGGTCCGCTCGGCGGCAACACCTATTACGCGGTCGGCGGGTTCGTGCGCTATCACGACGGCTACCGCGACAACGGCTTCCCGAACGACAAGGGCGGGCAGTTCC
>Ga0308158_10004390_pt1 | contig 11948 bp, 3 predicted proteins | sample PhyBR2_FD_201038 | JGI IMG/M metagenome (GOLD analysis project Ga0308158, IMG submission 201038) | Phyllosphere microbial communities from UC Gill Tract Community Farm, Albany, California, United States - DLSLB.R2 | ecosystem: Host-associated > Plants > Phyllosphere > Unclassified | place: USA...
GAGACTCTAAGTAATTAAGATATATTGAAAAATGTATACTAGGAGGTTTTTTACCTGTATAATGTAATATTACCTTTTTTGTCAGTCTTTCTACAAGTCGGACAACATTTTCAAAGACTGCAGCCGCAGCAAGAATAAATGTCTGAAACTGACTGTCAATGATTTCTCTGTAAAAAGTACCAGTGTTAATGGAAATACTCGACAAAAAATTGTTAGTACTGTAATATAGCTGATAATTAGCCTCGAAGGGAAGTTTAGCACGATTACCTGCAAGAGCCTCTTCATTTAAATCTGCGAAATAGCTGTAATGAATGATCTGTAACTTTCTTATTCTTTGGTTGATGGCTGAAAGTAAATCTTCTATATCAGGAAATGTATTAATCCTATAATCATTGTGAAATCGCGAATTTGTATTTGTTATAGTTGAATTACTTTCATGATGATAGACTGCTTGAAGTAATTCAGAATTTTTGTCGGAAAAATCCACTAATTCAATCCTCTTGTTTATTACCATATTAAAACCATTTATCGTTACGTAAATCTATATCCCTATCAATATTATCTTGTATTGTCATAATAACCGATGTTAAAAGCTCATGCACTTTATTAAATTCAGAATAATTCGTAATTTTTCTCTTAAAAATTTCCAATAGTACAATATCTTGCGCAAATGGCTGTCCAGGTGTTCCTATCTGGACCCCTCTATTAGTTAATGCATAATAAGCACGAGAAGTAAACGATTCAAAATCATCACTTTCTGAAATATCGTTCTTCCCAAATTCATAAATAGATAGTATAAGATCAATGATTTTTTCATCATCTACAATGAATTCTTCTAATGCAATCAGTAGCTTACTTTGTATTGGAAAGCTTGTTTTGTACTCTTCAGATTTTTGCCCAAAAATTTTCCGAAGAGCATCTGGCATTTCTTCTGAAACTGCGAGGTAGCCAAACAAACTTCTTGCAAAATACAACATCTGTTGACCTTCCAGCTCTAGAAACCAGTCTAAAGCTTTGGCAAATAAAGATTCTCTGTATTCTTTTAGATCCTCTATACCCTCAAATAAACCGGAGGAGTGATTTGGAACAAATTGGACACTCCCGTAAATTCCTTGATCACTTAAAGTTTTAGTAAAATTCGTAAACCTCGCATCAAAATATTTAATTAATAAATCTGCTCCTTCTTTTTTGAGAACCATATTCATAGTTATTTCAATATCGTAAGAAATCGAAAATCTATAGGAATGCTCTAATAATAGTTCTTTCGTTAGTCGATAAATAACAAGACGATTTAAATACATAAAAGTGTATTCAGCATTACTCTGACTGCAGTGTTTGAAGAAATTAACCGCTACATCCCGTCCTAAAGAATATTTATGTGTAACAAGTGAGGGAATCAGTTCTGCAATTGCGTATCCAATATCTTCATTTTTAGAATCTACAATTTTTTCTATCATCATAAGCTCAGACTTAGAAAATCGCTTATTTATATCCCCAGAAAGACTAGAAAAAATCTGTAGAAAAACTTTTTCGCCCGAAATGCCCTCAGTATTCAAAAGCTTGTCGATCATTGAAGAATAAACAGTATCTCCAAAATCTTTGTCTCTTATGGTTCTCAAAATATCGGGCGCAATCAGAGCAAACAATGATCTATCTATTGCCAACTGATTATAAAATGCTGATAGAAAATCTAAATCATTTTTTATTATCTCCTGAGTAAACATAAATATACTTCCTAACCTATTTCCTTTAATATTATAGGCCTCTACCAGAGCATCAGCTATAGCTGTAGGGGTACTTTCTGAAAAAAGATCTTTAAGTTTGAGAGTGAGATCCTTTAAAATTTCGATGTGAGACTTTCTTTTGTTTAAATTTCGTTCTCGCGCCATTATGCTTATTAAACGCTCTGTCAAAGATTTTGGAGCTAATTCTTCTCTCAATTGGTTAAATAATTCAGAATGCTGAACTTTTGTATCCCAAAGCTCAAAATATCTTAACTGTTCATCAACTGTATTTTTCTCGGCAGTACTAAAGCCGGATAACTCATCTAAAAAGAATAATAAAACATTGTTGATTTCCTTTTCCCCATTGTATATAGGAGCTTTTCTATAATTACTGAAAATCTCGCGCGGTATATCTAGGATATTTTTTAAAATATCAAATCTTAGTTCTGATGAAGATGTATATTTAAAAAAGTACAGGAGATATCTAATGCTTCGTTCACGGACAGACACGATTTCTTCTTTTTCCAAAACTTTGAAGGTCGACATATGTACCGATAACCTATCATAAGAAAGCTCATTAATCATAAACTCAAGCTTTAGATATAAGCTGAGAACTTGGATGTTTAAAGAAATATCATGGTTGTTAAAATTCTGATTTTTGTCTAATCGATCCAGAAAATAGCTTTGTCTTTTCATTTTAAAACCATCGTAGAAATCAATTTTTCCAAATTGATAAATTGTTTTTAGTATAATCGCTACATCATATCGTCTCTGTATTTCACTTACAGCGTCAAAAACAAAATCGTAATTAATACTGTTTAAAAGCAATTGTGAAAGATGTTTTGATATTTCTGTAATTGCAATAGTAGATATCGAATTTTTAGGTATCTGCTTATCTGAAAACTCAATAAGTTCTTCTGAAAATGTATTTCCCGGAGTATTTATCTTCTTTATATAATCACTTATTAAAGTCTTTGTAACCTGTGGAAAATACCCGCCAATTTTTTCTATTGTTGAGCTTAGCTCTAAAAATTGAAATCGATCATTCATACTGTCTAAAGTACTCAGATAGGCCTTAGAAAAAGCAAGTAAAATAGTTTCTACTTCACTATCATTTGCCGAACTGCTTAAGTTGATAAGAATATTCTTGATTTTGATGTCAAAATGCTTAATCCACCTAGTGAGCGTATCTGCATCAACTCTTGAAAGAAGAATATCGCTGTAAAGATCAGGTTTTATAGTAATTACTGCATTTCCATCAGCAACTCTTTTATCTATTAGATACTTATAAATATTAATAATATCTTCATTTTTAAAACCGGTAACCACAGCAATTTGACTAATCTCTTCTTCTTGTCGGATATTAACCGGCTCGGTCAAAGCTAAAATGTAAATAACATCTAAAATTTTTGCGAGTGAATAATTGTACTGAGTAGATAGCCCCGCTGATATTTCTCTGAAATAATTGAAAACATAATCTTTTATAAAAGAAATGTTTCTAATTCCAGCAATATTTTCTCCTTTGCTTAAAGCATTCAACATAGCTACTATAATGATAGGTTTTCCGTATGAGAACTCTACCATTTGATCAACATAAGCCCTGATGGTAGAATTCCTAACATAATGGACAATAAGTTCTTTTGATTGTGAACCTGTTAACGGTGGGATTTGGTAAGTTAACATGGAGTGATGGTAAATTTCTTTTATGTGATAATGCAAATCATCTTTAATCCTGCTTGTAAGAATTAACTTTATCTTATTGTCACTCCTAAAAGCAATATCGAACAAATCCGACACTACCTTCGTATCAAAAGTATGAGCATCATCAATCAAAATGCAGTGTTTTGAAGCAGATGATAAAGCATTTTTTAAGCTGTCATAATTGATATGGTGTGAGCTTAAAACTAACAGAAGCCATACTTCTTCCTCTAGCATTTCTAAATCATTAAAAAATTCGAGCACTGCTCTTGTCTTTCCAAGACCTGCTTCTCCTATCACGCTAAACATAACCTTCTCCGATTTAACAAAATCGAAAAGGCCACTGTGCAAATTTTCATTCTTAATATAATGATTATTTAAACTTATAGGTTCAAGAGGAGTACTTGCTGTCTGATGATGAAAATAATCACGAAAATATATTAGTTGAGAAGTGATAAAACCCTCGTCAAGCCATAGACGAAGAAGAGGATGAGCGACAACTAAAGTATTCAGCTTAGCGCCTTCCCATATTTGAAAAGTAACTCTTTCAGCTCCTAATTCATTCCACAAATTTTGTATTTCCTTGACCCATCTAGGAAGCAGTTCCACATTTGTTATCAGAACGTAGTGCGTCACTTCCTGTTCTAACTTTTTTATTTCTTTTTGTAAGTCAGATTTTAAACTCGAAAATGCAATACTTGAAGGAGTTGATTTAAATTTATATTGAAATCTCCAATTTTCTTTCCCACGTATCATTTGCCCATCAATACCTCCATCTTTTCCTTTTGCACTGTAAGGAATTGACGTATGTCCGAATTCAAAGTATAGTAAAGAATTGCAAAATTGTGTGAAAATATCTGCATTAAAATGTGACCAATCAATTGTTCTCATTCAAATAATATAATTATTAAAATTCATCTAAATATAGATAAATATCTGTTTATATCGTTACTCAAGGAACTATTAAATAATCTATCATAATTAAACGGTAATTGATTTTATGAAAATTTTAGACTTAATGTACTTTTTTTGATTACTACCTATTTATAAATGACTAATCATGTGTTTCTCTGCTTTATTTTATTATTTTTACTACGTATTAATGATTCAAAATAACTAGAATTGAATTTTAACAGATAATGTCTTCAAAGAAAAATAGATTGGTAATAAAAGGAACCTTACTAACTTATCCGCAAAGTTTTAAAGTAGGCGAAGATATATTTTCCTCATTATTGATTTCTGTAGTGAATTCATGGTGTAGTTGTACATATAGCAATTTTGGTGAACCTCTTAGGGAAGTCACTGTTTTACAATTGAGAGAATACGGTAAAATAAAATTAGCAATAAACGGTTATACAAATGATTTGCACAATATTTCCATTAATTATTGCTTGTTCAGGGAAATAATTGGCAACAAGAATTCTGATATACATAAAAGCGATCTCTACATAGTTTTATTGATTGAAAATATCTTTATAAATCTACGAAGTATCTATGATTTTTTCTATCATTTTATAAAAATCTGCCTTAATGATAAACAGCTCAAACAGTATCCGGATAAAGACTCATTAAATAATGTTCTTACCTTTTCCAAAAACCCTCATAATAGCGATAAATTACCAGAAGAAATAATTAATTTCCTTAAAGACGTTACAGCGGATTTGGAAGATATTAAAACAATCCGAGACAGCATTATTCATAAAGGAAAAGATATAATGCTTACAAGATCATCTGGACAATTATTGATGAGGATTCCAATAAAAGATTTGTATAGTAAGGATAATTTACTTCCAAACATTTTAGAAACTGAAGATTTAAATTATGATGTTGTAAAGTATTTAAATAAAATGATTAAGACAACTCTTAGCAATATGGAAATATTAGGAGAAGTTCTTTTGAATGAGATTTATCAAGATGAGTATTTTAAATTTGATCTTTATGCTATTACTAATTATTGTATAGATGATTTTAATGACTTTCTAATTTCGGAAGGCTAAATTCAATAAAATGGAATTAGCAAATTACTAGCATCTCTAGTATTTTTATATGCTGTTCCTTGAAAATACAATATGTCTAAAAGTAGTTGCAGCTAGACTTGTTTACCTTTGATTGTCTCTCTGATCAAAAAAATCTATTCTTAACAACTAATAAATTGTTGTTCTAAAATAAATTGATTTCATTATAAATTCTACAGGTAAATACAATCCATTGAATAGCTTCGCAGAGCGTATTAGGAACTTTGTTAGGAGGAAAAACTTTCAAAGTTGCGAATACGCACCTAACTTATTCATGCAGCTGGTGGAATCGAACTCATCAAGATAAGGAATAAAACCATCCCTAAAACAAAATTTTAGGTAAAATACTTTTACAAAGCACGCTTTGTTTTGTTTAGTGGTTTTAAAAGTACAAAATGAAGCCACTTACATATTGTAGATTTTAAGGTGTACAACTAAATAGGCTGACTCTTTAAAATTTTAAGCCAAATAGTTCCTTGTAACGCCATTGTAACGCCATAACTCATTTTCAAAATTTGAAGAATTGTTGGAAGAAATCTTCAGTATACGAAATTTGAATAAAATATACTTGCTACCAGATTTATCATGGATATGTAAATTCCATTTTTCCTATTCGAAGGTCTTCAATTTTATATATATCACTTTTTAACATACATGAAAGTTATGATTACAATAATTTTTGAAAATTTTGTATAATAGAATTATTTTTCTCTAATTTTATAAAAACAATAACCAAAAAAACTTAAAATCATGAAAATTAATTCAACAAAATCAATCTGTCTTATTGGAAATGTATATGATTCTACCAGCCATCAATGTAAAGTCAAAAGTCTATTCATTGATGATGGAAAAATAATAAAAATCATTGACGGAAAAACAAATAAAGAGTTAATACAAAACAGTTTCATAATTGAACTCAACGATAATGAAATCATTCTTCCTGCTTTAATCAATCTCCACACTCATATTGGTTATAACATTTTACCCATTTGGAACTCTCCTTACATATGGAAAAATAGACATCAATGGAGAAATCATCCTCAATATTTTACAGATATTAAAGATTTTACGACCTTTATAAAAAGAGGTTGGACAACAAATACTACACTTGTAACAAATTTCATTGCAGATTATATTGATGAATCAAAATTAAATTCTTTGTTTTTAGATGCAAATAGCTCATATCTTGATTTTTATATGTTGCGTGCGATAGCGGAAGTCGAGCGAATACATGCTATTCTTTCCGAAATCCAAGCAGTATGTGGTGGAACAGGACTATTACTTCAAACCTTAAGCCTTGATGATGAAGATCCGGATATGAAACATTTCCTTATTCGGAACACTGGAAATTCTGAAGATATGGGCATTGATAAATCTTTAAAAGTATTTCCTGTAGTAGATTTTTATACTCCCGATGTAAAATTGGACGGCAACCCTAGTTCCGATACCTCACAATGGAGTCCTATCAAACAGAATAAGCTGGATTATTATATAAACTCAGTCAATCAAAATAATGCTAACTATTATTCAACAATCGCACATATAGGAGAAGGTAAAACGGGAAATCTGTATAAGGCAGTAAAAGACCCATATTCTGCAAAAGAATGCATAGAATTATTTAAAGAATTAGAACAAAAAGTAAACAGTCAGGATTTAAAAGATTCCAATCTAGTTCTAGTACACGCTAACGGAGTAGATTATTCTGATAAGAAAACAACAAAATTTTTAAGAGACAACAATATCAGTATTGTCTGGTCACCTGTATCCAATCTGTTATTATACAATGACACCTTGCCTATACAACAACTATTAGATGAAAATATAAACGTCTGTCTGGGAACAGACTGGACCCCAAGCGGAAGCAAACATATTTTGGATGAAATGAAATTTGCTAAACATTATTGTGATCATTTTGGGGTTGCATGTACAAGTAATGATATATTTGATATGGCATCAGTAAATGGATCAAAAGCACTTGGTAATTTAAATTATTCAGTGATTAAAGAAGGGGCTTTTGCTGATTTGTTTGTATATAAAACTAATGGCTCGCAAAATGTAATTGAGGATATCTTGAAAAATGAAGATGAGAAAATAAAATTTTCAATGATTAATGGAAGAATTATTTACGGAGATACTTCTGTATTTGATAATATGAAAGTTGATTATCAGAAATTTCCCGATAAAGAAGGTCAATATTCAAAACTTAAAGGAATAAGTATCAATTCTAATCTAAATTTCAACCTTGAAAATGCAATAAATAAAATGGATGAACTCATCCGTACTTATTCAAGAGACATATTGAAACAAGAGCTTTTCCGAACAAAATTTCTATCTTCTGATGACAAAATATACAAGGACAGAATACTACAGCTTGCACAAAATTTATAGTATCAAAATATTTTTCCCTAATTTTTATTTTACACAAACACAATAATAACAAAAAGCAATGCATTCTACTGAAAATGACAAACTCATTTCTCAACTAACGGTTCGTATAATAGAACCTGATTCACAACACGTAATTGGTACCGGGATTCTCATAAATCAGGATAGTTTAGACGGTAAAATATATTTTGTTTCTGCTGCCCATTGTTTTTATGAAGATAAAGACAGCTTTCAAAAAATCAGAAGCAGTATTAATATAGAAATTTACAAGCCAGATGAGGATAAATATATTCCACTTAATTTACATCCTCAAGAAAACTTTTTATTTAAAGATATTGAGAAAGATTTAGGGATAATTTGGTTTGAGAAATCAGAGATAGATTTTGAAATACCCAAAATAAAAATTCTCAAAGAAAGACACTCTTTTACCGATTTTATTGTTAAAGGATTTCCTCAAGCAACTCAAGGACAAGAAATTGACACTATTTTCCCAAAATGGAAGCAAACTGCTACAGTTACAAAGACATTTAATCTGGAACTATTGGAAAATTATAATAGCTATAATGTAGAAGGCTTTTCAGGAAGTGGCGTCTTTTTAATTGCGGATCAAGAAATCTATCTATTTGGGATTTTTACCAGATATAGACCAGAAGAGAGGGGAAAAGTAATCTATTGTCAATTCATAGAAACGATAGATGAAATAATTAAGCTTAATTATCTGCCAACTTTAACATATTCTTATATTGGCAGCAATGGACTTACCCATAAGTTTTTCAAAGATAACATTGAAAAATCTATTAGTAATCTTGGTGAAAGGTTTAGCAAAGAATTAAATTTTAAACTTCCGATTGCCCATAGATTCAACGAGCTTGCAAAAGATGATACCTTTAAAGAAAAATTATTAAAAATATTTGATGAGTGGCTAACCGATAGAGACATCAACAGGAGTAGTAATCTGCCAGAAATTCAAACAATTGAGAAAGAATTACAAATACTGCGTGATAAACTGATTGAATGGGAAAAACAAAATCCGATAAAAGTTGATAATCAGATTGATTTGGATTGGTTCTTTTCTGAGTTAGAAAATTTGAATATTACCCTCGAAAAGTCAATATCACATTTTTATGATATAGGTTGGAAAGATGATAAAGGCACAAAAAAAAATAAAAACACCTATGAATCAGAGATCTCAAGACTCAGAGAGATTTCAAGAAAAAATCATAAATTAAAATCCGACTTTAATAGTGGTATCAATTTAAAATTGGTTAATAAACCATTTTTAATAATAAGGGGGGAGGCTGGATGTGGAAAATCTCACTTATTAGGTGATGTGGCAAATAATAGGTTGAAAAAAAATTTGCCCACCATTTTACTTCTTGGTCAACTTTTTAACAGTTCAATAACAATTGAGCAAAATATTTTATTACAATTAGGCTTATCATGTAATTTCATTGACTTTCTTTCTGGCTTTGATAGTATTGGAAAACAAATAGGATCAAGAGTTATAATATTAATTGATGCGATTAACGAAACCTCAAATGGAGAAATTTTCTGGAAATCACAAATCTTAGGATTAATCAGTCAAGTATCAAAATTTTCGTATATAGGAATTTCTTTTACAATTCGAGATACATATTGGGAGTATACTTTACCAGATAATATAGGAAAAAGCACCTCAATCATAGTACACGAAGCCTTCAAAGGTAATGAGTATGAAGCTTTAAAAATGTTTTGTGGTCATTTTGGACTTGAACAGCCCAACTTTCCAATTTTATCTCAGGAATTTTCTAATCCTCTCTTTCTGAAATTATGTTGTTCTGGTGTTGCAAACTCAGGAGCAAAGATCTTTCCAAGCGGTTTTAATGGCATCAATCAGGTATTTGAATATTATATAAATTCTATCTATTCAAAAATTGCAGGGAAGCGAGAATACAGACTTCGAAAAAAAATAGTATGGGATGCTATAAGTATTTTTGCGAAAAAATGCATAGACCAAAATGACAGACATATCAAAATAGAAAAAGCTATAGAACTGTTTAAAAATAATTTTCCTGATTGTAGCAATTTGTTGGTTGACTTAGTAGAAGAAGGATTATTTATCAAAAGCATATCGCAATATTATAAAGATGAAAATGGCAAATATGCGAAAGACAATACAGAAATAATATATTTTGCATATGAAAGACTTGGAGATTATTTGATTGCAGGCTATGAACTTGATATATTCACTGATAAAGAGAACTTAAAATTAGCATTTCTAGAAGATGGAAAATTTGGAAAATATCCCGATCAACACTATTACAGCAACGGTGGTATTTTAGAAGCTTTCTCTGTAATTCTGCCAGAAAAATATTCACTCGAATTGTTTGAAGTGTATCAATGGATATTTGATAATCACAATAAGGAAGTAGATAATCGCAAACGATATAAATTGAGAGTATCTTGTGAACATATTAATAATCTATTACTTAAGAGTTTTAAATGGAGAACAATAGACAGTATTGATGATACGAAAATTACCGATTATTTTCAGACTACTGATTTCCAAATCGATTTAGATTATGATTATTTCTTAAGTATAATTTTAGAGCTTTCCTGCATCGAAAATCATCCTATGAACAGTGACAGACTACATCGCATTTTAATTCATCATAAAATGCCTGCGAGGGACTCTTTTTGGCAAAAATTTATTATAAATCACTCAGCTAACAGTGATGACGGAAATGCGCTTCCTATAAAACGGCTATTAGATTTTGCCTGGCAATCCAATATTTCTTTTGAGGTGAACGATCAAACTTGTAGACTAGTTGGACAAACATTGACCTGGGTTTTAGCTACAACTAACACAATATTGCGAGATAAAATAACTAAGGCTCTTGTTAATTTATTGGAACAAAAACCACATATATTATTAGAAATATTAAACAAATTTAAGAAAGTTGATGATTTATATATTTTGGAAAGGCTGTACGCTGTAAGCTATGGAGTCATTTTAAGAACAAATTCAGATGAAGGAATTGCGTTGATTGCCCAATACACATACAACACGATTTTTAAAAATAAAAAAATCCCAACTCACATCTTACTACGCGATTATGCAAGAAATATAGTAGAATATGCTCTTTACAAAAGTTTAAAAATAAAAGTAAATCCGGAAAGAATAAGACCTCCATATCAGAGCGTCATCCCAAAGCTTCCTACAAAGGAAGAAATGAAAAAATATGAAATTCATTATGATAGTGAAAAATACATTAAAAATCCAGAATATGCCCGGCTATATAGCAGAGCTCATTTTTCTACACTAGAATGGGATTTTGGGCGAAAAGTGGTTGATGCAAAAATAGATGATTTTTATCCAATTAGTTTCACACAAGAACCAATTTACAAAGAGTATCTTAAAGGACGTACAACTGTTCAAAAAAGTTGGTTAAGAGTCTACAGAAAAATCTTCGAAACAAAACATCTTCTCGAGAGAAATGATTATCATATAAAACAAAAACATGGTGAGGAGTTTTACAAAAAACAAATGCAACATATTGTTGATTCTGAAAAGGAACTGATTAATAAAATAGAAGAATTATCGTTGTTCCCAGAATCTGAAAGAGAATTTGTCAGAAGTTCAATATTACCGTATTTAAAAATTAAAGAAAAACTGAAATCCCAATGGTCTTATACCCAAAATCTTAATCCTGAACCTTTTAAAAGATGGATTGTAGAAAGAGTACATAAATTAGGGTATGATGTAAAAAAGCATAGTGAATATGAATTATACTATACAAATTTTGATGGTTCCCAATATTCATATCATATTGAGCGAATTAGTAAAAAATACCAGTGGATTGCCTTGTACGAAATTTTAGGAATTATTACTGATAATTATAAAATGAAAACTGGCATGAGTAGAACTAATCCATACGAATATTATAAAGGGACTTGGCAAAACTATTTAAGAGATATTGACCCAGCATATATTAATTTGGAAGAGGAAAATGAGGAAGAAGAATTTGAAAATTACAGTTATGATGTAGAAAAAAAATGGCACGATGATGTTGAATACAAATATTGGAATATGCTTCCAAGTGAATGGGTTTCTTCTACTGATGATTTGCCAAAAATAAATGCTGTA
>Ga0308158_10004391_pt1 | contig 11946 bp, 16 predicted proteins | sample PhyBR2_FD_201038 | JGI IMG/M metagenome (GOLD analysis project Ga0308158, IMG submission 201038) | Phyllosphere microbial communities from UC Gill Tract Community Farm, Albany, California, United States - DLSLB.R2 | ecosystem: Host-associated > Plants > Phyllosphere > Unclassified | place: USA...
TCCTATCCGATCGAGATCGGCATCGCCCGCTGGAAGGCTCCGGACGCGCCGATCGAGGTGTGGTCCACCCTCATCCGCCCTCCCGAGGATTGGCGTTCACGACGCTGGAGCCTTCGCAGCCAGGAGGTGCACGGCATCCGACGCGAGGAGCTCGAGGAGGGAATGAATCCAGTCAACGCCCTCGCTCGTGCCAACTCCCTGATCGGTCGCATGGTCTTCTGCGACGGAGGACAATCCGATCTGCGCTGGCTCGGCGGCCTCGAGGACGCCGCAGGCCGCGACGCCACCTTCCTGCTACGCGACGCGGACGCCCTCGGATCGGTCCTCCACGCCAGGCGCTGGCGCCGAATGGCGCGCTGGCTCGACAGGGCGAAGCCGAGACACAGGGCAGGCCCGGACGCCGAACGGCTGCTGCGCGCGCTGGCGGTGGCGCTGAACAGGACCTACGGCAACAGCGTCGTCATCCCGACGAGAGGGGAATAGGCATGGGAACGTCCTGGTACATGAGGATCGATCTGCCCTTCGACGGCACGCCCGCCGAGGCGAAGCGAGCGTTCGAACACGCCACGAGGGAGTTCGGCTTCACCTTCGACGGACGGGGCGACTTCGAGAGCCTCGACGACCGCATTCCCATCCGGACGACCGGCGACGCCCTGGGCGTGTTCGGCTCGGAATCGGAACCGACGTACACGCATGGTCGGATCAGATGCGACATGTGGCTCGAGAACCTCGGACGCGACAAGGAGACCATCGACGTCGACGGCGTCGACGTACCCGATCCCCGTGCAAGGATCGAGGTGCTCTTCGACGAGCTGTCCGCGATCACGCGGGCGGAACCCGGTGACATCCTCGGCTCGATCAACAACGAGCACAACGCCGACAGGGGACCGATCATCATGACGTCCAAGGGACTGAGATGGTGCGGCTCGAACGGAGACCTCCATCAGCAGAGCGGGTGGTTCGGGATGATCCCGGAACCGTTCGAGCCGATATGCCGCGTACCCGTCGACCTGATCGACGTCGGGGACGAGGACGAGACGTGGCGCCGCTGCTTCGTCGACATCGAGGGCATGATCCTGTTCCTGGAGAAGGGACCGATGGCCCTCCTCCGTCACATCGCCGAACGTCGGGACGGAACGTCATGACCTCCCGCCTCGAGAATCTGATCCTCCGCGACATGCGTGCGGACCAGTCGTGGTTGCTCGATCTGGAGGACACCCTCCACGGGATCGCCGCGGGCTGGCTGCGGTTCGGAGAATCGCTGGACCGCGGATCACACGTGTTCCACCACTTCGACGGCATCCAGGTGTCCCACAGGATGGATGGGCGAGACCACCATCTCGGATTCCAGGTCCTCAACCAGCCGACGAGCATCCAGATCATGACGGACGGCTCTCTGCCCGCGCCGAGCGCCGACGAGACGGGACGCCGGCGAACGCTGACGATGATCGAGGACCTGGTGACCATCGTCACGAAGGCGATCGAATACAGGCCGAATGATCCCGATCCGAGCGGCGATCGCTTCGTCAACGCGCTGTGCGCGATGAGACCTAAGGGCGAGGCCGAGAGAGATCTCGACATCGTCCTGTTCATGCGCGGTCCGTGGACGCCGTTCGGGCTAGGTGCGAACGGCAACGGAACCAACGACGAGAGGACCCTCGAGACGATGCGCAGCATCGCCAGGACGATCGCTCCCGCCGGCGCGATCGCACCGATGAGAGCCACGCTTCTGCACAGCGACTACTCGGATGGCAGACGCATGCTGGCGGTCGTCCCCACCAGAAGGGGATGGATCGCTCCGGACGAACCCATGGTCGCCCTGCGCGATCTCGACGAGCTCAACCGCCGGATCGCCTCCGGCACCCCCTGGGAGGATTGAACACCATGCCCGACCGCATCCGCAAACCGCGCTTCAGCGATCCGGCCAGGCAGCCGACCGCCCGGACGTTCAAGGGACGAAGACTCGTCATCCGAGGCGAGACGTGGCGCTGGAGCGGCGTCGACACGATCCGCATCCAGGGACCGGACGGCGGCAGCCACCGGTTCTGCCTGACCGACTTCTCCGGCCTCGACTGGAACACCCTGGAGAGGATGTCCTGGAAGAAGCCCGCCTACGCGATCACGCCCTGGCGCGTCGTCGACTTCATCGATCGGCGCATCCTGGGATACACGGATCGCGGAGGATTCCCGGACGGCGTCCTCCCCGAGGGATGGGAGGCGGCTCCTCCGCAGGGTTCGCGCCCCGTCCAGGGCCCGCGCGGAACGTGGCACTGGTGGGTCGACGACAGGATCGCGATCCTGCAGAGTCCGGAGGGCGTCAGGACCTGGCACCGCGTCCACGAGTTCTGCGGCATGAGCGAATCGGACTTCCTGTCCGCGCGTCTCGAGGCCGCCAAGGCGTCCCGGACGGACTTCGACCCGAGCAGGACGATGGACTGGATCCAGGAGGCGGCACGCACACCCTGCGAAGCCGCGCCCGACCCGATCGATGGTCGGGTCAGGGCGTTCGTGTCCCGCTTCGCATCGCCCCTCCCGGTCGCTGCGTGATCGCAGGACCGGCAGCGCCCGAGCTCGTCTTCACGGGCTCGTCGCCGCAGAGGATCGCCTGCGCGCTGGGCGTCCTGGAGCCGACGATGAGAATCGTGGATCGACGTGCGGGAGGCGCGTTGCGCCGGGCGTTCCGTTCGCCGGCGGTACGCAAGGCGAAGCTGGATTCGCCCATCTGCGTGACCACCGTGCTGAGCGGCGGCGTCCGAGGCGTCGGAACGATCAGGACGACGGTCACCCGTTCGACGTCGTTCTCCGATCCGACGCCCGAACCGGGACGGGCGCCGACGTTGACGACCGGCGCACACCGGTACGTTCTGAGCATCGGTGCGCGAGGATCCCGCAAGGTCCCGATCATGCTGTCCATCAGACAGTTCGGAACGATCCCGGGAACCGGCGAGAGGAGGATGGACCACCTGACGCTGGCATCGACGATCCTGCGGACCGTCGTGCATGCGCTGGAGACGGCATCCATCGAGGGCCGCCGCCTCGACGACGCCGGTCCCATCTCCTATGCCGCCACCGAGCGTACCGTCGAAGCGGTTGGCGAGGTGCCGACGATGGACATCGGTCATTCGCTCAACATCAGGACGCCGGTCGTCGACACGGCCTGGCCCTCCCCCACGGCGTCGGCGCGGACCGGCATGGTCGACGACGGCTGGAGACACTGCCAGGTGGGGGATCCCATGGACGTGGGACTGCCGTCCTCCTGGAACATGCGCGTGATGGTCTTCGAGGACACCCTGATGGTCGACCTCGAACAGACGGTCACCCCGTTCGAACACGACCGGGACCCCGTGAAGGCGATGAGAGGGGAAGCGATGCTGGCCGCCGTGCCGGCGGGACATGACCTCCGTACCGGTTGCCGATAAAGGTGCGACGGAGGAAACGATGTTCAGAAACGCGATGCGGACGGTGGCCGCAGGCATGATCGCCGCCGGCCTCGCGGCGTGCTCCGCACGGCCTGCGGGCGAAGCCGCCTCGGCGAAGATGGTCACGGACCCGACCGAAATCGTGGCGAGCGTCGTCCTGCCCTCGAAGGTCGTCGACGTGGATCCCCCGAAGAGGTTCGACCTCACCTTCCGGAACGATCGCGGAGACAGCGGATCGTTCCGCGTCGCGAAGCGCTGCCGGAACTGGCGGGCGATCCCGGTCGGAACGGTCCGCCGCATCCGCTGGACGACCTACCGCCAAGGCGACGAGACATGGACGCAGCCGAGCGACGACGGCGACTCGATCAGAAACGAGTTCTGCCGATGAGCATGCGCATCGTCGCCGCGATGCTCGCGGGAGGACTCGGAGCGGTAGTCGCGACGGCACTGATGCCGGCACCCGCCCCCGACTCCCCGATGGGCATCTCCCTGCTCCCCACGCCGTCGTCGCGGGACGTGGAGATGTCGTCGCGCATCACGCGCTCGACCATCCTGAGGGTCGGCGATCCGGGCGATCCGGACATCGACGTGAGATCCGCCGACGGACGGCTGGGAAGGGTCAGCGTCGTCGGATACTGCCCCCGCTGGAGAAGCCTGCAGGTCGGCGGGATCCACGACGTCGTCTGGACGACATGGCGTCGACCCGACGGATCCATCATCAACTCGGCGTCCGATACGGGCGACCTCGAACTGGCGTACTGCAATTGAGCCATTCCACCAATCCGCCGATCGAGATCGACGGCCCCGACCACCCGAGCGCGTTCATCGGCATCCCGATCGACCGCCGTCCCGACATCCCCTGCACCAAATGCACGAAGTGTCATGGCCACGGAGCGTGGAACACGCGACTGTGGGAGGGTGGGCGCTGCATCATCCAGCCGTGTGCCGACTGCGACGGTTCCGGCTGGGTCGCGCTCGACGGACGCAGACACGTCGCCGACATCGTCATGATCGACGGACGACCCACCTGGATCACCGCGATCCTGCCGCGCGCCATCGTCCAGAAGACGGTTCCGATGCCCGAACCCCCGAGGACGGAGGTCGATGCATGACCATTAGGGCCCATGCGCACGGGGACGGAACGTCAGGCGCGAACGAGGGGACCACCCGATGAGAGTGAGATTCACCAAGGGTCAGACCTACTACAACGAGGTCCTGATCGTGAACCGGGGCGACTTCGAGATGGCACGCGTCATCGTTGATCCGGCCACCGGTCTCCACAGCGCGACGGTGTTCGACTGGACCAAGGGACCTCCCTACGAGGTCGAGACCATCATCGAGGCAGCCACCCTGGCCGAGGCCCGCAAGGCCGTGAAGGACTATCTCGAACCGATCGCCGAGCCCCCGAGGATCTAGCCAGACACGATCGATCCGCCAGGAGGCTCCAGGAGCATGACGATGGACAACGACCAGCGCCTGATCACCGCGCTGCTGAGCTTCGACTGCGAACGCGCACAGGTGAAGGACCTGTACGAGCGGTTCCGGATGACGCTCGGGCGCATCGGACGAATCTCGTCCGCCAGGATGCCGAACGCCGTTCCGGACGGCATGACGTCCTTCCTTCCGGACTCGAACAGACACCTGTTCACGTCCAGCGACGGTGCGCAGGACCACGACGTCAGCTGGCTCCATGCCTGGCATGGAGGATCGACCCTCCGCGTGCACGAGTTCGGCACGACCAACGTGCCGACGGAGATCACGCTCCACGGAAACATGGAGCGTGATCCGTCGAACCCGGCCAGCCCTCCAGAGAGGGACCTGTCATGCACGCGAGCCGTCGAACGGATCCGTCGTCTCGGGGAACTCCTCACCACGATGCTGGCCGAGCGCATGTCCGACGACATGCCCGACGAGAGCGTCGCCCCGATCATGGAGGAGGCCCTGCGCCTGGCGAAGGCCGCCGCGGCGTCCCGCTCGGCGCGCACCGGCCAACCGGCGTACGCGCGGTGCGCCGGCCCGTTCTCGAGACCGGGCCTGTTCGACGTGAAGCCGATGCCGAACCCGATCCAGCCGGCCGAATACGTCCCGGTGGTCGATGCCGTCGGGATCGAGACGCGGTTCATGCATCGACCGCGCACCGTCAACGCGATCATCCAGGCCAATGGGGAGACCGACATCGCGCCGGTCTCCGCGTACGTGGACGCATCCAGGTGCGATCCCATGGAGCTGCTGCGCATGATCGAGGATGGATCGCGATGACGCCCCTTCCGGAAGCACTGCTGAAGCCGCGCGCCTTCGGCTGCCGCAGCGACGTCTGCATGCCGCTCAACGGACCCGACCGCATCGAGCGCATGCTCGATGCCATCGACGCCGTGCACGAGGTCTTCCCGAACCCGGCGTCGCGCGCGGACCGCGTGGGCACGCACGGCTTCCTCACGACGATGCATGGCCGAGAGAGGACCATATGCCTGCGTCACGAAGCGGACGGGGACATCGTGGCCGGACTGCGTACGGACCGGACGGCGAGCAGTCCGTTCATGGAGATCAGGATCCTCCGGGCGCTCGACGCTCCGGGCGCGGAGGAGATGGGAGTGCTGCCCGTCAGTCGGGACAACGTGGACGTCGTCGACAACCTGAGACGGTTCGGATCGTTCGTCCGGGCCCATCTTCCACAGGCGCTGCGCGCACTGCACAGATCGCGCATGAGCCAGGCGGAGGTCGACGACATCCGCCACGTACGTGAACGGTGCGGCATGATCGCGACGCTCCTCTCCTACGAGACCGGATCCCCGGTCACGTGCGACATGGATTCGCCGCTGTCGCCTCTGCGCATAAGACCCTGCACGTTCTCCGGAGCCCGGTTCTCGTTCCACGACGACCTGATCACGCCCGAGCGCCTTTCGGCATGGAGGACTCCGCGATTCCTGCAGACGGGTCTGTTCGAGCCATGGGAAGGATGCCTGCGCCTGGACATCTCGCCCGTATGCGAGACACGCAACGCCGAGCGGATCGATCCGCTCGAACTCATGCGCGGCCTAGAGGGATTGCCGACGCCATGACCCTGGGAATGCACGATCCGAACCGCAGCATCGTCCTAAAGGACGACGCACGGGACGATCCCGCGATGAGTGCGGACGCCTGCATGCGTGCCGCACGCCTCGCCGAATCCATCGCCTCCTACGCGCCGCATCCCTGGCGGGAGCGACCCGAGGGACCGTTCGAGATGTCAGGCGGCGAGGACGCACGGATCCAATGGATCCAGGACCTCCCCGCACGCGGAGCGGCGGATCCCGCATGGCGGACGCGCATCCAGATGTGGGAGCCGATGCCCTGCGGCGATTCCCTGAGGACCCTGCAGATCACTCTGCCCGACGGCATCCCGCCGGACACGATCCGTCCCGACGGGATGCTCGATCTCGCCGGATTCCTGGGACGGCTCTCCCGGGCCTGCAGGTCCGCCCGCGAAAAGCACCCGATGCCGTGGCTGACCCATGCGATCGCCGCGCACGCGACACGGCCCTTCTCGTCCGGAACCATGGTTCCCGGATGCGGATGGCTCCCCCACCGCTTCGAGGGGGATCTCGCGGATGCGATCCCCGATGCCGCCATGACCATGCTGGGACGGACCGTTCCAGCCGCGATCATGCTATCGACGAACGTGCAGGCAACGGAGGAGGGAATGGACATGCACGATCTGGTGATCAGACCCTCTCCGATGGGGATCCGCACCGTGGATGCGGTCACGGGCCTGAGAGCGCTGGAGCGGTTTGCCGAACTGCAAGGACGCGCGGCATGAGGAGGACGGATACGAGCATGAGGGCATCCATGACGGGCATGCGGGAAGCGGCCGACCACCTGTCGATGACGTTGAGGGGACTGTGCGACGAGATCGACGACAAGGTCGCCGGTCACGTCCCGACGCTCCGCGACGACGACGCCGATCTTCCCGAGGTCACCACCTGCTATGCGATCGACACGTCGCTCGGCAGACTCGTCTGGCGCGATCCCAGACGGGACGACGGACGACTGCCGACCTCGGACCGATTCGCGACCGTCAGGATCATGCGGCAGGGGTCGTTCGTCGCGAGCATCCGGCTCCCGCACAGGACGCCCCGCTCGGCGCTGGTCGCCGACGACCAGGCGTCCCTCGCCCGCCTCCTCCGGAGCCTGGGCGATCTCGTCGACGACGGAGACTGGTCGCCGAGGACGTCGGACGCCCACGCGACGGCTGCGCTCTACGCGGCCTCGGGCGGAAGAGAGGGGATGCTGCGCTGGCCGAACCCCTGGACGGGTGCATCCTTCACGACGCTCGAGGCCATGAAGGCCGAACTCGCTCCGGGAGCCGTTCCGATCGAGGCGGACTTCGAGGGATGGCGGGATTTCGCCGACCGTCTCAGCCCGTGTCTGGACATGACGGCCGCCGTCGACCGGGACACGGGCATCCATACCCTCAGCGTGTCCCTCAGGACCGAAAGAGTGACCGAGCCCGGCAACGCCCTCGATGCCATGAGGGCCCTCGCCATCCACCGACGGGAACGCCGACCATGACATCCCTCCTCCATCACGTGTCGACGCACGACCACCCCGTCACGAACGAGAGCCTGACGCTCTCGATGAGGATGGTCGAGGAGACCAGACGCATCCTGTCCATGTCCTCCGGAATCTACGATCTCCCCGTCACCGACAGGGGCGTCAGGACGATCATGATCAGGGGAGCGAGACACCTCCGGATCGCGCACGACGAGGTGCCGAACGAGCTCAGCGCCCATCCGACGAGACGAGTCCATCTCATCGACCCGGCCAACGACCAGACCGTCGTCTTCGAGGTCGATACGTGCGCGAAGCCGTACGGATCGATCCGATCGGACGATCACGAGATCGGGGTCGTCGAGATCCTCGACATGATGGAATGCGCCCTGACGACCGCACCCCTCACGCTCGGACGCATGAGTGCACGGCTCCAGACCGTCATGGACGGCGTGGCGTGGATGCGCAACGACCCCGATGCGGAGGGTGCCCGCCTCGGGCTGCCATGGATGTGGCTCGCCCCCTCGCCGGTCCGGGGGATGCGTCTCAACGCGATCGAGCAACCATGGGATCTCCACACGCCTTCCATATGCTGTCTCAGGATCCGTGACGAGACCGACAGGCTGAGGATCAGCCTGAGCGGTTTCGCCGGCCATACGCTCAACAGGAGCATGAACATGATCGACGGCATACGCGCGGTCCGCGAGCTCGAGGAATGGCGTGCGGAGGACCTCGGAGGAGCGCGCGGACTGGCCGCCTGAGCGCATCCGCGCGGATGTCCAGAAAAGCGTCGACGCACGCCGCGATCCGTGCCATCATCGTCCCATCGAGGCTCCCTTGCTTCCTGGTCCGCACCGCACGCGCGGATCCACTCGGCCCCGTCGGATCACCGACGGGGCCTTTTTTCCTTCCCGGACACGTCGATGCCCGGCGAGGATCGCGATGCGAACACGCTTGCATGCCACCCCGATCATCTGCCATGCCGTGCCGCCATGAGAGACGCAGCACGTCCCGTGGCCATGACGGTCGTCCGCAAGAGACCCAGACTCCGGATCGTCGAGGCGGCCGGCGCGGGCTTCCCGTCGCCCGCGCAGGACTGGGAGGAGACCGGCATCGACCTCGTCGAGATGCTGTCACTCGAACGCGCAGCGTCCTACGTGTTCCGGGTCTCCGGAGAGTCCATGATCGATGCCGGCCTCAACGACGGGGACACCCTGATCGTCGATCGCGACGGCAAGCCGCGTCGGGGATCGATCGTCATCGCCGTGTGCGACGGAGGATTCGTGGTCAGGCAGATCGACCACGTCGACGGGATTCCGCATCTCGTGGGCAGGAACGTCCGGAGACCCTATCGACCGAGACGGTGCGACGAGGACGTCGAGATATGGGGGGTGGTCCGCACGGTGGTGCGCAACCTCATCTGATTCCGATGCGAATCGCGGGGATACGGATTCGACGCGACGGCGTTGAGCCGTCGTAGATCATCATGGGACCCCCACCATGCCCGAAGCACGCAGACGCCGTCGCCATAGACGAATCAGGATAGGACTCGCGGGAATCGCCGCCCTCGGCCTCACGGCCGCCTCCGCCGGAGGTGCGATGGGATGGATGATCGGCGGGACCACCGCCACCATAGCCGAATACAAGTCGAGGCCCGTCGCATCCGTGCCTCGCGCCGGATCCCACAGCGACACGGGAATCGCGCCGGTCACGACCAGGGCGGTCATGACCGCGGAGGCGTCGGGGTCGGCATCGCCCATCCCCGCGAAGGCGTGGTTCCCGGAGAACAACACGGTGCAATGGGCGACGGCCGTCGCTCCCGGCCAGCAGCTCTCCGGGATCTCGCTCAGGAACGGCGACCAGGCCGTCAACCTGATCGCCCATCTGACCGCCCGCGGAACCACCGGAGGCATGGTCCCCGTCGCGAGCATGACGGTCAGCCCGGGAAGGGAGGCCGTGCTCCATCCACCCGCGGGCGACTACGCCATGGAGATCGTCACCTCTCCCGTCGACATGCCCTACGAGCGGGTGGGCACGCTTCCCAGATCGAAGCCGGCGGAGATCGGGTCCGCCGGAGCTCGGTCACGGGCGAAGGGGAGGATGGAGATCGAGGAGTACGCCTCCGGACCGGAGGACGCGGGCTTCGAGGAGGGCTGAGCGACGGATCGTGAACCGGCATCCATGCATGCCGGCCGCGATTCCCGCTTGTGCCCGGCGTCGGTTCCGACCTAGACGTCCGGATCCTCCATGATCCGGACAGGGGTGGATCATTGACCTGGGCACTCGTCGACGCCGAGAACTTCTACGTATCGTGCGAACGCGTGTTCGATCCGCGTCTGCGAGGCGTGCCGCTGGTGGTGCTGTCGAACAACGACCGCTGCTGCATCTCGAGATCGTCCGAGGCCAAGGCGATGGGCGTCTCCATGGGATATCCGCTGTCCCGCATGGGAGACGTTCCGGGAGGCTCGACGATCATGACGCGGTCGTCAAACTACGAACTCTACGCGGACATGAACAGAAGACTGAACCAGGTCCTGCGGCGACATTCCGAGACGGTCGAGGTCTATTCTATCGACGAGTCCTTCGTGGGGGTCGCCGCGCTCCGCGACGGGAGAGGGGACCGGGATCTGGGTGCGCTGATCCGCCGGGACGTCATGCTGCATACGGGCCTTCCCGTGAGGGTCGGTCTGGGGCCCACGCGAACCCTAGCCAAGATCGCCAACGCCATGGCCAAGAAGGGTGTCGGAGGCGACGACGGCGTCGCCGATCTGCATCCGCGGTCCGAACGCGAACGCCTTCTGGCACGATGGCCGGCAAGGGAGGTCTGGGGCGTGGCCGAAGCCACGGCGGCTAGACTCGCCGCCGCGGACGTCCTCACCGCGCTCGACATCGCCCGGATGGATCCCCACCATGCGCGCTCGATCGGCACGGTCGTGCTCGAGCGGATGGTGCGGGAGATCGCGGGCGAACCCTGCGACGATCCCTCCCTCCATCCGGCGGCGCGAGGGACCGCATCGGCCAGCCGCCAGACGGGAACGCCCGTCACCGACGCCGATGCGCTCCACGAGGCGATATGCAGGCGCATCATGGACGCCAGCGCCAAGCTGCGGAACGAGGATCTGCAGGCCGGAAGACTCGTCGTCTTCGCACACGGCTCCGAACGCGCCTACAGACCCCCCGACTGGTGCCTGTCGTCGCCTCTCGATCCACCGACCGCCGACCCGAGGCCGATGGCCACCATCGCGAGAGCCATGGTGGGAGCGGTCTTCAGACCGCACCACGCCTACACCAAGACCGGCGTCATCCTCGAGGACCTGTCACCCGCGGGTTCGGGACAGCTGTCCCTGCTGACGCAGACGGAGGATCCGAGAAGCAGCGCGCTCGTGGAGGCGATGGACTCGATCAACGCGCGCTTCGGACGGGGAACGGCGACGATCGCCGCCGCGGGGATCGGCGCGAGACCATCGGACACGAAGCGCGACAGACTGTCCCCGCACTGGACCACGAGGATCTCGGACGTTCCCGAGGCGCGATGAGACGAACGACCGTCCCTTCCCTCGCCGATGGCGGCCAATGGAAGGGATCGTCCGTGCCCCTTATGGACTTAACGGCCGACATGGCCTAATCATGACGATCACGACGTGCGGGGGCACGTCGCCGGGGGTATCACATGTCCAACGTGCTCATCGGGATCATCGGGGTGATCCTGTTCATAGGCCTGGCTCTGGCCGGCGCGCTCTTCCTGGGGCCGCGCTTCCAGGAGGCGAGCAACAGCTCGAAGGGCTCGGCCGTCGCCAACGCCGTCTCTCAGGTCGCCCAGGCGACCGAGATGATGCGCGTGCAGGAGGGATCGACCTTCACGGGCGCCCAGACCATGTCGAAGCTCGTGCCGGGCTACCTGAAGACGGTCCCGCCCACGGGCCTGATGGGCAACGGCAACTGGTACGCGCTGGACGACGACGGCGATCCCGCGAAATCGCCCCGCTGGATCGTCCTCAGC
>Ga0308158_10004392_pt1 | contig 11946 bp, 11 predicted proteins | sample PhyBR2_FD_201038 | JGI IMG/M metagenome (GOLD analysis project Ga0308158, IMG submission 201038) | Phyllosphere microbial communities from UC Gill Tract Community Farm, Albany, California, United States - DLSLB.R2 | ecosystem: Host-associated > Plants > Phyllosphere > Unclassified | place: USA...
CAGAAAGCGGTTGCGTCCGCCGGCGTTCCGGTGACCGTGGTTGGCGCGGCCGCCGAACACATCCCCGCTGAAACCGGCAGCGCCGACGCAGTGGTGGCCAGCCTTGTCCTCTGCAGTGTCAGGGACCAGGCTGCCGTGCTCGCCGAGATCCGCCGCGTCCTTAAGCCCGGCGGGACCCTGGCCTACTACGAGCACGTCCGCTCACAGCACCCGCTCCTGGCCAAGGCAGAAGACCTGCTGACCCCGGTCTGGGGACGGTTCATGGGCGGCTGCCACCTCAATCGGGACACCCTTGCTGCCATCACGGCGGCAGGGTTCACTGTCCAGGACCACGAACGGTTCGGGTTCGCCGTGGCGCGGTTGAATCCCTCCCTCGCCCACATCCTGGGCACGGCCACCAGCCCCGGGCCGCCTGGCTGACATATGCTCCCCAACATGAAGAACCTCAGTCTTCTGGGAGCGGACGGTGTGCACATCAACGTCCAGGAGTCCGGCGACCCCGGATCGCCTCCCGTGGTGCTGCTGCATGCCCTGGGCGACACCGCAGGGGACTGGGGCACGATTGCCGCAGCGCTCGAACCGGGCTTCAGGGTGTTCGCAATGGACCTTCGCGGCCATGGGGGCAGCGGCCGGCCTGGGAAGTATTCCTTTGAGCTCATGCGTGACGACGTCGTGGCTGTCCTGGAGGCCCTGGACCTCCGCGACGTGATCCTGGTGGGGCATTCCATGGGCGGAGTGGTGGCCTACCTCGTCGCGGTGGCCCGATCCGGCCGGCTGGCGCGCCTGGTCGTCGAGGACGCCCCGCGGCCGTACCCGCGGTCGCGCACCCTGCCGGAACGGACCCCGGGCGAGCTGCCCTTCGACTGGGCTGTTGTCCCCGCAATCGCCGCGCAGGTCAACGACCCCTCGCGCCGCTTATGGGCCCGGCTGCCTGAAATCATGGTGCCCACGCTGCTGGTCGGCGGCGGGGCCGCCAGCCACATTCCCCAGGAGCTCCTGGCCGAGGCCGCGGATCTGATTCCGGACTGCACCCTGGTCACCCTGGAGACGGGGCACAACGTGCACGCCGCTGCACCCAAACAGTTCCTCAACGCGGTCACATCCTGGCTGGCGGAGCGGGCCAGGACGGATCCGGCAGGAGTAACCTGACCGAGCCGGGCCGGCACGCCTTCGGCTGCCGACCACGGTCGCTGCCAGCCTGACGGAATCCGGACGGTCCGGAATACCCGGTGACGGTGACCGTGGCCGGCACCACACCAGGTTCTTCCACAAGCTCAGGACCATAGACCGAAGGTCGTTGTCGGTCCTGCACAGTACCCTGACACCATCACTAATTGACGTGTCTGAACGGATCCGGCATGACAGACCTGAACGTCCTGGAGTCCAGCCCCCTCCAAATGCCGATCACCCACGCCGCGAGCCTGACGGCCGAGCAGGCGTTGACCCGCTTGGGATCCGGCCCCGGCGGCCTCAGCGAGGAGGAGGCGGCCGCCCGGTTGGAGCAACTCGGTCCCAACGCCGTCCGCACGCACCGTGCCAACGCCTGGGCCGTGCTTGGGCGGCAGCTGGGCAGCCCCATCCTCATCCTGCTGCTGGTCACCGCCGGGCTGTCCCTGTTCCTGGGCGACGCCACCAACTCGATCGTGATCGGCGTGATCCTGCTGGTCAGCGTGGGCCTTGGCTTCACCAATGAGTACCGCGCAGAGCGGGCGTCCGAGGCACTGCATGACCGTGTCACCCACCGCGCCGTAGTGCTCCGCGGCGGGACCCCCAGGGACGTGGACGTTACCGCCCTGGTGCCGGGCGACGTCGTCCATCTCTCCCTGGGCGCCATCATCCCCGCAGACCTCCGGCTTATCAGCACCCACAACCTTCTCTGCGATGAAAGCATCCTCACGGGGGAGTCCCAGCCCGCCGCCAAGGAGACAGCTCCGGTGGCCGCCGGCTCAGCCCTCGGCGACCTCGCCTCCTGCGCCTTCATGGGCACGGTGATCCAGTCAGGGGACTGCACCGGGGTGGTGGTGGCGACCGGCGGCCGGGCGGAATTCGGCCGCATCGCGCTGGGCCTGGGGGAGAGGCAGCCGCAGACCGAGTTCCAGCTGGGACTCAAGCGCTTCTCCTTCCTGCTGCTGCAGGTGGCCATTGTGCTGACCACCCTGATTTTCGTGGCCAACCTGCTGCTGCAGCGCCCACTGCTGGAATCGCTGCTGTTCTCCCTGGCCATCGCCGTGGGCATCACCCCGCAGCTGCTCCCCGCCGTCGTGAGCACATCCCTGGCCACCGGCACCCGGCAGCTGGCCAAGCGAAAGGTGCTGGTCAAACGGCTGGTGTGCATCGAGGACCTGGGGGACATGGACATCCTGGTCACGGACAAGACCGGCACCCTGACGGAGGGGCGGATCAGTTTCACCCGCGCGATTCCGGTAACACCGGGCACATCCGACGGCGAGCTGCTCACCCTGGGTCTGCTGGCAACGGAAACTGACTACACGGAAGCAAGAACCTCCACAGCCGGGCAAAACCCACTGGACGCCGCCCTCTGGGAAAGCCCCGCCGCAACCGCCTTCGAGCCGGCCCGCTATGAACGGCTCGACCTCATCGGCTTCGACCACCAGCGCCGCCGCACCACCTCGCTGGTCCGTGAAGCCGGCGGGCCGGCCCGGCTGGTCACCAAAGGTGCCCCGGAGGACATCCTTGCCCTGTGCGGACCTGCCCCGCCGGCCGTTCAGGCGGTGTTGGACGAACAGTTCGACGCCGGCTCCCGAGTGGTTGCAGTGGCCACCCGCCGTGCCTCGGAGCTGGACAGGCTGACACCTGCGGACGAGCGCAACCTCACCCTGGCCGGTTTCCTGGTGTTCCTGGACCGTCCCAAGGCCAATGCCCGGCAGTCCCTGGACCTCCTTGAGGCACTGGGGATTTCGGTGAAGATCGCTACCGGCGACAACGCCAAGGTGGCGGAGAAAGTTTGTGCGGACCTGGACGTGATCTCAGGCGGCACCCTCACCGGCGCCCAGGTTGAGGCCATGTCCGACGCCGACCTCGCCGCCGCCGTGCGGACGGCCACCATCTTCGCCCGCGTCTCACCCGAACAAAAGGCGCGCATCATCAGCCTGTTGCGCCTCAGCGGCGGATCCGTGGGCTTCATGGGCGACGGCGTCAACGACGCCTTGGCACTGCACAAGGCGGACATCGGCATCTCCGTCGATACCGCAACGGACGTTGCCAAGGACGCCGCCGACGTCGTCCTCCTGGACAAGGACCTGGGCGTGCTGGCGGAGGGCGTGATGGAGGGCCGGCGGATCTTCGCCAACACCATCAAGTACGTGCTGATGGGCACGTCCAGCAACTTCGGCAACATGTTCAGTGCCGCCGCGGCCTCCGTGGTGCTGAGTTTCCTGCCCATGCTGCCGGGCCAGATCCTGCTGAATAACCTGCTGTACGACTCCGGGCAGCTGGCCATCCCGGGCGACCGTGTGGACAAGGAGCAACTGCGGGCGCCGTCGCACTGGGACATCGCCTTCATCCGGCGGTTCATGCTGCTCTTCGGCCCCATCAGTTCCCTGTTCGACTTCGCCACGTTTGCCCTGATGTTGTTCGTGTTCACCGCAGTGCCGGGGGAGTTCCGCGCAGGCTGGTTCATCGAATCCATTGCCACCCAGACCTTGATCATCTTCGCCATCCGCACCCGGCGTGTTCCGTTCCTGCGCAGCCGGCCCTCGGCAGGCCTGATCGCGGCCTCCCTGGGAGTGGTGGCCCTGGGGGTGTTCCTGCCGCTTTCGCCCCTGGCCGCGCTGCTCGGCTTCAACCCGCTGCCGGTTCCGTTCTTCCTCGCCCTGCTGGGCATGGTGGTGGTGTACCTGGTGCTGGTGGAGCTGGCCAAGCAGTGGTTCTTCGCCCGCGACGCCCAGCAGCTGCCGGCCCCGCTGCCGCCGGTCCGGCGCCGGCACGCCACGCACCACATCGCCCGGCGGGCGTTCCGGTTCAGCATTCCCGTGAAAGTGCCCCCGCCCAGAGCGCCCATTAGGGGGCGGAGGCGGACCGTCCGTAACCTTTAGCCCACCCAGCCCTATGGGTTGTTAGCATGGAAGAAGAGACGCTGGGGCTCGTCTTATGTATTCGAAGGTGATGCAGACCGCCGTGAATGCGTTCAGTTTGGAGCGTTTTTTACATGTGGCGTGAACCTATCAGGCGGCGGACCCGGGAACTTCTGCGGGAGTTCGTGGAGCGGGCAGACGATTTAGTCAGGGCACAGGAACATATCGAGGGTTTGCTCGGCGCTGTGGTCTCCATGACCGAGGACCTGAGCCTGGAAGCAGTGCTGGACCGTCTGGTCCAGTCGGCGTGCGAACTTGTGGGGGCCCGCTACGGAGCCCTGGGCGTCATCGGGGACGACCAGCAGCTCAGCCATTTCATCACGGTGGGCATTGATGAAGAAGGCGCGCGTGTGATCGGCAACCTGCCCACCGGCCATGGCGTGCTTGGCCAGCTGATCCGAGAACCCAAACCGTTGCGGCTCCACGATCTGGGCGGGCACCCCATAGCCGTGGGTTTTCCTTCCAACCATCCGCCCATGGGCACTTTCCTGGGCGTCCCGGTGCGGGTCCGGAATGAGGTCTTTGGAAACCTGTACCTGACGGAAAAGAACAGCGGCCAGGATTTCACCGCAGAGGACGAGGACCTGGCTGTTGCCCTGGCCGCTGCCGCGGGCGTGGCCATCCAGAACGCCAAACTGTTCGATGACAGCAGGCGCCGCCAGCGGTGGCTCGAAGCGGGCATGGAAGTCAGTGACCGACTGAAGGACCAGCCGCGGTCCGATACCGAAAACCTGGACATGATCGCGGAGCGGGCCCTGAACGCCTCATCCTCGGTGCTGGCCCTGATCGCGTCGGCAAGCCCGGACGGAACCATCAAGTGCCGGACCTCGGTGGGTGCCCAGTCGGTGCCCGGCGGACAAGAGCTGCCCGCTGCCGCCATCCTGTCCGAGGTGCTGGAGACGGGCGAGTCCAAAGCCCTGAGCGATCCGCTCCAGGTGTTCGATCCAACGTCTGCCGAGAAGCTTGGGCCGGTGCTAGTGGCCGCCCTGGGCAGTAACAGCGACGGCCACCGGGACAGCGTGCTGATCCTGGCCAGGGGGCCCGGGGGAGCCCGGTATACGGACGTGGATGTTGAACAGAGTGCGGTGTTTGCATCCCGGATAGGCCTGACGCTGGACCTCCTTAAGGCGAACCAGCTGCGTGAAGAACACGCGCTGTTCATCGACCGGGAACGGATTGCCGCAGACCTGCATGACCTGGTGATCCAGCGGCTCTTCGCCGCCGGGCTCAGCATCCAGGGCCTGCGCCGCTACACCTCGGACCCCGCTGCCCATGAACGCCGCATCGCCGGCATCACGGGTGAGCTGGACGACTGCATCCACCAGCTCCGCGACACCATTTACTCGCTGCAGGCCAGGGAACCCGACAAGGAGCTCCTGAGCGGCCGCGTTCTGCGTGCAGTCCAGGAAGCTGCCAACGCAGCAGGCTTCCTCCCTCGAATCCAGCTCTCTGGGCCGGTGGACGATGTGGTGGCAGACCATGTTGCAGAACAGTTGCTGCCTGTGCTCCACGAAAGCGTCAGCAATGCTGTCAGGCATTCGGGGTCGGAGGACATCTCCATCCTGCTGGCCGCAGCTGAGGGGGAGGTGGTGCTGACGGTCCGCGACCACGGCCGGGGCTTCAAGGATCCGCAGCGGATCAGTGGGTTGAACAACATGAAACACCGGGCTGAACGTCTGGGCGGCAGCTGCGAAATAGACAGCACCCTCGGTGAAGGCACCAGCGTGACCTGGAAGGCGCCCGCGGCGGGGTGAGAGCCGGCCGGAACCACGGCCACGACGCCCAGCGCCTGTGCTGTCAGTGCAGGAGCTCCCATGCCCGCGGAATTGGCACGGGAACCAGCTGGCTCCGCCGCCGGAACCCCAGCTTCTGGAGTACCGAGGACACACAGCCGGCAACGGTGGCATCGGGCAGCATCAGGTCCTGCCCGATCTGACGGTTGGTCAGGCCCCGTGCCATGCAGGCGAGCACGTTCCGTTCGGTCTGCGTCATGACTTTTAGCCAGGGAGCGGAAGCCGTTGCATAGAGGCTGTCCGCCACCCTTTCCCTGACTGCCGGCCGGATCGTCGGAATGCCTGCGGCAGTGCTGCGGATGCAGTTCACCAAGGCTTCGCTGTCTCCGATCCGCTTGAGGACATACCCTGACGCGCCTGCCAGGACCGCTGCCCGCACCGCATGCTGTTCGTCCCAGCTGGTCAGGATCAGGCAGCGCACCTGCGGGGTGGTGAAGCGGAGGTCGCGGCAGACTTCAATGCCCGTTCCGTCCGGCAGCCTGTCGTCCAACACCGCGACGTCCGGCTGCAGAATGTGGATGAGCCGAATGGCTTCGGCGGCGGATCCGCTGTCACCCACCACCTCGAACCCGCCGTGTTCGAGCATGTCGGCCAGCCCCTGCCGGACCATCTTGTGGTCGTTCAGGATGAAGACCCGGATGGGCAGGGCGCGGGACGGGGACTCATTGGGGGTTGCTGCTGGTGTATCCACTAAGACGCTCTCGTTGGACCGATGCCCTCCCCGGCCGCCCTTTCCGCGCAGCCGCCCCTCCGGGAGGAACCTCAGTAAATCATCTGACACTTACGGCCACTCAATTCCGAGCGCCGTGCCGGCGGAAGCGGGAAGATCCCGCGTGATGCCGCAAACCGAACACGTAGTGCTGTGGTCCGGTCCTTTCACCCACTGATGGGACTCCTCCAGCCGGTACTCATAACCGCCGCCAAGTTCCTGCAGCCGGTTGAGCGCCACGCTGGCAGTTTCCCACGAACTCCAGCGGCCCACCACCCCGCCTTTGTCCTTGGAGATGACATTGCACCCACCATCCCCAAGTTCGTGCCCGCTGTCCCGGCCGCCCGGCGGCTCATCACCGCCGTGTACTGCCTTGTACTCATCAATCGTGGCCATGGTCCTCATCTACCCGCCCCGGCTCAGGCAGCCTTCTGCTGCGGGCGGGTGAGGAAGACCTCCAGGGACTGGAGGGTGGTGACGGCCTCCTGGAAGGCCGGATTGCGGTGCGGATGCAGGCGGTGCAGCAGCCCGCCGTTGTACTGGAGGCGGCGCCGGGCGGTGCTGACCGTTCGGAAGGCATAGCCCAGGTCGCCCGGATGCCGGGGCAGGGCCTGGGTCATGCACTGGATCGACGCCAGCGCGACCGCCAGGACGTTGGCATCCATCTGCTGCCCGGCAGCCCGGTGCCGGCGAAGCTGGGAGGCGAACCCGTCCCAAATTTCCCGGGCCGCCGTCCTGGCCACCTCCGTCACAGCCTCATCGGCCGGCAGCCCGCCCTCCATAAGTTCCTTCTGGCGGCAGCCAAACCGGTGCGCAAGCTCTTCGACCTTCTTCGCGGTTTCATCGGCTTCACCCGCAGCTGACGGTGCCGGGGTGAAGTTGGAGGGATGAAGCAGCATCGCCCTTCGGCGCGCCGCGTCCGCCTGCGATACTCGAGCGGAACGAAGCGAAACGATGTCAGCGGACATGCCAGTCCTTTCAAAATCCAGCCAGTATGCAGGGTGCGCCCGCACGCCGGCGGCGTCCTCGCGGTGCCTCCGGCACAATGTCACTGGGCGTCATGGGAAAGCCGTTCCGGCCTCGCAACCTGAGGACCCGGACGGCGCCTTTACAAGAATGCCAAGCGCCGCGGCGCCGGCTACAGGGCTGAAAGTCCCGTCCTAAGACCAGGGCTTTCCGTACCGGTGGAAGGCGGGGGCTTTGGGCCCTGTTTCCGGTTCCGGCCCCGCCTTAGCCTGAACTGAAGAGCGCGGCGTACAGCGGCGCGCCGGACCCGGGAGGCGCAGGGTGAAATCGGCAAGCGCAAGCATCACCGGAGGCATCGTCCTCATTGCGTTGGGCGTGCTGTTGCTGCTGGACAGGCTCGGCGTGATGGACACCGCATCCTTCGTGGCACCGCTGATCTTCGCAGCCGTTGGGGTTTTGTTCCTGTCCCTCTATGTCCGGCGCCGGGAGAACTGGTGGGCGGCCATTCCCGGGTCCGTGTTCCTGGGGCTGGCAGCGGTCATCACCACCACGCAGCTCACGGGCGGCGCCTGGGGAGCAGCCTTCCTGTTCCTCTTCATGGCTGCCGGGTTCGCCGCTGTCTATCTGCGGGAACCGGGTAACTGGTGGGCCCTGATCCCGTCCGGTGTCATGTTCACCGTGGCTGTCATCATCGCCCTCCCGCAGGAGGTGCAGGGCACGCCCACCGCGGCCATCCTCTTCCTGGGCCTGGCGGCCACCTTCGGGGTGCTTTCCCTGATCCCCGTCCGCATCGATGAGGCCAGCGACCACAGGGAACGGATGAAGTGGCCGTTGATCCCGGCCGGGATCCTGACCGTGATGGGACTGATCTTCGTTCTCCAAGCCACGGCCCTGCTGATCCCTGCGGACTTCGCGTTCCCGGCGGTGATGATCCTTGCTGGAGCGGCCCTGGTGGTGTACGCCTATCTCGCCCACCGCGACGGACGGCAAAAGACGCACGGCCCCGGCCCCCGGCCTGGCTGAGCCGGCCCACCCCGCGAAGTGGCAGTTGGCGGCACTCCCGGCCGCATTGACGTTAAGTGCCGGCTCGCGGCAAGGCTGGAGCGAGCAGCGTGGCCCACAGGTGCCAGAGCATGCCGGCGAGCGTGGCCAGGAACGCCGCAACTGCCAGCCAGAGTTCGGCCCGGCCAATCGCGGCGACCAGGGGCAGCCCGTCGGCGCGGCCCAGATAGATCCCGGCCACGGCATACATGCCAAGTGGAAAGATGACGCTCCACAGCCCCGGCTCGTAGGACAGCGGCACCCGGTGCACCACGTGCCGCCACCAGCCGGCGGCGAGCAGCACCGGGAAGAGCCACGAGGCGAAGGACCAGAACACTACGGAGGCGCCGGCCACCAGCCCGCGCGTTGCATCCACCATGGGCGCGCCGGCCATCTCTACGATCCGTGCCCCGGCCAGGACGCTGATGGCCATTGCGCCCATCGCCACGAAGTACGGCGGGCGCAGGTCCTGCGGCCGGATGGGGTAGGTCATCAGCCGGAGCGAGACAAAGATTCCCACTGCGGCATACAGGATGAGCCCCACGGACCAGGCCACGACGGCGACGAGGGCCAGGGCGGCGCGCCAGTCAGGGGCGGCGAGGGGCTCGATCGAGGCCGCAGCCACTGCCACCGACTGGCTGGCCACGCACCAGATGAACCACGAACCGTTGGCGTCCTTGACCACCGGCCGCTCGGACCTGCCCAGCACCGCCGTCCAGGGCACGACGTAGCCGAGCACCACCCAGGCGAGCACCGAAACCACCAGGAGTGCCGCCGTCGTGCCTTGCCACCCGGCCATCCCAAGCCGGGTCCCCAGAACGTTTGTTCCAGCGATGAAGGTGAAGAAGCCGAACGCCCTGGCGGGATCAAGGAAGTCGCCGCGCATGTCGGCGGCGAACCTGGCCAGGCGGAGCAGGCTGAGTCCAAGGATCACCAGGTAGGACAGCGCGCACACCATCAGCAGGGCCAGTGAAAGCGCATGGAAGCCTTCCAGCTCAAGCCCCACGGAGATGATCCCGCTGGCCATGGTGAGGGCGAAGTAGCCAGGGGTAAGCGTCCGTACTGCCTGGTTCGCGCGGGAGCCAAAGGAGGGCCGGGCGTCGCTGGCGGTGTCCATGCACCAAGCTTAGGACCTGCCATGTTCCGGGGGAGGGTGCAGCTACGAGGCCGCTTCCGCCCGTGCCCAGTGCGCGCGCAGCAGCCCGGCAACCCTCTCTGGCTCCGCCCGGTGCGGCGGGTCGAAATGGTGCCGGTCGGGGAATACCTCGAGCCGGAAGTCGGGGAAGATGCGGGACAGCCGGTCCGCGTTGTCACCCTGCTCGTCCGGGCTGCTCATGCCGCCCAGCACAAAAAGCACCGGTTTCGCAAAGGCAGCGAGCCTGTCCCGGTCCAGCGTGTACGTGTTGAAGGCCTGCAGGAAGGCGCTGATCCCGGCCGGGCGCTTGGCCATCCACGACGGCGGCGGGCCGGGCGGGGGAGGCGGCAGGACGGCGTCGGGCTTTACCTGCAGCCGCATGAAGGCCGGCATGAACTCCTCCGGCGGCAGGTCATGCAGCTCCCCGTAGCGCTGCCACAGCGCCGTGTGCGCTGGGCTCCAGCCCCAGTTCCCTGCCCATGCAGGCTCGAGCAACGCCAGGCTGCGGAGCCGTTCCGGGTGCCCGGCGGCCAGCGCAAGGGCAGCCGCGCCGCCACCGGAGTACCCCACCAGGTGGAACGCATCCCAGCCGCGGGAAGCGGCCTCGCGGAGCACGCCGTCTGCCTCGGTGTCCAAGCTCCACTCCGGCGGCGGGGCGTCCCCGTTGTAGAGCTCCAGGTCCTTGGCGACGGCGTCCACGTCCGGTCCCAGAATCTCCAGCAGCCGGCCGTAAGCAGGCCCGGCGGGAAGGACACTGCCGGGAAGCAGGATCACGCGGAACGGCTTCACGGCAAGGCCTTGCGCCCCTTCGGTTCCTTCGGCTCCTTGGGCGGCAGGGACGCGACGTAATCCAGCGCCTTCCCGGCCCATGCCCGTGCCCGGGTCTCGTCGCCGTCGCCCTCTTCATTCCATACTTCCGGCAGCCCGGTGTACCCGCCCATCGGCCGGTCCGCCGGGCCGAACGGCACGGTCCGCTCCGAGGACTCCAGGAGCTCCTTGTCCTCCCGGGAGAGCTTCACCCCGATGGTGGAGCCGAACAGCCCTGCGAACATGTTGCCGTTGACGAAGGCGCCCAGGTTGCCGAACATCGGCTTCACCACCACACCCGGGTGGTCGGGGACCACGCGCCGGAACCGCTCTTTCTCTTCCTCTGTTGCCTTGGGCATGTCCATGGCTTCACCTCCCGGTGGCAGGGGTCTTTTCCGCAGGATATGCCTGTTTTCCGGCGGGGTCGAGGGGCCGCCGTTGCCAAGGGGCGACCAGCAATTAATGCCCGTCTGAGCAGGTCAAACTTCCCGGAGGAGTGCTATACATAGCTCAAGGCAACTAATTTACGCTGCCTTGCCAGGCGGCATGATCCGGGATTTCCGGGGGCTGGAGGCAACGGTGCTGAACACGCCAGCCTGGGCCCCGGCTGCCAACTCACCGGCCCGGGCCGCCAGGACCCTGTCCTTCGCCGCGCTGGCCATCATCAGCTTCGCATTCCTCGCCGGCTGCAGCGGCGGAACCAGCCAGTCGGTGTCAACCGCCGTGAAGGACAGTTCCTCCGCCGTCGCCACCGCCCGCATCGCGCTGCGGCAGGACATGGAGGGCAAGCTGACCCGGGCCGCAGCCTCCACCAGCCTGGACGATGAGCTCAAGGAGATCCAGACCAGCCGCAGCACCATCCTTACGCTCTCGCCGGCCACCCAGGGAGACCGCGAAACGCAGAAGCAGGCACTGGACGTGCTGGACCAGTGCGCGGCGGGGTTCGCCACGGCGCGCGCGGCACTGGCAGCGAACGACGGCGGCACCCCCGCCCTCTCCGACGGTGACAAGGCGCTCGCGGACGCGCAGGACGCCCTCAAGCAGCTCAAAGACAAGGTGGGGGACAAGTGAAGCGGCTCCTCGGCGTCGCGCTCGGGATCCTCACCGCCATTGGCGGGTTCGTGGACATCGGGGACCTGGTGACCAACGCCGTCGTCGGTTCCCGCTTTGGCCTGTCCCTGGTGTGGGTGGTGGTTGTGGGTGTGGTGGGCATCTGCCTGTTCGCCAACATGTCCGGCCGGGTGGCCGCCGTGTCCGGCCGCGCCACGTTCGAGGTGATCCGTGAACGGCTGGGCGCACGGGCGGGTCTCGCCAACCTCGCAGCATCGTTCCTGATCAACCTGATGACCGTCACCGCGGAAATCGGGGGCATTGCCCTGTCCCTGCAACTGGCCAGCAGCG
>Ga0308158_10004393_pt1 | contig 11944 bp, 17 predicted proteins | sample PhyBR2_FD_201038 | JGI IMG/M metagenome (GOLD analysis project Ga0308158, IMG submission 201038) | Phyllosphere microbial communities from UC Gill Tract Community Farm, Albany, California, United States - DLSLB.R2 | ecosystem: Host-associated > Plants > Phyllosphere > Unclassified | place: USA...
CGGCGTCCAAGCGCGAGAGCTGGTATGTTTTCCGTCGGGCGGCGCACGCGTCGGCCCTGGCCGTTGCGCCAGCAATGCCGCTTCCGGTCCCACCATCGTCCATCCCGCAGATGGAATACCCTTTGCCCATGAGGGCGTCCGCAATGCTCGCAAGCGCCCCCTGCCCGCACGAAGCGCACATGGTGCGAGAGCTGCGGCCAGTCGATCGGATACAGGAACACATGCTCGGGGCGGATCGGCATCAGGCCTCCCCCTCCGGCAGCTTGGGTTGCGGGGTGGCCGGCATCACGGGGCCAACGCCGCGGCGGTCGGCCCCCGGTAGAGCGTGGCATGGTGGCACTTTAGCAGCTTGGCGGCTTCGCGCACGGATGTGCCTTCGCTCACCAGGCGCTCGCCAAGCGCGATCTGATCGGGGGTCAGCTTTGGTGGTCGCCCGAAACGCACCCCCCTTGCCTTGGCTGCCACCCGCCCGCTGCTGGTGCGCTGGTGGATAGCTCGCGCTCGAACTCGGCAATGCCGGCGAACACCGTCAGCACCATGCGACCGGCGGGCGAGGTCGTGTCCGCCCAAGGCTCGGCCAGCGAGCGCAGGCCGGCGCCTACTTCCTTCAGCTTCTCGGCAATGTCGAGCAGATCACGGGTGGAGCGTGCCAGCCGGTCGAGCCGTGTCACCACCACCGTATCATCATCGCGCAGCTGCTCGATCATCTTGGCCAACTCGAGCCGGTCACGCTTCGCGCCCGACACCTTCTCCTCGAACGTCCGCTTGCATCCGGCATCCTTTAACGCGGCGCGTTGCAGCCGGAGATCCTGGTCGTCGGTGGACACACGGGCGTAGCCGATCAGCATGTCGCAAAACTGCATCAGAAAGCTAGCATTGTGCAACCGACTTTTGCGACGTCGGCATACGAGAGAACACGAGCGTCGGGAGCGACGTCGCAGAACTTAGCATATTCGCGACACTGCCCCTTTCCCATAACTCCGTCGCCCGGTGTTCATTTCGGGAAAGCGCAATCGGGAACAGATTTCGAGAAAATGGTGCCGCCCGAGAGGTGAAGGGCCCTCCCCTCACCTCTGCGATCCCGAACGAGGTTCCCAATCGGGAAAGGGGTCGCCCCCATCCGCTACCGAACATTCAGGTCGTCCAACCTTGTGTAAACCGCGACGTGTGCGACCTACGGTCAGGTCGTGAACGTGTGTCACGTTAAAGGCGCGTAGCGCGGATTGACGCCGAAACCCCGTTTCGGCTTGACGAAAGCCTCCGGCTTTTAGCAAAACTGTGAGAGAAAAGCCTTTAGAAGGGTGCGGGGTCGACACTGGTTACGCCCAAGCGCGATCTGAGCAAGGGATGAGTGAATAGATGAATGATGTAGTACCCATTGCTCCAGGCGAGCTAATCGATCCACAATCGCAGAGGATTGTCGAGTTTCTCGGATCAATTGGCCTTCCATCAGACAACATTGTCGCTGACCTGTCCCAGAGAAATAGCATTGGAAAAAATCTACGAGATGTAATTGAAGTAATTCCTGAGGAACAACGTCGAAACGCCCGATATCTTTCCAAGTTTGTTTTAGGTGCAGGATACGGACTCTTTGACTATTCTCTCAATGCGATATGGAACGAGGTTGTGCTCGTAATCCGCCGAAAGGCAGTCGTTTATGGGCTTGATATTTTTTTCGATGCAGCCGTTGGAGGCAGCAAGAATCGCGACTTCTATCAGTCCGAAGATGACCTACCTGCCCTCAAAGACATTGTACTTTTAGATACCTCTAATAAACTAGAGTTGATATCAGAAACAACGTACAAAAAGCTACGGCATATGCTAGATATGCGAAACGACATCGGGATTTCACATCCAACCGAATACAGTATTACGTCCTTCGAGCTATTGAGCTATTTAGAAGTTGGTGTTCGTGTCCTAAACGATCAGCCGACCGAGGCAGCGCTACAAGTTCAATCATTTATTCAAAACCTGAAGGCTCGAGCTGAACCTATTAATTCAGCAACAGAAGAATCAATCAAGTCTAAGATTGCTGAACTTCCAACGCATTTGTGCGGGAGTCTATTGCGCACGATGTTTGGTATGTATGTAGCTCCAGACACGGACGCAGCTGTACGTAAAAATGTCGCAACTGTTTCGACGCACATTTGGAATTCTGCGAAAGACGAACCGAAGTACCGGTTGGGTATTGTTCTCGAAGGATACAAGAGCAACCTACATCAAGAAAAATACAATCTCGGAGGGCAGTTTTTTGATAATGTAGGTGGAAACGCATATCGCTCAGAGAGCGAAAGATCAGTCATATTAGACGAGGCAATTACGGAGCTTTACCAGAAGCACCATGGATGGGATAACTTCCATCATGAGCCAACGGTGGCGCGAAAGATTGCTAGCTTTGTTCCTGATCAGGCATCGATACCAGTAAACATTGCCGAGCGTCTATTCAGAAATATCTTGGCTTGCCGCGTCGGTAACGGCGTTAAGTACAATAATGGCGTATCTCCCGGTGCTCGCAGCCACTATGATGCGGTTCTCGCACATGCAGGTGATAAGTTTGGCGGCGTTATCTTATCTGCGGTACGTGACATGGCTAGGACAGGTTTGTTGCATAGCGAAGTAAGGCGTGGTCAGATTAAGCCGACACTTATGGAAGCGAAGAAAAATGCTATAAACGCACGTCTGATTGAAGCTTATGACTTCCTAATCGCCAAGCTACCGACCGATGATAGTGCGCCACTATCGAAGGAATTCGCTCAGATATATAGCGGCTAGTAAGATGGTAAGATAAATTATATAAGTAATTCTATTTATGAATGCAGACGACCGGATTACTTTAGAAATCAAGTAAGCCGAATTTGAGTCTTAATACGAACTCATCGAGTAGAATCCCGACTCTGTCGCAGAATCGGGAAAGGTCGAACCATGTGATGTAATCTGATGGCTCACGAATCCAAAAACAGTAATCGTCGCCTGTCGCAGTACCGCTTAGGTCAATGCGGCCTACGCCATAACGCTCTAGAGCGTCACCCATCGTCCTAAGCTTGTTTTGGCTGATCCCGATCGCATTTCTGAGGTCCGTGACGGGCACATTCACGCCGAAGCGAGCATCCAGCTTGATCGCGCGCTTAATGACCGCGAGCATAAAAACGCGCTCGGCGTCGGGTACGACCTGCATGCGAGTGACATAAGCAGTCACCTGCTCCCGCCGTTCATTGGCCTCGTCCGATCCGAGCCCATCCTCTTGAAGTACCTGTTCAAATCTAACAAAGTCGCGAGCCCTTGTCGGATCAAGCGCGTCGGTAATGTCTACATACTCATTACTAAAAGCCTTAAAAAGGGAGTCGCCAACGCCCTTGAATTTAGCCTCGTGATCGCGCTTGATGCTCATCACCCGCTCGACGGGGTACTGATCCTCATACCTCTTGCTGTCGATTTGCGTATGATGGCCACCGCAGAGCAAGAGGAGATTGGATGCCTGTCGGCGCTCTTCGTTGGTCATGGTTACGTCGAAGCGTGCTCCGTCAGGCATCGCGGCACGGATATGGCATATGTGCCCCACCACTACGCCATTGCCATCGATAACTAAATTCTGGCAATTTGGTATAGCACACCTGTTGCCTGAAAGCAGGTATAGCTGACGCAGGGTGTCTGGCGTCGGAAAGAGCCGCTTAGGCTCCTCCGTTGCCAATCCCTTGTTCACGGCGGACACCTTTTTTGCCATCAACGCTGTACCATCCGTGTCCAATTTATACCTGTTATATGGAGCGAGGTAGGACAGTTGTCAGCACCTACAAACTGGAAATTGCTGGATCGTTCAGTATCATTCTAAGCGTTTCCCAGCTTGCCGAGTTTTCCCATTTTGCACGCGATAACGGGTCGAGAAGGTTTTCGGATTCCCACTCAACCATCCTTGGTGAGAATATGAACAGGCGGCCCTGCATCCCGCGTGAGTTCCGACATCAGTCTGGTTGTACGCTAGCGTGACGACATAAAAGCGTGCTAGCACGCTCCCATGATAACGATCGCTCTTGTCAGTCAGAAAGGCGGGTCGGGCAAAACGACTTTAGCTACCCACCTTGCTGCTAAAGCCACACAGGCGGGCTATGTCACCTGCCTTATCGACACCGATCCCCAAGCAACCGCTGCTGCTTGGGGCGATTGGAGAGGCGAAACCGATCCGGAAGTCATAACTGCTCCTCCTGCGCGTCTTGCTCGTGTTATAGAGGATGCTCAAAAGCTCGGGGCCGAGTTTCTCGTCATCGATACGCCACCGTTTGCCGAAGCGGCTGCGCGCGAGGCAGTTAAAGCGGCAGACGTAGTTCTTATACCGTGCCGCCCGCGAGCCTTTGACCTCCATGCGATCCAAGCCACGGCTGACTTGATTCGGTCAACGCGCAAGGCAGCGTATGTCGTTTTCAATGCGACCCCGCCCCGCGCTCCCGCGCTGATCGCTGATGCGTCTAAAATGGTGGAGAGCTTTGGCCTTGAGGTTGCGCCCGTGTCGCTAGCCGAACGGGCGGCCTTTAATCACAGCACGGCCAATGGACGGACAGCCGTAGAAACCGAACCAAACGGGAAAGCTGCTGAAGAAGTCGATCAACTGTGGAAATGGCTATGCGAGCGTGCTAGCACGCCATCACAAAAGCACGCTAGCGGGAAGGCGCTATGAGCCGATTTGGTGGATTGAACGCTAGCCGAGACAAAGAGAAGGTTGATGCATCTTCCCGCTCAGTAGAGGCGGAGGTGCCGTCTGCGCCGCCAGGTCGGGCGAAGGCCAGACAGGGTAAGCATGGGCTAGTCGGCTATTTCAGCCCAGATTTGATGCGGGCCATGCGGATGCTTGCGGCAGAGGAAGATAAGACGATTCAGGCGCTATTAGGAGAGGCTATCGATCACCTCATGCGTGATCGCGGCAAGCATCCTTTTGGGGAAAGGTAGTGATCATAGCATGCTGGTATGCGAGTACGGTAGCGTGATAGCACACTATCAAGCGGGTGGATTGTTCTATGGCGTGTAAATCGAGGGATGATCGTGAGCCAAGTGCGGAAGAGCAGCCCCTGCTGCCGATCGAAGCTCCACGCCGGCAACGTGATCGCGTAGGAAAGCGGACGATAGCGGCGCATTTTGATCCGGCGATTGGTCGTGCTGTGGCTATCTTAGCAGCGAAGGAAGGCCGCACGATGGCAAGCCTCCTGACGGAAGCTGTTGAAGACGTTTTGCAAAAGTATAAACAAGACATCAACGAGAGATAGCGTGCTAGCACGCTAGCGTATAATCTGTTAAAGCAAATGAATAATTTTCTTCCCACCCGTCGGTTAATCTGCGACTTCTAAGGTACCAGCCCGAGGAATCGGCTGGTTCGTCGTGGCGTGGATGGCCGGATTAGGCCCCGAACCAACCCCAAAACGACGAAAGCCCGGCTAGGCGGCCGGGCTCTCTGTAAGGGTTGATGCGCAAGAAGCGCTGGTACTGTCGCAAGAACCAGCATCTCGCAAGTCGGCTCGTCAGTCAACTCGAAAACGGTGTTTTCGAGCACGGGAGAGCTATGTCCATGAGGGATCGCCGCCAGCGTCCGGGCCAACCCAGCGAAGGGAAGGCTTATGCAGACCGTATTCGAGGCTCTTGGAGGGGCCGTAGGACGCCGGCTCGGTCGCGAGGCTGGGCAACGGGTGCATCGCTACAGTAAGACGGCGGCGGGTAGGGAAGGGCGGTTCTGGCAGCCGTTCAATCCCAAGGATGTCGCACGCTTCCTTCAGGCAGCCGAGAAGTACGACCGGCTCAAGCGGCTGGCGCATCGTCGCGAGCGCAATGGTCGTGAGAACGGCGCGATCGGTCATGTCGGCATGGAGGTGCTGCGCGAGCTGCTGCGCCTGATCGACTACAAGACCGGCCGGCTCGATCCGGCGATCGCGACGCTGGCACAGCGGATCGGTCGTTCGATCGCTGCCGTGGCGGCTGCGCTGAAGCGCCTCAAGGAGCATGGCTTCCTCGATTGGCTGCGCCGTTATGTCCCAACGGGCAACGCGGGCTTGCGAGGTCCCCAGGTCAAGCAGACCTCCAACGCCTACCGCCTGATGCTGCCCGCCGAGGTATTACGCGGCATGACCGCCCCCCTGCCACAGGACGATAGCCAACGACGCGTGCTGGCCGCCGAAGAGGGTAGGGAAATGATCGCGGCGCTGCCGCTGGACGAGCAGCCGGCAGCGCTGATCGACGACCCCGAACTTGCTCGATTGCTGGCGCGTCTCGGACGCGCGATTATGGGCAAGGAACGTGATTCAGCGAAGCGGCATGAATCCAACCAGAGTTAGAATATATATGCAGAACGGCCTTCAGCCGTATGTTTCCTGATGCGTGCCGGCTTCGCCGTCACCAGAGCGGCCTACCGGCCACTGGCTTGGCGAGAAGAAGATCGCGTCAGCGGTTTGTCGCATTCACCCAAGTCACGCCAGAATGCCCTCCGGACGGGATACGAGTACGAACCCGTGTAGGGTGTCGACTTCGAATGCCATGCCGCTCATCGCCGTCACGGACGGGCGCGGCATTGCGCCCGATACAGGCCATCAGCTCGACGTGGCAACCGGTCCCCGGTCATGATCGAAACCGCCCCCATCGTCATGTCACCTGGAAGAGGGTCATGCGGACGATGCCGGGCAGGGCGGCGATATCCGCTTCGATGCCTGCAACTTCTTCCATACGGTCACTGGGCCAGTCGCGCGATATGCTGACACCGCCAGCATCGGTCTCGATTTCGATAAGCCGGGTTTGCGGCAGCAGGTCGAGCAGCCGCACCAGCCTGTCGTGGAGTTCGGGCGTGATGTGTTGGGTTCCCGGCCCGACCATCAGGAGCTGCCAGGATCGGGGTAGGGCGTCGGACGTAGTGGGCATCATGCCTCCGTCTCCGGCATCGGATCGAAACAGCAGAAACCATGCTCGCGGATCAGCCGCAGCGCCTCCGCTTCGTCGGGACTAGCTCCGTCGATCGTCAGGCGTTTCCTGAAAGTCCATGGGCCCAGATCGGCGGGCAGGCCGTGGCCAATTTCGTCATCGGTCAACGCCCACATGTCCGGGCCTGCAAAACACCAGACCACAACGCTGTCGTCGATCACGGTTTGAGGAAGATCGGAGACGGTCGTCCCAGCCGTCGCTTGTTGGCGGCGACCTTGCGGCGATAGTGCTTCAGCATCCCTTGCGTGGCACGCAGCGGCGTGGTGCCCAGTGTGCCGGTCATCAGGCGCGTTTGAAGCTCGATCGCGGCGCGGACTTTCTCGGTCACCATCAGCTCGACTTCAGCCGCTCCTGCCAAGCCACCGGCCGCGATACGGGCAGTGCGCAACGCCATCACCGATGCCGCCTCGGCGCCGAGCATCCACATGTCGAACCCGGCTGTCAGCCACCCGCCATATGTCTTGTCGCTCATGTCGTTCTCCCATGCCGATCGCACCCAGCATGAAGCATGCCTTGCGCATTCCCAACGCTTTTGCGATCCCAGGCGTGCGGCACGGTCAATCCCGTCCGTGGGGCGTCGTAACCCCGTTGGATGCGCAGCCGGTCGAGAGCTTCTCGGCCGGGTGGCTGTCGCGCATGTCCAAGGCTTTGCCCAAAGGCGGCAGCGCCTTGTGCTGCGCGCAGGGTTACGAACGCCCGGCTCACCGGCCGGGCCTGCCTCCGTTATCGTATGAGGAGGCCGCATGGAAACCGATCCGCTAGAACGCATGGCAGCCGCTCTGATCGATGAAATCAGGGCGAGACGAACGACGGCTTCCGAGCCTGTTGCGCTACCCGAAAGCTCACCCGAAGAAGCCCTGCCGATCGAAACTGTTACCTCACGGCCGAGCATCGCGCGGAAGCGGGAACGGCGCGTCGCGCTCTATCCAGCGCATTACAGCCTGCGCCTCACGGACGAGGATCGGGATCGCTTTGATGCCTGTGCCGAACGGCATAGACTGGCGAAGGGTGAGCTGTTCCGGCAGATGCTGGATGCGTTTGAGGCGGTCGAAAACGGGCAGGAAAAGTGATGCGGCAGGGTAGCAGGATCGGACGGGCAGGGGGCTCAGGCAACTGCATACTGACTGCTTCGGCAGGCCTTCGTCGTCAGCTCCGGCTACGCAATATCATGCTCGCCATCGTCGGTGCCGTGGCGACCGTTTTCATTGCGCTGCGTACCTGGAGTGGTTTCTAACTCGACACCAGATCGGCACCGCCAAACCGTTTAAACGCGATAGCGAACCAGCGCGCGATGCTCATTAGAGCAGCAAAGCACGGCCAGCTTATGAGCGACGGCCATCTTTTTCCTTGGCGACGCCCTTGAACGGTTTGCCGCCTTCTTTCTGATCCATGAAGCGACCGGTATCGGTGTCGCGCTTCACGAAATCGCCGCCCGGTGCCTTGGTCTGGGTGCGATCGTCGACCGAACCGTTGCGGTAATTTTCGCCCGTATTCTTCGCCATGAAGCCCTCCTGAGCAGCGCCTATAACCAAGGTGGGGAGCCCCTGTTGGATTGCAAAAAGGCAAACGGGTTGGCGAGCTGGAATATCGATAGGCCAGCCCCGTTTTTGACTATCGGAGGGGGGCTTCTTTCACCCCGCCAAGCCGATCCAGCTCAGCATTGATGCGCGCCAGATGATCGGCGGTACGCATGGCATAGAGTGCCAGCAGGGCTGCCACGATGACGGCACCGAGCGCACCCCATTTGAAACCATCGCTGTCGTAGCGAAGGTAAACAAACAGGCAGATTGCGCCGATAAGGACGAGAATACCTGCCCACGCGAGATCGGCTCCCGCACCTTCCAGCGGGGTCTGAACGGTGCGAAAACGGATGCTCCGGGTAGTGTTGCACCAATCGCGAACCATGAGCGGTGCATCGGCTACAGGTTCGCAGATCGCTCGCACATCGTCCCCCATGGCGACCGCGATATAGTCGTTGCTGACGAGCCTGAGCGTCCGGCCTTTCACCTCCAGGAGCATCACAAATTCGCGCGACGTATTCACGAACGTATGGGTTTCGGTCCGGTACTGGATGTCGGGTGCAACCGGGTGGTGGGTGGTCGTGTTTTCGGTGATACGCACGTCCGTCGTCTGATGCGATCCGAGGATGCGGTCGACGGTGCCCTCAATGCATTGGTAGCGCGGTAATTGCATCATCCCATTCGCCGATTGACGCCCCCTGAATGTCTGCGGTGTGCAGAATACCGCACGAAACGGATGCGGCCAGTGCGAACGGCAGGCGGCGGAAAAGGAACCGGCCAGACAGCATATCGTGCAGGCGAATGTCGGTATGTCTCGGCTGGTCCGGCAAAACCCGACGAGCTGATCCAATCCTGAGTCGATCCGAGATTGTCAGCTCCATGCATATGGCGCACTTATACATCGCTCCGCGACGTGTGCGGTCCGGCCGCAGGCGCGGCCAGACGATCGACCGCCGGGGGCAGTCGAGCCAAGGGGTGAACCCCTTAGCGATCCCGGCGCCAGTGGCGCACAGGTAAGGGCAGGACACGGACGGCAGGGCATGGCGCAGTACCGGTTCTCGGCACAGGTCATCAAACGATCAGACGGGCGCAGCGCAGTCGCTGCCGCCGCCTATCGTGCCGGCGAGCGCCTGACCGATGAACGCCTCGACATGCCGTTCGATTATCGCAGCCGCGACGGCGTCGAGCATACCGAGATCATGCTGCCGGTAGGGGCCGATCAGGGTCTCGCGAACCGCTCCGTGCTGTGGAATCAAGTCGAGGCCGCCGAGAAGCGCGGCGATGCCCAGGTCGCCCGCGAGGTGCAGCTGTCGTTGCCGCATGAGCTGTCGTTCGAGCAGCGTCGCGAGCTGGTCCGCGACTATGTTCAGACCGCGTTTGTCGATCGCGGCATGGTGGCGGACATCGCCATGCACCGCCCTGACAGGCACGGCGACGATCGCAACTTCCACGCCCATGTCATGCTCACCACCCGGCCGGTCGACGGGATCGGTTTCGCCGGCAAGGCGCGCGAGTGGAACAGCCGCGAGACGCTGGCCGACTGGCGGCAATCATGGGCCGAAACCCAGAACCGTCACCTCGCTCAGGCGCTTGGTCCGCAAGCCCCCAAGGTCAGCCATAAGAGCCTTGAGGATCAGGGGTTTGATCGTGAAGCCACTATCCATCTCGGGCCGACCGCCAGCGCGATCGAGCGTAAGGGCGAGCGCAGCGAACGCGGCGAGGTGAACCGCGAGGTGCAAGCCTCCAATGCCGAGCGTGGGCGCCTGTCGAAGGAGATCGCGGCTGATCACGACAGCCATGCCCGGCTTGTGCCGCAGACGCCGTCCAGCACCGCATCGATCGTGAGGGAGCTGACTGATTACGACGCTGTCCTGCGCCGTCAGGTGGCAGCATGGAAGGCTGAACAGACGGCGATCCGTATGCCGCAGATCGTGAAAGCATCCGAGGTTCGACAGGAGATCATTTCACCTGCTCGTACTCGCCTGCATAATGCCGAACGCGAGCTGGCACGGACGAAGGAACGCACCGGTCGGATCGCCGCTAAACGCACATCGTTGGCGAGTTTCATCCGCGATCCGCAGCGTGCGATCTGGGCGAAGATCAGGGAGGTTCACGCGATGGACAAGGCACGCCGCGAGCTTGCCCGCGCGCGTGCCGAGGTGCGGGTTCGTGAAGTCTGGTTGCGGACTGAGCAGGGACGGGGGCATGTCCTAACCCGCGTCGATCAATCGCATCGTGCAGCGCAGCCGGCGAAGGCCGAGACGCGTAGTCTGGAGCGTAAAATCCGCCGCGTTGGCAAGCGTATCCGCACGGTCGAGCGTGTCATGGAGCGCGTGCAGGTTGCTGAACAGCTTGGCCTGAAGTCGATCACCCGTCCGGTCACGACGCGCGATCCGACCCAACTCCTGCGGCGAATCGATGCCACGGCGACGCAGTTGCTTTCGCGCGCTACGCCGCAGCAGCTACAGCAGGCGCAGCAACATGTTCGCTCGCTGGCGCGCGGGATCGGCATAGGGTTCTCACGATGACCGCACCCGCCGACAATGGCAGCGACGAAGGGTGACGGATGGAGGGGGGCGTGGTCGATGAAGCCGGAAATCTGGCGATGCTACGGGACGACTACCGTCAGCGGCGCGACCTTGCCAACTTCTACCAAGGACAGATCACGGCTCTGAATGCCGCTCCTGTACAGGCGTGGTCGACGGTGGCGCTGTTCGTCTCCATCGCGGCATTGAGCATCAGCACGGGAGGCACACTGACCTTTACGGAAAAAGCATGGATCGTGTTGGGAGCGTTGGTCGCCGGGGTAGGGCTGGCGGTCTGGTCGAAGTACAAGCACGGGCGGGAGGCGGAGGTGATCCGCACGAGGTATCTGGCGGAACACGCCCTGCTCTTTCCCGGCATCCCTCCCATCGAACTGGTGGGCTTCCTTCTGGAGGGGAAGCACATATCCTGAGGTAGCCTGGTCTATAGCGACCAAGCGCCACTTGGGTGGACATGGGCCGATGGTCAGGGCGGTAAAAAGGTCTACCTTCCTCCTCGGTCTAGGCGGTGTCGCATCGATCGGTATAGTCTTGCCATGGCGTCGACACCCCGTAGCACTGCATCAGCCGCAAGGGCGGCCAAATCAGGCAAGAAACGCAGCGCTGCCGACAAGCCCAAACGCTTAGCTGCGCTCACCGGTAAGCCCGACATTCGCATCTTCATGTCCTACTCGCATCAGGACGCGGCAGCGCAGGCGAAGCTGAATACCCACCTTGCGCCGTGGCGACGTGATGGTGTCACAGTCTGGTATGACGAAAACATCGAACCGGGAGCTGGGCTGAGTACGGAGATTGCCCGGGAACTCCGACGTGCCCATATTTTTGTCGCGCTGTTCAGCCCTGCGTACCTCGACAGCCATTATTGCTGGGACATCGAGTACAAGCGCGCCATGGCTCGCCGTGCGCGCAAGCTGATGCGTGTAGTCGCGGTAG
>Ga0308158_10004394_pt1 | contig 11943 bp, 7 predicted proteins | sample PhyBR2_FD_201038 | JGI IMG/M metagenome (GOLD analysis project Ga0308158, IMG submission 201038) | Phyllosphere microbial communities from UC Gill Tract Community Farm, Albany, California, United States - DLSLB.R2 | ecosystem: Host-associated > Plants > Phyllosphere > Unclassified | place: USA...
GCTTGCTCAACGGCTTATTGACCAGGCCCGGCACCCGTGTTGGCGTGATCATCAACGATATCGGCAAGATCAACGTCGATACCGGCCTGATCACCGGGCAGATTGATGCCGCCGAATCCATCGCCGGCGGCTGCGTCTGCTGCCTGCCCGACAGCGGCGGACTGGACGAGCTGCTGGAAAAACTGGCCCAGCCAAAGCTCCGCCTGGATGCGATCATCGTTGAGGCCAGCGGCGCCGCCGACCCGATCAATGTGGATCGGCTCTTGCGCTACGGCAATGCTCCCGGGGTACGCCCCGGAGGCATTATCGATGTCATCGACGCGGTGCAGCACGAACACACGGTGGACACCGCCGCCATGGCCCCTGCCCGATTCGGCGCAGCCAGCCTCGTGGTGGTCAACAAGCTGGATATGATCGCCGCAGATGACCGCGAGGCGACGTTCGCCCGGATCAGCGATCGGGTCCGCCAGGCCAACCCGAAAGTGAGCATCGTTCCCGCCAGCCATGCAGCCATCGACCCCGAACTGGTCTTTGATATCGCGCTGAACGAGGACCCGGCAGACGAGCTTCCGCTGGCCGCCGTTTCCCGCGCGGAGCATGACCACACCCACGCACCGCACGCTCACGCGGTCACCGTTTCCTGCCCCGAACCGGCGGACCCGGGCGCCATACTGGACTTGCTGGAAAATCCCCCGGCGAATGCCTATCGGCTCAAGGGCCATGTAAAGATTCGCACCGGCACCGGGGTTCAGCGCTACCTGATCAATATGGTTGGCTGGCAGCCGCATCTCCAGCTGGCTACGCCTGGTTCTGATCCTGCCGATGACGCTCTAGTAGCGGTTGGAGTGGAGCTGGATGAGCAACAAGTAGGTGACGTACTACGTGCTGCGTTGCAGCCTGCGAACGCTGAACCATCCTCGCAAGATCTCATCCGGCTTGAGCGTCGGTTGATCCTCAGTTCGCGGGTTGCCGACGAAGAATCTGTAAGTAGCTGAAGCACTTTTTGTAAGTAATGCTCGAACCCGCGATTTCAAAATCCCCGTATTTGCAGGGATCCAGGCGGGTTGGTTGTAATTGTTGGTTCTGCGCTGTTAAATTAATGTATGCGCGCGATAAAAATCCCCGACTTCTCTTTCAACAGCCCACTGGCAAAAGTAGTCATCGAGATTGAACGCATTCGAGGCGATCTTGGGTCAGGAACTACGCCTGAGCAAGTTTTCATTCAGCTCAAGCAACTTTTCCAGTTAATGACGAGCATCATGAGCGCAAGAATTGAGGGTAACCGCACCTCGATTGTTGATATTATCGACGGCGCCAAGGACCATCCTCTCCCCGATCGCTCAGGTACGGCCCGTCAAGATCGCACTAGCCTCTCCGACGGCGTGAAAGAAATCCTATTGCTGGAGCAGGCATCCCACTTCATCGATGAACATGTGCGCCCGGGAACGCCGATCACCCACTCATTAGTCAGAGAATTACACAAGATTGCTGTCAGTGGCCTTGAGCGAGAAGGCGACCGGACACCCGGAGCCTACAGAACTACTGATGTAGTCATTCAAGGATCCGGCCATACTCCACCTCCAGCCGCGTCGATTCAGGCTGATATGCAGAGCCTTCTAGACTTCATCAATCAGGAAACGGATCGCTCCTTCGACCTAATCAAACTGGCAATTGCTCATCACAGATTTGTTTGGATTCATCCGTTCGGCAACGGCAACGGGCGCACGTGTCGCCTCCTGACATACGCAATCATGGTTAGTCAGGGCTTCACGTCGACGAGTCAATACCGAGCCATCGATCCCACGGCCGTTTTCGGCGCGGACCGAGCTGCGTATTACAAGCATCTAGAACTAGCAGATTCATTAGAAGATGAAGCAACAATCAACTGGTGCACCTATCTTCTCTCCGGCATCTTCGAAGACCTTAAGAAGCTAGATCAATTACGCGATCACAACTTTGTCATTCAAAGCCTGCTTCATCCTGCATTAGACCGGGCTTTGGCTACTGGTGCCACTACCAAGGACGAGCATGCCGTGCTTAAGGTTTTTGCTGCCAAATCAGTCGCCAAAGCCGGCGAATTAGGCACCGCGTTTTCAGGTAGCGCCGTTGCGCGTAGCCAGCTCCTACGGCGCATGATTGAACAGCGGCTCATCGAACCAATCGCAGAAAACAAGAGAAGCTACCAGCTTGTGATGGCACCGGGCCCGTTAACGCCGTTCATCTTGCAACAGCTTGACCGACTTGGATTCCTGCCACGGATTCTTCGCGATGAATCATAGAAAAGGGATCATCATCTGTAAGTAGCTGACGCAAGTTTTGTAAGTAAACATCCGGCGGACGATTACAAAATCCCTGTAATCACAGGGGTTCTGGCAGGTTGATTTTAATTGTTGATTAGCCCTGATGTAAATATTGACCAAGAAACTAAGTGCTCTTCATAGCGCTCAAGGCTGATGCCCTTGGGGAAATTCCGTAGGTCCCAGTCATGATTTCTATGGGCCTAGGGGGCCATTTCTGCCTCAGCCTCAGGGTCGTTCCGTAACGCTTGGCCAAGGTTCGAACTGGGCTTCTTACACATCCAGGTGTGGCCAACTGGAGCACGGCTGCCTCGGCGAGTCCGATTCAAGTGATGATGGATCCCAAGAGATCAGCACAATCCAACTGACCTCAGTCTGTGCCGCAGGTTAGCCACTAAAATGCCCTCTGACGGAAAATACCGTTGGGTAGGCGTGGGTACTATGAACCCTCTAGTTCCGAATCTATACGAAATCATCGTTTTTTATGTCCTGCCAGTACTCGTCGTAACGAGTCTGGTTGTGACTGCATACAGAATATATATGGGCGCAAAGAAGCACTCAACAGTCAACAACTACATCGAGGGCCCTGGCGAATGAACATGCTGTCGGTTCTATAACAAATTTTGCGACCGCCTTATTGGGAACAGAACGGTCGCTAATTGTTTCTGCCTTCCCGCAAAAGTCTTGGCAAGCCCATTGTCCCGAGTTGGCGGTTTCATTCAGGTTAGCCACTCATCAACCCAGATTTTGCATTAGGGCCCCAACGGCCGCCAGTCCACCGTACTGTCGCCGCTGGAAAAACACCCCAAGATGCACCTGCAATTGGCTTAGCAGTCCAGGTTACGGGGCGCTCTGCGGGATCAGCAGCCGGTGTTGCCGGCCACCAAAAACGATTTTCCCTGCGATGGAAAACAGCTGGCACCGCCGCCTTTCCAAATCCCAGCGACCGGCCTCATGACCGCTGGCCAGCACCGCCGGCTGTAACCACAACACCAAATTCAGGGCAACCATCGCTAGGCCCACCCATGCCTGATTCGTGGCAAAAGACCAATACGGCGACTTTCCCAACCCCGCATTCTTCAACGTCTGAGCCAGTCACAGAACAGATGAAATTCATCATTAGAAATACACCGCGCCAACGGACCTAAACCGTAGGTCAGCGCCGATATGCTTATAGGCATGTCTGCAGTCCACGCCGCTCTCACCGCTCAGCGGCTCCTTGGCGAAAGTCCAGCGTGGGCGTTGCTGCGCGCAGACAATGCCCCGGTAGCCTTCGGAATTCTCGGGGTCAGATTCTCCCGCCAGCGCCGTCAGATTCCCGCACCGGAACTCATGGAGGCCGTCGATGCGGATTTAGACCTGCTGCGCGACCGCGGATTCGAGCTACCGCAATCTGCCCCCAACTACGTACGGACATGGCTGGCCAGCGGCTACCTCGTGCGCCGCCCTGGCGAGGCCCGCGAGGAACTGTACGAGCTCAGCGATGGTGCCCTGACGGCGCTACGCTTCATCGAAGACCTTGCTGCACCGCGCACTTCGGTAACCGAATCCCGGCTCACCACGATTGTGCAGCGAGTGCGCGCGTTGAATGTGGATACCGACCCGGATATTTCCCGGCGGGTGGCGGCCCTGAAGGCCGAACGAGATGCCATTGACGCTCGCATCGAGGCGATTACCGCGGGTGACCTCACAGAAGTAGACGAGCAGCGTTCGGTGGATGCGGCCGCGGACATCCTGTCGCTGGCCAGCGCGTTGCCCGAGGACTTCGCTCGCGTGCGCGCCGAGCTGGAAACCATCAACCGTTCACTGCGCAGCAAGCTGATCGAGGAGCCAGAGTCTCGGGGCAGCGTGCTCGATGACATCTTCCGTGGCGTAGACCTGCTCTCCGAATCAGATGCTGGCCGTTCCTTCGCGGCATTTCACGCGCTGCTGTTGGATCCGGAACGAACGGTGGCGGTGGATGACGACATTGACCAGCTGCTCGCTCGTCCGTTCGCGCGAAAACTGAAGGAATCCCAACGGTTGGCCCTGCGAGACCTGTTGCCGGACATGCAGCGTTCCAGTGCGGACATCAGTAACGTCATGACTGCGCTGGGACGCAGCCTGCGCCGCTTCGTCCAGTCCGAAGAACTGGCCGAAGAACGCGCGGTGCACCGCCAACTGCGCGGCGCTATGGCCACCGCTGTCCAGGCGGCCAAGACGCTACGGCCGTTTACCAAGCTGGATCTCGATCTGGAGTTAACCGGACTGCAGGTGTCCTCTCCCAGCGGGATGAAACTGCACAACCCCATCGAATCGCAAACCACCGAGCCGCTACAAGTTCATGCTTCCGGGACCGCGGATCTCTCCGCGTTGCGGGAAGCAGTGCGCGCCTCGGAAATCGACTTTGCCGAACTGAGCGGGAACGTCAATGCGGTACTCGAACTGCAAGGTGCCGCGACCATCGCCGAGGTACTGGAGAAGTTCCCCGCCACCCAGGCAATCGCCTCGGTGGTGGGGCTGCTGGTGCTGGCCGAAAACCATGGCGTGCGCGCTGGCGAAGCACTCGAACCGGTGCACTGGGGCAACGACGGGCAAACCCGCCAGGCCACCGTCCCCCGTTTCCTCTTCCAGGAGAAGATTTCATGACCGAGAATCCAGCACCGGCCTCGCTGGCCCAGGACGACACCACCAACCGGGATGCCAGCCTGTGGCCCGGGGATACAGGCGAACTGGCGGCTGCCTCGCGCCGCGTTCTCGTCCAGCTGGTCAAGGGTCCCTACCTGTCGGCAGAACGCCACCCGGAGTCGTGGAAGGTCCTGCTGACCGATACCGCGGCGCTGCGGTCGCGCCTGTCAGACCTGTTCCTGGATCTGGTGTTCGAAGAATCCCTCGGGGTGGCATTCGTTCGCAATGCACCGCAGGATGCGACAGAGGTGCCGCAGGTGGTGCGCACCATGCCGCTGACGTTCATAGATAGTGCGCTGTTGCTGTTCCTGCGCCGCGAACTGTTGCGCGGTTCGGGCGCCTCGCGCGTCTTCATCGGCCGCGACGAAGTCTACGACCATCTGAACAATTACCGCACCTCGGACACGACCGACGAGGCCGGATTCCGCAAGCGCGTGGATTCAGCCTGGGCCAAAATGCTCAAGCATTCGTTGCTAGTGCGTACCGACACCGAAGATCGGGCGGAAATCTCGCCCATTCTGCGTCTGGTGTTCTCCACCGAACAGATCCAGGCCGTGCAGGAGGAATACCAGCGGTTGGCAGGTAATGCGCGGGACTTTGCAAACATGGAGCATGGCGAGAGCGAGGAGCAGGAATGAGCGCGGTCGCGCACGCCGGGCAGTGGCGCCTAGAACACATCGAACTGGCCAACTGGGGCACCTTCGGCGGGCTGCACACGGTGGATGTGCCACGCAAGGGCTTGTTGCTAACCGGCGAATCTGGCTCCGGTAAGTCATCGCTGGTCGACGCGATCAGCGCCGTGCTGACCCCGCGCGGCAAGACCAGGTTCAATGCTGCCGCCGCAGACACCGGAACGCGCAGCTCGGACCGTTCGGTGCTCACCTACGTGCGCGGCGCCTGGAAGCGCAGCGCGGATGATGAAACCGGCGAGATCACCAGCCAATACCTGCGCCCAAGGGCCACCTGGTCCGGCATTCTGCTGCGCTATGCCAACGGTCTCGGACAACGGCACACGCTGGTCAAGCTCTTCCACCTGAAGGCCGGGGATAATACCCCGGCCGACGTCAAAGACTTGTCCCTGCTGACCGGGACAGATTTGTCCCTCACGGATCTGGAGCCCTTCGCAGCCAACGGGCTGAAGACGCGTGAGCTGAAGGCTTCCTTCCCAGACGCCACGGTGGACGCTGAGCACTCCCGCTTTGCCCGGCGCGTCTCCCGTGCGCTGGGACTGACTGGCGAGCGCGCTACGCTGCTGCTGCACAAGACGCAATCAGCCAAGAACTTCGGCTCGCTGGACGAGCTGTTCCGCAAGTTCATGCTGGATGAACCGGAGACTTTTGCCAAGGCCGATGCCGCGGTGGACCAATTCACCGAACTGAACGCCGCCCATGCCGCGGTGCTGCGGGCACGCCGACAGGTCGAACACCTAGCTCCGCTGCGCGACCAAGACCGTGACTATGCCCAGGCCGGTGCGCAGGCCGAAACTGTCGGACTGTTGCTAGAGAGCTTGGACGACTACACCCATGCCCGCCGCCGCGAACTGACCGTGCAGGCAGTCCAGGAAGCCGAACGCCTGGCCGAGAAGCGCGAACGCGAATTGCGCGACGCCGCAGATGCCCTGCACAGCGCGCGGGAGCACACCGAGAACTACCGGGCCGCGGTCCAGCAGCAGGGCGGGGCGCAGCTGAACCTAATCGAAGCACAATTGGACTCGGCCCGCCGGGATCTTGACCGGGTGCAGGTTGATGGCACCGAGCTGGAACGCAAGCTGGAATCGGTGGATCTGGCGATGCCTGCCGACGCCGCCCAGTACGCCGAACTGGTACGCGAGTGCGCCCGCCTGATGGAGGCCGACTCATCCGAGCGCCGGCAATTGGAGCTGCAGGCTTCCACGGCCACCGAGGAAGCTATGCGGGCGCGCGAAGCGCACGCGGAGATCGAGCGTGATATGCAGGCGCTGCGCTCTAGCCGATCCAACCTGCCGCGGGATCTGCTGGCCGCGCGCGCCTTGATTTGCCAGGATACCGGGCTGTCCGTGGACACTCTGCGCTTTGCCGGCGAGCTGCTCCAGGTGAAACAGGAGCATGCCGCGTGGACCGGCGCGATCGAGCGCGTGTTGCGTCCGCTGGCGCTCGTGATGCTGGTGCCGGCGGCCCACACGCTGGCGGTCTCTCGGGCGGTCAATGCCCGCCACTTGAATGCGTCGCTGAAATTCGAGACGATCAACCCGCAGGCCTCCGCCCAGCGCCGGCCGTCGGCGCAGGACTCGCTGGTGTACCGCGTCCAGGTCGCGCAGTCGCCCATGCACGGCTGGCTGCAGCAGCGGCTTGTCGAGCGCTACGACTACGCCTGCGTGGACGACGCGGACCAACTGCAGCAGGTGGCCCGCGGCGTCACCTTGGCCGGACAGGTCAAGCGCGGTCCAACTTCCTTCGAGAAGAACGACCGCCACCGCGTTGATGACCGCCGCAACTGGGTGCTGGGCTTCGATACCGATGCCAAGCTGGAACAGCTCCAACTGGATCTGAAGGCCGCCGCGACCCAGCTGGAACGTTGCCAGCGTGCCGACCACCAAGCCAAGACACAACTGGCGTTGCTGGACAAGCGCCGCTTCGTGGCCGAAGACCTGGTCCGCCTGCCGTGGGAGCACATTGATGTGCTGCGCCAGCAGCGCCGGGTCGCTGACCTGGAGGGCAGCCGGGCAGGATTGCTGGCCGACGACGGGGATCTTCGCGCCGCCCAGCACCAGCTGGAACTTGCGTTAGAGTCTGCAGCCGCTGCCGAGGTGGCACAGCAGGCCGCGCAGAAGGCCCAGCTCGGGGCGCAAAGCAGGCTGGAAGACCTGTGCGCGGCACTTAAGCGCTTGGACGCACTGCCGGCCACACCAGTATCTCCCGCCACCGCGGCAGCTCTGGGCGAGATCTTCGATGAGGTCAAGACCCAGCGCACCACCACGCATGAGTCCATAGAGGCAGACGCCCGCAAGGCGCAGACCGCCCTGTCCAAGTCCAAGGACGAGCTGCGCAACCGCATGGCCGACCTGCACCAGCTGATGTTCCGGGCGATCTCCGCGTTCAAACGCTCCTGGCCGGAGGCCGCATCGGACCTAGCCGAATCGGTGGATGACCGCGCCGGCTACCTGCGCCTGCTCGGGGCGCTAGAAGCGGACCGACTGCCGGAATTCGAGAACCGCTTCTTCGAGATGCTGCGCACCCAGACGCAGCAGAACATCGCCCAGCTGCGTGAGCAGATCCAGCGCGCAGCACGCGAGATCCGCCGGCGCATCGAACCCATCAACTCCTCGCTGTTGCGCAGCCCGTACTCCCCCGGACGCTACCTACAGATCAAGGTGGAGGACTCCCGCCCGGCCATGGCGGTGGAGTTTCTGCGCGATTTGAATACGGTCACCACAGGGGCGCTTGCCCCCGAGGAAGATCGCGCCGAGGCTGAGGCACGCTTCGCGGTCCTCGCCCGGCTGATGACCCAACTAGGTTCCTCGGAAGCTGCCCACCGCTCGTGGCGGCAGCAGGTGCTGGATGTGCGCAACCACGTACGCTTCACCGCCGTCGAAGTCGATGCTGAACAACAGGTGCTGGACGTCTACGACTCCGGGGCTGGCCGATCGGGCGGTCAGAAGCAGAAGCTGGTCGTGTTCTGCTTGGCTGCGGCTCTGCGATACCAGCTGGCCGGTGAGTCCCGGCTGCCCAGCTACGCTTCGATCGTTATGGACGAGGCCTTTGACAAGGCGGACAGTAAGTTCACCCGCATCGCGATGGACATCTTCACCGAGTTCGGATTCCACATGATCCTGGCGACCCCGATGAAGCTGCTGCGCACCTTAGAGGATTATGTGGGCGGGGTAGCGTTGGTGACCTGCGAGGATTCGAAGGCCTCGCATATCGCCCAGGTGCCCTTTGCACCCGCGGATGCCGAACATCAGGCCGAAGAACCAGCGCCCGAGCAGCAAGCCGCAGAAGCCCCCGAGGCTTTGTTTGACTTCGACGCTGAGGGTGACGGAACCCCATCATGATTACCGTAACCGAGGCTCGCGAACGCCTGACCACGCTATACCGGCGCAAGCTGGCGGCCTGGTCCGTACGGCCCTTCGATGAGACTTCCCCGATGGCGTTTGGGCTGAAGCCGCCCACCGATCGGAAAGCCACGGAGGATATGCCCGCCGTGGCCGGGTGGCTGAAGCAGTGGAGTGCCGTCAACGTGGAAGGACTAGGGATCAGCTGGGAACAGCGCCGCTGGCCCAACACGGGCACACAGAGCATTCCCGTCCGGCTGGCCGCCGAGTCTCCCGCGGCACTGGCACGATTCCTAGGCCGAGGAAAAGAGTGGGACAGATACCGTGCCCGAGCATTGCGGCTGAAAACGCTTTCGCCTCAGGGTTCCGAAGCTGAGGAGATCTTTGACCGAGCCCTTGTCCGGATCATCGGGAAGACGTCCGAGCTACCACAACAGGACTTTGATCAGGTCTTCCAAGTCCTGGCATGGCTGGCCGCGCACCCGGACTCGGGATTCTATCCACGCCAGCTTCCTGTCGAGGGCATCGATTCCAAGTGGCTCGAACGCCATGCCGACATCGTTCGTACTCTGCACGTGGCCACAGGCGGTGGTCCCGGCCTGGGGCTGCTGACACCGGCCAAGCTCTACCGTGTCAGGTTCTTGGACGAGTCGTTGGCACCTGCAGGAATGGACGATCTTATGGCAAGCCAAGACACACTGAGCCGTCTCGATCTGGTGGCCCAGACCGTGCTGATTGTGGAAAATCTGCAGACCCTACTGTCCCTACCCGTACTGCCCGGAGTCGTCGCACTGCACGGGGGCGGGTATGACGTGCGCTGGTGTGTGTCGCTCCCATGGGTGGCCAGTGCCACCGTACTGTACTGGGGCGATCTCGACTTGGATGGTCTGGCCATCTTGGCATCCCTGCGTAGCGTGCGGCCCGATGCCCGATCGGTGATGATGGATCCTGCCACGCTCCAACGCTTCGCACAGCTGGCTGTGCCGCATGCCAAGGGGCTAAACCGGTCGGTGCCCACCGGATTGCTTCCCTCAGAGATCGAGGCCTACGAACTATTGCGCGCTCGAGGCGGCCTGCGACTGGAGCAGGAACGCATCGCGTGGGATCACGCACTGACCGAGCTCCACGCCAATCTAGCAAGTCGTGGCGGTTAGCCAGAGACTACGGGCCGTGGAGCCAGCCGTTGACGGCTCCGGCAGATCTATCATCAGATTTCGATATCCAGTACTGAATACTTGTTCCGGGCTAAGCCCCCGATAAGGTTCTAACGCAAGTTGTCGGAACACGAAAAGCGAGGGCCAGCACCTGCGCACGGCCCGTTGCGGCGGGTTGCGCGAGTACTGGCCCCGGAAGAGATTATGGCTACGCCGCTTACAACGCGATCTGGCGGTTCTGATCCTTGTAGAGCAGGTAGCGGAAGTTATCCGGGCCGCCGGCGTAGCAAGCCTGCGGGCAGAAGGCGCGCAGTGACATGTAGTCTCCGGCTTCCACCTCGACCCAGTCGCCGTTCAGGCGGTAGACGCCCTTGCCCTCTAGCACGTACAAACCGTGCTCCATCACGTGGGTTTCAGCGAACGGGATGGAGGCGCCTGGCTCAAAGGTCACGATGTTCACGCCGAAGTCGAAGGCGACATCGTTGGGGTCGAGCATGCGGGTGGTGCGCCACTTGCCATCGGTGCCCGGCATCGGGCCAGGCTCGACGTCGCGCTCGTTGCCAACCACTGGGCCCGGAGCATCCACGCCGGCCAGTGGCTCATAGCGCTTGCGCAGCCAGTGGAAGCTGGTCAGTTCGGTGCCGTCATTGCGTGCCGACCAGTTACTGCCTGCCGGCAGGTAGGCGTAGCCGCCGTCTTCAAGCACATGTTCAGTGCCTTCGATGACCAGGGTTAGCTGGCCGGTAAGCACGAAAATGAAGCCCTGGACTTCTGTCTGCGGCTCTGGCTTGGTGGCTCCGCCGCCAGGGGCGACTTCCACGATGGACTGGGCGAAAGTGGTAGCGCCGCCTGCTACCGGGCGGTTCAAGACCCAAGCGCGGGTATTGGTCCATTCGGGGAAAACGCTGGTGACGATGTCGCGCAGCACGCCCTTGGGGATGACCGTGTAGGCCTCGGTGACGATGGCGCGGTCGGTGAGCAGATCGCTCTGCGGCGGGTGTCCTCCGAAGTTCGCGAAATAGGATGAGGAGTTCTGGATTGCTGGAACAGTCATGGCAGGATCCTTAGGCGTGGGAGCGATTCAGCGCGATCGCTTCAAGTTCGGACAGGGTGATCTGGGCTAGTTCGGCGACTTCCTCGGCGCTCACCGCACCGCAGGCGACGCCTCGGTGGATGTAGCGGGCCAGGGCCCGGGCGGTGGCCGGTTCGTCCATGATCGTCGAGCTGATCTGGTGGACGTAGTTGCGCAGGCGGGTGCCAGCCGCCTGCAGGCCTTCACGGAAGAACGCGAAGGTCGCCAGGTATCGGGTGGGCAACTGGTTTTCGTGCAGGTCCCAGCCCTGGTAGATGCCGCGGGCCAGGTGGCGGGAGACCAGCCGGGCGTGCAGCGCCCAGGCTTCGGCCATATTTTCCGGGTCGCCGGCAGGGATGATATTGGTCGAGCCATCGGACAGCTCGACGCCGGTGCCGGCCACGGCCACCTGCATGACATCCTTGGCGTAGTCAGCCACCGGGTGTTCCATGGACTGGTAGCCGGCGGCCACGCCTAGCGAGGCCGAGTAGTCGTAGGTGCCGTAGTGCAGGGAAGATACCCGGCCTTGGCCTGCGTGGATCAGCTGCGCCACCGGATGCGTGCCATCGGCGGCGATGATCACCTGAGGGGTTTCAACCTGGACTTCAAAACGCAGCCGGCCGGCTTCCAGGCTGTGGGCCTGCTCCAGCTTCTGCACCAGAAGCACCATGGCTTTGACCTGGTCCACGGTGGTGACCTTGGGCAGGGTCAGGCGCAGGCCCT
>Ga0308158_10004395_pt1 | contig 11943 bp, 9 predicted proteins | sample PhyBR2_FD_201038 | JGI IMG/M metagenome (GOLD analysis project Ga0308158, IMG submission 201038) | Phyllosphere microbial communities from UC Gill Tract Community Farm, Albany, California, United States - DLSLB.R2 | ecosystem: Host-associated > Plants > Phyllosphere > Unclassified | place: USA...
TTCTGAAAGCACTTTTAGTTTTATAAAGAAGAAATTACAATGCAGAGTTAACTGTTTTGATAATTCTTGCAGCAATTTTGTATGGATCACCGTTAGAAGCTGGTCTTCTGTCTTCTAACCATCCTTTCCATCCTTTTTGAACAGTCATTAAAGGAATACGGATAGAACATCCTCTGTCAGATACTCCGTAAGAGAAATCATTGATAGAAGCAGTTTCGTGTTTACCAGTTAAACGTTGCTCATTGTAAGCTCCGTAAACAGCGATGTGCTCTTTAGTTACAGGACGGAAAGCCTCACAGATTTTCTCATAAGTTTCTTTAGAACCACAAGTTCTTAAGACATTGTTAGAGAAGTTAGCGTGCATACCAGAACCATTCCAGTCAGTATCTCCTAGTGGTTTTGGGTGGTACTCAATATAGTAACCATATTTCTCAGTCAAACGATCTAATAAATATCTAGCAACCCAGATTTCATCACCTGCTTTTTTAGCACCTTTAGCAAATAATTGGAATTCCCATTGTCCACAAGCAACCTCTTGGTTGATTCCTTCGAAGTTGATTCCGGCAGAAATACATAAGTTAGCGTGCTCTTCAACTAATTTTCTTCCGTGAGTGTTTTTTCCACCTACTGAACAGTAGTACATACCTTGTGGAGCTGGATAACCACCTACAGGGAAACCTAATGGTAATAAAGTTTTAGTATCCATGATGAAATATTCTTGTTCGAAACCAAACCAGAAATCATCATTGTCATCATCGATAGTAGCTCTACCGTTTGATGGGTGTGGAGTTCCGTCAGCGTTCATAACTTCACACATTACTAAAAATCCGTTGATACGCTCTGGATCTGGATAAATAGCAACAGGTACTAATAAACAATCAGAAGAACCACCTTCAGCTTGTTTTGTAGAAGAACCGTCAAAAGACCAGTTTCCAATTTCTTCTAAAGTTCCTTTGAAGTTTTCGTGCTCTTCAACTTTAGTTTTACTTCTTAGATTTTGAGTTGGTTCGTACCCGTCTAGCCAAAGGTACTCTAACTTTATTTTAGCCATAATAATATAAATTAATTTTCTTGATTTAAACTGTGGTGCAAATATAGAATATTTTTTTTAGTGCTGAAAACCTTGGGGTGTCTTTTGTTTGAATAGCTGTTATTTTTCACATTACTATATTTTGGTGGGGGGTATATTTAAAAAATAGCAATTTTGAAGCTAAATAAAATGCAATTTGATAATGGGGTTGAATGCCTTTTTAGGCTAAGATTCTTTATCTTTGTGTTTTTTAAGTATAAACATTGATTATTAACAGTTTAAAAATACATTAATAATGTCAACAATACGTTTTCAGGCACTAAGAGAGGCTTCAAATAGAAAAGCAGTGCATTTTGAAGAGACAAATAGAAAATCAAACATTTTTGGTTTGAATGTGTTTAATGAAAAAGCAATGAAGCAATATCTGACTTCAGATGCTTTTAAGGCTGTGCAAGGAGCAATTCAGCATGGGACAAAAATAGACAGGAAATTAGCAGATTATATTGCTATGGGTATGAAGGAGTGGGCTTTGTCTAAGGGAGTTACTCATTATACACACTGGTTTCAGCCATTAACAGGAACGACTGCTGAAAAGCACGATGCTTTTTTTGAAACTTCTTATGATGGTGGTGATGCTGTAGAGAAATTTGGAGGAGCGCAATTAGTTCAGCAAGAGCCGGATGCTTCCAGTTTTCCAAACGGAGGGATTAGAAACACCTTTGAAGCTCGTGGCTATACAGCCTGGGATCCTACATCGCCGGCTTTTATCTACGGTACAACCTTGTGTATTCCTACGGTTTTTATCTCTTACACAGGAGAAGCTTTAGATAATAAAATTCCTTTATTGAGAGCTTTGGCTGTAATGGATGAAGCAGCTACAGAAGTTTGTCGTTATTTTGATAAAAATGTTAAAAAAGTTACGGCGACTCTTGGCTGGGAGCAGGAATATTTTCTGGTTGATAAAGCTTTGGCTCATTCCCGTCCTGATTTGATGATGACCGGAAGAACTTTGTTAGGGCATACTTCGGCAAAAGGACAGCAGTTAGATGATCATTATTTTGGTTCGATTCCTACTCGCGCCTTGACTTATATGAGGGATTTAGAGCAGGAATGCATGCTGCTTGGGATTCCTGTAAAAACCCGTCATAATGAGGTGGCTCCAAACCAATTTGAGTTAGCTCCAATTTTCGAAGAAACTAATTTGGCTGTGGATCATAACTGTCTTTTGATGGATATTATGCAAAAAGTGGCTGAGCGTCATGATTTTAAAGTTCTATTGCATGAAAAACCTTTTAAAGGAGTAAATGGTTCAGGAAAACATAATAACTGGTCACTGGCAACAGATACAGGTGTGAATTTGTTAAGTCCAAGTAAAACGCCAATGAGTAATTTGCAGTTTTTGACTTTCTTTATCAATACCATTAAAGCGGTAAATGATTATGAAGAATTGTTGCGAGCTTCTATCGCCACGGCAAGTAATGATCATCGTTTAGGTGCTAATGAAGCGCCGCCGGCAATTATTTCTGTGTTTATTGGGGAACAATTGACGAAGGTTTTGGCTGAATTAGAAAGTGTAACTACAGGTAAATTATCTCCGGAGGAAAAAACCGATTTGAAATTAAACGTAGTTGGGAAAATTCCTGAAGTAATTCTGGATAATACCGATAGAAACCGAACTTCGCCTTTTGCTTTTACCGGAAATAAATTTGAGTTTAGAGCAGTAGGTTCTTCGGCTAATTGTTCGAATGCAATGACTACATTAAACACTATTGTTGCTAAGCAATTGAGAGATTTTAAAATAGAAGTGGATGCTTTGATTGATTCAAAAGCAATGAAAAAAGACGATGCTATTTTTAATGTTTTGAGAGAATATATTAAGGTTTCAAAAGATATTCTTTTTGAAGGTGATGGTTACAGCGAAGCCTGGGAAAAAGAAGCTAAGAAAAGAGGTTTGAGTAATTTTAAAACTACTCCTGAAGCTTTAAAAGCAAGAGCATCAAAAAGAGCATTGGATTTATTTTCTGAATTGGGAATTATGAATCATGTGGAAGTAGAAGCGCGTTACGAAATTGAATTAGAAGAATACACTAAGAAAATCCAAATTGAAAGCAGGGTTTTAGGAGATATTTCGAAAAATCATGTAATTCCAACAGCCATTCGTTATCAAAATACATTGATTGAAAATGTAAAAGGTTTGAAAGATATTTTTGGAAAAGAATTCGAATCGATTGCAAAAGAGCAAATAGGTTTGATAAAAGAAATTTCGACTCATATAGAAGGTATTAATGCTAAAGTAGAAGAGATGCGCAATGAAAGAAAAAATGCAAATGCTCTGGACAATGCTCAAAAAACTGCTGAAGCTTATTGTAATAAGGTAAAACCTTATTTTGAAATCATTAGGAATCACTGTGATAAATTAGAATTATTAGTGGATAATGAATTATGGACGCTGACTAAATACAGAGAGTTATTGTTTACTAAATAATTAAGATATCGTTTATTGTAGAAAATGCCTATTTGTTTTGAATAGGCATTTTTTTGTTTTCTAAGTTGTTGTTTGAGATTTTTATAAAATTATTCAGCAGTAGTGGGGTCAATAATTGTAGATACTTTGCTTATTGTATTAGCCGGAAATCCACCTTGTTTGGCATGCTCCCGAATCATATCTTCATTTGGAGCAATGTAAACACAGTAAATTTTATCGGTTGTTACAAAACTGTTTATCCATTGGATTTCAGATCCCATTTTTCTCAATACTCCACAGGAAGTCTGTGAAATATCTTTTAGCTGTTCGGCAGTCAATTTGCCTGCATCAGGTATGTCCCTTTCAATTACATATTTTGGCATCTTTTAAAAATTTAGTTTCCTCTTTTGGCTTTTCGGAATAGCCCCGTTTTTTATAGTGGTCACTGGTTTCCACGTTGTTGCTTTTTTAATTTGTCTTTGTTTCTTTGTTATAGGGTTGATTTATAGTATTCTGTATTAAATTTAGTGAAATAAAATGAGATTATAAATCATATTGCAGATTTTAGAAAACCCTTAGAAGAATGGGGCGGGATAAACCCAAAAAAATAATTATCTTTGCCGCAAAACCAATGTTGCTCCATTGCAGCTTACATAATTACAATTCATGAGTTCAGATACTTCAAAACGATATGCACAACGTGGTGTTTCGGCATCCAAAGAGGATGTACATAATGCTATCAAAAATATAGATAAAGGATTGTTTCCTCAGGCATTTTGTAAAATTGTCCCTGATTATTTAACCCAGGACGAAGATTATTGTCTTATAATGCATGCCGACGGTGCGGGAACGAAATCCTCATTGGCTTATATGTATTGGAAAGAAACAGGAGATATCTCCGTTTGGAAAGGTATTGCACAGGATGCATTAATCATGAATATTGACGATTTATTATGTGTAGGAGCAACGGATAATATTTTACTTTCTTCAACAATTGGAAGAAATAAAAATTTAATTCCGGCTGAAGTAATTTCGGCAATTATCAATGGAACTGAAGAGTTAATTCAGGAGTTAGCTTCTTTTGGAGTTAGTATTCACTCAACAGGTGGTGAAACTGCTGATGTGGGCGATATTGTTCGTACTATTATTGTAGATTCGACTGTTACCGCTCGAATGAAACGTTCTAAGGTTATTGATAATGCTAATATTCAAGCTGGCGATGTAATCGTTGGATTGGAATCATTCGGTCAGGCTTCTTATGAAAAAAGCTATAATGGCGGAATGGGAAGTAATGGGTTGACATCGGCTCGTCATGATGTTTTCGGGAAGTATTTAGCAACAAAATACCCGGAAAGTTACGATGCTGCAGTTCCTGAAGAATTAATTTATTCAGGTCAGGTACAGTTGACGGATGCGGTGGAGAATTCTCCAATCGATGCCGGACAATTAGTGCTTTCGCCAACACGTACTTATGCACCAATTATCAAGAAAATTTTAGATAAATATTCTTCGAATGAAATTCACGGAATGGTTCACTGTAGTGGTGGGGCGCAAACTAAAATTTTACATTTCGTAGATAATTTACATATTATAAAAGACAATTTATTCGCAGTTCCTCCTTTGTTCCAATTAATTCAAGAGCAATCAAAAACAGACTGGAAAGAAATGTATCAGGTTTTCAACTGTGGACATCGTATGGAATTATACGTTCCCGCAGCGGTAGCAGAAGATATAATTGCTATTTCAAAATCATTCAATGTCAATGCGCAAATTGTAGGTCGTGTTGAAGCTGCTGATACTAAAAAATTGACTATTTCCAGCGAATACGGTACTTTCGAATATTAATTTATTAAAGAGTTACTAAGTTGCGGAGTTTTTAAGTGTCTCAGCAACTTAGTAACTCAGTAACTCAAAAAAACATGTACGAATTACTTTTTTGGAATTATTTAGAAGGTGTTTATTTAAACCATCAAGAAGTTTATGAAGCTATCGATGAACAAGATTTCATTGAGGGTTTAGAAGAACTTCCTGTTACGGTTATTATCAACCGAATTGCTTCGGTATTTTCTAAATGGGAAAGAGTAGATGAGAACAGTTGGAAAAACAATGATGGAGTAGGTGCTTTTCAGGTAAAAACTACCTCTCAAACTGTTCAAATCGATTGTTACGGAACGCACGGAAAAACAATGGATACTTTAGTAGGAATTATGGAAGAATTTAAATGTCCGCTCTACGATCCGCAGGTTCCGGTTCGTTATGATGAAATGTACGAAGAAGAATAAAACAAAAAACCACAAACTAATTTCTTGAAGTTTGTGGTTTTTTTGTTTTGAATCTGAAGAAGTTGGGGGATAGTACATCGTTAATCATTTATTTACTCAAATTCTTTGAAATACGACCTGTCAGAATTTGGAATCATATGTTTGTAATTTCTGTAAAACTTTTGGCGCATAATTCTTGAAGTTTCCCGGTCATCTGCATCATCTTTTCTGGAAAGTATTTCTGCTATTTTCATGTAAGAAAGTAAACTAGCATTAAAAAATCCATGGTTTTCATAAGAATAAAATCCTGGGATTAGTTTTAAATCTTGATTATCCAGTTCTATTGCTTCTTCGAAGCACTTGAGCGCCTTTTTTTCGTTAGGTTTGAGATCTTTAGTGCCATTTAGGTATAACATTCCTAGGTAGTAAAATCCATAATTTCTGGAATATTTCATGTTTTTCTCTTTTTCCAAAATAGTCAAGCCTGCTTTTGTATCATCAGAAACACCATATTTTGTATATAAACCGGTTGCTTGAAGATAGGCATAAATTATTCCGGGCTCATCAATACTTTTAATATCCTTGTTAGACTCATCTGAACGCTTTAAGGACCTCAGTATTTTTATGCCTTCGGCAATGGTATTGTCCTCACAGGGTATAAAATCATTTGCAAATTCACTGCAAAATATTTTAGATAAAGAGAGCGTTAAGGCGTATGTGTATTTTATTTCATCTGACTTTGAATCTTCTAAAAATTGAAAGAACTCTTTCTTTTTACCTTGTATTGCCAAAGAGGTTAAATAGTAATCAATCTTTTCAGCTTTTTGATATTTGTCATTCTTTGGATTTTGTATTGCTGCCAAATAATAGTGTTCGGCTACGTTGTATTTTCTAGCCTCAAATGCTGTTTCAGCAGCGGCTACTTGTGCCTTATAATCTCCATTTGCTGCCTCGGCCATTATTTTTCTTTTCTTGATTTCTTCTTCCGCAGCTTTTTGTTTGGCCAGGATAGCGTTTTGCTCTTCCTCTAAGCGTTTTTGTTCTTTTTGAGCCTTCAAAGATGCTGCAAACTCTGCAATTCCACCGGCAAGTTGCTGTATGCCTTGTTGTAATTGTTGTTGCTTTTGCAAAGTTTGTTGTTGTTGTTGTTGTTGTTGTTGTAAGGCTTGTTGTTCTTGTAAAAGTTGTTGAGGGCTTTGTGCTTCTGCATTTTGCCTTTGTAAATTTGGATCTAATTGCTTTTCGGAAGCCGTGTTATTGATGGCTCTTGCTTTAATTGCTTTGAGAATATAATTAGGTGTTCCATCATCACAATCTGCCGGACAGGTTTCATAATTACTAGTTGTACCACACCAAAAAGATAAGTTTGTTATGGTTACAAGACAATTAGAAAAATTGTTTTTTACATACAATGGCGTGTGCGTATAAATTTCTCCAGGCTTAATATAAACCAAGCCCACATTGATTTTTTCACCACCTACTTCGTAATGAAAAGTAACATCAACTCCTATAGGATAATTATTTCTTAGTCTCACATTCCAACTGTATGAATTTATTGAGCTTACATATCCTAAATTTTTAACTGATGTTTCAATACCTTGGAAGCAAGACATTCGGCTCCAGGCTCCCCAGTCGGTTCTTTGACAAAATACAGTTGTTAATTGAAATAGAAGAGGTAGAAGTAAAGTTAGTTTTTTCATTACCAAATATTTAGTTCATATTTATTTCAAAGTCTCTTATTTGTTTACTAACAGAGATAGTACTTTCATTATTAAATAAGATTTCTTTGATAAATATAGTTTTTTATGTGATATTAAGGAAGTGAAATTATTAATATGTAACGATTTTGATTATGGAAGAATTCAAATGTCGACTGTATGATCCAAAAGTTCCTGCCCGTTACGACGAAATGTACTAGGAAGAATAAAAATACAAAAGCGTTAAGATTTAAACTTAACGCTTTTTTATGCTATAATGGTTTTTTAGTGTCTTTGTCGTCGTCTTTTTTTTTGTCGTCTTTATTCTCGTTTTTGAAACCAATAAGTTTGCGGTATTTGGTTTCCGTTTCTTCGAGTTCTTCTTCCATTTTTTTGTATTTGCTAATGTCTTTTATGGTTATAACGGCTGCGACAATATTGTTCTCCTGATCAACTAAAGGGCGGCCACTAATGAGTACCCTTCTTTTTTCGCGCGAAGCAGGATCCCAAAGCACCACATCTACATCATCAGTGATTTCTCCGTTAAAGGCGCGCTCCATAGGTAAATTTTGAGCGGGGAATATCGTTTTTTCATCTGGGAAATAAAGTTCAAAATGAGTAGTTAAATCAATTGAAATTTTATCGTCTTCTTCGATTCCAAAAATATCATTAGCCATATAATTAGCCAGAATTACTTTTTTGTCAGCATTAGCAACAATCACGCCTTCGCCTATGTTTTCTACAATAACACGCAGTTTTTCTTCGTTGTCATAGAGTTCGTCAACGGCTTTTTGTTGTTCCATTCCCAGTTCCACTGTTTCGGTAATGTCGCGCGCTGCTGAATAAATGATTCCTTCTTTCAAATCGATATTGCTGTTCCAGTCCAACCAACGGTAAGTTCCGTCTTTATGGCGCACTCTGTTTTTAAAACTAATCACAGTTTTTCCTTTGAGGATTTCGGCTAATACTTCATTTGAGGTTGCCCGATCATCAGGATGGGTGAGATCCATGAATTTTATCTCGTCCATGTCTTTTTGGGTATAGCCCAGCGTATTGGTAAAAGCAGCGTTAATTTTGATAAAATGATCATTTTTGGCAACGGTAAAAACATCAAAAGACATATTGAAAAAAGTATCAGCGGCTTTTAGGGAATTTTCCAGTTCTTTCCTTTCGGTAATGTCAGTTGAGATACCTCCAATGGCATAAATTCGTCCAGTTTCATCGTATAAAGGAAATTTAACGGCAATGTAAGTATGCGTGCCGTCTTTTTGCATGATAGTTTCTTCTGATTTTAGTTCGATTAACTTTTTAGCGACTTCCAAATCGGAATTGCGATACATTTCGGCAATTTCTTTAGGTAAAAAATCATAGTCGGTTTTGCCAATAATTCTTTCGTTAGTGGTTCCGAATAATTCTCCAAAATTTTTATTGATTAGTAAATATTCACCATTTAATTTTTTTATGGAAATAGGATTCGAAGTATTGTCAATAATAGATTGTAGTAGTTGTTTGTTTTGTTCTAATAGTTGTTGGGCATTCTCTTTGGCTTTCAATTGAGATTTAATAATAAAATAAACCACTATCAACAAAACTATAGAAAGTACAAACAGAGCAATTTCTATTATTTCCAGTTTGCTGTCTATAGCGGTGTCCCGTTCCGGATTGATTCGGGCTAAAAAAATCCATGCAGCTGCAATCACAACTACAACATTAATGATAAATCCTAGAAATATTTTTTTTCCAAAAGAACCAGCCATAGTAAAACGATTTTATTGAATATTTTAAGAACACTCTTTTTTACTATAGGAAAGTTAGTGAATAATGTGTTGATTATTAGTTTAATTCGTCTTTTTTTATGGTTTGGCTTTTTCAAATCGCATTAGATTTAAGCTAAACAGAATAACGATTAAGGTCACGCCTACATCGGCGGCTATGGCCAAGACTAAATTACTGTACCCAAATATGGCAAGCAGAATAAAAACTAATTTGGTTGCAATGGCTCCAATGGTATTGGCTTTTATCTGTTTCATCGTTTTTTTGCTTAAACGAATCAAAAATGGAATTAACGAAAGCTGATCGTTCATCAAAGCAATATTGGCTGTTTCAATCGCGGTGTCACTACCTGCAGCTCCCATGGCAATTCCTACTGTGCTTATGGCAAGTGCAGGAGCATCATTTATTCCGTCTCCTACCATGGCTACTTTGTCGTATTGCTGTATAAGTGCTTTTATTTCTTCTGATTTTTCTTCGGGAAGTAGGCCGCCAAATACTTTTGTAATACCTACTTTTCTTGCTACATAATGTGCTGCTTTTTCGTTGTCGCCGGTTAACATAATAACGGCGATGTTTTCGTCTTGTAATTGCTGTATGGCTGAAGCACTATCGGGTTTAATTTTATCGGTAAGACCAATAATTCCGGCAACACCTTTGCCAAAACTAACTACCACACTTGTTTTTCCTTCGGTGGCTAATTGGACTTCGATATCTTCTACTTCTTCGGAAATATCATGGTATTCTCTAATGAATTCCAGTTTACCCACAAGCACAGTATCTAATTGGCAAACTTCACATTTTGCTGTGGTTCCTTTCCCAATGATGCTTTTAAAATCTTTGGCAGTGTGGGGTTCCAGTCCTTCCGCTTTAGTTGCTGTAATTATGGCTTGTGCCAATGGATGCTCTGAGAACAATTCGGCTCCGGCGGCACAAGAGAGCAATTCTTTTCGGCTGGTTCCTATTAGAGGAAAAACATCTGAAACCACAGGAGTTCCATAAGTAATGGTTCTGGTTTTATCTACCGCGATAGCTTTAATTTCGGCTAAGGCTTCAATGTATTTTCCGCCTTTTACCAGAGCACCTTTTGCGGAAGCGTTACCTATAGCGGCATAAATAGCAACCGGAGTTGAAATGACTAAAGCACAAGGACAGGCAATTACCAATAAGGTAACAGCTTGTTTTAGCCAATGATTAAAGTCTAAATCAAAGATGAAAACCGGGATGGTAAAAATTAAAATAGCCAATCCAATGATTATAGGGGTGTATAATTTTGAAAAACGCTGGATGAATTTTTGGGTTTCACTTTTGGCGGCTCCGGCTTCAAAAGTGAGTTGGATGATTTTTGCAAAAGTAGTATCGGTTGAAAGTTTAGTGGTTGTAATTTCGATAAAACCATTGGTGTTCAGTGTACCTGCAAATACGCTGTCTCCGACTTGTTTTTCTTTAGCAATAGGTTCTCCGGTAATAGCCGATTCGTCAATCATGCTATCGCCAAAAGTGATTTTTCCGTCCAATGGAATAATACTGCCTGCTTTGATTTGAATAACGGTGCCTATTTCTATTTCATCAATAGGAACTTCTTTATTTACTTTTTTTACAAATGCGGTTTTGGGCACACTTTGAATTAATTCATCTAATGCCGATTTAGAATTTTCCAGTCCAATGTCTTCCAAGCGTTCACCTAAAACATAAAGTACAATTACTACGGCCGCTTCGGGATATTCACCTAAATATAAGGCAGCAATAACCGCAATGGTCATTAGTAGATTGATACTGCTAAAATTAAGTTTTATGAGTGATTTGAGTCCGTTAAGGATTACTTCATGACCAATGACTATAATGAAAGTGCAAAAAATAAATGGAGCATAGGGCATTGGCAGATGGATTCCTAAAAGCGATAGTATTTCTAAAACGATAACAATCCCAACTGATAGGAGTAAGAAGAGAAATTTTTTGTCTTTGAAAGGTAGGTTCATAAGAATGATTTTTTTTCGAAACTTATTTTTAGTTTGGGTATTGATGCTTTTTTTGAATAGTTAAAGTTAAATTGCCACTATTATTTAAAAAACCATTGTATATTAAATTTACTGAAAATTTATCTTATCCCGTTTGGCTTTAGTAAAATCTTAAGATTATAAGCAACTAAAATGCCCGAGATGTGAAAAAGTTTGCGAACTTTGCGCCAAAATTATAGATGATGAAAATAAACCTTAAAAACGGAATTGATAAACTCATTTTCGGTATGAAACAAAAAGATGTTGAAGCCGTTTATGGAAAGCCAGACAGAAATTATAAAGACGAAGACGATAATGTGATTTTTGTGTATAATAAGTTCAAAATGCGTTTGACTTTTTATAAAGAGGAAGATTTTAAATTTGGTTATGTAGTTGCTTCCAGTGTGGATTTGGAATTATTTGGAAACAAGTTGATTGGTAAAAAAATCAAAGATGTTAAAAAGGATTTGGCTCAAAAAAGCATTACTAAATTCACTCAGGAAGAATTTGATACTTTTGAGAACTATTTTAATGAAGATAACTGGTTATTGTTTCAAACTGAATTTGAAGAAGTGGTAAAAGTTGAGGTGGGAGCTATCATCAATGATAAAGATGAATTTGACTGGAAGTTTGGGAAGAAATAAATCCTAAATCCTTTATAATTGAAAGCCCTTTCATTCTGTGGAGTGAAAGGGCTTTTGTTTGGTTATAATTGCTTTTTGTT
>Ga0308158_10004396_pt1 | contig 11942 bp, 24 predicted proteins | sample PhyBR2_FD_201038 | JGI IMG/M metagenome (GOLD analysis project Ga0308158, IMG submission 201038) | Phyllosphere microbial communities from UC Gill Tract Community Farm, Albany, California, United States - DLSLB.R2 | ecosystem: Host-associated > Plants > Phyllosphere > Unclassified | place: USA...
ACCAGCCCATGATGTACAGGCCGATCGCCGCCATCAATGGCGACTTGGCCTGCCCCTTGCCCGTCTCGAGCCAGGCCGATCGGAACCGCAGACGGTCCGTCGCAGTCCGCCAGCCAAAGATCGAGCCGACGACAAAGGTGTGCCACGCGAGAGGGTGGAACGGCTGCCCCGCCGATGGCCCGTCAGTGACGGCGAGCACGGCCGGGAGGAAACCGAGCGCGTGCGCTGCTGCGTCCGGACGCCAGAAGAGGCCACGCCGCTCGCCGTCCCGAATATCGCGCAGATGACGTTCGGCGGTACCGCGAACGAATTCGCCGACGACCATCTTGCCGGAGACTGCGGCTTCCGCCCAGGCGGTGGTCGGATCCTCTGCCAACAGAAACGGGTTAGGCATTGCGCGCTTTCAGATACGCGTCGGCGCCGGTCTTGCGGCGCGCTGCCTTGACGATCTTGCCACCGTTGTTCCGCTCGCGGGGGCTGATGCACAGCTCCTTTTCCAGCGCTTGAGCTTGGCTCGCCGCGTTCGACATGGTGGTCCACCACGGATTGTAGGTCGGGACGCCGGTCTTCTTGGCCTTCATGACCGGGCCGGACTTGAGCACTGCGCGCGCGCTGATGTCGTACGTCACGTACGCAACTATCAGACGGACAATCGAATGGGAGTTGGCAACGGCAAGTTTCTCGGCGCCGCGCATCTCGCTGATGATCCGCTGCCAGTACTCACCAGCTGCGTCGCGATCGCCCTGCCGACCGAAGATGGTTCGCCAGTTCGGCTCGGGCGGAATGCCGTCGCCACCGTCGATCGCGATCACAGGAGCCATCGGCACCTCCAGGCGGGGCCGGGAAACCCTCCCCCCTCAAAAATCGGTCGCAGCGCGCACGCGGGGTCGGTGCGGTGTCCGCTCGAGCGGCCCCCCAACTTTCGGACGGGGGGTGGCTCAGCCGAACTCCGCCTCCAAGGCGACGCTTCCGCCGAGCACGCGCGCAGCAACTGCAACGATGAACGCTGCGACCTTCACGCGCCACAATGCGCGACGCTTGCCGATCACCCTGACCTTAAGCTGCAGCGTGGCTACCACGGCTTGCGCGCTGACCTCGATGTCGATCTCGCCGTCACTAGCCATCAGGGAGCCTTCACCAAGTCGAGCGCCTGGTACTCGGTGAAGCCCTCGGCAACGTAAGCGAGGAAGATGGTGCGCTTGGCATGAGCGATATGCGAAGCGGCCTCCGCCATGCCCTGCCAGATGGCAACCTGTGTGCGAATGGCCTCAGGCCAGTCGGTCTGCGGCCGTTCGGCGCGCATCGGTTCGTTTGGCGTTGGCATCATGAAGAAGCCTTCTTGTTCCACAGGTGGTCGGGACTGGTGGGCCGTCCGCTTGCATTGACGCCGCGGGCGTGGATCGGTGCGGCATGACCGAACTGTTCGGCCGTCACGTCGAGGTGGCACGGGTCGCACAGGTTGCGCGTGTTCTCGTCGTCGTCGCTGCCACCAAGGGTGAGCGGTTCGATGTGGTCGACCACGGTAGCAACCCGCGTACGGCCTGCCTCAGTACAGCGCTCGCATAGTCCGTTGGTGCGCCGCAGCCGACGTTCGCGCTGGCGTTGACCGGCCCGGCCACGAAGGCGCTCGACGATCCTCAAGGGTGCCCCCGGCAGGTCAGGCACGATCTGGGTCGGTCGATCGATCGTTGCATGCGGGCGGTTGCGCTGCCCGCTTGGCGCATGGCCAACCCGATCAGCAGTGGCGCCATCCGACCAGAGAACCGGGCCATGCCGGCATCGGTACGAACGATGTGGCTTTTAGCGGCCACCCGAACCGCGCACCACCGCGCGCGCGTCGGCTACAGCAGTCTCGACATCATCGTGAAGGCGCTGTCGAACCGCCAGGCTGCGGGTCTCGGTGTCCCACCGATCAGCAGCGTCGAGGAGGCGCTCGCCGGCCTGGCGCAGGCGGTCACCCTCCGAACGAGGCTTGGTTGCGGCCATTGCCACCTCCGCAGGATCTAGATTGAGATGGTGCCGGACAGCCGTCGGATGTCGCCCAGAAGCACAGCTTGGGCGTTTGGTTGGCGAGGGCAGTAAGGTCAGATGACCAGCCAGTCCTACTCGCCTATACCGCTTGAGCGGCGGTGCGTGGCCCGGAAGCCTCGCCTGAGGCCCCGTCTATATCGTCGCTTCGTAAAAGAAAAGTTGCGATCTTGAACTGCATGCTGCCGCCAAAGCAGACGAGAGCATACTTCCCGTCCCCACCCTCGACGATCCCTTCAAGCCCGGTGAAGTTCCCTTCGGCCACCTTCACCTGCTCCCCTACGGGGAACACGTACCGGTGCGACTTCTTCAGTCGCTTCCGCTGGGCCAGCTCCGCCACGGCTCGCAGGTTCAGGATCTCGTGATCGTGAAGCAACGGGATTTCGCCCAGGTGGCGGAATATCGAGAAGGGTGGATGCGGACTGATTGGCATCGCCTGGATCCGCACCAGCTCGGGGATGACGGCCGCCCTAGCAAACACGAACGTCGGCATGATCGGTGCTTCGATCTCGATCGTCGCCTTGCTGCGAGGCCGGCGCCGGCTATGGATCTCGGAAGGCGTCCAGGCATCAAGCCCCGCGGCCAGCAACGATTGCGCAAGCGCCAGCGTACGCCCCGGTGAGGTTCGCAGCATACACCAGTCGCTCGCCCGCAGACGCCGCATCGTCATCCCCACGGTCAGGCGGCCGCGATATCGATCGGAATACCACGCCATGGAGCGTCCCCGGCATCCCGCCGGCTGAAGCGAACGTAGTTGCGCGAGCCGATGACGCGGATCGAGTCATGGATCGCTTCCATCGCCTTCTGCCAGCGCTCGTCCTCGCTCTCGACGCGCAGAAGCATGAACACGTGCGACGTGCTGATCTTGCCTTGCTGGTCGACCTGAAAGACCCGGTTGACCAACGCCCGCAGCTCCGCGCCGCTCGTCGCTGCCCATTCGTTGAGGCACTCGTCGATCAGCGCTTTCGCCGCCTCGAGTTCTGGGCCGAATTCGAGTTGGTCGGCAGCTTGAACCTGAACCTTCTGGCACCCGTCGAACGACGACAGCGTGATGTTGCCTTTCGGGCCACCGATCTTTGCGTTGTACTGCTGGGCGATCAACGCCTGCAGCTCGCCCACCCGCCGGAAGCTGCTGACTTTGAATGCAGCGATGTCGGCGGATAGCTTGACGGCTTCCGCTACCATGTCGCGTACCAGCTCATCCATAAGGAGATCTGCGGCCCTGATCGCCGCGATCGGCACCAGGCTCCCCTTTGCGTCACGCAAATACGGCTGGCCGCTGACGTCTACCGTGCCGGGGTGTTCTGTGCCGGTCATGCGGCAATCGCCGACGGCGGCGAAAGCCGGCAGAGGTTGGCGATCGCCGAGGCGGCGGTCTGACCAGCGTCGACTATGTCCAGGATCGTCCGCACGTGATCTTTGTCCATCGCGACACGGTCTCCCGGTGCCGCTTCGAGCATTTGGCGCATTGCATTGGTGTCGACGGTCATGACGGATCCCGGCTATTGAACGGGTCGTTCCTTCACGATCAACGGCAGGTACGGCAGCTGCTCAAAGGTATAGGGCCGCGCCGGCTCGGAAAGGTCTCCAGCTTGTGACCAGCCGCGTTCCTGCAGAGCCCGCGTTATAATCTCTCGGCAGCGGCTCACGTCGCGGAGCTGTATGCCTCGTCGAGATCCAGGATCGCGCACGATGTCGCCGCGTCGGATGAGTTGGGCGACAAGCTGCTGCGCACGTGATTTGCCGACGTTCGGCACCAGCGCTCGCCCAATCTCTTCGTAGCTCGGGCAAGACCCGGTCCGGGTGATGCGATCAACAAGAACTGCTAAGACTTCGTCTCGCCGGGAGGATCGTCCGTTTTCGCTGTTGTCTGCGTTCATTGAAGCCGTTCCATCCCTGCGTGGAACATAGGGTGAATCACGTGGCTCGCATAGGACTAGCGAATTGGGGAACGTAGAAGCGCATGGGATTACGATGACGGGAGACATGGGACCTTCAATCCCACCCTAGGGCCAGGCCCGTAGGCAAGATGTGGCGGCGGTATCGAGGCTATTTATCCGTTGAGCCCGGAAAGCCAGTCCGCGTCAGGATACTTTCTGAACAGGTAGCGGCGAATTGTCGCCATCACCCGCCCCAGGCCCATTTGTTCAGGCAGCACGCCCTCGTAAGCATAGCGCAGGAGGGCAAAGGCATCCTTGCCGCCCCTTATCAGGTCTTCCATTCCCGGTGGCGGCACCCCCATGAAGGCGTGGTGAGCATCGACGGCCTGATCGAACTCCGACGCCCCGTCAACAAACTCGGCGAGTAGCGCGTTCTTAATCGGCAGGGGCAGACGGTTATAAAGCTTCCACAAGTCGTGGCCGTGCTCACGTTTGTTGAATGCTTGTTGATGCAGGGTCTTGAGCAATAATTCGACCGCAAAAGCGAGCACGGCGCCCTCCGCGAAGAGGTGGTTGAACGGTGTTCCGCTTCGTCGACTATCAAGGTTTGATAGTCTGGCCATGTCAGCAAATTGCTCGGCTACACGGAGAATTGTCCGCGCTTCCGGGGACAATGGTGTGGGCTCTGCTTTGTCGGTCACGGCTGAGCGCTCCTATTTACCTGATAGCGGCGGAGGACCTCTCCGCCGTAGCCCCCCAAAAGCCGCATATTTAGGCCGATTATGAGGCCATTTTCACGCTAAATACCCCGCCCGTACCCCCGACTTATCATCACTTATTGTGGGGTCTTCTGTATCTCTCGAGCAGCCTCTACGATCGCCGACAATCCAGTTAGGTCAATGAAACCGTGATCTCGATAGATCTTGGATACAGAGCGTGGTCCCGGCGTTGTCGAGAGAAGCACTTCCAACCGTTTGCCATCGAATGGCAATGGATCAAGCGGCACGGGTAGCCGCTGCATGAACCGATCGCCCTCCACTCGTATCTCTGCCTTGAGATGGTGCAATTGCGTTCCGGAAATGAAAGCGAGCGCGCGTTCCCGTATCTGAACGTGCATCCGTGGGACGCCACCGTAGAGAGCCTGCGCCACGCCGAGAGGTTCAGGTCGACGACAGCCTTCCGCCGCCTTCCCGGCTATCAGGAACACACCCCCAGCCGTCTCAAATTTCCATAAAGCCCAGCCGGAAATTTCAGCTGATAGCGTGATATAGGAACCCGGCGAGGTTTCACGTTCAACGCCGACCTCCCAATGAGTATTGTTCATAGACAGGCATTCCGGGCTGTCGTCGATGCCATACGCATCGGATGCAGGGCGCCTCCGGCCGCTTCCAATCTGCCCGTCATGATATTTTCTTCATGAACCACTCGATTCAACGAAAGCGAGCAGGTATAGAACAAAAATAGAACAGGAGGCGGGAGTTAGGGCACAAGGTTCAGTTTTCCGGGACGCTCCTGGATGCACGCAGGCATGCCTGCCCTGTGCGGCGCGGTGTGCAGTCATTGCGGGTGTTCGTGATCGCCACTGGCGAGAGCTTGAGACTTTGCTTTTGCAGCCGGCGCACGCTGACGAGGAGGCCGAGGCAACTCGAAAAGGCGCCCTTGCAGCTGCGACAGCCCGGTGGGCAGCAGCTGAGCGAGTTCACGCGCGACTTCGTCCAGTCCACGTTCCCGTATTGGTTGCAGCTCATCAATCACGAGCAGCAAGCCTTCGAACATATCCGCCAGCGCATTCTCGCTCGGGAGTACGACCGGAAGCATGACCTGGGGCGGCACGACTGGCACGACACCCGTGTCGCCCTGCTCGTCAGACATACCGAGCAGCCAGGCAAGTGACACGCCAAGGAACGTCGCAATTTTGGGTAACAGGCGTGAGTTCGTCGTCTTCCCCAGCAGGATGAGGCTTATCGAGCCTTGCGTGGCACCAACAGCGCGCGCCAAGCCGGACTGACTCACACGCTGAGTCGCCATAGCTTCGCCAAGTCGTTCTGCCACCGTCACCACAGTGACGTTGTACAACTAGCAAAATAGTATTGATTACGAGATTCATATTGCGGGCCTACGAGATTGCTCATAGGTTGCAGTCGTGCCCGTTGAAATGACCCCTCCCGAAGCGCTCGCGAAAGCCGTCCAGATCGCTGGTGGCCAAGCTCCGTTTGGTCGTGTGGTCGGCGTGACACAGGGCGCCGTTTGGCAGCGGTTGAAGGCGAACAAGCCTGCCGCTGCTGGGTGGGTGCTCCGTGCCGAAGAGGCGACGGGCATATCGAGGCATGACCTGCGTCCAGATATTTACCCGGTCGAGCAGCGGTCCGACTCCAGCGATCTGGAGCCAACACGATGATTTCGGCGTCACGGGCCACATCAGTTTCTCTCGGTCGCCACACGGGCGACGAGCGTCGGCGGTGCGCCTCCCCCCTCCGCTCCGCCGACGTACTTCCTTTCGATGCAGCCCTGTGCGCGTCAACAGCCTTCCCTTTCGACCGCTGGCAGACCGGTCGGAACCCATGCCCCACCGTCCGACACGGTGTGGCATGTGCCCCCCCTCAGTCTGCCACTCCAGACGCATGGAGCTCCCGGCGCCGGTCGTATGCAGCGATCGGCGCCAATTTTCGGGCAGGCGTCGCATGACGAAGCTTCGTGAAGCCGTGACGATCGAGAACACCTTGTACCGGGTGCTGGGCACGCTCACGATCGAGCGCGCCGCCGAAGTCACTGGTCGCGCCGAAAGTTATCTTCGTGCGCTTTCAGATCCCGACAAGCGCGAACGCCTGACGATCGAGGACGCGATCGCGCTCGACCTTGAGTATCGCGCTGGCGGCCGTGAAGGCTATCCGCTGCTCGACACCTATGCGCGCATCGTCGAGGCGGCAGCGGAAGCGAAGTTCGCTGAAGAACATGCCACCGGACGACTGACGTTCGATTTCGTCAAGGAGGTAGGCGAGGCGTCCTGCGCGCTAATCGCAGCTCAGCTGCCTGGCGCTACCCTCCAGGACTTGCAGAACGCGCTTCATGAGGTCGAGCAGGCCGACAACGCCTCTGCCACGGTCATCGCGCATCTGCAGGGGCGGATCCGCCGCGCCCGTGACGGGCCCAATCCACCCGACGGCTGACGCCGCCGAAACACTGACATCGCCGCCAACCCCGCCCGCCCGCTGATCAACACGATCAACGGGGCGGGAAACTGCTGCCTGGACGATTTACCATGCCCGACCGACGCCTAGCCCTGACGAACATATCGAGCGCGCTGCAGCAGCAAGCCACCGCGCTGCAGGCCCTCACGAAGCCCGATGACAGCGACCTGCCGATTGGCATGCGCCTGCTCCTGGACGCGATCGACCGCGTCAACGTCGCGGCGTCCGCCCCGCTCGATAGCCGGACCGGCATATGACCCCGGGTGCGTATCTGAAGCATCGCCGCACCGCGCATGGGCTCGGCATACACGACGTCGCCGCCGCGCTCGCGACTGAGCCTCGTTTGGCAGAGCACGTCCGCGCCGAATGGCTTGAGCAGATCGAAGCGGACATCGTGCCGATGTCGTTCAACACCATCGTCGCGCTTAGTCGCGCGTTCACTTTCGACCTCGACGTCCTGGCGCAGCTCGCCGCGATCGCAATGCACTCGCCGATCGAGCCCCCGCGTCTTTGCCGGATCTGCGCGTGCAGCGAACTTGATCCATGCCTCGGTCATCAGGGCCCATGCGCGTGGGTTGAAAAAGATCTCTGCAGCGCCTGCTTCGCGTTCCGGGTCACACCGGCCGATCGCGTGGCGATCGCCGCGGCCTTCCCGTCGGCCCGCGATGTCGCGGCATGAGCGGTCTGCGCACCGTCCACGCGATCGCCGCCATCTTCAGCGGCTTGGCGCTTGCCTTGGTCCTGTTCGGATCGACCCGCCCCGCGATCGCCGTTCTAGCGATCGTCATCATCCTGCTGGCGTGGAGCATCGAAGCGCTCCGCGTCGCCATCCAAACCCGTCCGGAGAACAGGCCATGATTTCCCAGACTCAGCCAAAGATCGAACGCGCTTACCACCTGCGCGAACCCCACGTCCGCATCGTCGAGATCCACGACATCGATTGCAACTGTGCTGCGTGCGTCCCCTACGCGCCCAGCGATCCTGACCGCCTGACGGCCGTCGACATGGGCAAGCTCGCCACCCTCGGTGCCGTCGTCGGATCCGCGATCATGTTCGCGATCGATCCGGCCGGCGCCGTGGCCGCGCTCCTCGCGACGATCGGCTTTTGATCGTGGCTGGTGATCGCAACCAAGCGCTGACGATCGAGATCGTCGAGGGCGAACTCATCATTCGGATCGGTGTGGACACGCTCATGACGGCCGTGCGCGGCGGTGATGAGTGGGACGACGATACGATGAAGATCGTCGATCCTGACACGTTCGCGGCCGAGATCGCGCATGCGCTTGAACACAATGAGCAGGAGGACGGCACGACCGACGTCCACCTCGCGATCGACAAAGCCGCAATGCACGTCGCCGAGTACGGCACGGAAGCTGTCCAGTTCACGGAGAACCGCAGCGATGACTGACGAGCGCCAGCACGGCATGGGCGGCGGAGCAGTTGCTGCCGACGAATTGCGCCTCCTGATCGAACGCGCTGAGCGCCTCGAGGAAGAGAAGAAGGGGATTTCCGACGACATCAAGGACGTGATGGCGGAGGCGAAAGGCCGTGGATACGACCCGAAGGCAATCCGCAAGATCCTGACGATCCGTAAGAAGAGGAAGGAAGAATACCAGGAAGAGGAGGCTATCCTCGAGGTCTATCTCCAAGCGCTGGGGATGATCTGATGGCGAATTATCCCACCGATCTGACGCCCGCACTCGCCCACGTTCTCGGCATGCCCAACTTTTCGCTGCACCCCATCTGGATGGCGCTTCGCGACGTCGGTGTCGAGATCAAGCCGCGATACGAAGATGAACAGGCAGCGGCCCTCCACTTCCTGATCCCGTTCGCCCTCGAGCATGGTGACGATTGGCAGCGCCATGCCGCCGACCGGCTGATCGAACTGCGGGCTCAGCATCTGACGCGGCAGGCGAACAACTGATGCCCTGCCAGCACGTCACCCTGCCAGGCGGAGGCTCGGCGATCGTCTGCGGCACCCGCCGCCGGCAGCGGTGCGCGTGCGGCCGGGTAGCTACCCTCGCCTGCGACTGGAAGACGCCAGCTCGCGAAAGCGGCACCTGCGACGCGCCGATCTGCGCCAAGTGCACGACGTCGCCCGCGCAAGACAAGGACCTCTGCCCGCCGCATTCCAAGGCGTTCGAAGCATGGAAGGCGTGCCGCTGATGCGCGCGCCAAAGCTCCCGCTCCTGCACGTTCGCCAGAAATCTGAGCGCCGCGATCTGCTTGCCGGGTGCCTCGTTTGCAGCGGCCGCACTCCGCGATGGACAAAGGCGAACGCGCAGGCGCTCGCCGCGCAGCATCACGATCGTACTGGTCACGCGACTTGGGTGACGATCGCCACCGAGATCCAATACGGCAACACCGCTCCGGATCCTCGGCAAACCGATATCGAGGACGCGATCGCGTCTGCCAGTTCGGGGGACCGGCCGGGCGCGGCCCCCCTCCCCGATCCCGACGCACCGGCGGTACCAGCCGCCGGTGTGAGCGCACCAACAAAGGCCGCTCTGTCGAAACGCGCGCTCGCGGCCGCAAAGCCGGAGCCCTCCCATGCCTAACACGACACTGACGATCGACCAGCTATGCCTTTCGCATCTGAACGTCCGGACTTACTCGCCCGACGCCGAGGAGACGAGCGCGCTGCAAGCGTCGATCCTCGCTGACGGATTGCTGAACCCGATCGCCGTTCACCCCATGAAGGGCAGCAAAACGAAGTGGGGCGCTGTCGCGGGCGGCCGCCGGTACCGTGCGATAAAGGCGCTGGTGAAGAACGGGGACCTGCCCGCGGACTATGGCGTGAAGGTCACGGTCCTCGAGGGTCTAAGCGACGCCGAGCTGATCGAGCAGTCGATCACCGAGAACCTGATCCGGCGCGATCTGCGCGATCACGAGCTATGGGCGGGCGTCGCGCGCGCCGCGTCGCGCGGCCATGGTGTCGAGCAGATAGCCAAGGGCATCGGCCAGCCGGACGTCACTATGGTCGGCCGCTGGCTGCGCCTTGGCCGACTAGCGAAGCCGATTTTCGAGGCGTTCCGCGCGGGCGACATATCGTCTGGGCAGGCCAGCGCGTTTGCGGCGACTGAGGATCAGCAGCTGCAGCTCGTCACGTTTGAGCGCCTGGCACCGATCAATCCGACCCACCCGACGCCCGCCGAGATCCGCAAGGCGATGAAGGTCGGCGACGCGCGCGCCCAGCGCGAGCTCGCCTTCGTCGGGGTGGATACATACCGGAACGCTGGCGGGCGGTTCGACATGGATCTGTTTGCAGACGCTGCCGAGGAGCGCGGCCGCGTCGTTGACGAAGGCACGCTGCAGCAGCTCGTCGACGACAAGCTCGCGCTCGTGCGTGCCGAGGTGCGCGCGACTGTCGCGCGTCCAGATCTGCGATTCATCCCCGACCAGCCGAAGGACCAGTGGGACAATGTCGATCATCAGCTTCTTGCCAAAGGAAAGCCCCGCGCTGGCGGTGGCCTGGACTTGCCGGAAGGCGACATCGTCGCACACATCGCGATCGATGCCGATGGCTCGCCGGTGATCTCCTACTGGTGGGCATCCCGTTCGGCGAAGTTCGGCAGCGAGAAGCCTGCGGCCGTAACCGCAAGCGTGCCGGCGACGCCAGCTCCGCCGGCCGGGGAAAGCGCGTTCGCAGGCCATCATCGCGCGGCGGTAGCGGAGCAGGATGACGGGTTAAGCAAAGACGGGGCGTTCGCGCTCAGTGCCGTCCGGAAGGTCATCTTGCGCGCGGCGATGATCGACGACGCGAAGAAAGGCGGCACGGTCGGCCTCGACTATCTGGTCTGGGCCCAAGCCCGCGCGCTCATGAACACCGGCTACCGGCGCGACAAGTTGGGCATGCGGATCATCAGCGGCGATGGCCTGACTGGTGTCTCGCATGACGCCTTGGGATTGGCCCGAGACCATATCGCCGAGACCCCTGCCGGGCGCATCGCGGCGCATACAGTCCTGACGATCACGCAGCAGGACTTCTTCACCGAAGACAACCTCGAGGTGGCGTTTCTGATTTACCGCCAGACCTCGGCCGCAATGAAGTCGCTCACGGCCGCGACCGTCGCCGGCGTCGCGCTCGAGCGCAGCCTCGAGACGGCCGAACACCGCTGCGCGGTTCATAACGCCGTCGCTCAAGAGGCCGGGATCGAGCAGGAAGCCCGGATCCGGGATTATTGGACGCCGACCGGGGACATGCTGGACATGTTCTCGAAGAAGCACCGCCTGGCGATCGCCGAGCCGTTCGTCGACGCCCCAACCGTCGCAGGTTGGGCGAAGGCAAAGTCCGCAGATCTGACGACCGCCGTCCTTGCGGTGCTCACCCGCGCTGGCGGGCGTGGCCTCGCATGGGCCCACCCACTGCTCCGCTTCGCATGCACCGTCCCCAGCTCAGCCAAAGGTGACCGATAATGTCCGCCGCTAACGTGGCCACCGGCCGATACCTCCGTCTGCCCGACGTGAAGGCCGAAACCGGCCTCGGCAAGACGTCGATCTATCACCTGATCCGGGAAGGCGAGTTTCCGAAGCCGGTGAAGATTTCGAGTCGCGCTGTCGCATGGCGAGAGGGGGCGATCGAGGCATGGAAGGCTGATCGCCAAGCTCAGTCCGACCAAAACTAGCGCACGTTTGGGGGCACTGGCGGGGGCACCAAGCCCCCCCACCCCCAGAAAAACCGCAGCATTTTCAGTGAGTTTAACCATGCAGTTTACGACGTACTCAGGGAGCCATTTTCAAGCCGCGAAATCTCGCTTCTTGCGAGACGCCCCGCGCCAGACCGCGGCAAGATCCCCCGATACACTATTTGCAATACAACCCTCGCGGCACGCATCCCGCGCGTCCG
>Ga0308158_10004401_pt1 | contig 11932 bp, 11 predicted proteins | sample PhyBR2_FD_201038 | JGI IMG/M metagenome (GOLD analysis project Ga0308158, IMG submission 201038) | Phyllosphere microbial communities from UC Gill Tract Community Farm, Albany, California, United States - DLSLB.R2 | ecosystem: Host-associated > Plants > Phyllosphere > Unclassified | place: USA...
CAAGTCCGTCGGTTACTGGTCGTAGCGGGTGCCGATACGCCGCCAATCCTTGGAGCGCCCGAACAAGATATTGATCCGGTAGACGCCGAGCTCGGCGACGCCTTCCCACCGAATCTGCAAAGACCCAATTGTGGACGTTCGCGCGCCCTTTCCCGCTTCCCAACTTCGGACGCTGGTTCATTTTTGCGAATGACCGATTTCGAAGCCTCGCTATCAGCTCGCGAATGTCTTGATGGGGAAGGTGAGCATACATTGGTTTAGTCGACGGACGCGACTTCCCAGGCCGCGTCGATGCAATCTCGTTCGGCAACGAAGCCGGGTTCAAAGGTGGGCATATCTCCCAACCCCAGCCTATTCAGGTCAAGGTGCTCCAAGCAGACAAGAACACAGTCTACGCTAGGCGGCGTAGACGAATTTGAGCAGGTAGCGGGTGGCAGCGATCTGGATCATGCTGAGGGAGCTTTCGGCGAGTTGGTCGTATTGGGTGGCGACCGCGCGATTGATCTTGAGATGACCAAACATGCGCTCGATACGATTGCGCTCCTTGTAGAGGGTGCGGTCATGGATGATTGGCTTCTTACGGTTGGATCGTCTTGGGATGACGGCGTCGATCCCGCGGCCACGTAGATCGTCACGGATGGCGTCGGCGTCGTACCCCTGGTCACCCAGCAGCGCCGGCTCAACCTCGGGCAGTACAATCAGCGTGTCGTACGCCTTGCAGTCGGCGGCTTGCCCACATGTCAGATGGAAGGCGAGCGGTCGCCCACAAGCATCGGCGATGCAGTGAACCTTACAGCCGAACCCGCCCCGCGAGCGGCCAAAAGCCTGTCGATGAGTCCCCCTTTACCCCCGCTGCCGAGACGTGGGCAAGGATGGTGGTACTGTCGATGCTGTAGTGGCCGGTGACGCAGCGGCGGAAGGGCGGCCTCATGCCAGCCCTCGATCACCCGCATGTCGACGAAGCCGTCACTCTCGGCGGCGGTCAGCACCGCGGTCGACAAATGACCGAGCAGCGTCCGCCGCGTGCCGAACCCGGCTTCGACGAAATACGACACGTGTGCGCCGGGCAGTGCTCGGTCGTCTGCACCGGTTGGCGTGGCCTCGGCGAAGACCGCACTCTCGACGCGCATGATCCGGTGCTCGTCCATCGCCGGCCCCATCCGCAAGAAATCGAACGGATGGTCCGCAACGGGCAGGCCGGCCACCCCCAAGACTTCTTCGCCATCGACGAAACACTGCTCCCAGCCGCCCGGCGCTACGATCCCGAAGAACTGCGTGCGCGGCGCCACGCTCTGGTAGCTGTGCGTGTCGCCCGGTTCACATAGGCAAAATCGCTGGGGGTGAGCACATGCGCGGTGTCGCCGGACCACACTTGCAGCTTGCCGCGCGTGACGAACCAGGTGTCGTGCTCGCGCTCGTGCCAGTCCATTGAAATCGGGCCCCGATCGAGCAGCGCGTCGCACACCACCGCGCCGAAACCGCCCGCGGCCTGCTCGACGCCGGCGAGCGTGCGGATGACCTGGCCTGCGACCAGATGCGCGAGCCCCTCGCTCGCGCTGAGACCATAGGGGCCGGCGCTGGGACGAGTCGTGATCGAGCGTCATGACTTTCTCCTAAAAGGCGTCAAGCGAACGGCCTGGCGAGTTGCGCCGCCTTGCACTGCGAGGTCTTGGGCGGCGCGATACCCCATTGGTCGCTGCGGCCGGGCGCATAGGTTCAGTCGCCCGCCGCGCCGACGCGCCGACGCGCCGACGCGGCAATCGTCGTCGACCTAGAGCACTTCGGCGGTGTATTCGATCACGAACCCGAAAACGGGTCGACGAAATAGGTGAACAGGTTGTCGCCCGGTCCGTGCCCCCCCCCGGCCCCCAGCCGATCGGGAACCGGTGGTCGACCATACGCCCGGCGGCACGCATCACGCTCTCCAAGGTCGGCATCTGGAAGGCGATATGGTTCAGCGTGCTGACGGCTGCGTCGGCGATCGCGATCCAGTGATAATCGTCGTTGGTGCGCACGAACGCCATCATCTTGGAACGATCGGTCAGCACGAGCCCCAGCGCATCTGTGAAGAACCGCGCGTCATATACCCGGACGGCCAACGTCAAGGAAGTTGGCGGCTATTCAATCCCAACGGCCGCGCGGTTGCATAGGCGCGGACGAACCAGCGATCTTTGCCGGTCCACGTTGGGGTGTATGCCGGACGACGGTGAAGGCAGCGCCAGTTGTCAATCACCACCAAATCGCCCGATTGAACGGGCAAAACTAATGGAACGTCCGGCAAGTTCAGCACCGTCTCGAAGTCGTGAAGGGCATCGGCAGCGCGCGTTGTCAGGCCTAGGCAATGCCCCTTGTTGTAGCGCGAGATCAAATTCCCCTTTTCGTCCTGATCAAGTATCGGTAGCGATGTGAACGTACGGTTTTGCTCGACAGAATCAGGCGTCGTGACGGCAAAATCCGGACGCTTCAGTATCGCGAGGCTGCGAGGCGAAAGCCGCTCCGTGACCGCGTTCACCAACGCTACCGTCATCGGAACTGTCGGGTCGGCCTTAATTACCCCGAAAATCAGCCAGCGCGGCGGCGGCGTCAGCAACGTGGGATCATTATCTTGGAACGGTCGGTATGCACCGTCCATGTGCCATGGCAGGTCCGCACTCCAGCCATGCGAACTAACGGCGCGCTCAGCAGCTGGGACGGCGACAACATGGCGCACGATCCGTCCGTCGTTTTCGTCAAGGAAAGCGCAGGCGCTTGCCCTCATGAGGCCAATGACACCGAATACCTTGAACAGGGTTGCCGCAAACGTCGCTGGCGGTGCGTAGCCGGAATAGGGCGCCGGACCGGGTGCCAAATCTGGAGAGAGCCCGCGCAGCCAGACGACGGCCGCCGTGTCGATGCTGTGTTCAAGCTGAAGACCTTCAGCGCGAAGCAATTGTCGCAGATACCAAGCGCCTTGCCGCTCCCACCATTTTGGATCTTTTTCAGGATCCGGCATGCGGAGCCTGTTTTCATCTATCGAACGCACCCATCGCCGGCTTCTCTGAACCACTAAATCACTTACCTGTAGTGCGGCGACCGAGGTATTTACCTCGTTGGGTGCGATCGCACTTCGATTAATCGAATACAATTGAGCAGCCGAATTAATGTCCGATAGCGGAGAGCCGGGTTCGGTGCTGCGATCGTGCATGATCCACTACCTTAGATTGCTGACTGTTCGTCAAGGATTCGGCGCAGCCGTGCCATTCCCTCCGAAAATTCCTCCGGATCAAGACCCTGGAATGGTAATCGAAGGAACGTCTTCCCACCCCGGATCTCGTCCCACGGCATGAACGCGCTGCCTCGTGCGAGGATTAGGCCCGCATGGCGTGCGGCTTCCAGCACGGCGGTCTCGCTGGCCGTTGTGGAAAGGTTGAGGCTCAGGAAATACCCGCCCTGTGGCTCGGCGAGCAACTCGCCGCCGAACAGTTGCTTGGCAACCGCGACAGCGGCCTGGCAACGTGGCCCTAACAATTGCACCGCGTGAACAATGTTGCGTTCAACCAATCCTTCAGCCATCGCGGCGGCGGCGACGGCCTGGCACAGGGGGGACGGCGAGAGATAAATGTTCTCCGCACACCGCGCTAGTGCGCCTGCCAGATCCGCTCCGCAAACAGCGTAGCCGATACGTAAACCCGGTGACAGCGTCTTGCTAAATGAGCCGAGCGTGATCACTTGATCCGGCGCCAACCGCCGAAGCAATGGTAGCGCTTGCCCGCGATACCGTAGCTCGCGATAGGGTATGTCCTCGACGATCGTGAGACCATGGGTTTGCGCTACACGCGCAAGATGATGCCGACGCTCCATGCTTAGCGTCGCCCCGGAAGGATTCTGGAAGTCGGGGATGAGATACAGCACGGCCCCAGGGTGGCGGGACACCAATGACTCGACCCGATCGACATTTATACCATTACTGTCAATCGGGACGGGATGGATATCCGCGCCCCGCCGCGTGAAGATGCCGATAGCGCGATCATAGGTCGGTGCTTCGACCAGCACCGGACGAGGCCCCTTGTCTAGCAGGGTCGCCGCAATTAAATCAAGTACTTGCAGCGATCCGCTGCCGATGAAAATCTCATCGGCGTCGATCTCGCCAAGCCGGTCCGCGATCTGGCGGCGCAACAGTGGGTCACCCAGATACCCACCAATTGGCGCATACTGAAAGAGCTCAGCGCGTTCCGAGACCAAGCGGGCAGTGATGGCGCTCAACGCCGCCGTGGGAATTGCCCCGATCGGAGGTATGCCGCGGTTCATATCTATTATCTGTCGGGTGCGTTCAAGCATGGCTGAGCATGTCCGCCGCCGGGGAGGAAACAAGACCGTCCCAAGCCGCCATTGCCAGCGGAAAGGCGGATCCGGCGACGCACCCTGGGGCGATCTCGCTGACGCTACCCAGGCCCAACTGAAGCAGCGAATCCCGAAATTCGTCTGCCAGTATCTGTAGACACGTCGCGACCCCATCCTCGCCGTAAGCAGCCAGACCCCAAAGATAGGGACGGCCCACGCATACGGCGCTCGCCCCAAGCGCGAGGGCACGGACGATGTCGATCCCGGACCGGATGCCGCCATCGAACAGGATAGGCACGCGCCGGTCGACCGCCTGCGCGATCGTCTTGAGGGCCAGCACCGCCGGCAGCGCGCCATCCAATTGGCGACCGCCATGATTGGACACTATTAAGCCGTCGGCGCCCTCGTCCAGCGCACGCAGCGCGTCGACCGGACGAAGGAGACCTTTCACCAGCAGCGGCAGACGAGTGCGCGCGCGGATCCAGTTCAGCTCCGCCCAGCTAAGCGGCATCCGGTCGAGTCGCGCACCGCCAGGAACCGCGCCGTCAAACAAGCCCAGCGCGCGAAGCGTCCCAAAATCGAGGGTGGCTGGAACCGTAAATCCCGCGCGCTGGGCCGCGATGCGTCGAGCGCCGTGATCAGCATCGACCGTAACGACGATCGCCCGTGCACCCGATTCGGCCGCATAATCCAAAGTCCGACCGATATCGTTGCGCGAGCGGTAACAATAGAGCTGGAACCAGCAGTCGCTGCTGCCTGCGCGCACTATCTCATCGAACGGATAATGGCTGTCGGTACTGATGATCGTGGTAGTGGACGAGGACGAAGCCCCTCGCGCCGTCGCCAATTCCGCCTCCGGGTGGAGCAAGCGTTGGGGACTGGTGGGAGCAAGCAGGATTGGGGTCGGCAGCACACGGTTGAACAGCCGAATTGACAGATCGGGCGGTTGCGCCGCGCTGGTCAATACAGCGGGGCTGAGGAATAGACAATCGAGTGCCCGGCGGTTCCAGGCGATCGTGGTTCCGGCGCCGGCCCCCCCTGCGACATAGGCCCATGTCCCTGGATCGAGGATCGACTGCGCATCGCGTTCCAGATCCTCAATACAAAGGACTATGTTCAGGCGCATAGCCTTTGTCCCTCATCGATCGTAGCGTTGGGCCCCTGATCATGAGCAAAGCGAAGCTCCAGGATGTCGGATCTGCCCGCGCAGTAGCGTATCAGGCGTTCGAGGCCGAAGCCCAGGCCGCCGGTTTGCAGCGCAGTCCGATCTTTCCAAGCCGCATACTGATCGTGGACCACAGGGCCGAGATTGCGGGCCTGTTGTCGGATATCGTCCCCTGAATGGGGGCGAAGCCCGCCGGTCGCGACCTCGCCGTAGCCGCCCGGCAGCACCAAATCATAGGTCGCGAAAGTGCCTGATCCGTTACGTCGATACAGTGAGTCCCGAACCCCTTCGGGATAATCGGTCAGCCAAAACGGCGCATCGAACTCGTGCGAAAGGGCATTTTCCTCGGCGTGGGTGAGATCGCCCACAGCATGGGGGTTGACGCTGCCGCCGGCGCCACGAACGCGGTCTCGCGCGTCGGAGAAGGGAAGCCGGACGAAAGGGCGGCGGCCTAAAGCGGCGATGCGGCCGATTGCATCCTTGTCCATTGTCAGCTCCTGCGACGGGCGGGTCAGTATTGTTTCCGCCATTGTCGCAAGAACACGCTCGATCGTGGTGAGTACGTCATCCACGCTCTCGGTTCGCCATTCGATCTCGACCTGAAAAAAGGTATACAGGTGCCGGCCGCTTTCATGTTCACCGTCCATCAGCAACCGGAGGCACGGCGCAACGCAATAGACCCGCTCGGCAAATTCGAGTGCCAGTTGCTTTTCGACGCAGTGGCTTACTGGCAGATAGTAATAATCGGCACCGATTGCCGAAACGGTTGGGCGGCCTTGATCATCGGCAATGGAACGAACGGTAGGCAGAGCGCGATCGCCTAGCACGGCAAGGCTGTGGCGTGCGCCCGGTTCAAACCGCTTGGATAGGATCGCTGGCAAGATCTCGGCGAAGCCCGCGTCATGGAGTGCACCACGGAGGGCGTTGAGGACCTGGCCGGTCCAAGCATAGGCTTGGTTGGGAGCAAGGGTCATTCTCAGTCTCCTTCAATAAACGGTTGAGAGCCCGGCTACCGCCGATGCGCGCGTGTCTATCGCTAGCCGGTCGAAGCCTTCGGTAAGCGTCCGCGACAAATCGTGTCGCAAAGGGTCTCCCGGTCCGAGATGCCCGTTGGCGGCGAAAACTATGCTGCGCATATGACGCACGATATAGCTCGGCTCGAGATCTACGAGCGCGCGGCGCACTGCATTCGGCATGGCGTCGAGCGCGAGCAGCAGGTCCGACATGTCCGCGTCATGGCCCCCGGCAGCGCGCGGATCCTCGCAGTAGGGTTTTATCCGCACAAGCGCGGTTAGCGCGACATAGGCCGCCGTACCCGAAGCGAGCTTGGCCGCGTCGAGCTTGAGCCGTGATTCCCGCGGGCACAGCAACATGAGGAACGACGTAAGTGCGAGGCCGTACGCATTGTTGCCACCCAGCCGATCAAGCTCGTAAAGCAGGTCGCGGAATTGAAGCATTCCGCCATGGCGAGCCCGAAGCGATCCCCGCGGCAGGTCTACCCCTGCGATGGCGATAACAGTTTCGGTCCACATGCCAACCGCGTCCTGCAGCTGCAGTGTCACCTTACTGTGCGCGGAAAAGGCATTGGAGGTATCGACCACGGTCTCTGTGCTCGTCACGGTGCAACCGCCCGCGCGGAGCAGCGCGGCGATCGCCTTGGCCGTACAGACCTGGCGGAGCACATCGAGCGGCCCGCTTGACACGGCGTTCATGTCAGCGTGCATCAAGGTCGCACGTCGCCAGGGCAGCACCGGTTCAGGCCTGTCGCCGACCCGAGCCCAGTCGCGCATCACATCCGATGAAAGGCGCAAATAGAGGCTTGGCGGCACCGCAATGACGGCCCGTATCCAGGGCAGCGGCGCGAGTTGTCGCGCCGCCCAGCCGGCGTCCATCGTACCATTCTGGGCGAGCCGCACCCTTACCGCGCGCTGGCCATATGGCGAGCGTTCGGCCACGCCGATGTCTTCCGCAACGACTCCGGCGGCGATCAGTTCTTGCCTGAGCCGCGCGACGATGGGACCGTCGCAAGGTCCTACGGCGTCGATCGCGCAGAGGCGCGCTGCCCGAGTCATGGTCGAAACCGCGTCGGACTGCGATAGACGAAGCTGGTCTCACCGATAGAGGACTGCCCCAGCAACACCATTAGTAGCCGATTTATGCCGAGCCCGAATCCGCCATGTGTTGGGCAACCATGCTGGAACATGGGGAAATAAAAGGGATTGAGATAGCGTTCCAGCAGCGCTGCTTCGATCCCGGCTTGGCGAGTCTGCTCTACGAGCGGCTCGTAGCGATGCTCTCTCTGGCATCCCGAACTGACCTCCAGACCGCGCCACAATAGGTCGAAGCTGCGCCCTTCAAGCGCTTTTTCGGCGGTTCGCATGGTGTAAAAGGAACGTTCTGATTGCGGAAAATCGGTAACGAACACAAAGCTCTGTCCATAAAGTTCCTGGTAATATTTGCAGAGCGCCTGTTCGGCGCGCTGGGTCATCCTCCTCTGACCGCCCGGTTGCGCTTCGCCCACAATGCCGAGCGCGTCAGCATAGCTGATGCGTGGGATCGGTGCGGATGGAGGCTGGACCTTAACTCCGAATGCACGCTCGATGGCGGCGCCATGGATCTGCTCAACTGCCACTAGGGCGTGGCGCAGGAGGTCCTCTTCGAGATCCATCAGCTCGTGGTGCGACTCGATCCATGACATCTCGACGTCCAGGCTGGTGAATTCGGTGGCATGGCGGTGTGTTTCCACCTCTTCCGCCCGAAACGACGGGCCGACTTCGAACACTCGGTCAAACCCAGCTGCCATGGCGAGCTGGACATAAAATTGCGGTGATTGCACCAAACACGCAGATTCGCCGAAATAGGGTAGGTGGAATACCGCAGCGCCGGATTCGCTACCGCCGGCGGTAATCTTTGGGGTCTGGATTTCCAGGAATCCGCCTTCCACCAGAAATTTGCGGGCGGCAGCCAAAAATGTTGTCGCCACGTCGAAAATGAGCAGGCGCTCGGGCACCCGAAGATCGAGGTGGCGTCGGTCGAACCGGTCGTTGGTGTCGCTGCCCGCGGGCGATATTTCCGCCCGGGCGACGACTTCGATCGTCTCGGCGTGGATCTCTTGACCGCCATATCGGCCTGCCGGGTTTGCCACCAAACGCCCCGTCACCTGCACCGCACTTTCGAGGGGCACGTCGAGCCGGTCGGCGCCCCGTCGGACGATCTGCACCGTTCCGCTCCGATCCCTGACGCTCCAGAAATCGATGTCGCGCCCGCGCCGGGCGGACGAAATCCAGCCGCAGACCTTTACCTGCTGGCCGGTAAACTTCGACAAGTCGCCAATCAAGGATCGCAAGGGACGGGCTGTCACGGCTTCGGGTGTAAACGGGAGATTCATCGCGCCGCTTTCCCTGCAATTGATCGGACGCCTCCGCCGCGAAGCGGAGGGGCCGCGATGCGCGATGGCGCGCCCAGCGGGACTCGAACCCGCACCTTACGGTTTACAAGACCGTTGCTCTTCAGACCGGTTGTCAGGACCTTGTGGTGAACACCCCCCCGCAGCGCCGCGCCAAACCTGGTGCTGACGAACGCTCGTCTGTGGCCCGTCGACCGGCCCCCGTTCCCAGGAACCAGCCAGACTGACCAAGTTCGGCAAATGCGTTGAAGTACTCGGTGATCCATTCGGGTGGCCCTTTTTCCAATTGAGCTATGGGCGCTTAAACATCGGTGTCTCAAAACGTTGGTATTGGACGGGGCATGACGCGGCGCAGGCCATGCCACCGTGCTTTGCTCGGAGCGGCGGCACGGCGCCCGTTGCGCAGCGCTCGGCCGGATCAATCGGCGGCTCTCGATCGATCAGCCGACCCTCGACATCATCAGGCTACTCTGGCTGCGGCTGTGACCGCACTCGATGTCAGCGCCTCGGCTACCCGGGTGGGCAGGATTCCGGCCAGTGTTTTTGACACTGTCTCGGAAAGTGTGGCGCCGAGCTCGGAGAGCTGCAGCATTGTCGCCAGTGCCTTTGACAGGCTCTGTGTCAGTGCCTGTGTGATGCCCGCTGTCGCCGACTGTGTGACGTCAGCTGTAATCGCCGATGTAACGGCCGCTGTCTGAAGCGACTGTGTAAGAGCGCTTGTGACGCTTCTTGTCGCCGCCGCTGTAACTTCCGCTGTCATCGACTCTGTAATCGCTTGTGTCAGCGATTTCTGGCTCAAGGCCTTGAGTATGTGATCATCCATTTTCTTCACCTCCTTTCCTGATAGATTTGCCGACAGATGTGCACCACGCGACGCACGGCCGACGTCGTCTACTATTTCAAGGATCGATGATGGGCACATGAGCCAAATGGATGGTGTCGATAAAAATACGGTAGGTGCATTATGGCTTGCGATTATAGTCCTTTGGCATGGACAATAATGCACATAGATTCGTTATATGAATGATTAGATCAATGACGTATATTATTGTATAGGCTGAGCCTTAGAGACATTTTTCGTTTCAAAAAATTAATGCGGTGATTGACTAGACGGAACGAAATGGCGGGGGATGCAATATGGGCGGACAGTTTGTTTCGCGGGTCATGGTCCTGGGACTCGCGCGGCTTCACCGCGAGGTGCTAGCACAGTGCCTCGCTGCCCATCCCGAGTTCGAGATTGTCGATGCGCGAGGCGGATGGAACGATGCACCACTTGATCGCATCCCGGCAGTTGATGTCGTGGTGGTGGATACACCATCGCTCGCCGAGTCCGCGGTGCCACCCTGCCTTCGTCAATATGATGGCACAGCCCGGATTATCGCGATTGCCGGATGTGACGACTTTCTCGGCGCGGGTTGGATGCAGGCCGGACTGGTTGGCCTGATTCCAACCGACGCGTCAAAAGAAGATCTGGTCGACGCAGTGCGAAAGGCTTGCGCTGGAGAATTCGTCTACACGCCTGTAGTTGCCGCAAAGCTCCTTAGTCGACTCGCCTGCCTGTCCCACAATTTTAGAGAAGCTGACAGTGTCTCCCGACTTACATTTCGCGAGAGCGAGATATTGGAACATTTAGAGAGAGGCCTTTCCAATAAGGAAATCGCCAGAAATCTGACTATCGAAACTGCAACGGTCAAAAATCACGTTCACAGCATTCTCAGCAAGCTCAATGTGAAGCGCCGTAGCGAAATTCCGCAGCTATTGCGTGATTTAGAAAATTCTGATGGCCCTCTATATAATAGTCGAATTTTTGCGCAACGTAATAAGTCAGGTGCTACCAATGTTCATCGAAGATACTTCGGTCACTGACCCGTCCAGTTATTCCGTCAGGCTCAGTCTTTTTCGATAGGCAATAAATATCATGCCCTCATAAAAATATGACAAATATTTCATAATCTTCAGATACCTTATAACGCATTCAGCCGCTACCGCTTTAAATATCGAACCTCAGTAGTTTTCGGAATACAAACTTTATTTTTTATCATAAATATGTTATGCATCACTTTGATAGTTTTAATTCTTATAATCAATCTTTTGTCATCATCCATGCCCAAATTGAAGCATCAAGAATCTGATTGTTCACTCAGGATATTGCCTGCACTGTTTTTGCTAGATCACTTTTCTCCGGGCCGCCATGCCATCTAGCTTCCGACGAAGGTCATAATCTTCGTTCATCCAACAATAGCGCAGATTATCTCTAAGCATCCGCGGCCAAGCGATATCCGCTGCGGCAAAGCCGCCTGTCCACTGACGGTTTGACCTCAGGCAATCGACCATGGCATTCGTTCCAGTGCCCAGCACGTCTGCTCTCGTCGAAAGCCATCTTTGGCGGAGCCTGTAAGGAACGACTGCTTGGCCCCACTTCTCGCCGTTCAGCAAGAACGGCCCTCGTCTGAGGCGATTGGTCAGAGCGGGTGAATGAACGTTCGCAACAGGCGCAACAGGGAATCGGACAGGCCGCCCTCAACCTTCACAACTGCGTCTTCAGGAATATGAACCTAGCTGATCGAACGACGCTCCTCGTGTGGGGGCGGAGGGAGATCGGCCTCAAGCTCCGGAGCTTGAGCCATCAACATCCTGAAACGTTGCCGATATATCGCCCGCCGCACAACTCTAGACCGTGCGGGCAGCGTGGCTGAAGCAGATCGACAAGGTTGTCGTACCACGCGAGCTCACTCGCCCCCGCCACGCCATCGCTAAGATACGGGCAATCGACGAACAGCGGCGCATTGTTACAGAGTCGAACCCGGCTAGCTCAGCTCGGTGCCCTTGAAACCAGGTTCCGCTCGAAACTAGGCAATTGAAGACCCAAATACCGACATTCGTGAGCCGTTTTTCACTTCCAAGGTTCGGTCATTCGTTCATTTTCAAAACGCACGCGAAGTATATGTATCGCGGCATAGATGCACGATTTTAATTACTTTGCCCGGCGTGGCCGCTGCTAATAGGGCGACTCGAGGCCGCTCAAGATCATTTCTGCGAAA